>Ga0207674_10000058_pt1 | contig 113012 bp, 103 predicted proteins | sample KBSCornC72_FD_184303 | JGI IMG/M metagenome (GOLD analysis project Ga0207674, IMG submission 184303) | Corn rhizosphere microbial communities from Kellogg Biological Station, Michigan, USA - KBS Corn C7-2 (SPAdes) (version 2) | ecosystem: Host-associated > Plants > Roots > Rhizosphere > Soil ...
CAGCGGCCATTTCTTCCAGCGTTTCCGCTGCAGTCTCATCGTCGAGAGATTCGACAACTTCTGAACCGTGATGATAAGAGAGCGCTTCGGCGAGACGGGCGATTTCAACTGGATGCAGCCGTGCCAATTTGCCGCTGGACGACTTGAGCTGCACGGTTGCAGCGTCAGTCGCGAGGTAGCCGACGTCGGCCCAGTCAAGCACTTCAACTGGAGTCTTTGTGCCGACAAATCCAGACGGAGCCAGCCGACGCCAGAGTCCCTGGAGACTCACGTCGGCTCCTGTTACACGCCAGTCGCCGGCGGCTTCGATAATCTGTACGTCGTTGACACGAACCACGCGTTTGCCATCCACGTCGATCAATTGTTTGTCCAATACATCTCGTGCGAGCAGGACTTCGCTTTCCCGACGGACGAAAGGGCGTAAATCCAGGATGTCGGAATTTAGTCGGGCCCCCTGCTGGTTTAAGTCGCTTATGCGCCAGCGCGATAGAAAGAAGTCGCGTCTGCGGTACCGCGCTACCAGACCGGTAACCGGTGGATGATCATCCGCACCCAGCCGGACGATCACGTCTTTGACTGTGGCGACACGCTCGCCTTCAAGGTCGCGGATAGGGCGACCTAACACCTGCGACAGATAGAGCATCGACTAAACCACCGTTATTTACTTGAGCCCCGGCATCATAGCATGACGCGGTTGAGGTCTGAGATGAGAACAAAGGTTAGAAACGAGCTGAGTGAAGGCCGCCGCCGACCTTTGCTCGCCTATTGAGGGCAGCCGCAGCTATTTCGAGAGCAGCGTCGCGATGGCCATAAATATCGCTGCGAGATATCGTGGCGGGTAAATCTGGTTTGACCCCCACTCCTTCCAGTCGCACTCCTGCAGAAGTGCGAAAATCGAACTCACTCACGTCCAGGATTCCGCCATCAGGTAAATTGTGTCTACTTCTAATAGCCAGGACACAGCCACAACTATTTGAACCAGTCACGAGCGCACGACCTTTAGTTTGCAGCGTCGACGCCATAATCTCCGCAGAGCTCGAAGTGCTTTCACTGATTAGAACGGCCATCGGAATGTTTAATTGTTTGGCTGAGGCATCAACTTGAATTCGTTTTAGAAGAGTGTTGAGCTCGAAGGAAGCGCCGGAACGATCCGCAAAAATTCCCAGGCTGATTCCGTCGGGAAGGAACAGTGACGCCAGATTATTCATAGCGTCAGCATCACCACCGCCATTTGTGCGTAAATCAAGGATCACGCCTCGAGCATCTCCGATCATTTTCGGCAACGCCCTGGCAAATTCAAGAGCCACAGGTTGAGTAAATGTATCTAGTTTGATAATCGCTATTCCATCTTTGCGAAAACTGGAAAAGCCGAGCTGATGTTGCGTCCAGTGACGTCGCAGCCGTGCAGTCTTGACCTGGTCCTTGCGGGTCCGCCAGCGAAGCTGCACCGGAGTATCAACCGGTCCGTCGAGGAGCCCCGCTATCACGCGATAACGGATGGAGTCATTTGCGCTTGGACCATAGTCTTTTAAACGTGCCTCCAACAGTGTGGCTACAGGTATTGAATCGACGCTTACCAGAACATCTCCTGGCTTAATCCCGCTACGAGCAGCTTCAGACTTACTCTCTACAAGCGTCACTGTTGGCTGACCTTCTACTTCACGTATCGTCACTCCAACGGTCACGAATCTTGGATTCCACCAGTCGAATTTATAACTTGGTGAATAGACTCGAGTGTGGGCGTCTTTAAGAGGTGCAAGCATCTGACGCAATATTTCGTAGAGTTGTTCTGAGTCCTGCGCCCTACCAGCAGCCGTGCGAAAAGGAATACGCCGCCCCTCCCAATCTATTCCGCGAAAGTTTGGGTCGTAATAACGCTCTTCTATTGTTTCCCACACATCATCGAAGACGGCGAGTCTGCCTTCAAGTGTCGCCGTCGACACCAATCTCAAACCGTCAAGTCGAGTTGAGTAACCAGAAACAGGCAAGAAGCAAAGCAGCGCAAGAATCAGTACGAATACTGTCAGGAGCGGGCGAGTTGAACTGCTTCTCTGCATTACTTGTGATTGTTAGCTTGAAGGTTTTCTGAAATTGTAACGGAGCATAACTCGCAGCGGTATCGCTTTGCCGTCGCGCTGAGCAGGGAAGAAATGGAGCTTGCGAACTGTCGCGATAGCCGATTCTTCAAGACCGAAGCCAGCCCATCGCGCAACTTGGATCTGGTCCACTTCTCCGTCGCTCTTGATATCAACCAGCAGGTCTATTGTTGCTTCTACTTCGGCGCTGGCCGCAGCCTCTGTGTAGTCGGGTCGAAAGCGAACAAATGGCCGCGGCAAGCGAAGACCGTTTTGCTCGGCGCCTTCTTCGGTGTCTGGCGCCAGTTCGACACCTACGCTGCTTACTGGATCGAGCGAACGCGAAAGGAATTCGTCTTCAACCGCCCGATTAACGGCAATCTTGATTTTCGTAAAGACTTGATCGGCCGAAAGCGTTTTTAACAGCCGGCGTTCGGCTGTTTCTGCGGAATCGCTTTTTTCACGTTCATGCACCCAGTAGATCAGTCTTCCAGTGCGCGAACTAACCACAAATAGTTTGCAATAAGATTCGTAGTAGACGGGGGTGTCAGACGAACTTCTTCGGAGTGTTTGAGCATCGCCGAGGATATAAAAGTTTGTGGCGAGGGCTACGCCTAAATCTCGAGCCTCCGTCAGCGACATGTTTAATGAACCAGTGTAGCCGATGCCCAGGGCTGCTGCGCGACTTAGGTCCTGGTCGGCCAGAAGAAACTCTCTGGAGGAGCGAAATTGACCTCGTATTGTGTCCCCGGCGCTTGCTGCAAAGGAACTCTTGCCCAGGTCGAGGATGCTGATCGTTTTTTTATCGTTTGGGTTTTGAGCGAGTGTGGGCGCGTTACTGAATAGCAGAAGAACGAGCGTTAGTTTGAGGAGCCTTGCCATTACAGTTTAAAACAGATTGATTCTGATAGTCAGTTGTTCCGTCCCGCCGTCTCCCTCTTGCCACCAGAATTATGATAGAGCGCGTAGACTTCACTCTTCACTTCAGCTGGAAAACAAATTCGATGAAGCTCGTAGGCGTGTTGCAAGCCTCTGACGACGTTACTCACTTCGCTTATCTCGCGAATCTTCGGATGCGAATAACCGGATTCCACGAAGATGCGAGACTTGGGCTCCGTATTGTTCGAAGCATAAAAGTTGTAATAAGGAACGTCGCTCGCACGATCTTCTATGAAGTAATAAGCCGGGTCGAAACCGGCGCGCTCCACGGCCTGTTGCGCAAGCGAAAGAAACTCTGCAGCGTCTGATGCTGGAAGGTCCAGATCGATTGCCTTGAAAAGATGTCGGCTTATGAACCGTCGACTGAGATCGCTTAAGACAGGATCCTTTGAGCGTTGCCATTGCTTTACATGAAAGACAAAATCGGAATCGTCGATTTGCAAATGATCGGCAATCGACAATGGTTGGCGGCTCAGAATCCTGGCAAAGGCTGTGTCCCTCGCGTGCCAGACTTCTTCACCTTTTTCATATAACGCCAAAGCGCGTCTAATGATGGATCGCAGTACTGCTTCAGCAGATCTCAGCGTCCGATGAAAGTAGACCTGGCGAAACATGTAGTATCTCGCCTGCAGATATTCTTCGACGGCATAAATGCCTCGCGCCTCAACATAAATACGATCGGCTGCTTCATCGATGGCGATCGCGTTGATGATCCACTCCAGATCGTAGATACCATACTTCGCGCCGGTCATTAGCGAATCTCTCAACAGATAATCCATGCGATCAACGTCGAGTTGCGACGAAACTAATTGGGCAAGAGCCGCCGGGGCAAAAGAACCCTCGATCACTGAAGCGACTCTGCGTGGCAAATCGGCTGAGTGAGAACGCAATAATTCTCCGACTTCGGACTCTTCGCTCGAGACGATCTCGACGGTCCACTGTTCGTGATGAAAGTTCATCACCTTTTCCATCACGTGTGAGAAGGAGCCATGGCCCACATCATGAAGTAATGCTGCGGCGCGAACTGCAGTGCGATCTTCCGATTTGATCGTGTAACGGTCACGCAGGCGATCGAGCACGCGAGTCATTAAGTGAAACGCACCAAGTGAGTGCGTGAAGCGAGAGTGTTCCGCGCCTTGATACGTATAGAGCCCGAGACCTAACTGTTTGATTCGCCTAAGTCGTTGGAATTCGTAGGAGTCAATCAAGCGAGTCATCAACTCGCCTTCATCGGTATCGGTCTGCAGGCGAATGATGTTGTGGACGGGGTCCCGATAAATACGTTCAGCCATTACTGACTGTTAAATAACCTCAAATCATCGTGTAAGGCAATCGTTAAGGCTGGAAAACCTGAAGTTTGTCTATTTCTATCCGTTTCCACCACCTGATTTCAACCAGGTTGGTCAAGGTTGGGTCGAACTACCCTCCGGCCGTGCTCCGCTTGAAATTTCTGGATTTTCCCATTTTTTTGGATCGGACGGGCTATTCGGCACACGAAGATATGGAGTTTATCCAAGGATAGTAGGGGATTTTCGGTCTTTCCCTGGGGGGCATGGCATTTGCCAAAACTGGCTCCGCGAGGTCTCCATAAAACCACTCGTACGGAATTCTTTGGTGCTGCCATTAAAAAAAGGGTAATAAATCCACAGGAGGGGGCTGCACCGTCTTCTAGTTCAAGAAAGGAAAGCAGAAAATGAAGAATGTCTTTAAGTTTTTAAGCTTGTCTGCGTTGTTTGTCTGCTGTGCGCTGTTTACCGGCAGCGTATTTGCGCAAACATCAACGACGGGCTCAATTGAAGGCACAGTCACCGATACGACCGGTGCGACTGTTCCCGGCGTATCCATCAGAGTGACCAGCCCGAACTTGATTTCGGCGCAGTCGGCGACCTCTGATGATAACGGCCGTTATAAGATTCAGAATCTGCCGCCAGGACGTTATAACGTCCAGGTTGAAGCAGTTAAAGGTTTTGCTAAATTTGAAAAGACTGAAGTTGAAGTAAATCTTTCGCGTAGTTCGTCAGTTGAGATTCAGTTGCAACCTGCAGGTGCTCAGGCCACCGTCACGGTTACCGATACGACGGGTGCCGCAGTAGACATAACGGCCAACACCACCGGTTCGAACGTTTCGACTGAACAGTTCTCAAACTTCCCGACACAACGTACGGTGCAGTCGCTTTACAGTATTGCTCCTACAGTTGCTCGTTCGGGTTTGCGTGATGCTTCCGGTCGTGATCGTGACCCCTCGGTCGCTGGATCGTCTGGTCCCGAAAACAACTACATCCTCGATGGCGTTAACACCACTGACCCCGCATTCGGCGGATCCGGTGCCAACCTTCCATTCGAGTTTGTGCAGGAAGTCGAAGTTAAGACCGGCGCTTATGGCGCAGAATACGGTCGCAGCACGGGTGGTATTTTCAACGTCATCACCAAGAGCGGTGGTAACGAAATCCACGGCGATGCCTTTGGTTATTTCACCACGCAGGGCTTGGTGCGAGAAACCAAGCAGTTTCCATTTCAGGGATCGGCCCCCAATGGCTTCTCTGAATTCGATGGTGGTATCGACGTTGGTGGTCCAATTGCCAAAGATAAGCTCTGGTTCTTCGGCGCTTTCAATCCCCAACAGCGCAAAAACTACTTCTTAACTCAGCAGTTTCACCAGGAAGTCAACAACAAGATCACTACGCCATTCTATTCGGGCAAGGTGACCTGGGCAGTCAACACAAACAACACTGCCACGTTCTCAACGTTTGGCGACTTTACCAAGCAGGAAGGCTTCCTTTTTGGCGGCTCCGGATTTGGTTCAGACCCAAACAGCTTCCTCGGTGAAATTCAGACTGGCGGTCATAACTACATCGCCCGCCTGAACTCCACTATCAATCCAAACATGACTGGTGAGTTCGCGTTTGGCCTGCACTATCAACGCGCCAATACGATCCCACTTCAGGATCAACTCACGAAGCCGCTGATAACTGACAACTTCGCAATTGTAGGTGCGAATGGTTCAGTACTGACTCCTGTTAACACGACCGCACAGATCACCAACAATAACTTCGTTGCATTTGTTGATGGTCGCGGTGGTTCATTGCAACGTAATTTTATCCGACAGGGCTTTGGGCTTTTCTCAAATCAAGATCGCAATCGCGTCGAGCTCTCGGCGAGAATGCAGAACATTTGGAAACAGCACACAGTCAAGTATGGATTTGAGTACGGTCGCAACATCTACAAGATCAACACGATCTCAACTGGTACTCCTACCATCTTCCCCGATCCGCTGGATAACACCGAAGGAAGTGGTAACAACAACATGATCGGTTTCCGCACAACCAATAACTTTGGTGTGTGTACCGTTCAGGGTAGCAACGTCGCTTGCCCGGCTAGTGGTTTGACCACTCGCGTTCAGGCTCTCATCACTGCGGGTCTTGCACCGACTGGTATTACCAGCACGTCCACGATCTCAGGGCTGACTGCGACTCAGCTTAGCACCAATCCATTCCTCGTTCTTTCCAGCGTTCGCGTTCGTGACTTCCGCCTTATCGCGCCAAGCACCAACACCAACATGGAAGCCTTCTATGTCCAAGACGACTGGAAGTTAACAAGGAATTTCCAGGTTAATGTTGGGCTTCGTTGGGATTACCAGCAAGCATACGGTAGTGACAGCTTCTCCTATCTGAAACTGAACAACTTTATGGATAACGCGGCTCCGCGTTTAGGTTTCATTTGGGACTTCACTGGCAAGGGCAGAGGCAAGATCTTCTTGAACTGGGCCAAGTACATCGAAACACCGCTCCCGCTCGATCTTAACGTTCGCGCCGGCAGCGACACGACCCAGACCGACAAGAACATCAACGTCTCGACCCTTAATTCACCTGCAAGCGCGTTCGTGGTTGCTGACATCGGTAACCTCGGTGCTACCCACACTCCAATCGACCCGGAGCTCAAGCCCCAGGACGTTAAAGAGTGGACGGGTGGTATCCAGTACGAACTCGTCAGTGGGTTGACACTCGGATTCCGAGGTATCTATCGCTACCAGGGACACGTGATTGAAGATGGTTCGTTCGACGACGGCGACACCTATTTCTTATTCAATCCTGGTCGACGAGGTCACGGTGGCGGTTCAGTCACCACAGAAGATCTCGCTTGTGAAGATGCCAGCATCGGTTGCTTTGGTTACGCTCGCCGTTACTATCGAGCTCTCGAGTTCACCGCAACGAAGCGATTTGCTAATAACTATCAGTTCATCGCCTCCTACGTTTACTCAAGCTTGATTGGTAACTACGAAGGTCTGTTCCGAAACGACAATGGTCAGTCAGACCCCAACATCACCTCGTTGTTCGACCTGGTGAGCTTGCTCAAGGGTATGTATGGCCGTCTGCCAAACGACAGACCACACCAGTTCAAATTTGACGGTAGCTATCGCACACCGTTTAAACTCAATATCGGCGGTTCGTTCAGAGCCCAGTCCGGTATTCCGTTCAATGCGCTGGTGCCGCATCCGGTTTATGGAAACAACGAAGGCTTCTGCGTAGGAGGAGTGCTCAATATCTGCCATCCGCGCGGAACCGCTATCGTTCCTACCGTTACTGCAACCCAGACGGGCTTCCCGAATGTGGTTGACAGTATCGGCTCAGACCGAACTCCAACAACCTTCAATTTGGACCTGAACGCCTACTACCCGATTAGTTTCGGTGAGAAGCGCGAACTGCGATTCCAGGCTGACTGGTTCAACGTGTTCAATTCACAACGTGCGGTTCGTCTCGACGAAACGCTCCTAATCAACAGCGGTATCCCAGGATTGGCTGGCAGCACTTTGACCTTCAACAATCCGTTCTACGGATCGGGCACGATCTTCCAGTTCCCGTCATCGCTTAGACTCGGTGTGAAGTTCACGTTCTAACTACTTTGACATCTATGAATCTTCACGATTCATAGACGTAATTTGACAGGGAGGGACGCTCACTCAGCGTCTCTCCCTTTTTTCTTCCCGATAGTTTATTATTCGCGTACCCCGAATCTCTCTTTAAATGCGACTTGAGTTTCGATCGATGTTAGGAGTCGCCATGTACCTCTCTTCATACACCTTGGGACGATCATTGGCCGGTTTGCTGATAATCGTGTTAATGAGTCTTGCAACCTCAAACGTACTTGCTCAAAGCGGTGGCGGTGTCGATCAAACAGGCACTGGAGGACGGCACTCGATTCAAGGCCGTATCTATTTTCCTTCAGGCCGCCGCAACGATGTTCGCATCAAAATAAGACTCGAAAGCTTTAACGCCGGCGAATTGTCGGTATTATCCGATCCGAATGGCTCGTTTGTGTTTCGCGGTCTTGAGCCCGGTAACTACACTGTTGTTGTTGATGCAGGTGATCCTTATGAGCCGGCTCGTGAATCAGTTTACATCGACACCGACGGCTCCAACTCCCGACGAGGCATTACGCTTCCACCTGTCGCTCGTCTCTACACTGTAGACATCAGTCTAAGGCTCAAGCGAGATGGGGCAGTTAAACCATCGGTCGTGAATGCTGCCCTGGCAGCACTACCTGATAACGCTCGAGATCTTTACCGCAAAGCCGTAGATTCAATTCAGGAGGGCAACACAGCCAAAGCTGTCGAAGAGCTAAAGGCAGCCATTGCGAGTTATCCGCAATTTCCTCTCGCTCTGAATGAGCTTGGCGTTCAATATCTGAAGCTCGGCCAGTTAGACAAGGCTGCAGAGGCATTAAAAGAAGCTGTGAGACTTGTACCGGAAGACTTTCTTCCCCGGCTGAATTATGGAATTGTTCTATTGAATCAGCGGAAGTTCCCAGAGGCTGAAGAACAGCTCAGAGTGGCTACAAGTAAGAACAGCAACGCGGCAACGGCTCACATGTACTTTGGCATCGTGTTGGCTGTCCAGCGTAAGCTTGAAGATGGTCAAAAAGAATTAGAGTTGGCGATTGCTTCTAACTCTCCTGAAGTTGCTCTGGCACATCGCTATCTCGCTGGTATTCACCTCGAGCGTCGAGCGTATAAACAGGCGGCAGAAGAACTGCAAAAGTATCTCGAACTCGTTCCCAAAGCTGCCGATGCCGAAGTGCTCCATCGCAAGATTAAAGAGTTAAGAAGTAAGAAGTAGTTAGTCCCGGCCGTGAGCTTTTATAACCAAGGGAAAATTAATTCCAGCAGAAAGGTGAAAGGCTAAGATGTTCTTGTTGAAGACTATCCGAATTATAGCTCTCGTAAGTCTAGGCCACCTCGTGGCGAGTTCTGCTCTCGCTCAAGGTGGCGTTGGAAGTACTCGTGGTCTACCCGATTCAGCATCCGGCATTCATACAATCCAGGGACGAGTTTATGGACCTGATGGCCGTAGAACTGGCGCTGGAGTGATTGTAAAACTGGAAGGCAATGTAAATGGAACTCGCACCATTGCTACCGACAGTGACGGCACTTTTGTCTTTACTTCTTTGCCGGCAGCGGAGTATTCGCTGGTTGTTGACGCAGGCGATCAATACGACGTTCTTAGTCAACCCGTAGCGATTTATGGGACCACAGGGGGAGTGGGCGTGGGACGCTCAGGCCAGACCGTACAGGTCGACTTGCACTTAAAAGCTAAAGGTAGTGATGCGGCCGCCGCAAAGTTGTTCGAAGGTGTGCCTAAGGCTGCCGTCGACAGCTATAAAAAGGGAATGCAATCGGTGAAGGAGAATAATCCAAAGAAGGCAGTCGAGCAGTTCAATGCAGCCCTGGCCATCTATCCAAACTTCATTCCAGCTTTAAGTAACCTGAGTACTCAATATTTGAATCTACGCGAGATGGAGAAACTGGCAGAGACTTCCGAAAAGCTTCTTAAGCTTTCTCCCAATGATTCGCGCGGCGCCCATCTCAACCTTGGAATTGCTCGTTACAACCTGAAGAAGTTTCCCGAGGCTGAAACCGAACTTCGCGAAGCGATCAAGCTAAACGCAGCCGATCCTGCCGCTCACTATTACCTGGGAATGACCCTGCTTAGTTCGAAGCAATATCAAGAAGCCGAGTCTGAGTTAGAGTTGGCAATCAAGAATGGCGGCGACAATCTCGCACTCGCGCATAAATACTTAGGTGGGCTTTATATGAGTTTTAAGAAGAACCAGCAGGCAGCGGCCGAATTAGAGAAGTATTTAAAGCTTGAACCGAAAGCTGCAGATGCCGAACGGATCAAAGAAACGATCAAGGATCTCCGCAGTAAGCCCTGATCAATTGATCATTATCAATTTGAGAATTTTTAATGATGGGTCTATTTCCGCAATTCGAGGAGATGGCCCATCTTTTCCTTTTTGGTGCGCAGGTACTCCGCGGCATCTTCGTCGGCGTCGACTTCTATTGAGACTCGCTCAACGATCTTTAATCCCGCCTCTTCTAATGCTTGCAGCTTAAGCGGATTGTTTGAGATGACTTTTACTTTACAAAGCCCCAGGTCGAATAGGATTTCCGCGCACTGCTTGTAATCCCGCGAATCTACTGCCAGGCCAAGTAGCTCATTAGCTTCAACTGTGTCCGCGCCCTCATCTTGTAGCGCGTAAGCTCTAATCTTATTAAGTATGCCAATGCCGCGGCCTTCCTGTTGTTGATAGACGATTGCTCCACGACCCTCTTCATTAATCATCTTCATCGTAACGTGGAGTTGGCGACCGCAGTCACACTTTGTTGAACCGAACACGTCACCCGTCAAGCACTGCGAGTGAATCCTCACCAGTGTTGGCACGTCGCGATCCATTTCTCCTTTAAACAGCACCACGAACTCCTCGCTGCTTGTTAAAGAACGGTAACCCGCTATCTGGAAGTCGCCCCATTCAGTGGGAAGACTTGCGGTCGCCACTCTCTCTACTGAGCGAGAATCGGCGCCGTCGCAGCATGGACTGGATGGATTTTGTGTAACGGAATGTAACGCCATAGTTCGTCTGCCTGTCCCATTCTTTTTTAAGTGCCTGATTATAGGAGCAAGGATGATAGGCCCACAAGCGCGCTACTTAGACCCGCAGAGCTGGAAAACGCCGACAGCTTGTTGCCGCTGGGAAGTTTAGCAAGATAAACTAGCGGCGCTTTATAGCTGCCAGCGCCCGAAAACCGTCCGTTTCAAACTCTCGATATCCAATGACCAGCCAAAACAACGAGAACGACTCGGACACTATTCAGCTTCGTGTTGATTCAAAATCCTCAGCCGTCGGCTCTCGGGAACTGAGGCCAGTGCTCGTGTGCCTCCGTGGGGAATTGTTGGCCACTCCTATACCGCTCGAACGCGACATCGTCACGATCGGTAGAGCCCTGGAGGCCGACATCAGGTTAAATGATTCGAAGGTCTCGCGGCTGCACGCCAAGATCACAGCTGAGGGCCGGACAGACGCCAATGCAAACTTGTTTCGCGTAACAGATCTTGGCTCGACTAATGGCACTCATGTTAATGGCCGGCCCGTGCGAGAGTCGATTCTGAATAACGGCGATAAGGTAGCGATTGGCGATCATTTGTTCCGGTTTGAGATGCTGGATGAAATTGATCGTGAGTTTCAGCAACAAATTCACCGGCTAATTGCCCATGACGCCCTGACGGGACTTTTATCGAGCAAGTCCTTTTTTATCGAGCTTCGGCGAGAAGCAGAGCGCGCAGAGTTGGGAACATTGCCGTTCTGCGTATTGATGATGGACATCGATCACTTCAAACGGATCAATGATACCTATGGTCATCTGGCAGGTTCGAGAACGCTGCAAGACCTCGGAGTAATCATCAAAGCCGCTTTACGGTCGGGTGATGTCGCGGCTCGCTTTGGAGGCGAAGAGTTCGCGGCCTTTCTTCTGGATGCGGATTATGCTCAGGCGATGGTGGCCGCGGAACGTGTACGACATGCTGTCGAACAGCACGGGTTCTCTGCGTTGACACAAGGTGCGCAGCAGCCCGTAACATTTCATGTGACTATTAGTATAGGAGTCGCGTGTTATCCGGACGATGGTAAGGATCCGATCCAGCTAATCGAAATGGCCGATTCCGCGCTTTACCGGGCCAAGCGAAATGGTCGTAATCAAATCTGTGCTTACCGGCCGTCGCTGGCAATTATGGAGAAACCGCTCAGGGCCCGCACGGATTGATCTTTGGATGGCTTTGCCTCAAAAGTCGAAAGGTCGACCTCTCATTCACACCGCGCTTCAGTCCGGGTGATGAACGGCAACCTGAGACGCAGAACCGTTTTAACGGTTTGCTCTTCTGGTTAATGCACTGAGGCTGTTGAAGGGAGCACCTCAACTGCCGGACGGAGAAACCGTTGAAACGGTTTCCTAATTTGTAACGACGCCAAACACCGGGCTTGAAGCCCGGTGTGAATGAGAGGTCGGACTTTCGGACTTTTGCGCAAAGCTTCTTTGGTGTCGAGCTTTCTGCAACGATTTATGGCAGCTAACGTGTAAAGGGAAGGGCGGCAATTGTGGCCGCCCTTGTCTTCAGAAAACCAGCCAATCTTCGGGGGCCGGCGCTCGTGATTGTTTGCGGTTGAATCTTTCTGGCAGTATGCTGGTCTCCTCAGCACCAACGCCAAGTTGGCAAGGAAGTATCTGTAGTGAACACTCTCAATTTAGCTTCTAAACCTTTTAGCAATCGCTTTCTGCCCTGGTTGTTGACCAGTCTTATCCTATTTGTGTCAATTGTTTCGTTGCTCTTTATCGCGCGTGCGACGGCGAACAACCGCAAGCAGGCTGAAGCTCTTCAACTTGAGCTCAACACGCTGAAGCAGAAGGAGCAGGGAATGATGGACGTCGCCCAGCAGGTCAAGAACGACCTGACGACGGACCAGCAGAAAGCTTTACCGGCTGCGCATGTGCTTGTCGATCGGAAGCAATTCTCGTGGTCTCGCTTGCTGGCAGATCTCGAGTCGTCCCTTCCGGGCAGCGTAAGAGTTTCCCGCATTGCTGTGCGGAATGTCACCAAGCAGGGTGATCAGACCGTCGCCGAACTGGAGTTAGCCGTTTTTGCGAAGAGTCCGGAAGTAATCACTGCAATGATCGCCGACATGAATAAGTCAGGCGTATACAGGGCAACTCTGAATACCCAGAACCTGCAGAAAGGTCGTGGAGAAACCGGCACCGAATACGAGCTCGGGGTCATCTATCAGCCCCGTCCAGGCTTTGCTATTGAAAGAGTTGCTTCATTGGATCGCGCGCAGGATACGGAGGAAGCAAAATGAGCGATACAGTGCAGCCAGGTCGCCGCAGCTTCCGACCGCAAGTGAAGAAACAGGTCTCAACCTTCGTCTCGTCGCGGCGCAGTAAAATGTTTGGTCTCGCGGAGATCGTCGGCTTGACGCTGAGTTGTTTGGTGCTTCTACTGGTAATCTTCAGCTACTTCTATTTTCTCCTCCCTGCTCGGTCTCACGTTGCGGAACTCCGCGCCGACCGGACACAGCGAACGAACAATGTCGGAACACTTGCAACTGTCATCAACACGGATCAGAACAAGAAAGAGAACATCACCCGGATTAGTGAGAGCCTGGAAAAGTTTGAGACCGTGGGGCTGCAGCAGGAAGAGCAGGGAAGGATTGGACTCTACGAAGAATTAAATCGGCTGATCATCAAGAATGGACTGAGGAATACTTCCGGTCCTGCTTACACACCTCTTGAGCCGATTGGCGCTAAGGTGACCGCCGGGAGAACTGTCAGCACTCGATGGCAAAGTGTCTATCCCGGTGTGGCGGTCGGAGTTACTCTCGAAGGTTCGTATCAAAGCCTCCGACACTTCGTCCTGGATATTGAACGAAGCAAACTCTTTATCATCATCAACGAGATTGAGTTACAGCGAGCTACCACAAATAATGGTCCCGTAACCGCATCGGAAACTCCTGGTAACAAAGCGTCCCTCGTAAGTCTGCAGCTGAACATGGCAACGTATTTTCAAAGAGCCTCAGTTGCGCAGACGGAGCAGAGCAGGTAAGGCAGATGGAATTTGTTGATTTAAGTAAACCCGGTGAGAAGAAAAAAGTCCTGATGGCTGGGATCCTGGGACTGGTCGCCATCCTCTTTCTGTGGTGGACGTTCTTTGGATTTGGGAGTAGTGCGAAGCCCAAGAGTGCAAACGTGGCTGGTGCGACGTCTTCGCCCACGCCATCTACAGTGCAGGGCCGTGCCCCCAACTCCACAGCAGGAGCCGTGCAGGATATAGCGCAGTTTGCCGAGATTGTTTATCCGGGGTCGACTCCAAGCGTCGGCGAGCCCAATCGAAACATATTCGCTTACTACGAACCGCCGGCGCCACAAGCTGCGGTGAGTACACCGCCGCCTGCGACACCCACACCGACGCCTCCGGTTCTGTTGGCGGCGGTCAATCCGGTCAACGTCTACGCCAAGACCGCAGACTTCACTCTCGAAGCTTCAGGTGACAAGTTCACGCCGGACCTGCATATCTTCGTTGATAACAGGGAACTGCCCACGAAGTACCTTGGACCCCAGCAGCTCTCAACAACTGTTCCGGCGACCTTCATTGCCAACCCCGGCCCCCGTCAGGTAGTAGTGCGAAACCAGGATGGGCGCGTCTACTCCCTGCCGCTGACAATTAATGTCGCTGCTCCTCCCACACCAAATTTTTCATACGTAGGGATTGTCAGCACCGTCCCGCGCGTCGACGTAGCCTATCTTCAGGATCGTTCGAGCAAGGACATTCTGAATGTGCAACGCGGCGATGTCGTCGGCGGCAGGTTCCGTGTCACGAGCATCTCAGAAAAAGAGATCGTGTTCGTCGATACGAGTCTCAAGATAAAACATAGCCTCGCGATGACCGAGAGTGACAAGAATCAAACGTCACCTTTGAACCGTCCCACTCCGAAAGTTGATGCTGAAGATGACGAACCTTAGCGGGAACAGCGACCACAATATATTAGGGTCGTCCCTCTTCGATGCGAGAAGCGCGACAGGGGCGAGATCGGGTGTGACCAGGTCTCGCGAGGGTGGTTATACGCTCGTCGCCCTCTTGGCGCTGATGACCATCGTGGCTCTCTTTGCCATGGCAGCGGCGCCCAGAATTCAGCAACAGGTACAGCGTGATCAGGAGACGGAAGCAATCTTTAGAGGCGAGCAAGTAGCGGATGCCATTCTTGAATACTACGCATTTCGAAACAGACAGTATCAAGCAAATGGCGATCAAGCATTACCAACTTCAATCGATCAGTTGCTCGAAGGAATTCCGATTCCGGGTGGCTCGAAGACGAAACAAATTCTTCGGCCCAGCGCGACTCTTGATCCATTGAGTAGCAATCATCAGTGGCGCCTGGTCCATCCGCGGTCGGAAGAGCTAATCGATTTTCAACAAGCTGTCATGTTTTATGCCGGCAATGTTTTGCCTCCGGCGACCGGCTATCGTGCCTCGATTCAACAGTTTGCAGTCCCTCAACTGACTGCGCTGGTCAATACCGGAAGTGGACCAAGAACTCCTTCAGGTACCTCTCCAGGTGAAGATTCCAGTGGTCCATTCGTAGGAGTTGCGAGTCGGAGTAAGCGAGATTCAGTGTTGCACTATTACGGAATCGAACGACACGAGCTTTGGATTTTTACTCCTCTCTTCCGCAATTGATCTTGGACCATCGCTGATCCTCTTCACCACGCACGGCGAACAGTGCAACCCTCAAGTTCGAATTTCATAACGTCATAGCTTCTCATTCTTCGTGGTCCAACGTAGCGCGATCGACGTCGCTTCAAGTGATCTCGAGTGACTGCTGCGTGGCGATCCTGGTGAGTAGAGCGAAACAAAAGGCGAAAAAATATTTGAGCCTCACAGTAATAAGTTATTGACTTCTGTTGCATTTACGTTTATATAGCAAGATGTTGTGCGCCGTTTACTCTAGCCCACAAGAACAAAGTAAGCACACTATCTTGTGGTCATGAAGAAAACAAAAAAAACTAATCTCGAAAGAAGGAGCACATAGAAGCTATGGCAACTAAAAAAGGTGGAAAGAAGGCCGCGAAGAAGGGCGGAACTAAGAAAGCCGCGAAGAAGGGCGGAGCCAAGAAAGCCGCAAAGAAGAGATAACTCGAACCAGCAGGTTAGAATACAAACCTTCGACTGGCGCACACACACTTCTGAGGCCCGCGGGGCCTTACAAAAGAAACGACGAGACCTTCAAGCGAAGCTCGTCGTTTCTTTTTGTTTTGGTTAAGCTGCTCAAGCTGAGAACGCCATGATCAGGGTGACGTTAGTCGAACCAGAGATTCCTCCGAACACAGGGAACATCGCTCGCCTGTGCGCAGCGCTCAATGTCCCGCTTCACATTGTCGGTGTCACGGGATTTCGCATGGACGATCGCGCGGTTCGTCGGGCGGGACTCGACTACTGGCCGGAAGTACAACTGCACCGGCATCACACACTGGCGGATCTTCATGATGCTGTGCCCGAAGCTCGGCTGCTGTATTTAACCACCAAGACTGATCATAGTTACCTTGATTGGGAGTTCGAAGCTCGTGACTGCCTGGTTTTCGGTAGAGAGACTCGAGGGCTTCCAGAGCAGTTACTCAAAGATAACTGGGAAAATTGCCTCACGATCCCAATGGCCAACCCTCGTGTACGAAGTCTTAATCTGGCCACCGCCGTTGCTATTGTCCTGGCAGAAGCCCTCAGGCAAACCAGACCCACGCGCTGATAGACCGCTAACCGTGAGAGCGGATAATGCGCTCCGATGATAAGATGCCCCGTTGTTTTGGAAAGAGGAATGTGAAGTAACTTGATGAAAAAGAGATCTGATATCAGAAATATTGCGATTATTGCACACGTCGACCACGGTAAGACGACCTTGGTTGACGCTATGCTTCGACAGTCGGGAACCTTTCGTGAGAATGAGCAGGTTCGCGACCGCGTAATGGACTCGATGGACCTGGAACGTGAACGCGGCATCACCATCATGGCAAAGAACACGGCGGTGCGGTTCCGGGATATAAAAATCAACATCGTCGACACGCCCGGTCACGCGGACTTCGGAGGTGAGGTCGAGCGGGTGCTGAAGATGGTTGATGGTGTCATGCTTCTGGTGGACGCCGCTGAGGGTTGTTTGCCGCAAACCAGATTTGTGTTGCGTAAAGCACTCGAAGCGCGCTTACCCGCTATCGCCGTTGTCAATAAGATCGATCGAAGTGATGCGCGTCCGGCCGAAGTTGTCGACGAAATCTACGAACTGTTCCTCGATCTTGATGCGACTGATGAGCAAATCGAGTTTCCTATCCTGTACGCGATCTCTCGCGAAGGTGTGGCAAAGCTAAACCTCGATGAGACTTCCGACAGTCTCAGGCCCTTGTTCGAGCAAATTGTCAAAACGATCCCGGAACCAAAAGAGCTACGGGATGATTCGCTTCAACTGCTCGTAGCTAATCTCGATTACAACGACTATGTGGGTCGACTAGCAATCGGCCGAATTTTTTCGGGTGAGATCAAGGTCGGAGATCAGGTGGCCGTAATGAAGCCTGACAGATCAATCCAGAAGACGCGTGTCTCTCAACTCTATGTCTTCGAAGGTCTCAAGCGAGAAGCAGTTGAAAGGGCCGGCTATGGAGAGATCGTGGCGCTTGCCGGGATCGACAATATCCACATCGGCGACACCATAACCTCCCTTGAAAGTCCTCAACAGCTTCCCGTGATTGCTGTCGACGAGCCAACCATCGCGATGATATTCAGCGTCAACAACTCACCGTTTGCCGGGCGCGAAGGCAAATATGTCACCTCACGCCAGGTGAAAGAGAGGCTAGATAAAGAGATCCTCGGAAATGTTGCGATCCGCGTCGATGAAACCGAAACGCCCGAGCAATTTAAGGTCTCTGGTCGGGGTGAACTGCAACTCGCAATCCTTATCGAGATGATGCGTCGTGAAGGTTACGAACTACAAGTTTCGAAACCTGAAGCAATCACTCGCGAGATTAATGGTCAGACATTTGAGCCTATTGAAGCTGTAGTGATCGACTGTCCGGACGAGTTTATTGGAGTGATCACTGAAGCCCTGGGAAGACGCAAAGGTCAAATGACCAAAATGGTGAACCACGGCACCGGTCGAGTCAGGTTAGAGTTTGAAACACCGTCCCGTGGATTGATCGGTTTTCGCAACGAGTTCCTGACCGAAACGAAAGGAACCGGACTACTCAACACCATGTTTTTGCGTTGGGGACCCTGGCAAGGACCAATGCGAGGGCGCGCTACCGGATCATTGGTAGCCGACCGTACCGGCGATACCACGACCTACGCACTTTACAACTTGCAGGAGCGGGGAACCTTGTTCGTTCGACCTGGAATACGCGTCTACGAGGGGATGATTATTGGCGAGAACGCTCGCGCGGTTGACCTCGATGTGAATGCGATCAAGGAAAAGAAACTCACTAACATGCGAGCGGCCTCGGCTGACGAGGCGATGCGACTCGTGCCGCCGAAGGATCTTTCCCTCGAGCAGGCCTTGGAGTTTATTGCCGACGACGAACTGGTGGAAGTCACACCTCAGACAATCAGGCTCAGAAAACGTATTCTCCCTTCCAACCTGCGTCCGAAGCGTAAAGAATCGGAATAGATGCGAAATTTGAGTCGACTGCCTCCGCTGTATCCCCTGACTGATACCGCACTCTCAGGATTGACGCACGCTGAACAGGTCCGACAACTTGCATCTGGCGGAGCAACCCTCATTCAACTTCGCGAGAAAAGAATGGAAGCGCGGGCTTTTTACGAAGAAGCCAAGCGAGCACTGGAGGTTGGTCGAGAGTATGGGGCGACGATATTGATCAACGATCGGGTTGATGTTTGTCTTGCGGTGGAGGCCGATGGTGTCCACCTCGGCCAGGACGACATTCATCCGATTGAAGCCCGGAGACTACTCGGCGAAAAGGCCGTGATCGGCTATTCGACCCATAATGTAGAACAGGTGCGCGAGGCAATTGAGTTTCCCGTCGATTACCTTGCGATCGGCCCAATCTTTCTGACCACCAGCAAGAGCAACCCGGATCCGGAAGTCGGTATTGCTGGTCTGCAAAGGGTTAAGGAGTTCATCGGAAACTTTCCTCTGGTTGCAATCGGCGGCATTACTCCCGCCCTGGCTCCGGTGGTCCTGAACGCCGGCGCGGATTCGGTCGCTATGATTTCAGCCCTTTTAGTCGCTCCTGAAGGCTTAACCCAACGCACTCAACAAATTCTAGAAATCCTCTCGTCTGCGTAAAACAAATTTTACTTGCGTTAATCTGGCTTATGCGCGAAAATCTCGGTGGCGCATGAGGAGCTATCCAAGTTCCCTGCCTTTCCATTCCTGGCGCATTCCTTCATCGACTATCGTTATCCGGAGTTCCTAAACTAGATGAGTTTCTTCGATCTGCCGCCCGTTATTGAGCGCATGCTGCTCGTCTCTGACAAGATCAGCGACCTCAATTTCTCTGTTGGCCAACTACCTCAAGTCGAAATAAACGGTAAGCTCACGCCAGTCCAGCCGTTGGGAATGCAAAAGCTATCGCCCTACCAGACCGAAATTATTGCGATGACATTGCTGCATGGAAACGCCGATGCAGCTGAACGCCTGGTCCGGACAGGTACTGCCGATCTGAGTTATTCGCTCCCCTCGCGAGCTCGCTTCCGCGTCAACATCTTTCAGCAACGCGGTGTGTACTCAATCGTGATGCGCGTTATTCCGACCGATATTCCCACCCTAAAGTCGCTGGGGCTCCCTAACCATCTATCTGAAATTGCCGAGCTCAGAAATGGACTGGTGCTGGTAACTGGTCCAACCGGATCAGGCAAGAGTTCGACCCAGGCCGCCATCATCGACATCATCAACGAGAAAAAGCATTACCACATCGTAACGATTGAAGATCCGATCGAATATTTGCACCTGCACAAATGTTCCACCATCAATCAACGTGAAGTTGGACATGACACCCGGGATTTTCCTTCGGCGTTGCGCGCCACGCTTCGGCAGGCGCCGAAAGTGATCCTCATCGGCGAGATGCGTGATTTTGAAACCACTGAAATCGCGCTGGAAGCCGCCGAAACGGGACACCTTGTGTTATCCACATTGCACACCATCGACGCAGCAAAAACTGTGGATCGCATTATCGGTCTTTATCCAAAGAATGAAGAACAAGTTATTAGAACTCGTTTGGCTCAGACTTTCCGTTACATCATTTCGCAGCGTCTGATTCCGCGTTCTGATGAAAGGGGACGAGTTCCGGTCGTCGAAATACTCCGGTCCAGTCCACGAACACGTGAGTACGTTGAAGCAGGTGAGGTTGAAGGGAAATCACTGCTTGATGCGATGCGCGACGGCAAGCTCGACGGTATGCAGGATTTTGACACGGTGATCAAGCAGTTGATCGAAGCGAAGACAATCAGTCTCGAAGATGGTTTAGCGTTTGCCACGAACCAAAATAACTTATTACTTTCGCTGCAAGGTATGACTGCAGCTGAAGACTTTATCCGCCGAGATGGCGCCACGGCTCCGATGTCAGGTAGCTTGCACGATTCAGGGTCGATGTTGAGTTTAATAGAATGACGATCATAGTCTGCCAAAATTGCTCCACTCGGTTACAGTTTGATGAGGAGAAAGCGCCCTCCAGGAATGTAACCCTGCGTTGTCCGAAATGTAACAACACAGTGAGTGCAACTTCTTCGAGCCCAGCCTCTGAGCAAGGCGCTTTGAGTGCCTCGCCTTCGACTGATCACCCTCGTTACGACCGGCCAACCGCACAGCCTTTTCAAGTGGCAACGGAAAAACCTGTTGCGGAATCGTCCGCTAACGCCGAAGAAGCGCTACGCGCTCTTCTGGGAATGCTGAACCAGAGTGGCGAACGTGGAGGTCAAACACACTCTCTAAGCAAAAGAAATATCCTGGTGTGTACGGCTGAGAATCATAGAGAGTCAATTGCTCGTAAGCTCTCTGAAGATGGATATCAGGTGTTCATCGCTGAGGATACTCGGCAGGCCGTCGAAACGATGCGGGCAAATAAGATGGAGATCGTCCTCCTGGATCCTCAGTTTGATCCTATGGAGCAAGGATCTTTGTTCGTCGTCCGAGAGATCAATATTCTGCGACCGCCTCATCGCAGACGCGTATTCTTTGTAATGCTATCGCCGTCGTTGCGCACACTTGATGCTCACGCAGCGTTTCTTAACAACTGTAATGCAGTAGTTAACCTTCAGGACCTGAATGATCTTCCTCGCATTCTTGAGGTCGGTCTACGTGAATTTAACGAACTCTATCGCGAATTAAATGGAGCACTTAACCTGGCTGCCATATAGTTTGCTTTTGAGCTGGTATCGATTTCTGAAAGGGGCCGGATGGCCCCTTCGTTGCGTTCGGATACCTGCTAAGTAGCAGCGATCAGGCCGCCCACGGAGGCACTCCCTGCTAATCACCTTAAGGTCAAGCGCTATTGGGTGCGGCAGAGAATTTGTTAATCTTTAGCGCGCGTCCGTCATGAACTGTTCCGAAAGAATCGGAAATGGACCGGGAGACCAGCGTGGAACGACCTTCCGAGAACGAGAGGAATTCACACAGGCATCAGCACTCTAACGAGAGCTGGCGCAAGTTGAGCCTCGTTCTGAGCTTGACGGCTCTCTATATGGTCGCTGAGGCCGCTGGCGGCTGGTGGACAGGCTCTCTGGCCTTACTTGCTGACGCTGGTCATATGTTAACCGATGTTGGCGCTTTGATTCTTGCTCTAACCGCAGTTTGGTTTAGTTCCCGGCCTGCTACCTCAAGCAAGACTTTTGGTTACTACCGGCTCGAGATTATTGCGGCCCTGGCAAACGGCGTAGCGTTGGTTGTCATATCACTCCTGATTTTTTACGGAGCCTGGGAGCGTTGGCTTGATCCCCCGGTGGTTCGCAGTGGCCCAATGATGATTTTTGCCGCAGGTGGTCTGGTCGTTAACCTTGTTTGTGCCTGGATTCTACACGGTCATGATCAAATTGATCTGAATATGCGCGGGGCCTGGCTCCACGTGATCGGGGACGCTCTTGGTTCAGTTGCGGCTTTAGCGGCGGGCGCTTGTATGTGGGGCTTTGGGTGGTACACAGCAGACCCACTATTTAGCGTGCTCATAAGTATTTTGATCATCTGGGGGTCGATTAGAGTTATTCGCGAGTCCGCCAATGTTCTTTTGGAAGGAACTCCGGCACACATCAACCTTGCGGCGGTGGAGGATGCGATTCTCGCTACTAAAGGCGTCGATGATGTTCATGACTTGCACGTATGGACGATCACATCAGGTCGTGAAGCTCTTAGTGCGCATGTAATTCACTCCCAGACAATTTCGCAGCCCGATTTGCTTAAAGAATTACGGATCAAGTTGCACGATAGGTTTGGAGTTGATCATCTCACGATTCAGCTGGAGACCCCTGATTTCGAAGATGAGATGTTTCATTTTTGCCATGCCGGCACCGCGTGCTTTCGGTCTGATCGAAATTGAAAGTTTGTCTCAGCGGTTATCCATCACGACCAAATGGAACTCAGTCTCCTGCTTACCCTTGACTTGCGCGAACAGGCCGCCCTTCAAGCCGCACTGGTCACTCATGGAGCGCCGGACGCTTTAGTTACGCTGGCCTTAACAGGTGCTTGTCGAATTGTTTCGATTGAAGAGGCCCGGATGGTGCGGAAATGGCTTGCTGAGGCTCGTACGACGGGTGAGGCCGACTTTTCATCGCTTCATGTGATCGAAAAAGCGATGGTGGAATTTGGTCTTTAGATTTGACTAAACAGTTTCGGTCTTATATGAGCGATGTAGAACTGCGTTACGGAGACGGTTCATATAACTTTGAATTCGACCCAGCTCGCTTCGAAGTGTTGAACGCGAATAACCCAGAACGTGCTCTGTCGGACGTTGAAATCGGCGCCGCGTTCGATTCTCCAGTTGCCGGTCCACATTTCGATGAGGCAATCGACAACGACGACTCAGTGCTCATCGTGGTGTCGGACGCTACTCGAGCGACTGCCAGCGCTCAAATAGTAAACCTCTTCGTGCGCCGTCTGATTCAGACCGGGGTTTCTCCAGCCAATCTAGCAATCATCTTTGCCACCGGAATCCACCGTAGTGTTACACCGGCAGAAAAAGCCGACCTGATTACTCCGTTCATTCTCCAGCGAATCCGAACTCTTGATCACGACGCATACGACGAGAAAAATCTAATTCAGCTCGGCTCAACTCCAAGAGGCACCCCGATTACTGTCAACAAAGCTCTGCGAGACTTTTCTCACACTGTGGTGGTGGGTGGTATCAACTTTCACTACTTCGCCGGTTTTACTGGTGGTCGAAAATCGATTTGTCCCGGTCTTGCCTCGGCTGAAACTATCGAGTCAACTCATCTTCTAGCGTTGGACTTTAGCAAGGGTGGACGTAGAGCCGGTGTTGGACCAGGACTGTTATCAGGAAATGCAGTGAGCGAAGAGTGCGAGGCGATTGCTGCTCAAGTGGCGCCAACTTTTTTAATCAATACAATTGTTAGTGATGACCGGCGCGCTGTAGCGGTTGTTTGTGGAGACTGGCTTCAGTCTCACCGCGCCGCATGTGATCAATATTTAGAGAGCCGTTCGAGACTAATTGACGAGAGAAGAGACCTGGTGATCGTAAGTTGTGGTGGAGCGCCGCACGACATCAATCTAATTCAAGCTCACAAAGCAATAGAGATGGCCTCTTACGCCTGTAACACGGGGGGCACGATCATTGTGATGGCAAAATGTCGTGATGGGTTTGGGCGCGCGAACTTTTTGCAATGGTTCGACGCTGAGAACTCTCGAACTTTGGAGGACCGTCTCAGAGAGCATTACGAAGTCAATGGGCAGACTGCCTGGTCGCTCCTGGAGAAGACCGAACGTTTTAACATTCATCTGATTTCTGATTTACCGGAAGATAATGTTATTCAGATGCGAATGACACCTGCAGCGAACTTATCTGAAGCGCTCCAGAAGATTGGCCCTGTCAGGAGTGGTTATGTGATGCCTCGAGGCGCCGCAATTCTGCCGCGTATTTCGACTGCTATGTGAAAAGGAAGGGTGATGTACGTCGAGCTGACAGTCGCGAGCGTTCGGAGTTGGAAATGGAGCGATGTTGAAGCGATAGTGCGACACGCGAACAATCGCAACGTCTGGATCAATCTGCGTGACCGGTTTCCCTATCCTTATACAGCGAGCGACGCGCGAAGATGGCTCGAGTCCGTAGTTGGATTTCAACCCGAAACAAATTTTGCTATAGCCGTCGGAGATGAGGCGGTTGGAGGAATTGGCTTTTCGATCCAGTACGACGTTGCACGTCGTTCAGCGGAGATTGGCTACTGGCTTGGTGAAGAGGTTTGGGGACGGGGAATCGCTACCGATGCGTTGTTAGCAGTTACAGATTATGCTTTTGCTAACTTCGACCTGTGCAGGCTATATGCCAATGTGTTTGCGTGGAATCCTGCTTCCGCTCGTGTCCTGGAAAAGGCTGGATACAGTTTTGAGGGTCGCCTCAAACGGAGTGTGACCAAAGACGGTCAAACTATAGACCAGCTAATGTATGCGATAATCCGTGACTAAGGAGCAGTTGAACTCAACTTTGACCAGCTTAGGAGTTCTCATGAAGAAACTCGTCGCCTGCCTATGTCTGATTGCGGTTGGCATTATGGTGCACGCACAGACAACCACGGTTCCCGCTGAAAAGCGTGTGGGCCTCTCCGAGACTGCAGTAGCGCTCGATTCGCTAGGGGCTTCTGCGCTTGAAGGAATGTTGAAGACCAGCGGCCTCAACGGTACGCCTGAAGCGCCAGTTACAAATGTCAGGTTCGTTGTACGTAATACTACAAGTGTGGCATTCGGATTTGTGTCAGGGATCGTGACCTTCTACGACTCATCGGCAGTTCGTTGCGGCGAGGGCGTCTTTAAAACTGAGGCGTTAGCAGCGAATGAATCTCTGGAAACTGATAGTCCGGGAATACGCATTTCATGTTCGCCTACGAGTTGGCGAATTGTCGCGACCAGTCTCGTTCCTCGAGTTCCGCCAACTATTACCAATGTGCTGGAGACGCGCCCTTTACCCAATCTGGTAATCAATATCGATGGTGACTCTCACCCAATTCAGCTCGACAGACCCATGACTCTTAAGGTTGGAGACAAGCAACGCACCATCGTTATCAAAGAATCTCCATGAGATTGGACCGTTGCCTTGACCCTCTACTACTAGAGTTCTAGCATCTCACGGGACGAGATGTAACACTCGAACTGTTTTACGGGAGGGATTCAAATGGCTGAAAAATCTGGTAAATGTGCTCATCCGGCTTGTGATTGTGCTCCAGAAGCCGATAGTAAATATTGCAGCGAGTATTGTGAGGAGGCTGAGCAAAGCGGCGTAATCGAAATTGGCTGCGGCTGCGGACATGCTCCCTGTCAGAGCTAAACCTTTTGCAGTTCCCCTAAAATTAAGACTAGCTGCCCACAGGCTATAGGTATGAACAAATCTCAAAAAAGGCGACTGGATGAAGACAATTGCTCTACTCGTGGTTTCCAACCTTTTTATGACCGTCGCATGGTATGGTCACCTGAAACATCGGAATGCACCGCTAATCTTTGCAATCATATCGAGTTGGTTAATCGCATTTTTTGAATATCTTTTTCAGGTGCCGGCAAATCGTTTAGGTTATGGTCGATTCACTCTGACGCAGTTAAAGGTTATGCAGGAATGCATCACCCTGGTGGTATTCACGGTGTTTGCTTTAGTGGCGTTCAAGGAGTCGATAAAGTGGAATAACCTGGTGTCGTATTTGTTCCTGGTGGGAGCAGTCTATTTTGCGTTCCGTTGAGTTACCGCTCAAAGGAACGCACAGATGTATTATGACGGGCGCTATTGCACAGTTTAATGCTTGAAACTCTGATTGAATTACAGCGGTTGAAGCGACTTGATCGTACGGGGTGGATTCTGCGTGGGTTGCCGAACGGAACCGAATCAGTCGCGAGCCATTCCTTTGGGGTGGCTGTGACCGCCATGTTTATAGCCGATCGCGCAAAGCATGATGGGGTTGAACTCGATCTCGAAAAGGTTTTGCGCCTGGCACTTCTACATGATTGGTCCGAAGTTCTCGTCGGTGATATGCCTCGCACTGCGACTATGTTCTTCGGCTCTGATGTTCGAAAGGTAGCGGAGGCCAGAGCATTTGAAGAGATTGTTGCCCCCATGGGCGAACTCCGTGGCGACTATATAAAACTTCACGAAGAGTACGAAGAACGCAACTCGGTGGAGGCAAAGATCGTAAAGGTCGCCGATGTCATAGATCTCTTGATCCAGGCGCTTGCGCTTGAGCGTGCGGGGGCGAGGGGACTTGATGAGTTCTGGACTGTTGCGGAAAAAAGAGACTTTCAATTTGAAGAAATTCTGAAAACCGTCGTCGACGAGCTCTTTGAGTCACTGTTACGAGAGCGCCAGTCCTTAAGACAACACTCAGCTTAGAATGTTTGATTCGCTTATCGATCTTTTCAACACTCTAACCTGGCGAAGTGTCCTTATTGGAAGCGGCATCTTTATTGCGACGCTCCTCGCCAGCCTCGCAGTGGTGACCCTTGTTCTAGTAAAAATCCCGCCGGATCATTTCAAGAAAGGCCACCATACAAAGTTCTGGTCTGGTCCCCGTCCTGCACTGCGGGCGGCAGGAATAATAGGGAAAAACATCCTGGGAGTCCTGTTAGTTGTGCTAGGCATCATTCTTTCGATACCAGGAGTTCCAGGTCAGGGCCTGTTAACGGTGCTACTGGGGATAATGTTGTTGGATTTTCCCGGAAAGACTCGGCTGGAACAGAAATTGTTAAGCAGACCTGGCATCGTAAACACGATAAATCGGGTTCGAGATCGGTTTAAAAAGCCACCGCTTGAGCTCGATTAGGCTGCCGGGTGGGCAATAGGCCAAACTAAAAATTGGAAAGGTTCGTTTGTTGACACGAAAAACTCTTGTTTGTAAGGTTGATGGCCGTTTCGCGATCAGTCGGCGTTTGACTTATGATTTCCGCCGTAAGGCCTATCTAATGCTCAAATATTTCAACGCCCGATTAGGTCGGATAAATTCTCCACTGTTGGTTGCCGTACTCGCGGTAGTTGTCTCAACTTCAGGTTGCGGAATCTTTAATACCCACAAAACCGTCCGAGTGCCCCCACTTCTTAGTCCGTTAAGGGAAGCGGGTAAAGACCGCCTGATCGCCGAAGTCAACAAACTGGCGAGCACGACGTCTGTCCATGGGAAAGTTGATGTCCAGTTTGAAGATACGTCATTTGCGACCGTTGGTATCGCCGATAAGTATCGTCAGGTGGACGGAACTGTCACACTACAGCGTCCTGCCAAAATCCATATGGCCATTCAGTTGTTGTTTGTCGATCTGGTTCAAATGTCGTCTGATGGCGAACATTTTAGAGTTGCCGTTTTGCAGGGCGAAGAAAAATACAAGCGCTTTGTGAAGGGGACCAACAACGCGGTCTACGACAAACTTAACAGCAATGGCGTTAAACCCGATCCAAAGATGGACAGTAAACAGAAAAGCGAAAAGCAGACTGTCAGTGCGCTTTCCAATCTCAGGCCACAGCATTTGACCGACGCACTATTGATGCGTCCAATCGAACGACAGCCCGGTATGTTTTATGCGGAGAGTCAGTTCTTCCAGGAAGAGAAAGATGCGAGGCGTGAGGCCGGAAAGGACGATCGTGTAATTCGTGCTTATTACCTGCTTGATGAATTAGAGCAAACTCAGAGTGGCGATTTGCTATTGAGGCGCCGATTTTGGTTCGACCGCGTCGGCGAAATTCGACTCGCGCGCTTGCAGACCTATGACGATCGCGGAGCACTAATTACTGATGTAGCCTATTTCAATGAAAAGCCTTTTGGTGCTGGTCCAACCGTCAATCTTCCGAGCCGCATTGAAATCACAAGGCCACAGGATCAATACAAACTTAGTATTAGCTACCAGGATCCTCTGTCGGTCGAATTGAACCGAGACTATCCGCCGCAGTCGTTTGTGTTAGAGAACAAATGGCAATTGCCGGAAGTTGATCTCGATGCACAAAATTCGCGAAAGGTTACTGCAAATCATTAACTCCGAGACTGCTTTTCTGATCCATTCCACGCGACACTGCTAGATAACAACGTTCAGATGTATTAACATCTGTCGCTTGAGTTTTACATCAACTCCATATGTAGGTGAACCCGCTGTTCGTTAGACCTTTCCTGGCCGTGCTGGCAAAAAAATTGCGAACGGCCGTCATATTTCGATGAGAACAATTCTACAAGCTGAAAATTTGGTGAAGGTCTATCGTATCGGCAAGGTTGACGTGCCGGCGCTGAGAGGTGTTTCACTTGATGTTGAAGAGGGCGAATTTCTAGCGATCATGGGGCCTTCTGGTTGTGGAAAATCCACGATGTTACACCTGCTGGGAGGCCTTTTGACGCCGACGAGCGGCAAGATTGTAATTGATGGCGAGGACATTACTTCTGCATCAGATGCTAAGAGGACTGCCGTCCGGCGCAAGAAAATTGGCTTTGTATTTCAAAGATTCAATCTATTTCCTACGTTAACGGCTGAAGGAAATCTCCGACTGGCGGAGCGAATTCATGGCAACGGTGGCGAGGATCCGGGGCGACGTCGCGAGGTCTTACGGCTCCTTGGGTTGGAAGATAAGCTCCATCACAAGCCCCTTGAGCTTTCAGGTGGTGAACAACAACGAGTTGCGCTTGCACGAGCTGTTGTCACGCGCCCGGCCATTGTTCTGGCAGATGAACCAACTGGAAATCTGGATTCAGAGAATTCCGCTTTGGTGCTCAACATGTTTCAGGAATTGAATTACCGCTTCAATCAGACCATTATCATGATTACTCACAATCCTGAGGCCGCGGCAATGTGCAAAAGGATTGTACAGATGCGCGATGGACACATTGTTGAGCATTCGCCGGGAGTGCGTTTGTAAAAATCGTTTACAGAGCCTAGTCTAACGGCTAGAATCTTCCGGTACCCGCCAGCCACGCAGTCTCGTGGCTGATCACTTGCAAGCTTGAAAAAGGTGCGAGGCCTGCTAACGACGCTAAAGAAGATTTTCTTCTGGAACTACGAAAGAAACACCTGGCAGTGGGACATCCTATGTGTCGTCATTCTGATATTTATCTTTTTGACGCCCAAGGGCTGGTTTTCCGGTGGCGAACGGCCTGTGGAAGTTGAGCATCCAAGCCCCATCGCTAAGACCTTGGTGTTAAGACCGGAAGATGTTGCAAATGAAGAGGATAAGGCCAAAATCGAACAGCAAGTTCGGTTGTTGACCGGGCGGTCCGGGACGCAGGTGTTGGCTGTTCGGAAAATGGTCGGTTCAGACGGGAAGACGCTGAGCTATGAGGTTGACATCCGGTAGTCTTTCCCTATAATTGCTCGGTTTTTTGCGGGCCGAGGGATTAGTTATTTATTAAGGAGTTTGTATGAAGAGATTTGTTTCCCTGGTTCTGTTTCCGGCTTTACTTTGTGTCGCGGTTTTGGCCGCGCCAAAGGCGGCTAAGGCGCAGGGCGCCGGCCTAGTAAGTTCAGTTTTGAACAGGCTGGAAAAGAACAGGGCGAGTTTGAAGTCACTCAAAGCGGGGATCAGTGTAGAGAAGTACAATTCCCAAATTGGCACGAAAGACACCTCGGAGGGTGCAGTTATTTACCTACCAGGCGCGGGACGCCAGGTATCGTTAAGGATTGATTGGACACGCCCGACGTCAGAAACGCTGGCAGTTTCGAACGGACGCTATCAGCTGTACAGACCCCGGTTGAAGGTGGTTTACGAAGGAGCGCAAGGCAAAGCGCCTAAGGTTCCCGGTCTAATGGATATGATGTACATGTCCAAGCAGCAGTTAGAGACCCGTTTCCAGCCCTTGCAGGACGTTCGCGAAGAGACTATTGGTGGTGGAGTGAGCACGATCCATCTCACGCTAATCCCTAAAGGAAATGCGGGATATAAGTACGCTGAGATCTGGATTGATTCGGCTGGAATGCCAATTCAGACCAAAATCGTCGAGAAAAATGACGATACGACCACTATGCGACTGACCAAGTTGCAGAAAAACGTCCCGGTATCATCAGGCGATTTTTCGCTGAAGCTCGATTCGAATGTGAAAGTTGTTAAGAGTTAAAGATCGTCAGATTTGTTTGGAAGCCTCAAAGGGCTCTGTAACTAAACAGAGCCCTTTATTATTTTTGGCCCTTGGAGTGCGCCGGCCCGGCGGCGCTTTGTTATTCCACCAACTTCCCGGGATGTCCTTAATATAAGGGGCGCGTTGCATAATCAAGGCGCTAAGATAACAAAGCGCCGCCGGGCCGGCGCACTCCAAGGCATGTCTTGCGTTCTCGTGTTTGGTCGAATATGCTTCGCTCCAAAGTTTAGAAGGACCATCTGGTTTTATAACTGTTCAACTGATGCGGAAAACTAAGTTTCTTAAGCTAAAGGTACGTGAAGCGAGTTTCATTAGCCGTGCGCTATTGTCTAGTCGTCATCCTGTTCTTGCTCATTTGATTCCGATGCGCCGTTGCAATCTTGCCTGCGGTTATTGCAACGAGTACGACCACACATCAAAGCCAATCGACCTTGAGATCATCAAGGCTCGCCTGAATAAGCTGGCAGACCTCGGAACGTCAATTGTCACCATCTCGGGTGGTGAGCCAATGATGCATCCTGAACTCGATCAGATTATTCATCATATTCGGCAACGAGGAATGATTGCTGGTCTCATCTCTAATGGTTATTACTTCACACCTGACAGGATCAAACGTTTGAATAAAGCTGGCCTTGAATATCTTCAGATCAGCATCGACAACGTTGAACCCGACGAGGTTTCACGCAAGAGCCTGCGTGTACTTGATAAGAAGTTGCGCTTCCTGTCCGAGTACGCCGATTTTCACGTCAACATCAACTCAGTAATTGGTGGCGGAATAAAAAACCCGGAAGATGCTTTAACTGTTGCTAAACGCGCGGTCGAACTTGGTTTCTCAACAACTGTCGGAGTGATCCACGACGGCGATGGCACTCTCAAACCGTTGTCGCCAAATGAGAAGGATATTTTCCAACAGGTCAAGAAACTCGGAAACAAGGACCATGCACGTCTAAACTGGTTTCAAGACAGCATCGCGGAAGGGAAGACCTACAACTGGCGCTGCCGGGCCGGCGCTCGCTATCTGTACATTTGCGAAGAAGGACTCGTGCACTGGTGTTCGCAACAACGAGGGTATCCTGGCATTCCTCTTGAGCAGTACACAATGGATGACTTTGATCGCGAGTACAAAACTGAAAAGTGGTGCGCACCTACTTGCACTCTCCAGTGTGTCCATCAGGTGGGAATACTCGACAACTGGCGCGATCCTCAGAAAACTCCGGCACAGATGGCCCAGGAGCAAAAGAAAGACAAAGCGGTCGGTGAAATGATTGGCGCCGACTGACTAAAGATCAAATTCAATGCCTTCTGCAGTGCGGAAAAGGCAAACAGAGCGAGTTAGTGTCCGAACACACGAAGCCATTTTAGGTATTAAGGTTTGCTGAGTTCGCTCAATCGCTGTCGCGCCGCCTCGCAACGTGCAGTCGACGTTGTCAGACAGGTCGAAGTTGACAAGAACCGTTGGTACTCCAGCCTTGCTTGCCCCGGCTGATTCAGTAGCTCAAAGATTAATCCGAGTTGAAAGTTGATTGAATCGTCAGGCTCGCCCCCTTTCTCAGCCAAACGATATTCAGAAATAGCCTCCGACAAATAGCCGGCCTCGAAGAATTCACGAGCTAACAACTTGTGTGTGTGCGCGTTGTCCTCAAGTGCCAGTGCTTTCTGAAGTTCTGCGATAGTCCTGCGTCGATCGTATTTGAGTCTTGCCTGAGTAGCCCGGGCGAGATGAGCATCCACGCTCCGGTAGTCTCTAGCGAGATAGATACCTATGACCGTGAGGACAGCAAGCGCATAGATGACAGGAAAACCCAGTCTCCATTTTGGAATTCTGACAGGCCGGCGCCAGAGTAGAAGCGAGGCGAGATATAACGGCAAAACTATCAATGGAAAAAAGAGTGTTGCCCCCGCCCACACCAGGGCTATGTAGGTGGGGAATCGTTTGCGAGCGGAGGCGAACACCCATGTCGAAACAAGAGCAGCTAAGACAATAGCGGCGGGGCGAATGAGATCGAAGAACTCACCCGCTGACATTTCGATACGCGGTATCACTAACGTGTCGGGCCTAAATTTCCCTCAACCGTAAAAATTGTGACCGAGGTCGAGAGTCCCAGGCCAGAGAGTCGCCCGGCCATGACCACAATTAATTCACCTTTCTCTACAACTCCTGCTTGGAGCAGCGTTTCCTCACCGGTTCGTAACATGGCCTCGGTTGTATCGGCTTTTGACGTAATCAATGGTTCGACTCCCCAGATTAACGACAGTTCACGTACAACTTCCTGCGTATGAGTCAGAGCAATAATCCTTTGTTCGGGTCGCAATGCAGAAAGTCGTCTGGCCATCAAGCCGGATTCGGTGAACACTACAGTCACAGTTGTTCCCATTTCTTGAGATGCAAACGCTGCCGCCTCACACAGCGCCCGGCTTACGCGACCCGATTGCTTCCCGGCCCACTTTGACATGTCCTCAGCCGGTTTTTCTTTTGCGCTCTCAGCGGATTCGATGATGCGAGCCATCGTGGTGACGGCGGCAACGGGATAGTCCCCTGTCGCAGTTTCATTGGAGAGCATGACGCAATCGGTGCTGTCCCACACAGCATTGGCGACATCTGAAGCTTCGGCTCGAGTGGGTCGCGGGTTCGAAACCATCGATTGGAGCATCTGCGTTGCCGTGATCACCATTTTGCCGGCTTTGATCGATTTGTCGATGATTCGTTTCTGATAAACCGGAACGAGTTCGACGCTAGTCTCCACTCCAAGGTCTCCACGCGCCACCATAATGCCGTCTGCGGCAGCGATTATCTCGTCGAGACGATCGATAGCCTCAGCCTTTTCGATCTTAGCGATCAAGGGCTGATGTCCTCCGGCGTCCATGATCAGCTTCTTGGCTCGTTCACAATCACTTGCGCGTCGTACGAATGAGAGCGCGATGTAATCAACTTTTTGTTGAACCGCCCAATTAAGATCGACAAGGTCTTTTTCAGTCAATGAATCAATTGGAAGGTCAACTCCGGGCAGGTTGATTCCTTTGCGTTCACCTAACAAACCACCGTCGATCACACGGCAAATGACGTCGGTGTCGGTCGCTTCCTCAACCACAAGTGCGATCGCTCCGTCGTCCAACAGTAAACGTGTCCCGGGCTGAACGACCGTGGGAAGATCAGGATAGTTAGTTGAGACCTGTGTATGGTCGCCGACAATTGACTTATTAGTTATTACAAACCGCGATCCCGAGACCAATCTTACTGGCTGACTGCCGATAAGTTTGCCGGTTCGGATTTTTGGACCAGATAAGTCGACAAGAATTGCAAGTGGTTTGCCCAACCGAGCCGCCACGTCACGAGCTAAAGCGATATCGGCGGCTTTCTCTTCGTGAGTGCCGTGGGACATATTGATGCGGATGCCGTTGGCGCCTGCGTTTAATAGCTTTTCAATTACTTCGCCGTCTCTTGAAGCTGGACCAATCGTTATTAGTATCTTTGCTTTTCTCAAAGTTCGACCCGTAAATGCCTTTCATTTATGAATGGGGGATGTGCTCAAACAATATAAATCTAGTTTGGGGAAAGTTCCGCTGAAGGAGTGAACTCCTGCGTAACGGTCTTCTCGAGAATTCGTCGCTTCTTTCCCATCAAAGTTCCATTCAGACCCGCTTTGCACAAAAAGTAAGATGCCAACAGTACAGTACCGCGAGCGACCGGATGGCACACTCAACGAACCAAACATCAGAATTTAGGCGTAATATCGAGTGTGCCATCCGGTCGCTCGCGGTACTGTACTGATCGCTCGACACTCACCAAGATTAGAGTTTTTGTGCAAAGCCATTAAGACCCATCAGCAAGAAGAAGACGGTAAACACGGCCAGATAACCAGCCCCGAATATCAACATTAAGCTGGACATCTGGTCCCACTCGATCATCTTTGCAAAAGTCCCGTCAGCCAATCTAACTAACCCTCGACCACCTGATATTCGATTTACCAGGTGTGAGAAGAGAAACTTAAGAGGGTAAACATAGAAGAGTACAACGAACAATAGAGTCGCATTTAGAAATACCGAGATGTTGTCTTGCAGACCATACCGTCGAAAAAATTTGTACTGATTAAACCAGACTGTAAACAGAAGCGCGAAACTAATTGCAAAGGCGCCAAAGCCGCGCATAGTTTCGACCAAATCGTTAAAAGTCTTAGGAACTTCGAGCGAGACTACCAGGAGCGTTATCGCGAAGCCGAACACTGCATCGCTGAGCCCCTCGATGCGCGACACTTCGTGACTACGCCATCGGAAACTGGTTAACCGCCCGATGTTCTTTTCGATCAGTTTTTCGCGGATCATCTATTTAGTCGTTCCGGTAACTCCCGGTGATAAAGGCCGTAGCGCAACCTGAATGGCATTCTCCATTTGATCGGCGGTCGCTGGACCAAAACCGATTAAACGCCTCGCCAGGACTCCTTGCCTGTCGAAAATAAAAGTCTGTGGGATGTCGTTACTATCGCCCAGCAGAAAGTGGACCAGATCGTCGTCAGGAACTGCAAGTGGGTAATCAATATGAAGCTCTTTAGCGAAGCCATCGACTTCCGCCAGATCATCTGGACCACCTACGTTGAGACCGATCACCTTTAACCCCTGGTCCCCGTACTTCTTTTGCAATTCAATTAGATGAGGAACACTTTCCCGGCACGGCTCACACCAGGTGGCGTAAAAGTCCAGGACCACGGCCGATCCCTTGAAGTCCGAAAAAACATTCCGCCGGCCATCCGCCATTTGCCATCCCATGTTGGACAGTGAATTGCCACTGAGTGGAGGCATTGGCAGTGCGGTGCTGGGAGGATTTGAAACTATTGGAGTCGAAGTCTCTGGGCCAGGTTTTGAGTTGCAGGCCGAAATAAGAATGATACCCAGTAACATCGTGCAAAAAAGCAAGCCACGAATTCGCCATCTTTTAGTTTGCACTTTGGATAAAGATGGAAGCCTGGTGTCGTGGCGCGGGTCAGACGAGTTGCGCAGGAGAATCGTTATCATTACTCCTCGTCACTCTCTTTATGGTCGTCTGCCGAAGTAGGTTGGGGTTGGGGGACGGGTTCGCCGGGCACACGATATTCGCCTTCAACCCAGCGACCCAGGTCTATGAGTTGACATCTTTCAGAACAGAAGGGGCGAAAGGGGTTTTCTTTCCACTCGACAGGTTTACCGCAGGTTGGACAGTTCATTTGAAGCTAAGGGCAGCCTGCTTCAAACCAGAGATGCGGGCCGCTTGATCAAAATTCGACGATTTACGAATTCGATCGTACCTTCGCGACGCATGGCATTCAAGCGCACCGTGACACTTTCACGAGTAGAACCCACAATTGACGCAATTTCGCGATGAGGAAGGGGTATATCTATCAGGACGCCCTCGGCTTCGGTCACGCCGTAGCGGTCGGAAAACTCGGCGAGCAACCGGTCGAGCCTGGCGGGAATCGCATTAAGTGCAAAATCGGCGAGGCGCCGTTCAGCATGATCAAGGCGTTGACCGATCAAGCGGAAAGTGTAATCATGAAGTTGGTCATCCTCAGCCATCCCCCGTTTGAAATTCGCGACCTGAATTCGCAAAAGCCTAGAGTTTTCATAGGCTACCGCGGAATTAGCTCGTTGCCCCGCAGCTGAATATAGAGCCGACTCCCCAAATAGGGAACCTTCTGGAAGTATGTCAATGACGGCTTCGCGAGACGTATCATTTTCGATGCGACAGAGTTTTATTCGGCCGTGAATGATTGCGTAAAGGCAATCGGCAGGTTCGCCCGCCCGATAGATAAATCGTCGCCGGCGAAAATCAAGAACCACCGAGCTGCGAGCTAAATCTGAAACGAGAGAGTCGTTAAGAGATGATCCAAAGTCCAATCTCCGAATTAAGCTCGCGCGATCTTCTTCAGTTAAATCGCGAGCGCGCTTTTGATCCTGCACGGACTTCATCTGCCTCTTCCTCTGGGATTGGGGTTAACGCGTCTATTCTGAATCGGTTATCACGGCGTGACTGCTCTTATCCAAGGAGTCCCGTACGGGTTAGTTGCTACGATTATGGTAAGGAAACCCGCGCGAATTTTTCAGGCTGTGTACTCTCTCGGTTGTTTACTTTGACGCATTGCTTGGGCGAGTGCCGGCACGGAACGAATTAACCGAATGCATCGAACTGTAGCATGAAGCCTTATTAGGCGCAAGAAATATAACGGTCCAACTTTTACCCGTATGGAGTCCAAGTCAAACATTCTCATAGTCGACGATAATCCCGATAAATTAGGCCTGCTCGAAGCAGCTTTAACTCTGGCTGGCTATCACGTATCGCTCGCCACAGACGGCGATGAGGCGCTGGCCGCTATCGAACTTTATCAGCCTGACCTCGTGATTACAGATGTCATGATGCCCCGGATGAATGGGTACGAATTGGCCCAGCGAATTAGAGCCAATCCACTCACCAAGTTTATCCCGGTCATCATGCAAACAGCTGCTGGTCATCGAATTGAAGACTCGCGGCGGGCTTCAGAAGTTGGCGCCCTTGGTTACATAACCGACCCAACCGACTTGGACCTTTTGCTCGCCAGGACCAGGACGCTCCTGGAGTTTAAAGCTTACCTTGATGTCTGCGAAGAAGCGGCATTCACAGACCACCTGAGTGGCCTCGCTAATCGCCGTCGTTTTGAACGGCAGTTGGACCGCGAAATCAATCGGTCTCTTCGCTTCGATCACCCTCTAAGCCTGTTGATGGTCGACATAGATAACTTCAAGAAGTTGAATGACACTTTCGGGCACGACGTGGGAGACGAAGCCATCCGACGCCTCGGCAAAGTCTTGCAGCAAGAGACCCGTGGAATTGATCTCGCGGCTCGTATTGGAGGCGAGGAGTTTGCAGTTGTACTGGTTGAGACGGGACGGGAAGGGGGTCTCGAAGTCGCCGAACGTCTAAGAACGGCCATTTATACGCTGGAAATTCCTAACGCCAGTGGCATAACCGCCAGTTTCGGAGTGGCCGAATGTCCCTCGTCCGGACGCACCTCCGATGCTATTCTTAAGGCTGCGGACGTCGCTCTTTATGAGGCAAAAAGGTCCGGAAGGAACCGAGTCGTCTCCATCGATCCTGCTCAGCCGAACTCCGAGCCCGCAAGCGACGTACATCCTGAAAGAGATCGACGTGTGGCGTCCAGAGGTTAAGAATGGCGGATTATAAAGACAAGTTCGATGAATGGCAGCAGGCAACGCTGCGAAAAGCGCGTGAGCTTAATGAGAAGTTTGGCATCTCCGATATTGTCGGCGAAGGCGCCCGCGCGGCCGAAAATGCCGCCCGAAAGGGAGCTGAGACGGTGGCGAGCGGAGCCGAACGATTGCGCACGGAAGCAGAAAAATTGTCCAACGATGAAGAGCTCAATGATGCCGCGAGGAGAGCTGCCAATGACACGATGCGCGGTGTGAAGAAAGCGAGTGAAACCTTTCGCGATGTTGCTGGCGACGCGGGAAAGAAAGCTGGACAAAAGGCAGGCGAAGTTTTTGAAGGTGCTAAGACTTACTACGATCGCGCCTCACAGTTTTACGATACGGGCGCCAAATTTTCCCGAGCATCCGCTGCCGCCACTATTGGTCTATTGAAGGCTCGCGATTGGATCAAGGAGAATCCAGGCAAAACAGCAGTTGTTTCAGTGTCCCTAATTTTAGGTATCAGGGCAGGAGCGGCGTTTCCCGGCCTTGATGCCATACTTTTAGGTTCACATCCCCACTGGCTAACACATTCGGCACTGCCCGTATATGGATTGCAGAAGGCAAGCGAAAAGTTTGACAGCTACTTGAAGGAGCAGGAGAAGCTAATAGCTACTGGTGAGCTTTCGGAGGCTGAACAGAATCGAGCCGAGTTTGAGCGGCAGATTGTGAAGTACGTTGGAGCTCCATTGTTGGGTGCCTTCAGCTGTGCTGCTGGAGCGGCGATGTGGGCCCAGATTTTTCAGCCTGGTGCGATTACGGGTGCTCCAATCAGTTGGCTCTTAGGCGGCAATCCTTTTCTTGATGGAGTTTGGCTCTTTGGAAACGGTGTGATCTGCTTCCACCAGGGTTATAAGTTCTTCATGATCGCGCTGGCCAATCAGGACGAAGTAGCGAAGGTTGTTAGAGAGATTAAAGGCTTACTACCCGCCACCACTTAGCGGTTATTCGATCGCGATCGGGAATGGTGCAAAACAAAGTAGGAAAACGAGCAAGGTAAGCACCGCTATCACAACTCGCTTTACTCCCAACGGCTCCATCACTGCCGGTTGCGGATGGCGAACCCTCAACATTATTCCAAGTAGAATTGTGTAAAGAAAACCGCTGGGACTTGAGTACCACCAGAACCCCAGAATCGCGAGGATTCCCGCAGATACGAAAGCTATCTTTCCCACGATTCGATGGATCTGCGCGCCGAAAACTGCGAAGGTCCCATGACCACCATCGAGTTGACCTACCGGCATCAGGTTTAGACTCGTCACCAGCAGTCCAATCCACGCTGCCATGTAGTATGGATTTATCGTTGAGTGAGGATCCAGATGTACTCCGAAGGTTCGAGCAATGAGACGAAACAGCAGTGGATCGTTGAAAACTATTCCGGGTCCTTCAAAGACCGGTGGACCAACGTTTAGGACACCAATCACGGCTAAAGGAAGAGCGACGACAAATCCGGCCAGCGGACCAGCGAGCCCAATATCGAAGAGTGCTCGACGTGAAGGTATTGGTGAACGGATCTTTATGAAAGCGCCAAACGTGCCGGCCAGGAAAAGAGGAGGAGCCGGAATAAAATATGGCAGTGTGGCATCGACGCCGTAATAACGACACGCTAAGTAATGACCCATCTCGTGGGACATTAGAATAGACAAAAGGCTTGCGGCAAAAGCTCCTGCTTGACGCAGTAAATAGGGATGCGAAAACGAGTACCGAACCAACTCAACAACTGAATAGTAATAAGTAAGAGGTAGATAGAGGAGATAATCGAGCGGATTCGCCAGAGCCGGTTCAGGAGTTGCGAGCTGCGGCGACACCAGCATCAGGCCAGCAAACGTTGTCGTAACGACTGTCAGAAGCAACAGCAAACTGTGTAGTCGCCAATCTCGAGCAGTTGGATTGAGACTGGGCTGTTGATAAAGATCGAATGCTGGTCTAAAAGTATCCGCCATGCTTCAGATTAGAAGATTAAAGGCTAGAGCGTGGATGCCTTCCATCTCTAGCCTTTTTCATATCGTGGTTTTGCCAACGTTCTAAATCGTATCGTCCGAATCGCCGTCTTCATGTGCCTGCAGCTCTTTGCCTGGCTTGAACCGGATAGTTTTACCAGATGGTATTGCTACCTCTTCGCCGGTACGGGGATTTCGTCCGACACCGCGTTTCCGCGGTTTGACGACAAATACCCCAAAACCTCTCAATTCAATTCTCTCGCCTCTGGTGAGAGCCTCTTTCATCGACTGGAAAAGGGCCTCCACCGCCTGTTCGGCTTTCATTTTCGGTACGCCTGTTTTGTCAGCGACTCGATTGATAATATCCAACTTGATCACGGCTAGGTGGCCTTTCTCCGCTGGGGCACGGACGCTTCTGGGCTGCAAATGCAGGTCAGGATGATAGATACGGGCGGCAAAGGCTGTCAAGGTACTTGTCCCGTAGCTGGTTATTTGCGCGTCAACCCACCGCCTATGTAGGCAACACCTGGCTGACTGGTGTTAAGCTGCAGAATTAGCAAAAGGTATGAAGAATCGTGTTAACCTGAGTTACCTGCAACAACGGACAACTAACAACGGACCACAGACAACTGACTACTGAGCAACTTTGAAATATAATGCAATCCGTATGTTAGGAATCCGCAAGCGCCAGCCACCGCCTTTCGGCGGAATTCACATCGACGACGACAAAGATATTCAGATCCATCGTCCGGAAGAAGTTTCGCGCCACGATTTATGGTCAGAGGCTCGACTGTTGATGCGGGATCTTATCTTTGCATTAATGATTGCAGCCCTCGTCGTTGTCTTTATTGTCCAGCCGGTGAAAGTCGAGGGCACTTCAATGCTTCCTCGCCTACACGATGGTGAACGTATCTTTGTTAACAAGCTCATTTATTACGATGAGTACCGTTGGGCGCCAAAACTTGACCGCGGCGACATCGTGGTCTTTTGGTTCCCGGATGATCCTTCAAAGAGCTATATCAAGCGGGTGATTGGACTTCCGGGTGATACAGTCGAAGTGCATGAAGGCATCGTGCGCGTCAACGGACAGGATCTCGAAGAGGATTATCTCGATCAACGATTAAATCTGTCGCATCGAAGCCAGGCTGCACTTTATGTGAAGCCAAATTATTATTTCGTGATGGGCGACAATCGAGACAACTCTAGTGATTCGAGGATCTGGGGACTGGTTCCCAAAAAATATATTTACGGCAAGGCGCTGTTTCGATACTGGCCCCTGAATGCTGCCAGCGTGATCCATCATGAAAATATTCCGACCACTGGTCCGCCGCCAGGTTTTCGTCCGGATTTTCAGGATGTGCCGGCAAACGAAAATCCCGAATAGTAAATTCCCCCTTCAAATATGATTAACTGGCTGCGCCTTTTGTTGATGACGTTCTACGCTCCCTGGCGTGGAATGAAGGAAATTCGGGATCGGGCGGCGTTAGCTCCAACAGCGTTTGTCGCTTTCCTTACCCAACTGGCTTACGCGGCGGTGACACGAAAGTTTGCAGGCAATCTATCAGTAAGTTCAGGCGGTGCGATTTTTGGAGAACTCTTTCAGGCCGCAATCACGGTAGTTCTCATTGCTATCGTTCTGGTCCCAATCCTGACACTGGTCGCAAATATTTTTGATCGACGAGGTAGCTTTCGCGTAGTCATCACGCAGGAGTACGCTCCAGTCGCTACCTCGATGTTTTATGTCCTGATGGCTGCGAATCTCATTTCGATCGTGATCGCAGTTCTGCTTCACTATTCCGGCGTTCAAGCTAATCAGGTAGCGATCATGATCCAGCAAGCGGATCAAACGCGGGCAATGTTTCCGATTCCGGATACTCCTCAATTTGCGCCAGTAGCTCAACAGCTTGCTGAGCAACTGCGAGATCCGGGAGCTCTGGCCGAGAGTCTGTTTTTCATGCCTAAGTTCGTCATCTTCTCGATCGGAATGATCTTTGCCGTGAGAGATAGTTTTCGTATATCTGCTCTGCGAGCCGTTGGCGTGATCGTGGTCTCTTGTTTCATCGCACTCTTCGTCGCACCCATAGCGGTTCAATTGTTTTCCGGTGTGCTTGGATCACCGTTTCTGGTGTTACTGCTGTTCTTCCTGCTTCGTGGTTATTTCAGCGACATCGTTGGCACCCAGCGAGCTCGAGCTGCGTTTAAGCAGAATCTTGAAGCCGCTACCCTTAATCCGGCGGATGCTTCTGCGCATTACAACCTTGGACTCATCCACCAGACTCGCGGAGAGTTTGACGCGGCGCGCGAACGCTTTGAACGAGCTGTGCAGATTGATCCAGAAGAAATCGACGCCTACTATCAACTTGGCAGAATCGCGCGACAACAGAAGAGATTCTCCGATGCCGTGCAGAGCTTCGAACAGGTAGTCACGCGCGATCCGTCTCACTCGCAGTATGAAGTTTGGCGTGAAGTAGCGGCAACTTACATTTCAGCAAACCAATTTGACGATGCTCGTAACGCTCTCGAACAATTTCTCGAACACCGACCTTCAGATCCGGAAGGTCTGTATCTAATGGGCCGAGCTCATGCCGGGTTGGGCCATAATCGTGAAGCTACAAGCCTGATGCATGCCTGTATTGAGGCGGTGAAAACCGCTCCAGCGTATAAATACCGAAGCGATAAGCGATGGTTAAATGAAGCGGAGCAATTTATAAAAGGCGGCCAATAGCGGGATTTGGTCTTTGGTCTTTGTACTGTGTGCTCAACGTTTTAGAGTGCTCCCGTTTGAAAGTTCAAGGCCAAAGCACAAAGTACGAAGACCAAAGCTCAAAGTACAAACATCAAAGCACAACCTTTAACATTAATGGAACTATGTCCACTCAACCACCTGCAATATTAGCTCTCGAAGATGGTCGCACGTTTAGGGGTCGATCCTGGGCCTCCCACGGTGAGGTTTGTGGTGAAATCGTCTTCAACACTTCAATGACCGGCTACCAGGAAATATTAACTGATCCTTCTTATGCCGGTCAGATAGTTTGCATGACTTATCCGTTAATTGGGAATTACGGGGTCAACCAGGAGGATAGCGAGTCGAGTCGCCCCTGGGTCGAAGGATTTGTCGTTCGAGAGGCAAGTCGCATTACTTCGAATTGGCGAGCTGAGGAAAGTCTTGCAGATTATCTACGGCGCTGGAATATTGTTGCGCTCGAAGGAATTGATACGCGAGCGCTCGTTCGCCACATTCGCGACAAAGGGGCAATGCGAGCTTGTTTATCGGCAATTGATTTGAACGAAGCCAGTTTGATTGAGAAAGCCCGACATTCACCGCCGATGGAGAATCGTGAATTAGCAAGTGTGGTTACGACCAGCGAGCCTTATGATTTTCCAGCCGATGGTGCTGAACGTTTCCATGTGGTCTGTTTCGACTTTGGCGTCAAGCGAAATTCTCTGAAAGAGCTGGCCCAGCGAGGTGTGCGAACCACTGTGGTGCCCTCGTCAACAGCGGCGGCCGAAGTGCTCGCGATGAAACCTGATGGAGTTTTTCTGTCAAATGGACCAGGCGATCCAGCGTCGATGAACTCTGAGGTCGAAGAAATAAAACAGTTGGTTACCGCGACCGTGCCTATTTTCGGCATCTGTTTTGGCCATCAACTTCTCGGTCGCGCATTTGGAGCCAAAACCTTCAAGCTAACATTTGGACATCGCGGAGGAAACCAACCCGTGAAAGAAGTGGCTGGCCAGGGCGTTGAGATAACCGCTCACAACCACGGGTTCGCAGTCGAAGCGAGCAGTTTGCCGTCGGAAGTTGAGGTTACTCACCTAAATCTCAACGACCAGTGTGTTGAGGGGATGCGTCATCGGACCTTACCGATTATTTCAGTTCAGTACCATCCAGAAGCCGCCCCCGGTCCACATGATGCGGAACACCATTTCACCCGCTTCATCAAACTGATGGAAGCTAACAAGGTTAAAGTCTAGAGAGCTTGTTCATTCCTTGGTAGGCATCTTCAGCTCTCCGGTCGTCAGGTCCGGTCGAGCGCGCGTCATCTCTTCAGGAGTGGTGTCGTAGTCCGGGTGTTTGTCGTGTTGATGAATTGGTTTGGCCGGCGTTGCCGCTGCGGGTTGAGTCTCGAGCAGATCCGCCAAACCCTCGCTTCCTCTATGTTCCAGCCAGTGTTTATAACTAACGGTGAGGATTGCCACAACCGGGATTGCCAACAGGATTCCTGCCACACCAGCTAGTTCAGCTCCGCACAGGATCGCAAAGATTACAGCCATTGGGTGTAAATGGATGCCCTGTCCGATGAGTCTTGGATAGATGAAGTAGTCTTGAATGATTCGCAGCACTCCGAGGAATATCAAGACAAGAAATGCTGAGAAAGATCCGGAGTGCACTGTTGCAAGCAGCGCGGCCAATACTGCAACCGTCAATGGACCAATCAGCGGGACGAATTCGAACAGTCCGGCACTTAGACCCATGACCAGCCAGGCCGGTAAGCCGAGTAGCGCAAAACCGATTGAGCAAACAATTCCTATAAACAACGAAGCGGTTAACTGTGCGCGGGCGTACGCAGCCAGGGTAGTGTTGATGTCCTGGAAAAATTCATCACCGCGCCAGCGCCAACGACCCCTCGGCAGCATCTGCAGCGCCGAACGTCGGAAGCCTTCGACGTCTTTGAGTAAAAAGAAAGCAAGGATCGGTATCAAAATTAGCCAGGGCACGAACGCCAGGTATCCTACAGACGCGCTGACGAGTTCGCTTATCTTTGAACTTGCCGATTCCACCACCTTGGCGACCGCATTGTTGATTGCTTCAACAGCTGGACCAGGCATCCTGCGCAGTCGAAAATACTCGTTCGCCTGCTGTGCTTTCTCACCGAGAGTCCGCCAGTAAGATTTCGCCTGTTCAGCGAACTCGGGAAACTGATTGCTGATAGTTGGCAGGACGAGTGAGATGAACAACACTACAGCCGCAAGTAAAATTAGATAGGCACAAGCTATTGCAAGTGAACGCGGAAGCTGAACGGTTCGATGCCCGATCTTTCGTGGTCGCCCGATGAATACCACCAGCGGTAACACCAGATAGGCAAAAAAGATCGAAAGCACCAGTAGCAGGATGACGCCGGTTAATTTGGCAACCATCCATAAAACTACGAGGACGATGATGATGATAAAAATCACGCGCAGAATAACGCGCGTGGGTGGACCATACGCCTCGACAGCGGCTTTGGCGGCAGTAACCGCAGCGTCTTTTGTGGCGTGCTTCGTGGAGTTCTTTTCAGACTCGGTCATCAATGCACAGTTAGAGTTTTATAGTCGCGTGTGCAACCGCTCAATCAGATTACCGACGGCGTTACGATCGTTGAAAGATAACTCGTCAAACCGAACACCAAAGGTATCCTCAGTTGCATGATGGACCACTTCGCCTTGCAGAGACAGAGCATCAGCAGAATCAAGAAGCAAAAAGCCTAACCGGTCGCCTACTTTCACATGCGGACAGGACGGCAGATTTCTGACTCGAACCCCGCCGAGGCTGATGTCAGCAGGTTCACCGATGCCAATTGACTCTTTCAGACTTTCATCCTCGATGGCGAGCATGATCCTTGAAAAGGGGTAATAGCGGGGATAACGTCTACGGTCGTGTTGAGGGTGTTTGTCGTCTTCGCTGGAACTGGTCATCCGTCAACACCTCAATGGGTCAACTCGTCGTCTGATGATTCGTCTTCGTCCTCCTCATCACCTTCGACGTCTGACGCTGGCGGTGGCGCAACTCTGGGTGCAGCAGGTTCCCAAATTAATCCCCTCCACTCGTCAGTCTCACCTAGTAGCTGTAGAGCGGCGAGCGGATGTCCCGGATTGCGTTCTATTCGCAGTACCTCGGCGACTACCTGAAGGCGTTCACCACCTTCACCGTGAACTTCCAGTCGTACTCGGCTGCCAACGTCGGGCAATACTCGAGGGAGATGTATTAATGTTCCTTCGGGGCCAACATTCTCGGTGGTACCTTCGGCGACGACGTGGTTACCACTCGGCTCGTCCCATTCGGCCTTTATTTCGAGGCTAGCGAGGTAGCGTGGACCAGAGCGATTTTCGGTTTCGACATAGCGGGGCATTTAAGTCAATCCTCCAACAAAGAGATTTCTTCTGGGAAACCACGAAATCGTTTACGTTTACCAAACCTTTAGTTGCAGACCGCAGAGTGATAAGTTGGAAGCAATGCTCGACAAGTGGGGCAATATTATCTTCAGGAGTAGACTCGGAATTCCGCTTTACTCCTCATCAGCCCGCAGTTTCTCGAGTACTGAAAAATCCTCAAGTGTAGAGACGTCTCCTGCGACTGATCCACTTGTTGCAATCTCGCGCAACAGGCGACGCATAATCTTTCCTGATCGGGTCTTTGGCAACGTCTCAGTGAATCTAATATCGTCCGGGCGGGCCAAGGCTCCAATCTCCTTAACGACATGGGACCGCAGCTCTTGAGAAAGCGCATCCGATGCACTATGTGAGCCTTCGAGCGTCACAAAGGCCACAATCGCAGAGCCTTTTAAGTCATCGGGCCGGGCAACCACCGCAGCCTCGGCGACCGCAGTGTGTGAAACAAGTGCGCTTTCAACCTCGGCTGTTCCCAGTCTGTGACCACTGACATTTATCACGTCATCGATCCGACCCATGATCCAGAAGTAGCCGTCATTATCGCGACGTGCGCCATCACCGGCGAAGTATATACCTTTAATCTGTGACCAGTATTGTTGTTGATATCTTTCGTCGTCTCCCCAGATCGTTCTCAGCATCGAGGGCCAGGGCTTCTTGATAACTAGATATCCGCCCTGGTTGTTTCCAACGGGTTTTCCATCCCGAGTCATTACATCAATCTCGATGCCCGGGAAAGGCAGCGTTCCGGAGCCAGGCTTGGTCGGTGTCGCTCCTGGCAAAGGCGTGATCATGATGGCGCCCGTCTCAGTTTGCCACCAGGTATCGACGATCGGACACCGGCCTTTTCCTATCAATTCCCGATACCACATCCATGCTTCCGGATTAATAGGCTCGCCAACAGTTCCCAACAAGCGCAGGCTCGAAAGGTCATGTTGCAAAGGCCAGTTTTCTCCCCATTTGATGAAAGCGCGTATCGCCGTCGGAGCAGTGTAGAAGATATTTACCCGGTGGCGTTCGATGATGCTCCAAAAGCGGTCTGGCTCGGGAAAGTTTGGTGCTCCTTCGTACATTAAGACAGTCGCGCCGTTGGATAGTGGTCCATAGACCACGTAGCTGTGACCAGTGACCCAGCCAATATCTGCCGTGCACCAATAGACATCTTCGTCTTTCAGATCAAAGACCCACTTAGTTGTTAAGTGAGTTTGGAGCAGGTAACCGGCAGTCGTGTGCAAAATTCCTTTTGGTTTACCAGTCGTACCAGATGTGTAGAGAATGAATAGGGGCTGTTCGCTATCCAGTTCTTCTGCCGGGCAAACATGGCTAACGGTCTTCATCAACTCATGCCACCAGAAGTCGCGGCCGGGCTCCATGTGAACAGGGCTTCCAGTACGTTTGACTACGATTGAAGCTTTGACGGAAGGTGTACTTTTCAGTGCTTCATCGACCGCAGCTTTAAGCTGCACTTCATTTCCCCGCCTCCATCCGCCATCAGCCGTAACCACCACCTTGCACTGAGCGTCGTTGATACGATCAACTAAGGCAGTGCTGGAAAAACCTCCAAACACGACTGAGTGGGTCGCACCGATGCGGGCACACGCGAGCATGGCGATGGTCAGTTCTGGAATGAGCGGCATATAAAGTGCCACTCGATCACCGGTCTGAACACCTGCGTATTTGAGTACATTGGCAAACTTGCAAACCTCGGTATGAAGTTGCTGGTACGTGTATGTCCGGGCATCGCCGGGTTCACCTTCCCATATCAAAGCTGCCTTATTGCGTCGCCAGGTATCGAGGTGACGGTCCAAACAGTTGTATGAGACGTTTATTTTCCCGCCGTTAAACCAGCGCGCATGTGGCGGATTCCATTTCAGGACGGTGTCCCACTTTTTGAACCAGTGCAATTCTTCGCCTGCGTATCTTGCCCAAAATGCTTCCGGGTCGGCGCTTGCTTCTTCGCGCAATGCCTGCAACGCTGCCAACGACGAAATAAGGGCCTTTTCCGAAAAAGAGGCCGGTGGAGGGAAGACACGTTCTTCGTTAAGTACTGAATCTATATTCGTCACGCTTGATGACAAGGTGCTGAAACTCCTGGTGACCGATTGTCGGAATTGTTAATCTGAATGTTTGGTGTATCACAGAATCGCTTGACCCGACAACATGTTATCCGCAAGTATTGCCGAGATTTCCGTCAGCCAAACATATGGAAGATAAATGTCTAACTTGTGGCGCCCAACTGCTCAGAGGGACCAGTTTCTGCCGGAAGTGCGGTGCGTCCATTTTCCCGAACCAGGCCGAAGACGCTTTCGAAAAGCCAACTTCGCTGCTATCGGCAACGGACCCTGCTCTCACACAGCGTTTAGATTCTCGTCCAACCGGAAATCCCAATGAGCCGGCTGAAGTAGAGCCTTCCTTGAGTCCTGCAGTCCCGGGCACTCTCAAGGGTTTGAAGGGCCGTTACGCCATAATTGGAAGTATTTTTACCCTCATAATAATTGCCACGCTTTGTGTCGTCGGGTTTGTCGCTCTAAAACGACACGCATCAAACGAAGCGGTTTCTTATCCCGGTGCCAGGATAATCACAGATATGAAATACGATGATGGGAGTCGGGCCCTCACTCTCGAAACCAACGACGGTCTGGAGACGGTAGAAGCCTGGTATCAAAAACGACTGAAGCCATTGAAGACGATGAGACTAAATCCTCATAGCGTCGTTATTAAGAACGAGAAAACTACTGCGACAATTGTTGCTGATGGCAATACGACCGACATCTTGATCAAGATGGCACCCTGAACCTGCCACACCTTTTTAGCGATGAAACATTACGTGGGCACGAGCGGATATTCGTACAAGGAATGGAAGGGAAGCTTTTATCCTGAGAAGCTTTCGGCAAAAGCGATGCTACCTTACTACGCCGAGCGTTTCGACGCGGTTGAGTTGAACAATACATTTTATCGCGTGCCACAGCCGGCCATGATCGAGAGTTGGATCTCACAAGTTCCGGAAACGTTTCGGTTTTCCGTCAAAGCCTCGCAACGAATCACTCATTTCAAACGACTCAAGGAAGCTGGCGAGGTAACGAAGTATTTTCTCGAGAATGTGAGTGCACTGCGCGAGCGTTTGGGAGTCGTGCTGTTTCAACTGCCTCCTAATATGAAGAAAGACATCGAACGGCTTAAAGCATTTCTCGATGAATTACCTGAGACCCTCAAAGCGGCCTTCGAGTTTCGACACCCGACCTGGTTCGATGACGATGTAGTCGAGTTATTGCGTAATCGTAATCTTGTGTTGGCTGTGTCTGACACAGACGATTTGCCGGCAACTCGCATTGATCGAACGGCCGACTGGGGCTATTTGCGGTTGCGACGCGTGAATTACTCAGAAACTGAACTGATTGATTGGGTGAAACGCATTAAGAGCCAGGACTGGAAAAGCGTATACGTTTTTTTTAAGCACGAGGACGAAGCTACTGGACCAAAGCTGGCTGCGCGCTTCATAACGCTTCTGGAACAGCCATGATGAGGTAAAAATTCGTCGTTATCAGCAGTTATCCTGACGAGAACGTTAGTGTGATACCGCGGATTCGCGTTACTCAGATTAAATGTTCGGGACAGTCTGCTAGCGGGATGCACCTTTAGGGTGGAGCGGTCGGCGAGACTACCTGGGTGCCGTTTGCTTTAGGTTTGCGGGCCAGAAACGCAAGTGATTCTTACACAACTCAATCAACAGATTGCCGACCCGCTAACCACAGCTATTAATCCTGCAAGGCAAACTCAAAATACTCTTAAAACTCGCCTTGCCGAGAGGCCGTCACAGTAGCGCCTTTAAGAACGAGCCATTAAAAATTTCCGGCGCATTCCGGATGACCACAGTCGCAATCCAGCTCGATTGTATCGCCGGCTCCTTCGCATGAAGCACTGCAATACTTTCCGCCCTCTTGTGGAGGGCAGCTACAAACCGGGTTTTTGCACGTATCCTTATCTTCCGCCATCGGGATCCTCCTGCGAGTATTGGTTTTTGGGGCGGCTAGATTAGCACAAATTATTGGCGATTAGTCATCCCTGGCTCGCTATTTTTCTCTAGCGACTCAAGTATTGGCAGATTGGTTTAATGCGGATCATCTGAGGGATCCTCCTCGGGCTCGATTCCTTGCACGGCGCCATAGGAGTTTAGCAGTCGGATGACCGCCTCCTCGTGATTGTCTCGAGCATAGTTTAAAGCTGTCTTGCCTTTCTTTGATTTGGCGTTTACATCGGCACCTGCCAGCAACAGCGTACGTACGTTGTTTACGTAGCCATTGCCCGCAGCCAACATCAACGGAGTTTCTCCATCATCATTTGCAATGTTCACCTTGGCACCTGCATCAAGCAGTGCCTTCAAAGCTTCGGTATTGTTTATCTGGGCCACTTCTGACAGCGCGGTGTCGCCATCGTTATCTTTCAAGTTTACTTTCGCTCCGGCGTTGATGAGATCCCACAGAATATCGGCTGTCGCCTTTTCAGTTAACATCATCAGTACCGTTTGGCCGCTTCGATTCTTTGCGTTGACGTCCGCCTTGGCCCACAAGAGCGCCTGGACCACCTCACGGTTTCCATGCTGGACGGCAAATTCGATCGCTGTGTTCCCGGTTGCTGAATCGCGGACGTTAACGTTCTTATGACTTAGTAGTAGGGAATTCAACTCGTCCAGATTGTCCTCTTGAGCGGCTCGAACCAGGGGATCGGTAGCAAACCTGATGGATGCCCCGCCCTGGAGTTCGAAGACTTCACTTACCACTTCGATGGTTTCATTGATGGGTTGAATGCTGAGAGTTTGGTCAATCCGATTATCGTCATTCTCGCGCAGCACGATGTTTGGAATGTCTGCGGCTGCAAAACCGCGAGCTTCGACTCTGAGGTTGTAGCTGCCTACGTCGAGACCTGCAAAAACGTATTCTCCGGCATTGTTAGTAATGGATAGTGCGTATTTTCCAGATTCGTTACCAGCAAGTTTGACGGTGGCGCCACCGATAGTCGCTGAGTTTGGATCGAAAATGACACCACGGATAATTCCCGTCCCGTTAGAGTGCCTGCTCGTCGCCGATTCCCTTGAGATGGTAGTTATCGGCACAGCTTGTGGATTGGCAATTCTCATCGGAGCGCCGATTGCCGCCGAGAGGGTTAGGCCGGCACTGAAGGCGGTTCCAGTTAGAACCGAAGTGCGTCGTGCAATCTGATGAAGAAGGCTTGGTGGAGCTGGAATGGGTTTTGGTGCTGTGTATCTGATGCAGAATCGATCACCTGACTTTCTGAGCAAGCGATTGAATTGTTTCTCATTGAATTGTGAAATCTCGTGAACATTCAGTTGACAATGCTGGCAGAAGCGAACCTGAGCGGTGCCAATCATGGAATCCCAATCGGATGTACACGGTGAGTTGATTTGAGGAGGATCAAGAGAGCGTTGCGTGGACATTTGGTTAACTCCTTTACTTCATTGCTTCGTGCAAGGTCGCAACCCTTTCAGGGTTGCAATTCCCAGCAAAGACTTTGTTCGTCCCAGGGTTGCCAAAGCTCAACCCTGGGCTGAAATTGGCCAACACCTTCGGTGTAAGCCTAGGATCAAAGACTAAGATCAAAGACCAAAGACCAAAGACCAAAGACCACGGATGGACACTGACAGGTTTTTCGATCGCGTCACTATATTCTGAACCAAGTGCCGTGACGCGTTGTTTACCGTCTCTAATCGAGCTTTGCGCTTGAAAATTGAACGTCTTAATGGCCGAATCACCCGCTGCAATCTGCGTCTTAGTTTGGTTTGGACCATCAATTGTGAACCATGACTCTGGTTTTAGTTCGAGGTTAACGGTCTGATTTCTATCCAGGTAATTTCGCAAGACGACCGGCAGTGAGATCCGGTCGCCTTGCGTCAAAACTCGAGGTGGATCGAGTTCGGCAAAGAACGGCTGGAAGGCCCGGATTTCAGTCTCGGCTGTACCAATTTCTCCATCTTCAGTTGAGCCTATGACTGCCATTTTCCAGGTCGTGATGTTATCGGCGAGTTTGAAGTCGAGTTGCGCTCGACCTTGCTTATCGGTGGTGAGTTCCGGTTGCCAGAGTAGGGTTTCCGGGAAGAAACCGCGGATGCGTGGGGTGGACAGAAGTTGTTTGGGGGCGGAGCCTCCCTTCTTGACGGTGAGAGAAATTTTAGTTTGGTCTTAGCCTCGTCGACGCGAAGGTCGTAGCGCGCTCGCGTGGACTGGACGAAAAAGAGCGCACCTAGAGACAGGCACAACAGAGAGAGAAGCCATCGCCGGCTCATTGTTAGCCTCCGAGCACAGTCCGGCTTCTTCGGTCAAATGAACAGACTTCGACAGCCGGAAAGAAGGTATTTTTCTTTACCCTGGTCTACTACTGCCTAAATTTTGGTCTGGTTGTGGGCCCTGGGGAGGCGCTCCACATTGAACTTACAACGCTCAGATGCAAGCGGTCCTGCACAGCGTTGTCGCGCGGCTACAAAAAAATGTATCTGAACAATTGTGTGAATCAGATTAGGCGAGGAGAGGAGACGCTCTTAGCTCTGCTGAAGCAGTACTATTGGATAATTATGAATTGAGCTTTGATAGGTTGTTAGGCAGACAGCTCTCTTAATTACTAATTACCGAATCTCAATTAGTGATTCTCACCTGGAAAGACTTAACTTCGCGCGTGCATCAGTTGTTTCATAAACCTCTTCGCAACCTTTCCGGCGACGGTTCCTCCTAACGAGCTGAGCTTTCCACTTGCAACAACTACATTTGTCGCAGCGCTAACAGCTGTGAAGACATACATCGTAAACAGGTCATGATGTACTTCGAGGATGATGTCTGCCTCGTTTACATCGCGAGTGATCAAAAGTCCTGCTTGTTGAAATTCCGGACGCTTGCGCAATTTATCTTCGATCACTGAAACGCCAACGAGGAGTGACGACGATCTTACGTAGATGAATTTCGCTCTTCGTAAAATTGTGTTTGGATTTGGTGCCTCATCTTGTTTCTGAAGAAATGCGGCGTGACTGTTCTTGCTTGTAGCGGCAACTACAGTAGTGGAAAGGACCATTGCCGAAACAAGTATAAGGCGAAAGAGTTGGGAGATGAGTTTCATAAGCCCGAATGTATGCATTCTGGATCGTGGTGTGGTTTGTGGTTGTGACAGTTTAAGGATTGTCTGATTGGGCGGGCAGAGTTCTCCCGCAGAGGCGGATACGCGGAGGAACTAGGGTTGTTGGTGCATTGCCTGGGCGATGTTGGCGGCGACGCGGGCGTTATTTTCAAGGAGGGCGATGTTGGCTCGGAGCGTGGCGCCGGCGCTATGTTCTGACATCTGGGCCAGGAGATATGGGGTTAAATCTCGACCGTGAATTTCATTTCTGTCAGCCGCTGCAAGTGCGTGGTCCAATATTTCCCGTAGTTGCTTTGACGGCACTTCAAATTCCTCCGGCACGGGTACGCAGACCAGCAATGCAGAGGTGATTTTGAGTTGTTGTTGCGTCAGGAAGAGTTGCGAGACCTCTCCCGGTGAGTTCACGCGAACATCCACAGGCAGCCCGTTGGTGCGTGAATAGAAGGCAGGCATTTCGTCACAGCCATAACCGATAACCGTGACCCCGTGAGTCTCGAGCCACTCTCGCGTCGCCGGCAAATCTAATACGATTTTGGCGCCTGAACACACTACCACGATTGGTGTGCGGGCCAATTCGGGTAAGTCGGCGGAAATGTCAGGCAATGAGCCTCGATGCACACCGCCAATTCCTCCGGTGGCGAATACTCGTATACCGGCACGTTGCGCGATCCAGCTGGTCGAAGCTACGGTGGTTGCGCCGTTCCATTTCTGAGTGACTGCTATTGGAAGATCCCTCGTACTAACTTTTCTAATGTTGCTGCCCTTTGCGAGTAGTTCTAGTTCGTCCTGGGTCAGCCCGACGCGTAGTCGGCCGCCGATGATTGCGACGGTCGCAGGCGAAGCACCCGCTGACTCAACTATCTCTTCGAGCTTGTTGGCGGTCGCGAGATTTATCGGAGCCGGCAAACCGTGAGAAATGACAGTGGATTCAAGAGCGACTACTGGTCCATTTGCACTCAACGCCGTGGCTATCTCTGGCGCTACCCTGAAATGTTGATTCATCAAAGCCTCTGAGTTAGTCCGTTAACGAGACTTACTTAACCTGCTAATTCTTTCGCAGCGGTTTTCTTCAAGGTGAAAATCGTTCCACCACCATCTCGCTTTTGCCATCTTATCTCTGCATCAATCAGTCCCGCACGAGCCCGCATGTTAGCAAGACCCCGCCCGTCGCTATTTCGACCCGGGAGTTCAAACAAGCGTCCATCATCTTCGATTTGCAGTTCAAAATCGCCCTCGGCCGGTGACATGACGAGCATCTTCACGTGTTTAGCTCCTGCGTGTCGCCAGATATTGCTCACTGCCTCTTGAACGATTCTATAGATTTGCATCTGCACACTTGGTGCAAGATCGCTTTGCTCCTCAAGCGACTCGTCGCAGTGGAACTCGTATTCAAATTGTTTCTCGGGAGGAGCATCCTGAACTGTGTGAGAGAGAGCAAATTCGAGTGCTGCGGCGAACCCCACATTTTGCAATACGGATGGACTCAGATCTTCGCAGATTCGTCGTACTTCTTGAGAGATAGACTCGATCTCTCCTCGCAGTGCTCTTGGATTTTCGCCATTCGTATCAAGTTGATCGGTAAGCAGAGCCAGGTGTCTTAGATCTGCGAGCGTCTGATCGTGAAGGTCTCTTGCTATCCTTCGACGCTCACGTTCAGCTTCGTTTGCAAGACTCAAACGAGCGCCTGCCAGTTCGGTGTTGGCTTCGACCAGCGCGGCACTGGTAGCAACTATTCGGCGACGCTCAAGAATGGCCCACAATAACGCCAGCAGAGCAAGTGCGAGCAAGATTGCAAGCGCAGTTGAAGTCCACGGGAAAGGCGCCCTGGCAATGATAAATGAGAAACTGAGCGGGGCCGAAGGAGTTAAGTCTTTGGTAAATGCCCGAGCTATTACGGTGTACTTGCCGGGCTTCAATCCTTCCATTGTGAACTGAGATTCGCGCGATAGTTTTTGTCTTACTGTCTTACCACCGGAGTCCGTAAGCGTGAATGCATACTGAAACTGTTCCGGGAATGTGCGACTACTGATTGCCGTAACATCCAGTAAGAGACTGTTTTGTGGATACTCGAGATTGAGCCCGCCCGGTAACTCTGAAGGAGAGTGGACTCGTTTGCTGAGAATTCGTGTGGCATATAGCGTTGGCTCCAGCGTGCCGGGTTCATATCTGGCTACTCCGCGGTTTGTGCCAATTAAAACGCTTCGGGGAGAAAGCAGCGGAAGAATCGTAAAAACATTTTGCGATGGCAGTCCCTGTTCTGAGTCGAGTTCTGAGTAGACTGGACCAACCACTGGATCCAACATGATGCGCAACATCCCATTACCGCGGGTGCCGCACCACACTTCGTTTCGCTTGTCGTTGTTCCCGCTGATTAGAAATCGAGCATCAATGTTTTGAACGATGAGCGAGCACTCCTGGCCCGGACTGCACAGAAAGACTCCGCTCGATGTACCGAACCAAAGTGAACCGTCGGCGGTCCTCGCCATCGCTCGAACGGCTGGGCCTTTTAACGCAGCGAATTTCTCTTCAGTCCGAATGTTAGAGCCATCCGACGAAAGCACACCGTCATTAGCTGTGCCGATTAATAAACGCTCATCGCCATCCGGTAAAAGGCTGATGACTTCGCGACTGGAGCCGTTGGGCCAATTCAGGCTGGTACGGCTACCGTCCAATTTTTCAACGCCGCGACCATAGATCGCGAAATAAGTAGCGCCGCGAAACTGAGTCACTGCGCGCACGCTACCAGGCGCATCCGCGTTGCCGGATCCTGCTTCAACACGGCTAAAGGTTTGACTTTCGGGATTATCGGCAGCGCGTGTCGAGATGTAAAAACCGCTGGCCGAGGCAATCATCAGTCGTCCGGCTTTGTCTTCAGACAGAGCGTAAACGATGTTCCGACCCAGATCGGTTACCAGTTTCCAGGTTGAGGTGACATCGCTATAGACAAACAAGCCGCGATTAGTGCCGGCCAGTATCTTCCCGTTTGAAGTCTGGTAAAGAGCTCGGACGAAGTTGCTGTCGCTGTTGTCGCCAACAGCCTCCACCCGGGGCGCTTGAGGATCGAATCGGCAAACACCCCGATCCGTTCCAAACCAGATCACACCCTCGCGATCGGCATAGATTGCCAGGACATGATCTGAGCGGAGTCCGCCAGCTGTGCCGTCAAAGGTAAAGCGCTGGGTCTTTTCGCGAGATATTCTGAAAACGCCGCGTCCATCAGTGCCCGCCCAAACGTCATCTCCAATTGTTTTAAGTGAGATTACGGGACCTGTCGCGGCATCATCACGCTCGAGTTCAGAAGGTTCTGACCCATTTAGGGCCCCGGCCTCTTCCTTCCGGCTGCGAACGCCAACCCAAAGGTGGCCGCTCTTGTCCTGTTCAAGTGCGTTGACAAAGTATGCGATGGGCCGCATTTGAGTTTCTTTAGCTGCGTCTCCAACAATTTCCAGGACTCCACGGCTTAGGGTGCCGGCGAAAAGATGATCATTGGTCCAAAGAAGACTCGTAATTACCAGCTTGCCTGGTCGATCTCTGTCGGCGCTTTCCAGCGGTTGGGTCAGGAGAGGTCGAGTTTGCAGAACTGTTTGAGTGGTTGCCGGTTCAGGCGGTCGGCCGGTAATTGAATCGCCTGCCACACCCGCAACTGACGTTGTTGAAATGCGACACTCAAAAACTTGTCCTTGTTCGCTTGCCAGCAGAACGCGATTACGTTCGGGAGTAATTATCGAGGAGATGGTCTGGTTGGAGGTTTCTTTCAACGGTTGAAATACACCAGCCATGTATCGGGACGCACCTGTCTCCGTTCCGATCCAGAGTGCCCCACTCTGGTCTGTTTGTAGCGCCAGGACCCGACCTCCCGGTAAGCCGGGATCATTAACTGTTTGTGTTCGGCGACCATCGAATTTCGCGAGTCCAGCTTCAGTTCCAAACCACATTGCGCCGTCGGTAGTTTGAGCGATGGCCCGAACCCTGTCCGACGGTAATCCATGAAATAGCGTTACCGCCCCCCACTGGTGCAACCCTGTGATGGGGGTCGGTGACGGAGAAGGCGATGGCGAAGGAGATGGTGATGGAGAGGCGCTTGCTTCAGCTTGAGGGTCGCCAGGTTGAGAGTTGGGAGTCGCGTCTCCAGCCGCGATAAGTAAAACTGAGAACGTGATGACGCATAAGTAAATCAGCCTACGTCGCCGCGTCGCGAATGCATGTTTAATGAGCTGGAGTGAATTAGCGCTCACAAGAGTTTTGCGAAGGGAAGTTCTGAAACCGTTTTATAGACGGGCACTTCCTGGTCGAATAAGTCTCCCGATTTTTTCTTGGGTTTCTTGGTCTGTAGATCCAGATAACGTGTCGTTGAGCGCAGGCGCTTTCCGTTCGACTGGAAGAATTGTTCGCGCACAATGCTCATATCGCCATAGAAGGTATTGAGTTGGGCCCGGATTTTTGCGAGCGTTCCGTCATCTCGGTAATAATAATTAATTAGATGTGCCCAATCGCCGGAAGGACTGGTCAGCATCATATTGGCTGCGACCAGCTTGCCATTTCTGGTCCAAACGAAGGCGACCTGGTTCATGTTGTCGCCGGTTTCAAGTTTGGTGCGTTCTCGTTCGGAGCGGAACTCTTTCCATTTCTCAGGTCCCTCTTCGGTTGCCGAGGAGACGTCGGCGAATATGCGACGTTTCGCCTTACTGTTGGTGTATCGGTCGATCGTAGCGGCGTAGCTTGAAATTGACGCCACAGAATCACTCTTAAGCGTTTGCGAGACCACTGCACTAAAAGCCGTAATTATTATTAGCAAGGTTGAGAGGTGACGCATAGGATGTAAGTTTGTCAGTTGTCTGTGGTCCGTAGTCAGTTGTGTGGTGTTTAGAAGTCATGAACTGTCAATCGTCTACGGACAATGGACCACGGACAACTAACAACTGACCACACACTAACCTTTCTTCTTAACCCCTTCCTTCTTTTGTTCTTCGGCGAAGCGCTTTTGGTCGCGTTCGAGCCAGGCTTCGAGGTCGGCGGCTGCTTTCTCAAGTTCATCACTATTCAGTAGTCCTCGCCGGAGAGCCTCGAAGAATGCCCTGGTCCGAATGTTGTAGGCCAGTTTTTCGTAAGCCTCCTGTTCAGTCCCTTCGGCAACTGCCACGAATAATTTTTCATACAACGTCGCGAGCCGGCTTTCCACGCCGCGAAGCGATAGACTGCATTTGCGTGCGATGGCCCAATTCGAGAGCCCGAGCGCGAGATAATAAAGTGCTTCAGCTTCGAACTCTGTTAGCAGTGGGCGCTTGAACGAATCTTTAAATGCGGGATCGATCATGTCGGCACCGTCCTCGAGAACGGCGGCGACGAATCTCAAGAATCTGGACTCAGGATTGTTCTTATGGATAAACCCGTAAGCAGGTGGAGGATCTACGGCCTTAACAATCTTGCGAATTTCGTTGATATAGATCTCGTGGGGAAATTGTGTCCAAAAAATGATCCGGGCGCTGGGAAAATCGCGCCAGATTGCTCGCGCAGCTTTCACGCCGGAGAGTTTGGGCATTTGAATATCAAGAATGCAGACGTCTGGCTTCTCACTTAAGGCAAGCTTTACCGTCTCTTCTCCGTCGCCCGCTTCAAATACAGGAAGGTGAGAGGGAAACTCTTTTTCGAGTATCTCACGCAGGTAATGGCGCTGGGCCATGTTGTCTTCAGCAATTAGGATCGACATGCAGCATGATATTAAGGCTCAACAGTTCACAACACCAAGTACCAACATTGTAGCGGCGTCACTCCCTGGGCGTCCTATCTCCCGATTTGAATCTCATTTTGGGAGAGTGGGCCGCCCACAGAAGTGACGCACTTACGACGTTGACTTGACGATCCAATGATTAATTGTCGACTATGAATTCTGTTCGTCAACTTTTTCTTCTGTGCCTGGAAAGGGTTTTTATGAGAGCTCGACTCATGATGTTGGTGTTCTTTTGCGCTCTTTTCCTCGTCTTTATTCCAATAACAAACAGCAGTGCCAGCCGTTCAAAAGATTACAAGATGTCAGAAAAACAAGGCGGTGCGCCTAATGATATGAAACCTGCCCGTGACGAGAAGCTTTGGAAACGCGCCCTGGAAATACACCGCAAAGCCATCGTCATTGATACCCATAACGACGTCACGACCCCGATGACAAACGATGATTACGACCTCAGTGGAACTCCTCCAACTCCATATCGCACGAGCATCGCTCGCATGAAGGAAGGTGGACTTACTGCCGAGTTCTTTTCTGTCTACATCAAGCCGCATTACGTGGAACAGGGAGGTGCCGCCCGTCGCACACTCGACATGATCGACTCGGTTTATCGTGCGGTAGAACGGCATCCCAACGACTTGATGTTTGCTACGTCGGTCTCCGATATTCGCCGCGCCAAACGGCAGAATAAGATTGCAGCGCTGATGGGAATCGAAGGTGGCCACGCCATTGAAGATTCGTTGGCTACCTTGAGAGAGTTTTACCGGCTCGGTGTCCGATACATGACGTTAACCTGGAACAATACTAATAACTGGGCCGACGCCGGACGAGGCGAGAAGAAGCACAATGGTCTTAGTGAGTTTGGCAAAGAAGTCGTTCACGAGATGAATCGACTGGGAATGATGGTTGATGTATCGCACGTTTCTGACAAGACCATGAGTGATGCGCTTGATATTTCGAAGGCGCCGATAATAGCTTCTCACTCATCCGCGCGCGCCCTGAGCAACGTGCCACGCAACATTCCAGATGATCTTCTAAAGCGGATCGCTCAAAACGGCGGGGTGGTTCAAGTCAACTTTTACAGCGCGTTTGTCGACGTAGCGACTGTTGGACCACAGTCAAATGAGCGTGAGGCGCGATTAAAAGTTCAACAGAGTGCGATCAACGAGAAGTACAAAGACGATCCGGAACGCAGAGCCGAGGAAAGTGACAAGCTGGAAGCCGCCAATCCGCTGCCGCCTTTACCGCTTTCCAAGTTAATCGATCATATCGATCATATCGTCAAAGTTGCAGGTATCGATCACGTGGGCCTCGGAGCAGATTTTGATGGTGCGAATGATATGCCTGAGGGCGCCCAGGATGTTTCGATGTTGCCGAACATCACCTATGAGTTACTGAAGCGTGGTTACAGTGAGCAGGACATAAAGAAGATTCTAGGTGAGAACTTGTTGCGCGCTTTTTCTGAGGTAGAAAAGGTGTCCCGCGAAATGAGCAAATCTATTAGCGGCGACGGCAGTCTGAAGAGGATCAAGTAAGAAGAAGGAAAAGGAATAGGGCCTATGGTCATATAGGTCCTATTCCCAAAGCAGAAAAAGAAACTTAAAACTAATCAGTGTTGTTTACCGGTTGACTGCCTGTTACCTGAATCGTCATCGTCCTCAGGGTTAACATCATTTGCGCGACCAGCGTCTCGTTGCCCGGTCGACTTATTATCTCGCGGGTTTCGTCCTGGTGACTCCTGACCGTAATTCTGATCTTCGCTGCCACCCATCTTCCGGTCGAGTTCATCCTGCTTCATTCTATCGTCAGCCATTGTTCTTCCTCCCAGTGTTCGATGATTTTGAAGTGACCGTCTCCATTAGTCACTTGTTCTTTGGGTCATCAACAAGCGTGCCATTCTTCTCGTTATTGAATCTACAGGAAACGTATCCCATGGGTATTCATTTGATTCCGTTGAAACGATACACAATGAATGAAACCGTACACAGGCAGTGTTATTATCAGAGCATGGAAAACAGCGCGGGTATCTACATACATATTCCGTTTTGTCGTACGCGTTGTTCGTACTGTGATTTCGCCACCGGGATCTACGAAAGTTCCCTGGCGGATAGATACGTCGAAGCTGTGATCGCTGAAATAAAATCAGCCCAAGAGGGCGATGCAAGCCTTGTTTTTGACACAGTTTATTTTGGTGGTGGCACGCCATCAATGCTTTCACCAGAGCAACTCGAGTCTATTCTCGAGGGCGTCAGACGATTCCCGATTGGGCAGTCTCCTGAAATAACAATGGAGATGAATCCAGGAACGGTTTCTCTCGATACGCTTCGAAGTTTCCGCGCCCTGGGGGTGAATCGCGCAAGCTTTGGAGCGCAGACCTTTGATGACCACGAGCTGGCACGTCTCGGTCGGTCACATTCAGTTGCGGACACACTGCGAACATTTGACGATCTTCGGACCGCCGGATTTTCCAACATTAGCTTCGACCTCATCGCCGGTTTACCGGGGCAATCACTCTCGCAATGGGAGCGGAATGTTGCTCAAGCCCTAAGTCTAATGCCTGAGCATCTCTCGTTTTATATATTGGAGGTGCACGAGGGAACTCCGTTGGCCGACCACATACGAAAGGGAATTCAGCCTCGTCCAGACGATGATTTGGCCGGAGTGATGTACGAACAGATTTTGGCGCGCGCCTCCGAGCACGGGTACGAGCACTACGAGATTTCAAATCTTGCTCGGCCCGGTTATCAGTCTCGCCACAACACAAAGTACTGGACGGGAGCTCCATATATTGGTTTTGGTTGTTCTGCCCACTCGTATGATGGTAAGAACCGGCGCTGGTCTAACGAGCGGGACGTTCGTAATTACGTGACATTGATCCAGCAAGGTGCATCCCCGGTAGTCGACGATCAGACCTTGAGCGATTCGGTAGTTCGAGCTGAAGCAGTTTTTCTGGGATTGCGAGTGATGAGTGGGATCAATCTGGCCAACTATCGAGAGGTTTTCGGTGTCGATCTCTTTGCACAGTACAACGAAGATCTCACGAGGTTTACAGAAGCAGGGTTACTTGAATTGAAAGGCGAGTCGCTCAAGTTGACTCGCGCGGGAGCATTACTCTCGAATGAAGTTTTCGCCGCATTTGTCTAATCCAATTTTGGAGACAGGTTCGAATACATAGGTGTCATTGATAATCGCGATAGATGGACCATCTGGTTCGGGAAAAACGACACTGGGCCGTATGTTGGCGCGTGCGTTGAATTTAATTTATGTCGATACGGGTTCGATGTATCGAGCGGTTGCCTTGGGAGTAATCAATGCCTCGATTAGTCCTACTGATGAAACGGCGGTAACGCGGCTGGCCGAATCACTCGATATCGATCTCTCAGGCGATCCTGACTCTCTTAAGGTCTTTCTAAACGGCGCCGATGTGACCGAGCAGATTAGAAGCGAGGAAGTTACGAGGATGTCGTCAATCGTATCCGTCATTCCCGGCGTCAGACGTGCGATGGTGGCGTTGCAACGGCAGATTGGACTAAAAGGCGCAGTCTTGAATGGCCGAGACATTGGTACAGTCGTGTTTCCTGATGCCAGTTACAAATTTTTTCTAACGGCTTCTGTAACTGAGCGCGCCAACCGGCGTTATAAAGAGGATGTTACGAAAAACTCCGACGTGTCGCTGGCAGCAACCCTGGCGGATATGACTGAGCGAGACTTGCGGGATTCGACAAGGGCGGATTCGCCGCTCAAGATTGCTGCTGATGCAGTCGTAATCGATTCTTCCGGAATGTCGATCGACGAGGTCTTTAACTTAATGGTAGCCACAGTGACTAAAGAGACTGTTTGAAAACAAATCAAATGTTCACCGGCATTATTGAAGAATTGGGCCACGTTAAGCTAATTGAACAACGGGGAGAGAACGCTCGCATCGTTATCTCCGCACGAGAGGTCACCTCCGGTACAAACCATGGCGACTCAATCGCGGTAAATGGCGTTTGCCTGACTGCCCTCGATATAACAAAAGACTCGTTTGCCGCAGACGTGTCGAGTGAAACTCTGCGGCGTTCCACCCTCGGACGTCTCAAACCCGGAACTCCTGTGAATCTGGAACGGGCGGTTACACCGACTACGCGGCTCGGAGGCCACATCGTTCAAGGGCACGTCGATGGTCGAGGAAAGTATCTCGGTGTGGACAGTCATGGAGAATCCTGGACATTGAGGATTGGTTATCCCGATGAGCTTGGTCGATACCTCGTTTTCAAAGGATCGGTTTCTGTTGAAGGAATCAGTCTGACCATTGCCAATTTAACCAACGAATACTTTGAGATCGCCATCATCCCCAAGACCTGGGAGATGACCAATTTGTCGAGTCTGCGTCCCGGTGACGACGTGAATCTGGAAGTCGACGTAATCGCCAAGTACGTCGAACGCTTACTTTCCAACCGTCAGGGCAAAGTATAGGGCCCTATTGTCCTAAAGGTCCTGTTCTTGTCCGCTTGACCCTACTCCCGCCTTTTCTCAAATTGCAGGCTTTCGGTTAACATGACTTGCCATTTTGTTAACCGTTGCAGGGGCCGCTTAAAGGTCCCGAAAGGCTTGCTTGGACCCTGATGACGCTAGCTGCCATCGATGAGGCTGTTGCTGAGATCCGCAATGGCCGGATGATCATAATTATTGATGACGAAGATCGCGAAAATGAAGGCGATCTTGTGTGCGCAGCCGAAAAGGTTACGCCCGAAATCATCAATTTCATGGCCCGCCACGCCCGAGGTTTGATTTGCCTGCCACTCACCGAAGAACGCTGCGATGAGTTACACCTGACTACTCAGGTAGCCGATAACACTTCGTACCTTGGTACTGCGTTCACCGTCTCGATCGATGCGCGCAAAGGCATAACAACCGGGATTTCCGCTGCAGATCGAGCCACTACCATTCTTGTCGCTGTAGATCCACATTCTCGCCCGCAGGATCTGGCGCGGCCCGGCCATATCTTTCCGCTCCGAGCAAAAAACGGCGGCGTTCTGGTTCGTCCGGGTCAAACCGAAGCCAGTGTCGATATTGCTCGGATCGCCGGTTTATATCCCGCTGGTGTGATCTGCGAGATCATGAACGAGGATGGTACGATGGCGCGGCTTGGCGAGCTCAAGGAGTTTGCCGCTAAACACGATTTGAAGATGATTAGCGTCGCTGATCTTGTAAGGTATCGGATCAGGAAGGAAAAACTGGTCCGTCGAATTGTTGAGAGTGATCTGCCGACTGTCTATGGACGGTTTCGCGCCGTCGCCTATGAAAATATCGTCAACGGTGATGTACATCTGGCGATGGTGATGGGTGACGTCACGACCGATGAGCCGGTTCTCGTGCGGGTCCATACAGAAAATCTTACTTGCGACATGTTCGGGTCGTTGATCGATGACACGGGATTTCAACTCCATACCGCCCTCGAGAAAATTGCCGCAGCCGCTCGGGGCGTGGTTCTCTATTTACGACAGCGCGAGCATAGTTTGGACCTTGTAAACCAGTTACGTACTTATGGGTTAATGCAGGAGCGCCAGATCAGCAAATCTGAAGCGAGTCTGGAGACGGGTTACGGCGTCGATCGCGACTATGGAGTCGGCGCACAGATTCTTCACGATTTGGGCTTACGTGAAATACTCCTTCTATCAAATCATCCCCCCAAAGTTGCCGCTCTTGAGGGTTTCGAACTCTCAGTCGTGGGAAATGTCCCGCTCGGCGAGCCGGCTGCATTCAATGATCAGCCAACAGCTAATGATTCCCGACGCGCGATCAAGAAAGAGCAACGCACTTGAATGCTTCGATCATCGGAGGCATAGTGGCCCAGGTTTGAGTTTTGCATGCGCTCCAGGCGCGTGACAAAATTAAGCATCCTCCGGAAAACATGGGCGACACTCAGGTGTACATCAAAACGACGGGATAAAGGCACTTTCAAGTTTCGCACTCTCCCTCTAGAATTCGATTTCCCCATGGACCGCATGTCGGCCTAAGGTTATGAGTGTAGAGCAACCAAACAATCCGGAAGTCCAACGCGAACCGGAGACGCCTAAGCCTTCTATTGCCCGGCGTTGGCGCTACTTCAGTCGTCGCCACGCGATTCTGGCTGGAATAATTGTGGCCGCCGGAGGTCTCTTCCTGATTCTCCTGGTCCTATTTTTATATCGGTTCGGTTATGTCGATCGCTATGTTGCAAGCCAGATAAAGAACACTTTTGCAAATTATGGTATTCGGGCCGAAATCAGGGACTTTCATGCCACTTTTCCACCTCAAACAGTCGAGATGTTAGGTGTTGAGCTCTTCGATGCTCAGACCGGTGAAAAGCTCGGCAAAATTGATCGGCTGTTAGCGACAATCAGGGTTGAGGATTTGTATGCCCTCAATCTTCAAAGAAATATCAACCTCAAAGATCTCAAGATTGAAGGATTCGAAGGCTGGGTCAATTTTGATGAGCAAGGCAGGTCGAATTTTCGCAATGTTCATATCCCGCCTCCTGAGCCAAACAAGAGAATTCTCTTTGCTTACTCAACAGCTCATGTCGAGATTACGAATGGTGTGGTCCATTACGGAGATGCTCGCCACGAAATCTCCGGCGAGGCCAGAAATCTGCAGGCTACTGTTCAACCCGATGATCCAAATTCTCCAGCCGACAGTTGGATGAATACTGTTGCGTTCTCTATGACGGACTCAACCTTCACTTATGACGGTCATCCGGTAAATAAGATCGATGTTCAGGCTCATGGGCGAGTCAACCAGACTCGTGCTGAAATCCAGGAGTTAGTTCTCAAATCACCGGTTGCGGAAGCCAGGCTCCAGGGAACTATGGACGACTGGCGCGCACTCCGATATCAGATGAACATCACCTCATCTGTAGATCTCACACAAATTAGCGAGACTTTTCAGACTAAAGCGACTCTACGCGGCGCGGGAAATTTTTCCGGCACGGTGACTGGCGAAGGCGACAAGTTCCAGGTTCAAGGTTCTATTCAATCGGACGCACTCGCCGCCGACAACATGAGGTTGCAAGGCTTGAATGTTACCGCGAACGGATCGGGAGAAGGAAAGTCCTATCAAATTAATGGCAAGGCGGTGGCCCAACTACTCAGCACTGGCGACTTTCAACTCGACTCCCTGCAGATTGCCGGAAATGTCATGGGAACCGGCACAGATTTCCGTTGGGTCGGCGAGCTTCGTGCCGTAGCTGAGCGCAGCTACGGAACCACACTCTCGGGTTTGATACTAAGAGATGCCAGGGCGGAGATGAGTAAAGGCGTACTAACTGCATCATCTGCCCAGTTTACTGCAGACGCTTTGACTGCTTCAGGAGCGAAAGTAAATGGGATTACGGCGTCAGATCTAAAACTCCGAAATGAGAACGACGTTACGAACGCTACTGTTGCCGGTGTGAAGGCGGGCGCCATCTCCGCTTCAGGCGCGCAAATCAAAGGAGTCACCGCCAGCGACATCACTGCGACCGTGCAAAATGGCGTGACAAGTGTCGTAGTGAAGCAAGTCCAGGTCGGTGAGACGAGCGCTGCGGGTGCCGAGATTGGAAACATTAATATCGCCGGCGTTCGGCTATCTGTGAGAGAACGAAGAATCGAAGGCTCAACCGCCGATATTGATGCCGGGACTGTAAAACTTGCAGATGGACAAGCTGAAAATGTAAAGCTCGCCAAACCTGTGTTCGTCGTTGAACCGTCTGGAAATTATCGAGCGTCAGCAGATTTGAGCATTGGCGGTGGCGTCTTAGGCAGCATGAATTTGGGCCAGGCACGGGCCGCAGTTGTAGCCACAAATAATGAGATTCAGCTCAACAACTTTTCTGCGGAGATTTTTAAAGGCACTGCCACTGGAAACGCTAGTATAGCTCTCAATAAAAGCGGCACCTCGAAAGTAGCGGCGAATTTCAAGGAACTCGACATTGCTGGTCCACTCACGGCAATTGCACATTCGCCGGTTCCTCTTTCGGGTCGGGCCACCGGAACTGTGAATCTGCAATTTCCAGGATCGGATTTCAAGCTCGCCACTGGTTCCATTAATACTCAAGTAGCTGGTGAGGCAAGTGCGGATCGAATTCCTATCACTGGTGAAGTCGCATTAAGAGCTGATCGCGGGCTCTTCAACATTCAGCAGATAGATCTTCAAACTCCCGCCAGTAAGATCAACGCGTCGGGCCAGTTCTCTTTTGAAAGCGATTCTAATTTACAGGTGGCACTTTCTTCGACCGATGCTGAGGAACTGCAGACGATCCTAATTTCGTCAGGGTTATTGCCCGAAATCGATGATCAACTGCGCAGCTATGGTGTCGGACTCGCAGGTCAACTGGCATTCGAGGGAAATATTCGTGGCCAGCTGGACTCGCCGGATGTAAATGGAAAATTTTCGTTAGGAACACTGTTAGTTAATGGAATTGAAATTGGCTCGCTCTCAGCTTCAGTTCAGATGACTCAGGCAGAAATTCGAATTTCGGATGGAAAGCTTATTGAGAAGGATGGTGGCGGCGCGCAGTTTTTACTGGTTTCATCTCGAACGCGCGCATCGGATACATTGATCGAGGCAACGCTTGATCGGGCAAACGCTGCAACACTGTTAGCAGTGTTACCACGATTAGCGCCCGCGAGTGCTTCTGCTTCCCAGGGTTTGGAACGCAACACCCAGGCTGACGTATCCGGAGTGATTAAGGTCACTGGCATTCCAAACGCAATGAATGGGAGTGCCGACCTGCGGCTCGGCGCCGGTCGTTTGGCTGGTGAACCACTCGAGAGCATGGTGGCGCGGGCGACCTTCAATAACTCCCGCGTGAATGTCGAGAACATCGATGTGCGGCTGGCAGCTGGCCGGCTCTCGGGAAGTGGTAACGTAGATATTCAAACAAAGGTGTTCGACTTCCAGGGAAAAGCTGAGGGTATTCAGCTTGCTCGACTGGCCGCTCTTGCTAATCGACCCGGACTACCTCCGATAACTGGGGTGGCCGATTTCAGCGTTAGGATTGCGGGCAATTACGCAGAGCAGGACTTCTCGGGCTATCAGATCACATTCGATGGCACCGGCCAAAATGTGACTATCAACGGTCGGGAGGCGGGGGTGGTGGCGCTTAAAGGTCGCACTGAAAATCGGCAGCTCAACATCTCTTTCACGACGGGAGTATTCGGCTCCGACCAAATTGTGAGCGCCAATATCGATCTGTCGACTAAACGACTCGCCACGTCTTTGCAAACGAAGCTCTCGAATGTGGATCTTACGCGACTGTTCTCACTGGTGCTTCCGGTTGGTAGCGTTACAGTCTCGGGAAAGGCCAATGGCGATGTTACCGCGAGTGGTTTTCTGCTGGACGAGGATGGCTACTTCTCGCTTGATGGTCTAAGTGGTACCGCCAACTTTTCTGAGCTCAGTCTTGCCGTCGCCGATATTCAACTGAACGCTGCCGCGCCCCTGGTAGTTCGTTTCTCGCCGAGCGAAGTAACACTTGAGGACGTACGTTTCACCGGACCCGGGACAAACATCACCCTGGCTGGGACGCTGGCTACTGCAACGGGCGGTAAGCAAAATCTAAACGTCACGGGCAGCTTGAACATGCGTGTGCTGAACGGCCTTTCGCCTGACTTCTTTTCGTCAGGTACCGCCGAGGTAGCAGTTCGCGTCAACGGCACTTATGAAGCGCCTCGCGTCACGGGCACTGCGTCGGTCAACAACTCTTCTGTTTCTGTCCTGCTGGGGAATGAACGTTGGACCATCTCGAACTTAAAGGCCGCGTTACGGTTCACAGCCAACCAGGCGCAAATCGACTCATTGACAGGAACAATAGGCGGTGGCCGTGTTAGTGCCACGGGCGGTGCTCTGCTAAACGGATTTACGCTCGCAGGTTTCAGGGTGAATTTGCACGGTGACGACGTAACGGTTCCTTTTCCAGAGAATTTTCGTTCCACGCTCGATGCCGACATCGAAATCAGAGGTTCGTCTCGTGAGCAGTTGATAGGCGGGGTGGTGAACTTGCGTCGCGCCGAATATGCGCAGGACATCGAACTGGCGGACCTAATTAATGCGACGCCCGCCGAATCAATCGAAGAGGGTTCGGAACTTGAGATCACGCGCACCGCTCTGTTTGCCGCTTTGCGAGTTGAAGGGCGCAACGCACTGGTGGTGAGAAATAACCTGGCCGATCTCGTTGGATCGGTTTCGTTGCAGCTCGATGGTCCGGTAAATGACCCAACGATCTCCGGCAGAGTTACCGCGACAAGTGGAACCTTGAATTTCCGAAATGATCGTTACGACGTCACCCGGCTGCTTATTGATCTTCCTCCCAGCCGGAATGCCGATCCCCTCCTGAACATCCAGGGCGAGTCGCAAATTCGCGGATACCGGGTAATTGTGAACCTGACTGGACCACTGTCCCAACCTCAGGCAGCTGTACGATCCGAACCAGCATTGCCTCAAGCCGACGTCGTTTCTCTAATTACAACTGGACAATTATCTGCTGACGATTCGAGCGCTTCGATCCTTTCCCAGTCAAGTGTGGGAGCTGCGACGAGTTTATTGACCGACGCTTTGATCAATGCACCGGCCCAACGTGCAACCAGTAAATTGTTTGGCCTGACAAGGTTTGAGATTAATCCAGTTATCGGAGGGCGAACTGGATCGACTCCGGCTGCGCGACTAACACTGGGTCGACGAATCAGTAAAGAAGTGACCGTGACGTATTCGACTAACGTAACGTCAGATCCAAACCAGATTATTGCTCTCGAATATCGGGTGTCAGATCGCTTGTCGTTTCTCGCACAGTACGAGCAAGCGTCTACGAGAAGGTTAACCGCAAGAACTAATATCTTTAGTTTTGAGATTCGCTTTCGAAAGAGATTTTGAGCAAGGGGTAGCGAAGATTGTTGTTTCTGGTGCCGGAAGCGGAAAGAAGAATGCAGGACGCCTCGAATGTTGAGAGTTGGTCGTCAACGACCCGCCTCAAGTCGAGGTGTTTTAGAACTGCTGTCGCGGTCCAGCTTGTTCTGATCTTCGTATTAGTTGCTCAAGCTGCGGGAAACCACGAAGCTACTCTAGACGACTATGAAGGTCGAGCGGTTTCGGATATAGAAATCGTATTTGAAGGCTCACCTGCGGATCCGGCAACCCAAACCGAATTCCTGACATTGCTCAGGGTCTCACCAAATTCAGAATATTCAGCCGTTCGTATCCACGACTCACTTGTCTCGCTGTTTGAGTCTGGTCGGGTAGCAAATGCTCGAGTTGAGGTCATCGAGAGTAGTTCGGCGAAAACTGGTCCAATTCGGCTTCGTTTTGTCATTCAACGGCAAGTGCAGATTGGTTCGGTGCGTCTTGACCTGGGGCCGGTAACGGGTTCACCCATTTCGACCGATGAGCTGAGGGCTCGGTTGAATTTTGTACAGCCCGGCACGCGACTTACAAAGCAGATCATTGCTCGTAACGCGGATGAAATTCAGGTCTACCTTCGTGACCGAGGTTACTTCAATGCGACTGTAGATCCTGTTGAAGACATTGATCCCAGCGGTGTGCGCGCGACCGTCACCTATCGCATCAGACCTGGCGAGCAATCACGAGTTGACGCTTTTCTTATCAATGTCAATTCGTTCAACCCGGCAACCGTTAAAGACAGTTTGTCCCTGCAGCCCGGCGCACCTTTTACTCGAGAGGCTCTCGCATCAGATTTAGCAAAAATCCGCGCGAATATGATCGCCGAGGGATTTCTTTCCCCTGTTTTGGACGATGCAAGAGTTGAACGAGACTCGGAAAAAAACACCATCACGATCAAGCTGACTGGTGATAAAGGACCACACGTCAACATAGTCGTAAAAAACTACGAGGTTACCGAGAAAACGCAAAAGGAACTATTTCCGGTCAAGCGTGAAGGAAGTATCGACTTTTCCGCCATCGTCGAGGGCGCCCGGCGTCTTCGTAACAAGCTCCAGGAGGATGGTTACTTTTTCGCTGACGTTACCGAAACGTGCACGGTAACAAATCCACCGACGGAACTGGGTCCAAATGGCACCGACGAAACTTGTCAGAATTTGAATCCAGCATTGCTGAACGGGAAGAACGTCGAGATTGCGTACGACGTTGCCGTGGGTCGTCGGTTCCGGCTTAGCGACATTCGGATTACCGGAACTAACAAACTCACCTTTTCCGATGTTGAAGCCGAGTTGAAGAGTCAAAAAGCAAACGCAATCGGACTGATTCCTTTTCTTGGTTATGGTCGTGGGTACACGAGTTTGACCCTCCTGGAACAAGACAAGCGCACAATTGAAGCATTCATGCGGGATATCGGGTACCGCAAAGCCCGAGCAGAAGTTCTTCAGGGCGTGTCGTTGAATGGCGACGACCTGATCATTACTTTCCAGGTTACTGAAGGACCACTAACTCGAATTGCGGGTCTCGAAATTCGCGGAAACAAGATGTACACGGAGCAGGAGATTCGCGACGAACTGCATACCGTGGTCGGGGCACCGTTCTCTCGTTCTCAGGCGAGAGCAGACGGAGATCGCGTTACCCAGATGTACGCGCGCCAGGGATACGTTAACGCGCGAATGGATTTCTCAATCGTCGAACTGCCAAAAAAGGGTGAAGACGAACAAGTCAGACTGGTCTACACGATAGCTGATGAGGGCGATAAGGTTTACGTCAACCAGATTATTGTTAATGGCGTAACCGGAAGTGCTGGGACTCAAAGTTCCAAGCGACAGGCCATTTTGCGCGCAATTCCGATTGCCAGTGGCGACGTGCTAAGAGCTGACCGCATTTCTGACGCTGAGCGAGAGCTTTATCTCACGGATGCATATCGACAAGTCATTATTCGTACTGAACCCGCGGGCGAGAATCCCTCTGGTTATAAACGTCGAGACATAATCATCGATGTCGAAGAGAAGAAGCCCCGCGTCATGGACTATGGCGGTGGGTATTCGACAGACGCCGGAGCTTTAGGTCTGTTTGAAATCAGCAATGTAAACCTGATGAATAAGCTGAGGCAGGGCGCGATGCGCATCAGGGCCAGCCGACTGCAACAACTCGTCAGGTTCGAATACATCGACCCTCGCTTCGCGCGCTACGACAAGACACAGTTCGCCCCGCTGGCGGCGTCTGTCGAGTATCAACGTGATTCGACAGTCACGCGGTTCTTTAGGTCTGCAATCGACCGAGGAACAATGGGAATCGTCCAGAGACTTGATGAGGATGGAAATCCGATTGATATCTTTGGTAACGAAGTAAACGAGCCAACGATAAACCGCTTTACGGCAGCACTCGAGACACAGCGAGTGCTTGATCGAAAATCTCGGTCGATCCTGTTTGGACGTTACAGTTACGAAGATGTTCGCTTGTTCAACCTTGAGAGTCTGGTGGTCAAGCCCATACTGGAGCCCGACCGAAAGATAAGGTTGTCGAAGTTTGGAGTTTCATTTGTCAGAGACACTCGCGAACACTGTGAGAGAGGCCTGTTGAATCTTCGGCGTGCTGCGGACGACGACGAAACTGCCGGCGGGCCAGGTGAAGTTTGTCGTTACAATCAGGTTGATGCCACACGCGGCGATTTTTTGAGTATCGATTATGCAGTGTCGCTGCGACAGCTTGGTGGAAACATCTCATTTAATCGTTTTCAAACTGCGTATCGAAGGTACTACAAGCTCAACAGTTTCCGCGGGACAATCCTGGCTGCGAACCTTACGCTGGGCCTGGCAAATCTTTTCAATCCGCGGGATCGTGACGGGAATGGAACCATTGATGAGATCGATTTAACACTTCCCATTAGTGAGCGATTTTTCTCCGGTGGCTCCACGACACTGCGGGGGTTTAACTTCGAGGAAGCTGGTCCACGAGAAGTGGTCATTCCGCTTGGTCCATTTCGCGATCAGGACAAAAATATTGTTTTCTTGAATCCTTTTACGGTTCCAGTTGGTGGCAATGCACTGGCGGTCACAAATCTTGAAGCGCGGATACCGTTGACTAAGACATTCCAGGCCGTGCCATTCTATGACGGTGGAAATGTTTATCGTCGCGTTGGTGACCTGTTTGGGAAACAGGATACCACGCCGGTACCACCCGGTGATTTACTCGCTGCGATCAATGCGGCCAACTTACGAGCAAATTGGACACATACGGTTGGTCTCGGATTTAGAGTTCAAACACCTTTTGGCGGCGCGCTAGCGGTCGACTATGGCGTGTTGCTGAATCCGCCACAGTTTTTAATCCCTCAGCGCGGACCAGGCATCGCATTTGACGGAACGCCGGCTATTTTCCGGTTGGGACGAGGTCACCTGCATTTCAGAATTACGCAGACGTTTTAGAATGGAGAACTAACGATGCGAGACAAACTGAGTAATACGTTCAGGGTGATAGCGATCATGATGATCGTTGGTGCGCCAAGTTTGTCGATCATGGGCCAACAGACAGTAGATAAGATGGTTGCTACCGTTAATGCGGGCGTCTCCACAGAGATGATCACCTATTCGGATCTGGTCTGGCAGTTGGCTCTGCAGCCAAACACGCCACTCGAAAATCCTACGTCCGACGATCTCAATCGAGCTATGAGGCTTCTGATTGATCAACGTTTGATTCTGCAGGAAGCGGAAAAGCTACCAACGATCGCTCCGACTCCGAAGGAAATAACCGAGGCGCGTGACGAATTGGCTCGAAACTTTGCTTCTCAGGCCGAATTTCAAGAGCGGTTGCGGAAGGTGGGTCTTACCAGTGAGAAACTGGATGAGATTCTGGAGAATCGCCTGAAAATGGAAAAATACCTCGATTTCCGCTTTCGGAATTTTGTAGTGATCAGTGATAAAGAGGTTTCGGACTACTACAAGGACGTTTTTGTGCCTCGTTTTCGAAACCGTTTTCCTGACCGCATCGTACCCAGCTTTGACGAGCGTAAGGTAGAGATACAACGACGCTTAACCGAGGCTAAGATTGAGTCTGACACTGATGCTTTCCTCGACACGGCTCGTGAACGGGCGGAGATTGTTATACTCAGTCAAATTTGACCGCATCTTAGCCAGGGAGCTTTAAAACTGGTTATGTCGAATCGTAATCAACCGACAGTTGGACTCGCACTTTCTGGGGGCGCCGCTAGAGGCATGGCCCATGTGGGAGTGTTGCGCGCTCTGGTTGAGCACAATATTCCGATTGACTTCATTGCCGGAACTTCTGCGGGTTCAATAGTGGGAGGAGCTTTTGCTTCCGGCATGACAGTAGAAGAGATTGCCCAGTTGAGTCGCGATCTTCGCTGGCGGGACATCGGGCGAGTTACCGTCTCGCGCCTGGGAATTCAGAGTAACGAACGGCTTGAACTCTATCTTAGAAGTCGACTACCAAAAACAAATTTTGAGGACCTTCCTATTCCATTTGCTGCAGTTGCGACCGACCTAAAAACGGGGGCGGCGGTGGTGATGAAGGAGCATGGCGATGTGCCGTTTGCTATCCGGGCGAGTTGCGCAATTCCTGGTTGGTATGTGCCCGTTCTGGATAACCAGGGTCGCCAGCTGGTTGATGGTGGACTTGTAGCGGTCGTGCCGTCTTCGGTTACCAGATCTTTGGGCGCTGACATCGTGATTGCCGTCGACGTTAATGCTGAGGGCGCGACGTTTTTCGGATCATCAAATTCGCTAATTGGAGTGGTTTTGCAATCCATGTTGGTAGTGCAAAGGACGGCGTCTCATTATCAGATCGAGTCTGCCGATTTAGTAATTCGACCGCGGGTGGGCCATATTCGCTGGGATGAAATGGGTCGTGCGGAAGAACTCATGGAAGCAGGTTATTCCGCTGCCATTGAGGCAATAGGTGAGATTCGCCAGCTATTTCAGGCTGCGGTCGACGCTCAGCCCAGGTGGTACAGACTGGGCCGACGGAAGCGGCTCGCGATTAAGACGCTGACGCTGCCTCGTTAAATCCCAAAGATTCTGAAGCTTGCTCGCCATTCGCCATATATAAAAGACATACGAAGATTGGAAGCACTGAAGGGTTGTCGTAGGTAGAACTCCTCCGGCACCCGTCTGTCTAAAGCTCCTTCTATTTTCAGCGTCTGTAGACGGAAAGTAGTGATACAGATTGGCCTGCTTTTATGTTTTCGACATCAGCATTCCTTTCTGTCCTGGACCGCATATGACGATTGAGGTCACATCTGTGCCCGATTGTGGTTTCGGATCGGATAGTTATTTCAGGCGTTTCTGCACGTTGGTTCAAAACCACCGTCGACTCCTGTTAAAGCTGGCTACTGTCTCAGCCATGCTTGCCATAATCCTCGCAGCCGGATCCCTTCTGAAGTCCTATCAATTCTACGCGCGGATAGTTGATGAACGTTTGGAACATGGATACCTGACCAGCCGACCAGGGTTATATGCAAACCCTCGAAGTTTGAGCGTCGGTCAGACCATTACGCCTGAAAAATTGGTGACAATCCTGCGGCGCGCAGGTTATGTGGAGTCGACTGCGAGTGATGTTTGGAACGGAAGCTTCACCCACGCCGGTTCCTCAGTTGAGATCAGACCGAGTCGCTCGGGCAACGCCATCGGCAGAGTGATCAAAATCTCATTTGCCGACAACAAGATCGACGAGATCCTGGCGGATCAGCAATCGATCCAGTCGTTCACGCTAGCGCCGGAAGTTCTATCCAACGATCTATCCTCAAAACCAGGCAAGCGCGAGACACTCAACTTTGGCGACATACCGCCGGTCCTGGTCCATGCAATCCTCTCGATCGAAGATCAGCGCTTTTTCGATCATTCTGGAGTTGATCTGTCTGGTCTACTGCGGGCACTACGGCGAAACGCAGATGAGGAGCGTTTTGGACAGGGCGGATCGACGATTACTCAGCAGCTCATCAAAAATACTTATCTCTCGCCCGAAAAGACCTTCAAGCGAAAATATGCTGAGGCGATGCTCTCTATGGCCCTGGAGCGTCGATTATCGAAGGAAGACATTTTTGCTCTCTACTGTAACGAGATTTATCTGGGCCAGCGCGGGGCAACCACCATTCGCGGCGTTCGTTCGGCAGCTCAAAACTTGTTTGGCGTGGAGCTGAAGGATGTGAACCTGGTCCAAGCCGCTACGATAGCCGGAATGATCCAGGGACCCGCTCGATATTCTCCAATGCAACATCCCGACGCTACTCGCGAACGACGAAACCTGGTGTTGGGTTCTATGCTGCGGGATGGCTGGATATCAATCGACGAGATGAAGAGCGCGGCCTCGGCCCCAGTTGAGATTACGCCCTTGAGAGCTTCTGATTCCCTTGCTCCATACTTTATCGATTATGTGAATCGAGTCGCAGAGAACGAGTTCAAATCCAACGGTGCGTCACAGAGAATCTATACAACTATTGATCTCGAGTTACAGCAAATTGCAGAGACCGCCATTCGGAATCAATTGACTGCATTGGAAAAGGCACGTCCTGGAAAACAGCCTCAAGCTGCACTGGTTGCGCTCGATCCCACCACTGGAGACGTTCTGGCGATGGTCGGCGGTCGAAGTTATGCCGAGTCACAATTGAACCGAGTGACCGATGCTCGCAGGCAACCAGGCTCGACCTTTAAGCCCTTTGTTTATGCGGCTGCCCTTGAGGACGGGATGTCACCTGTACAAACCTTCCTCGACGCCCCACGCGAGTTCGTTTATGACCGGAACAAGATCTACAAGCCGGCAAATTACGGTGGCGGTTATTCCATGGGCGACGTAACTATGCGCACCGGGCTCGTGAAGTCGTTGAATGTTGTGACCGTAGATCTTGCTCTTCGCACGGGCCTCGCAAGGATCGCGAATCTGGCGCAGCGTTTTGGCTTGCCACGCCCTGAGCGATTTCCGTCGTTGGCGCTCGGCACCGAAGAGGTTACGCCGCTTCAATTAGCCGCTGCTTACGCGGTTTTTGTGAATGGCGGACGAAAAGTCGACCCGCGCGTAATCGCCGGCATAGACGAACCACCCGCGACGCATCAACAGCTTAGTGATGAGCAGGTAATTAGTCCCACGACGGCTTATATGATCACAAATATGCTTGGCGCTGTGATTGAACGAGGAACGGGTCGGAAGGCGCGCGGAGCAATTCGTGGTACTGCGGTAGCTGGAAAAACTGGAACGTCTCGGGATGGATGGTTTGTTGGCTATTCTCCCCACCTTGTTTGCGCGGTTTGGATAGGCTTTGACGACAACACGGAATTGGACCTTACTGGCGCTGATTCAGCGCTCCCAGTTTGGACGGATTTCATGAGGGAAGCGATTGCCTTTAGACCAGACCTGGGTGGCGAGCGCTTTGAGTGTCCTGAAGGAATAAAGTTTGTTGAGATCGATTCGCAGACAGGTCTCATCGCGACCGTCACTTGTCCATTACGAGAGTTAATTGCGGTTACCGACCGCAGCGCTCCACATCTTGAATGTTATCTGCATGGTAATTTGCCAGTTCAGGGCAATCCGTTTGCAGAAGAAGAGCAGGTTGACCAGTCGGCGCTTGCACAATCGCGCAAGCCGGTCACGCGCGATGTGACTCCTTACCCCTCAAACTATCGCGGCACCCGCACCGACGTTGACGCCCACGGCCGCCGTACCCTCGTCAACGATATGCGTTGACCTTGGAGTGCGCCGGCCCGGCAGCGCTTTGTTATACAGGCCAATTGATTTCTGGCCCACCTCTTTAGCCCTGACGCCTTATTTCTAATTGAGTATCGAGATCTTAGGTTTGAGAAGAAAGCGCCGCCGGGCCCTCCAAGATGACCTCGGCAATTGCGTGTTCGCTGGTGTGTGACATTGAGAGGTGTGTCGCTGTTGCTCCGAACTGGTTGAAGACCTCTAGTACTTGCCCTCTGAAAATGAGGTATGGCGCGCCACTCTCGAGTGCCGCCACTTCCACATCCTGCCAACTGATTCCGCCGCGCCATCCAGTTTGCAATGCTTTTAGCGCCGCTTCTTTTGCGGCAAAACGAGCCGCATAATGTTGGGCCGACACAGCACCGCGGCTATCGCAATAAGCGCGCTCGGCGGCGGTGTAAACTCGTTCGGCGAATCTCGGAGTGCGGATCAGCACTTCGCGAATTCGCGCAACTTCGATAATGTCTATGCCGATGGAAACAATCACAAGTGACGAAGATTTAAAAGACACCGGCTTCTACTGGCGCGAATTAGATGGTGTTCGTGCCCTAATTTGCGCGCCATTGGAGCTTGACGGGTTTATTAACGGTTTCTCAACTCGCCTCGGCGGCGTAAGCGAAATGCCTCAGAACGCTTTGAGCCTGGCCGGCTTCAACGAAGATTCCGCAGAGAACATTCTGGAGAATCGTCGCCGGTTTCTCAAGCTTTTTTCTGGCGAGTGGGCTTTCGCAGGTTGTTGGCAGGTCCATGGAGCAGATGTCAGAGTGGTCCACGAGTTAGAAGATGCCCGTCCTGCTGAGACTCAACAAGGCGATACTATTTACTGTGACGCCATTGTAAGTGCTACTCCTGGAGTTTTGGCGGGAGTAAAGACAGCTGATTGCGTTCCCATCCTGCTTGGGGATGCGACTACTGGCGCATTTGCAGCCGTCCATGCCGGATGGCGTGGAACTCTGGCAGCCATTGTACAGGTCGCAGTGGACCGACTTGTCTCGGAATTTGATGTAAACCCGTCGAACCTGCGCGTCGCCATCGGAGCGGCCGCTGGTCCATGCTGTTACGAAGTCGGGCAGGACGTTATCGATGCCTTCACGAATAAATTTGACTACGGCAAGGAACTCTTCAAACAGACGAGACCGGGGCACGCGTTAGTTGACTTGCTAACAGCCAATCGGACCCAGCTAGTTTCCGCCGGAGTAAGAGGTGAGCGTATACATTCCGCTCCAATCTGTACGATGTGCCGCACAGACCTGTTTTTTTCCTACCGAAAAGAAAAAGGTGTCCATGGAAAAGTTGGCCGCCTAATGTCCGTGATCGGTACCCTTGGAGTGCGCCGGCCCGGCGGCGCTTTGTTATAAGAGAGTGCTTGGTTGGGGCGATTTGTCTCTTGGGGTTGTTTTGGAATAGAGACTCGAGATGTGTAGTTGAGTGAAAAGCGCCGCCGGGCCGGCGCACTCCAAGGTTATTCGAGATTTAGCGAGAGCTTTACTTCTCGGGTCTGGGGTGGGAAACAAGAGTCGTTGTTACAGGCTTGAAAGCGTAGACTGCCTTTCAGATCAACCGAGGAGCCGCTGTAATTCGCCGGCACCGTAACGTTAAATCGAATCACAGCCTTATATTCGTAAACGGCAACGGGTTTAGTCGAGAAACCAAGCTGACGGGTTATCGCCCGGGGATACGAGATGGTCCCCACTTTTATTTCTCGTGGTGCCTCCACGTCCAGTTTTGTTGGAATGAGAAACTTGTCCAAAGGTTTATTCGACTGCACATGAAGACCTTGGGGAATCTCCATAGTTACGCTGGCTTGCACCGCGCGGCCTTTTTTGATCTTGTCGGGCTTGAACGCACCGCTGACTTTTATGTCTGCGGCTGACTGAGCAAAGATCGAGGATTGCATCGATGCTGCAGTCAGTAATAAAAAACCCGTGATTAGTAGTCGCTTGAACATATTGTTGAAAAACTCCCTCTCTTGAGTTCCTTTGATAAGACTAAGATCCGCAGCTAACGCGTTATAGTGCTGACCTCAAGCTGAACAGTTTCCACTCCTCCCGACATAGCGGCAAGTTGTCCGCAAGCAGCAAAAATGTCTCGTCCTCGAGGCCGGCGTACGTAAGTCGAAATTCCCTTCGACTCAAGAATTGCTTTGAACTTATCAACCACATCCGCAGATGAAGACTTATAAGGTAATGGTTCTGCCGGGTTGTGCGGAATTAAATTTACCTTGGCCATCAGTGAGTGGCGATTGAGCAAGTTTGCGAGCTGGCGCGCATGGTTTTCAGAGTCGTTGACACCGGCAAGCATGACATACTCGAAAGTAAATCTTTCACCAGGCCGGAGAGTTCTCTCGAAGTCCTTACAAGCGTCGAGCAATTCATTGAGTGGCCACTTCTTATTGATCGGCATTAGCTCGTCCCGCAACTCATCGGTAGGAGCTGCCAGCGAGATGGCCAGGTGTGGCCGATCTGAAATCGTCGCCAGCTCTCGAATGCGGGGCACTACACCTGCAGTAGAAATAGTGACGCGATTAGGTACGATGTGCAGTCCCTTTGGATCTGACATAATCCGCAAAGCCTTCATCAAAGAGTCAAGATTGAGAAGCGGCTCACCCGCTCCCATCCCTACGAGATTTGTACCTCGAGGCGGCTTAACACCAACTCCATACGCGTCGTTCAAAGCGATAACTATCTGTTCAACAATTTCCCCGGGCGTCAAAGACCGCAGTAGGCCAAGTTTAGCAGTCAAGCAGAATGTACATTGCAGCGGGCAACCCGATTGCGACGAGAAACAGATCGTGTCGCGTCGCTCCTCGGGAATGAAAACCGTTTCGACCGGAAGGTTGTCGTGGGTTTTCATCAGGTAGCGGCGCGTCCCGTCTTCCGAAACATATCGAGACTCTACGGTGAGGGTTGACGCTCGAGCGATTTGCTTGAGACTGGCCCGTAAGTCTTTTGGAAGGTCAGTCATCTCCTCAAAACTTCGGAGACGACGATGTTGCAGCGCATTAAACAGCTGGCGACCGCGATATGTGGGTTCTCCCAGCGTTCCCACAAAATCCTGAAGTTCTGTTTGATTCAATCCGACTAATTCAACTACTTCGGGCATGCTGATTATCTTAGCATTTGCCTTCGATCTCTGCCCGTTAAGGAGCTATTGTTCAATTATGAATTCGACAGGTTTCGAGATTGTTTGACTCGTAACCTGATCATGAATTCTCACCTGGAGCTCATACTTTCCGGCGTTCAATTGCCGAGTATCGATCAACCGTCGGAGGGTCAGACGTTGGCCGGCGTCATTTATCTCTCGCCAGTCCTCGTTCTCCTTCTGGAGTTCTTTTCCGTCTTTAAGCAGAACGTACTCAACGTCAACAGCCGGTCGCAACGTAGTCTGGTCAATAGCGGCGTTATAAACCTGCATGTAAATTCCGACAGGCTGGCCCTTTCGATAGACTCCGCCCAGGTTTGGCACTACTTTGGTTGTTCCGATCGCGAATGGACCAAGCGCCGGGCTGTCCTTCATATCTTCGAGTTTCACTGCAAGCACAATACTTGAGGTTGACAGTTTACCCTCCGAAAATACCGGGACTTCAAAGCCAACTTGCTGCGTACCGGTTGCGCCTGATTCAACATCTCGAACCATCAGGTCCGCTCGATACCGACCAGGTTCAAGAATGAAGGTTTTTGCATACACCGATTTGCGCATACGAGCTGAGCTCAACTCCTCGGGTGTCGCCGTAGTTACGACCGAGTCTTCAAATTTTCCGGCAGCTCGATCGGCCACGGTAATTAAGCGCCCAAATATGTTCATCCGGGCCGTTTGCAGGCCGCCATTGTCGGAAAACGCAAGTTGATTGTTTTCCGTTTGAATGGTTAATACTACGAAGACGCGGCTATCGGTTTGGCGGAAAAAATTGAGCTGGTATTCGAAGTTAAGCGGATTCTCTTCGACTTTCGGGGATCCTGTGACAGCCCCAATCATATTTCGTTCCCCTGGTTGGACCCGTTCCAGGCGAGCAATTCGATCCATTACTTCAAAGGGCGAGTCTTGTGCTCTGACATAGTTTGCAAGTCCAAACCCGGTGCCGTTGGCTATCCGGTTCGCGCGCGTGTCGATCCCCATCATCTCCGCTATCGTTGGACCACCTCCTGTGTAAAGTAATGCATCTTTCTCATTCGGGTTGCGCGCGATGCGATACTCGCCGGTTCCCGACGGATCGACAAACTCAATCTCGACGCCACTGGCAACGTTAGGAAGATTTCGATAGAACCATTTTTCAAATGGATAGGTCGAAGTTGATCCGCCCCCTTCGGTGGCCGGTCGTTCGTAAAGTCCGCCGGCAGGATGAGATTCGATTTCATCGGGTTTGCCGAATTTAATGTAGATACGACCGCGATCAGTTAACCGTCCCGGTTTGCCTGAAGCGAAATGCTCATTAGCGTATGCCGTACGTTCGTAAAACTGATCTTTGAACTCATTCTCTTCTGTGTCCGGATTCATATCGCGAATTTTCCAAAAGATCTGAATGAAGTTCTCTCGCTCATCATCGGTCCGAAGTCTCTTCCAGGCATCTTTCTCTGTTTCCGTCATGATCAGTTGTACATCGTCGACCCAGTCGACGTAGGCTTTCTTAGGTTCTGGACGGATTTTTCGAGGTTGTTGCTCAGGATTAGGATTCGGTTTTTGAGCAACGATAAGACCGGCAAAACCGATCACGACGAGCGATATCAGAAGACCTCGAAGAGCGAAGACAATCATTGTGATGGTCCTTTCAGACTATTAGGTAGCGTTAACGCCATTTGGCCAGGGGAGAGAAGGCCGGTGAGTTGGAGGTTTTAAATCAAAATACGACGCTTACCGATTTCAGCAAGCGCCGTATAGTCAAGCAACGATGATTGAGTAGTCGTCTTACTGAATGATAGTGAACTTCTGCGATGGTGAAAGTGACTGACCCGTGACCCGGTCTTTGATGCGAATTGCGACCTCGTAGTCACCGTTGGGTAGCTTGCTCGTGTCGATTAACTTGGCAAGCGTCAATCTTTGTCCGGAATCACTCATTCCTCGCCAGTCTTCCGCTTGTTTTCCAACTTCCTTACCATCCTTGATCAATGCGTACTCGACATCGACGGATGGACGCAGAGTGGTTTGATCGATACCAGCGTTATAGACCTGGAGGTAAACGCCGACTGGTTGGCCGCGGTGATATAGACCAGAAACGTTCGGAATTACCTTTGCATTGCCAATTACAAACTGGCCCACCGCAGGTTGATCATTCAAGCCCTCGAGTTTCGCGGCCAGGATCATTGTTGAAGTCGAAAGTTTTTCCTGATCGTATTTCGGAACGGTAAACCCAAGATTTTTGATTCCCGTGGCGCCTGAGCTTACGTCTCGGACAATCACATCTACTTTATAAGTTCCGGGCGCTAGTGGAACCGCTTTCTGGTAAGCTGATTTTCTATCTTTAGCTTCGACCAGTTCTTCCGGAGTCGCGGTAGTGATTACTGGATCCTCAAAGATCTGTATACGACGCCCGGCAACGGATGTGATCTTGCCAAAGATGTTCATTCTTGCCTGTTGCAGACCACCACTATCCTGGAACACCAGGTCACGATTCTCAGCTTGAACAGTAAATGCAGTGATTACTCGCTCGTCTGATTGTCGGAAGAAGTCGACTCTCAACTCAAAGTTAAGTGGATTCTCTTCAACCACGCCGGTGTTGACCGCGGTTGCGAGATCATTAAATTTTACTTGTGGCGCCCGGCTCAAATCGGCGAGCAACTGAAGTCTCGAGAACGGACTGTCCTGTTCACGTTGGTACTGAGGGTTTCCGATACCGCCGGCGCCCGAAATGCGATCTGCCTTGTCTGTAAGACCCAATTGTTCTGACAGTGTAAGACCTGCGCCAGGAACCATCAGCATTGCGTCTTTTTCGTTTGGATTTCGCGCGATTCGATATTCACCACTTCCGGTCGGATCAACGAATTCAATTTCAACACCCGAGCCTACTCCGGCAAGGTAACGATAGAACCAGATCTCGAACGGATATGTGGTGGTTGAGCCACCTCCTTCATAGCTGGGCCGCTCATAAGAACCACCCATCGGATGGGTTTCGCGCTCATCGGGCTTGCCGTACATGATCCACATGCGACCCCGATCGGTCTTCCATCCGGGAATACCTGAACTGAAATGCTCGTTCGCGTAAGCTATTCGTTCGTAGTACTCTTCCTTAAATTCATTTTCATCGGTGTCAGGATCAGGATCTCGGCGACGCCAAAACTCTTCAATAAATCTTTCTCTTTCATCATCAGTCGCCAGTTTTTTGAATGCCTTGCGCTCTTCATCCGTAATAATGTAGGTGACGTCTTTGTCCAGCCAATCCTTGTAGGCTTTCTTCAACTCGGGTTTGACGTTGCGCGGCTTATTCGTGGGATCTTGTTGGTCTTGCGGTATTACGGCAGGACTTGAAAAGGCAAGAGTGGCCGCGATCACAGCCAGCCGAAGAGCGACTTTCTGGTAAGACATTCAAAAACTCCTAATAACGCTTTTACTTTTGACTCGAGCAGCTACAGATTGATTCCGGGTACCGGTCGAAGACCGAGGATTCTAAGCTTGTGCGAAGAACACAGTCAAGATGCCCTGGCATCAGCATTTAGTTGCCCGAAATGCCCTTAAAAACGGGACGTTAAAGCCCTTAGCTGACGGTCCGGGGCTTGTTGAATATCCAGGCTACGAATATGGAAACTACATACAAAACCAGCATGGGAGCCGCAAACAACAGCATATTGGGGATGTCGTTGGTTGGCGACAGAACCGCAGCAGCCACCAGGATGACAATTAATGCCGTTTTCCAGATGCGCACCAAAAAGCCCGCTGTGACCAAACCGATGCGGGCGAGAACATAAGTAATCGCGGGCATTTGAAAAACGACACCCATTCCTAACATCACAATGATGATGAAGTCGAAATAGTCGTCGGCCTTCAACAGCAATCGGAAGTCTGAACCCAACCCCAGTAAGTACCTGGCCGCGGGTGGGAAAATTACGTAATAGGCAAAGGCGGCACCTAGCAGAAATGAAATTGAAGACAGTGCGATAAATGGCGTCACGTAGGCTCGTTCATGGGCGTAAAGTCCGGGCGATACAAAAGCCCATATTTGCCAGAGCAAAAAAGGCACTGACAAACACACCGCGGCATAAAGCGACACCTTGACGTATAGCGAGAAAGGTTCGAGTGCAGTGGTGACGATTAGCTTGTCGTTAATCCCCGTAAAGGAGTCGTCGGTTGCGGCGAGATCAGTAGGCAGTCGAACGCCTTTAGGGATCACTGTAGTGCCCGTATATAAGGGTTCGTCTGTAAAGAGCCCAAGCTTTCCCTGAGTGTCTTTTAGGACGCGCGCGGTAACCGACGCCCCTGCCGGAATCAAACTGCTACCGAGTTTTGTTTCCTGGGAAAAAACGTAGCGACCAGAGTCGTTTTCTTTGAGCGAATTCAAAGGTTGAATGGCGGCATCACCGTTCTGGCTCGCAATCGGCACTTGCCGCCGTTGCGCATCGGCCAGTGCTCTCTCAACCGGTACCGCCAGAAAAGCGTAAATCCGATCGGCAAAAAACCAGCAGAGAGAGGCAGCCAGGAATACGAAGATAAACGACCGTATCAGACGTTTTCTTAACTCGTCCAGATGCTCCAAAAAGGACATCTGTCCGCCGAGTTCATCTTCGTCTTTCCTACTGGTTGAAAGCGTTCTTAGAAATGCTGACATTTAGTTATTAATCAAATCAATTAAAGCCAGTCGTGCTTTTTCGGTGTTTCTTCAACACTCGGATTTTCAATCGCGTGTTCAGTGCTTTCTGTGGGTTGAGAATACTGCGGGCTCTGTCTCGGCACGACTAGATCGGGCTGGCCTGGTTCAAAAATTGTCGACTCGTTATGAGATGAATCATTCAACGACCGGTATTCGTCTCGCATTATTGAGTGATCGTCCGTGTCACTCCGAGCGCTTTCAATCGCTACCTCTCTTTCCCAGGTGCGCTTGAAATCGTCAGAAGCCTTGCGGAATTCTGCGAGACCCTTACCCATTGATCGGGCCAGCTGCGGCAACTTACGTGGACCAAAAAATATTAGAGCAATGACCAGTATGAAAAGAAGCTCAGTGCTTCCCAGGGAATCCAAGATTAATGCAAACACAACCGATCACCTTTCTGATCTTGAGGTGCTAGGGGACTTTCTGCGGCTGCCGGAGATTGTAGCGCGTTGTCGAGGAAAAGCGCAGCGCGTACGGAATTTCTTTTTGTGGAAAGGCCCTCCTTCGTACGGATGGTAGCCTGCCCTCAGCCTCGACTTGCTACCTTAATCTTAGACGCGACATCATAAGAGGGATGGCAAACCAATCGTCGATAGAAAATCCTTCGCCGCAAACTAAGGCGGTGGCTACATTACAGAGTTTCGCAGAAGCTGCGGAAAAGATTGCCGCTACCTCGAAGAAACTTGAAAAAGCGGCCATTCTGGGAAGCTATCTTCACCAGTTATCCGAAGCCGACTTGAGTCGCGCTGCTCGATATTTCGCTGGACATCAGTTTGCGATGAATGACGCGCGTACTACCAACGTTGGTGGCAGCATTATCAGTGCTGCGCTGCGTGAAGCAACCGGTTTTAGTCCCGATGATCTCTACGCAAGGTACGTAAAGCTTGGAGATCCGGGAGATCTCGCCGCGGAGATTATTGCTGAAACAAAAAAGCAGTTCGAACCGACGGTTACTTTGGTTGAGACGGAATCGCTGATTACCCGGCTCAGCGAAACTCGCGGAATTCGTAACAAGACGGCGTTGCTCGCTGCCGTACTGCACCATGCCTCACCGCTCGAAGCAAAATATCTAATCAAGCTATTGGCTGGTGATTTGCGCATCGGATTGCGAGAAGGTCTCGTTGAAGACGCCATCGCACGGGCGTTTGAACAACCTCTTGATGACGTCGCTTACGCCAATATGTTGCTTGGAGACATCGGAGAAACCGCTATCAGGGCGCGGACCGCAGATCTACGTGATGTCGAAATGAGACTCTTTCATCCAATCAAGTTCATGTTGGCAACACCAGCAGCCGATTTGACGGATATTGTGCGCACGATGCCCGATGAGTTTCTGGTGGAAGACAAGTTCGATGGCATTCGAGCTCAGGTCCATGCCAAAGATGGACGAGTAGCCATCTACTCGCGAACGATGGACGAAATAACACACCGCTTCCCGGAGTTATTGGAACCGCTTAGTCAGTTCAATACCGATGTAATAATCGATGGAGAGATCGTACCTGCAAACGACGATGTAATTTTGCCATTCAGTGAACTTCAGAAGCGTCTTGGAAGAAAAACTGTAAGTGACGAGTTGATGGCTACTGTTCCGGTGGTCCTGGTCGCTTACGATCTCCTATACGCATCGGGAAAAGTCCTGATCAACGAAGCACTCCACGGACGACGAGAAATATTGCAGAGTCTGATACCGAATCATGGTCCAATTCGCATGTCAGCCGGTAAAACTTTTCAGGACGCCGCATTGTTAGACGCGGAATTCGATATGGCCCGGGCGCGCGGCAACGAGGGATTGATGATCAAGAGTCCTTCATCAATCTACAAACCAGGTCGGCGCGGTCGTGACTGGCTAAAGCTGAAAAAGGCTATCGCCACGCTTGATGTAGTAGTGACGGCGGTCGAAGTAGGCCATGGAAAGCGGCGAAACCTGTTGTCGGACTATACCTTTGCTGTTCGAAAGTCAGTTGATGATGACGAGTTGTTAAATATTGGTAAAGCGTACTCTGGTCTAACCGATCGCGAGCTAACCGAGCTAACCGAATGGTTTAAGCAGCACACACTTCAGGAGTTTGCTCATGGACGAGTCAGAATAGTCGAGCCCTTAATCGTAATAGAGGTCACTTTTGATAAGGTTCAACCATCCAAGCGCCATAAGAGCGGTTTTGCTCTGCGTTTTCCTCGAATAGTTCGTTTGCGCACCGACAAGGGCCCAGCCGAAATCGACACCTTGGAGACCGTTCAGAAGCTGGTTTAATCAGGCACACTACACCCATGAGAGCCGGTCGAGGCGGAGATTTGTTAAATTTCGCGATTCTGTCACAAACCGCTATTGCCTTGCGGGGCTAATGGAGTTAGGATGCTGCCGTTATCCGCCCCTCATGCCGGTCTGTTTAGCGTGATGCCGTGAACCGCCCACACGAATCCGAAGGCCGCGAGTGGCTACACCATAAAGTGAAAACTGAAGGTGCGCTACTTTAAAAGATGCTGCTGTGTTTGCTTAGATGATCGAGTAAAACATCGTCAGCGCGTCATAAAGTAAGTCGTCGGTTTCCGAATAGGTAACCGTTGTTTCCGAACCGCTATTGGGCGCCGAAGGATCCTCATTCGTCGAGTCAACTGTCGTGTATCGCTCGGGCGATGGGGTTGTATAACCGGGTGTATCGATGTCTCCGGCCAATGCCGTCAGGGTCATCGAGGACACAAGTAGCGCCGCAAATAGCAAGTTTTTGACAGGTTTCATGGTCTTCTCCTCAGAAATGTGTAGTTCAATACCGATGAGGTGGCGTGCAACCAAGAGATAAACGGTTGTTTGTGATAATATCCCCCAATTAAGTGCCTTGCAAGGTTCCTTACCTAATTTGACAACTGGAGTAGTTATATGGAGTTGCAGACGTCCATTATTGTGAATTCAGCGACTGGCGTAGTCGCCGATGATGCCCTTCCGCTCTGCGAGTTAGCCCGTCAATTCGAGGAAGCGGGCGAATATGAGCAGGCGAAAGAAGTCCTTGAACCTTTCTGGAAAGGACCCGGCAATCGCCCTTCGATCTCCGGTCTTACAGATCCAGTAAAGGCCGAATTACTACTAAGAACCGGAACTCTGACTGGTTGGATTGGTAGCGCTCGTCAAATTCCTGGTGCGCAAGAGGCAGCCAAGGACCTGATAAGCGAGAGTTCTTCGATCTTTGAACGTTTAGGAATTACTGAAAAAGCAGCTGAAGCGTCAGTAGATTTAGGAATTTGCTATTGGCGTGAAGGAGCCTTCGACGAGGCTCGAATTACCCTTCGACATGTTTTGGATATCCTTGGTGAGTCGCAAACGGAGCAAAGGCTCCGAGCTCTTCTGAACCTGGCAATTGTTGAGAAGGCTGCGACTAGAGACAGCGAGGCATTGCGAATTTACAGCGATGCAGCCACCTTATTCGATCGCAGTTCCAACGATGCGCTTAAAGGTAAGTTTCATAACTCGCACGCGAACTTACTCAGGACTATTGGGTTGTCGGAAAACAAGACTGAGTTTGTCGACAAGGCATTAGTGGAGTATGCCGCGGCAAGTTTTCACTTCGAGCAGGCTGATCACAAACGAAATCAAGCTCGAGTAGAAAATAACGTTGGATATCTCTTTGCCACTATAGGGAGATTTCCAGACGCTCACGATCATCTCAAACGCGCACTGTCGTTAATGAAGACCCTGAACGATCAGGGCGGCACGGCGATGGTTGAGGATGCTCGCGCCCAGACGTTCCTTATGGAAGGCAAGAACGCCGACGCAGAAAGAACTGCTCGCGAAGCAGTAAAAGTGCTCTCCGGCGGCGGTGAACAAGGCGTCCTTGCAGAAGCTTTGACAACGTATGGTAAGGCTCTCGCGCGCTTAGGTAAGATCGACGATTCCAAGCTCAATTTGGAAAAGGCAACGGAGATAGCGCAGACAGCAGGCGATCCCAATCGAGGTGGTATTGCCGCTGTTACAGCAATCGAGGAGTTGAACAGGAATCTCTCAGCAGAACAACTAAAGAATTACTATCGCTCTGCTGAGGAATTGCTCGCAAACTCACAGAATCGAGCGTTGAAGATTCGGTTAGGTGATTGCGCAAGGTTAGTGCTTAGTGCAGAAGCAGGCGGTGCACAATCGGGCTCTCAGGTGACTGAGTCAGCCTTCAACTTTTCCAATGAGTTTTCTCTCGAGTCCGAAGTCCTACGATATGAAGGAAATCTGATTCGTCAAGCACTTGAGGCCTCAGGCGGAAGTGTTACCAGAGCCGCCAGGATGTTGGGCGTCACTCACCAGGGACTCGCCTTCATTCTAAATGGACGACATAGCGATCTACTTTCTGTGCGAACTCCTGTGAAGAAGCGCCGCAGAAGTATCATTCGTTACCATTAAGTTAGGTCTCAGGAATTCGCCTCGTAAACTTTTGGCGCTGTCTGGCAACGGGCAGCGCCAAACGCGTGTTTGTGCTCTAATGATCAGTTCTTTTATTATGCTGTTCTCCAATCTACCTTGTTCCCAGTGAGTTGAACCCTTATGAAGTTAGTGAAAAGCTGCGCAGTTGTGCTTTTGTTGATGACGATTATCGATTCGTCAAATGCTCAAACAAGGCGCCGCAACCCGACTCGAAAATCTCCGACAACCACGGCTACCGGCACTCAGCCCGCTCAGCCAGTCACACCGGCGCCTCCTCCGGTTGCACCTGTCTCAACTGGCCCAGTGCAACTAGCAGTAGTTAATGGCCAGACCATCAGTAGTACCGATCTTGATCCGGCAGTGCGAGAAGAGTTGGAGACTACCGAGTCGAGAATCGCTGAAGCCAGACGAAAACTCCTCGACGTGCAAATCAACACGATCCTGCTCGAAGTCGAGGCGCGCCGCCGTCGCATTACCTCGCACCGTCTTTACGAATCAGAAGTTGTCCGTCGAATTCCTACGCCAACACCGGCTCAGATTAAGCAATTTCTTGACGAGAATCGCGACCAGTTTGAAGGGATGAACCCGGCCGAAGCTGCACCCCAGGCTGCCGCACTGATGCATGATCAGTTTGAGAGTAAGCTCGCTGATGAGCTGGTTAGTCGTTTGCGGAAATCTATTCCAGTGGTTGCCGGTGTTGACGTCAATACTCCGAACCTTCCACCTCAGGCAGTAGTGGCAACTATTGGTGACCAGCCGTTGACGGGCGCACTGATAAACGAAAGGATGAAGCCGGTTGTCTTCAAAATTCGATTCTCCGCTTACCAGGATGCCAAACGTCAAGCAGATCTAACCGTTAACGACATTCTGCTCATAGCCGAAGCCACTCGGCAGCAAACTACCCCTGAGGAGATAGTCAGAAAAGAAATAAGTGACAAAGTTAAATCTCCAACTGAGGCTGAAGTTAATAAGTTCTACAACGAGAACAAAGCGCGGATATCAGGTGATCTAAATAGTCTCCGAAATCAGCTGGCAATCTACCTGCAGGAAGAAGATCGCCAGCGGCTGGAAAAAGAACTATCGGCCAGGCTAAGAAAAGGAGCCGATATACGTTGGCTCATCTCAGAACCCGTAGCGCCTGTATTGAATATCAGTGTGGATGACGACCCGTCCCGAGGGGATGCAAACGCGCCGGTCACGCTCGTCGAGTTTACTGACTTCCAATGCCCGGCCTGTGCTGCTATGCAACCAGTTTTAGAAGAGGTGTTGAAGTCCTACGGCAATAAGGTGAGGTTCGTGGTGCGCGACTTTCCGCTCTCGCAGCATGAGAACGCACGTAAAGCGGCCGAAGCTGCAAATGCCGCCAATGCTCAGGGAAAGTTCTTCGAATACACAACTCTACTCTTTCAGCGACAGAAGAACCTGGACCTGGCGTCGCTCAAAAAGTACGCCTCCGAAATTGGCCTGAATAGAGCCAAGTTCGATGCGGCTCTCGATAGCGGCATGTACCAGGAAGAAGTGAAGCACGATATCGAAGACGGCGAAATGTACGGCGTCGGCAGCACGCCGACAATTTTTATCAACGGCGTACAGTTGACTGTCATTAGCGCGGACGGTCTTCGTGAAGCGCTCGATCGTGCTCTGGGAGAGAAAAAGCCGGCTTCGACGAATTAAGTTTTAACCGTTCCCAGTTGCACGCGGTGGACCAATAAGCGATTATTGGCTCACCTTGGTCCCAGTTTCCCCCGGCGATCACGAAATCGCGGCCCTTACATTCCACCCCCTGCAGAATTAATCCCCCAGTATTTGGCTTCCCTGCGCGGAGGATAGGATGGTAGTTTCTCTAAAACCCGAAAAACTTAAACGTTACAAAGACGTTGTTCGGCTCTTCGTCAAGTACGGCCGTTCCGACTTGATTAGTCCCGCTGGGCTCGAGGGTAGCCAGATTGCGGACGAAATCGATCTTGAGTCCAAAGTCGCTACGGCTGAGGATTTGGCTAGCGATCTCGAGAAGCTCGGACCTACTTTCATTAAACTGGGCCAATTACTCTCTACCAGGGCCGACCTGTTGCCGGGCCCCTACCTCGACGCACTATCGCGCCTACAAGATAAGATCGAGCCGTTCCCGTACGAAGAAGTTGAGCGAATTGTCTCTTCAGAGCTGGGCGTTCGAATCTCGAAAGCCTTTGCCGACTTTGAGCCCGTCCCGCTTGCTGCAGCTTCGCTCTCTCAAGTCCATCTGGCTTACATGAGGGATGGCCGGTCTGTTGTGGTGAAAGTGCAGCGTCCTAATATTCGGGAGCTTATTGTCGATGACCTGGAAGCTCTGAACGAGGTGGCCCACTTTCTCGACGCGCATACGGAACTGGGACAGCGTTATGAATTTGAGAACATGCTCATCAATTTGCGACAGGGCCTATTGCGCGAGCTCGATTTCACAATTGAAGCTAACAATCTGAGGACGATTGGCCGAAACCTCTGGGAGTTTGACGATATTGTCGTTCCGCAACCAGTTGATGACTTTACTACCAGTCGGGTTCTCACAATGGATTACGTGTCCGGCACGAAGGTGACGGACCTCACTCCTTTAAGATTACTTGAAATTGATGGGCCGTCACTGGCCGAGGATCTTTTCGGTTCTTATCTGAAGCAAATCCTCGTAGACGGTCTTTTCCATGCTGATCCTCATCCGGGAAATATCCTTCTGACAAAGGATAACCAAATAGCGCTTCTTGATCTGGGAATGGTTGGGCGAGTGACCAGGTCGTTCCAGGACAAGTTTCTGCGCTTGCTACTGGCATCGAGTGATGGACGTGGGGAGCTGGCGGCTGAGTGCGCAATCCGAATGGGAGAACCGAAGCCTAAGTTTGATCGGGCCGAGTACTTCAGGCGGGTTGCTGATCTGGTCGCCGATAATCGTGATGCCAGCATGAGCAAGCTAAACGCCGGCCAGATTGTGCTTGAGATAACAAAAATTTCAGCCGACTGCTGGGTCAGGATGCCGCCCGAGTTCACGCTGATCGCAAAAGCGCTGCTGAACCTCGATCGAGTGGTCTATACACTGGATCCGGCGTTCGAGCCAAATGCAATTATTCGAGAGCGGGCTAAGGAGATCCTCGAACAGAACATTCTCCAAAGCGTTTCCCCGAGCAACTTACTTTCCAGTGTCGTCGACTTCAAAGAATTTGCCGAGAAGTTTCCAAACAGGGTCAATCGAATACTTGATTCAATCGGTAACAATGAGTTGAGATTCAAGGTGGATGCGATCGATGAGCGAGTCGTGATCGATGGCTTACAGAAGGTCGCGAATCGAATAACGTTAGGTTTAGTGGTGGCAGCGTTGATTGTGGGTGCGGCGATGCTGATGCGAGTTGAGACCTCATTTCGCATCTTTGGTTACCCCGGCCTGGCAATGATTCTTTTTATACTTGCCGCGTGCGCCGGCCTCGGATTAGCTTACAGTATCGTGTTTTATGACAAGAAGGTTGATTAGGTGAGCATTGCATGTTTGTGCTTTGTACTGGTAGTGACCCCTTGCTGCGCCCGATCAGACCACACGGTTAATAAAGCACAAAGCCCCAACTCTTAAATTTGCCCGTAGAAGACCTTCGTGTCGTAATCAAAAGAGACTAAACCGCCGCGTTCATTCCTGGAAAATATCAGTTCGATCTCTTTCATCATAGGCTCGAACTTGGAGCTCGTTGGCTGGGGAGTATACGAGGATGAGAGGACTCTTCCCTTAAGACCTTCCAAATCAAACAACTGCCGATTCGGAAAGCTTTTGAAGAGGTATTTAGCCGGCTCGAAAAAAGTGCCAATCCCGGAAATGTCCTTGTCGTTTCGAACTTCCTGATAGTCGGTGCCAAAATCGAGCATCAATTTTTCGTAATCCTTCAGAAACGCAGTCGCCTCCAGTTTTCGGTCGTTCCAGATTAACGCAACCCAACCGTTGGGCTTCAGAATACGGGCAAACTCTGTTCGGGTAGGTTTGGGTTCGAACCAATGGAAAGCTTGTCCCGCAGTTACGAAGTCTACGCTCGCTGCTTCCAGCGAGGTCTCTTCACTTCTGCCATTTACGCTGACAAAGTTTGGGTAGTCTTTAAGTAACTGTTCACCCGCGACCCTCATGGCTTCGTTTGGTTCGACCGCGAGTACGCGATTGCCGTTTTCGAGAAAGAGCTTGGATAACTTGCCGGTGCCAGAACCAACGTCGGCAATGATTGAGGAAGTGGTCAGACCGCATTCCGACTGCAGAAGGGTAACTACTTCGGCTGGGTAGCCGGGTCGATATTTAACGTAGTTCTCAACCCGGTGTGAGAACCGGTCAACTGGCTTAATCATCGTGATGAGTATTTTAGTTTAGCCATCCTGCTTTCGACAAAAGTCCAACTTAAGTGACCACCCACAGATTACGCCTCAACCAAATGATCAAGTTGCGAGACCAAAGGTCAGTACCGACACGCCGTAGAGTCAGGTGAGCTTTATGTAACGTGCAGCAGCTAATAACACGAGGCTCACCCGACGCTACCGCGCTCGGTACTGGCCAGGGCGATAGGATGTTTCTGCGTAGTCAGCGGAATCCGTGGATTTTTCCGATGAGGTTATCTTTCTCGTTGCGTCTGGTTTGCTGAGTATTTCACCAGCAGGCGGTAGGCCAACAGACCAAATACGATGAAGCCAAAGGTAAGTGGCAAACGTGTGTCTGACTTCACCAGCATCCAGAAATGGACCACCCCTGCCGTAGCAGCGAAATAAACGAGCTGATGTAATCTGGCCCAACGTTTACCTCCGATTCGCTTCACCATCTTGTTCGTAGAAGTAATTGCCAGCGGTACCATCAGGAGGAATCCCAACATTCCGACCAGGATGAATGGACGACGAGCAATATCCTCCACCGTACTTTTAAAATTAAAAAAACGGTCGAACCAGATGTAAGTCAGAAGATGCAGAGAGCCATAAAAGCACGCAAACAAACCCAACATGCGCCGGAATTTAACGAGCGAGTTGGCGCCAAAAATCTTTCGTAAAGGAGTAATCGCAACGGTCAGCGACAAGAACACAAGCGTTAGCATTCCGGTGGTTCTTGTTACAAACTCCAGCGGATTTGGTCCAACTCGTTGGTGCGTCAGATCCCATAACAATAGTGCTAATGGCAACAACGCATTTACGAAGACGACAAACTTTGCGAACTGTAGATTCGTTATCGAGTAACCCGATTGAACATTCCTGACTTGTGCCATATGCTAAAAATTCTTCACAAGGTCCATACCCTTATAAAGACTGGCCACCTGGTCTGCGTAGCCATTAAATAAGAGGGTATTCCGGCGACCGTATTCACCAATCCGTCGCTCTGTAGCCTGGCTCCAACGAGGATGCGGAACGCTTGGATTCACATTTGAGTAGAAACCGTATTCGTCCGGAGCTTGAATATTCCAGGTAGTCGGCGGCTCTCTGTCAACCAGCGTGATCCTGACTACCGACTTGATACTTTTGAATCCATACTTCCACGGCACCACCAGCCTGATCGGAGCTCCATCCTGGGGTGGTAGGGTCTCGCCATACATCCCGGTTGCCAGGATGGTCAACGGATGCATTGCCTCGTCAAGTCTGAGACCTTCAACATAAGGCCAGTCGAGCACTCCTGTTCTTTGATTCGGCATCCTTTCGGGATCCAGCAAAGTTTGAAACGCTACATATTTGGCCTGCGAAGTTGGTTCGACTTTGTCTAGCAGTTGGCTGAGTGGAAAGCCTATCCAGGGAATCACCATAGACCAACCTTCAACGCAACGCAGACGATAAACTCGTTCTTCAAGTTGAAACTTCAGTAATTCGTCAATATCGAAGACTTTGGGTTTGTTGACGAGTCCTTCAACTGTAACGGACCACGGACGAGTGACAAACCCTTTCGACGCATAAGCAACTCCACTTTTAGAGGTGTCGAACTCATAAAAATTGTTGTAATTGGTAACAGCCTCTTTTGGTGTCTGTTTATCGCCAACGGCAAAGCCTTCCTTCACACGTTCATCGTCGGAGGCTGACGTAACCTGGGTAAGTTTTTCGCCCTCCACAGGTTTTGTCGGGGGCGGATTAAGTTTCCGGTAGAGCAGGGTGCTGGCAGTAGCAGTTCCGGCCAGGACTGCTGCGCGCATAAACACTCTGCGGTTTAGATAAGTCTCTTTATCTGTGATCTTTTCCTTGTCAGTCGTGCCTTGCATAAAGAATTCCTGTTTTTATGATCCAATAAATAGTCGCACAGTTCGCTTAATACTTACGAATGGCAATCCCCGGTTGGATGTTCAAGAAAGCCTTTGGAAGTTGATCTTTGTCTTTGATCTGGCGCTCCGAGCTTAATAGGGCTTCATTTTTGACCGGCAAAGGCCAAAAACCAAAGACCAAAGACCAAAAGCCCAAATTTCAGACAAAGAAACAGACTTTAAGTTAAGATGCGCACCTTTACTGCCAGTCGGTACTAAATCAACAGGAGTGAGCAAATGAACGACTTTGCCGCAAGCGCAGAAGATGTGAGCGAAGACGTTTTGGAGGTGGCAATTCTCTTAACCCAAACCGTCGCCGGCGATGGTTATTCCGAACTCGCACAGTCAATAGCCGCTCAGTTGGCTCAGCGCGGCGACCTGCAGCGAGCCCTGGATCTTGCTAACACAATTGGTGATCCCTATCTCAAAGACCAGACCCTCGGTCTAATTGCAGCTCAGTCAATCGACTCAAATGAGATTGAACCCGCTGAATTACTCGATGCCATAGAAGATCCAGTCCTCCAAGACCTGGCGGCCGAGCAGGTCGCGATTCAATACGCTGGAATCGGAGATGTTGAAAATTCTTTAGGATTGGTCTCGCAGCTTCCTGACAACGAACCGGTGTTAAGTCAAATTGCCGTTGGACTTGCTGCGAATGGGTTTGAACCTCAGGCCCAGGATGTATTGGAGTCGATTGAGAATCCGGCTACACGAGTGACAGTAAGCGCTCAGCTCTGTTCGGAATTGTTAAAGAAGGGAAAGATCGCCGAAGCTGAGAGTTTGATTAGGTCGGCTGAAAGCGATCTGAACCAGATTGAGTATCCTGAAGAGAAAATTAACGCTGCTCTGAATGTCGCCTCCGTCCTGCGAGAGCTCAATCGAAAGGATGAAGCATTCGAACATCTGAAACAGGCCGGAATTCTTTGTAAGGAACTTGAAGATGGCACTGTCGAAACGCTCGAAACGGTGTTTGTCCGAGATGAGGCGTTGGCGCAGATTGCAGGTGGGATGGCCCAGGCTGGCTATCTATCTGAGGCTGATAGTTTACTCGAGGAAATCGGAGATGCCTTTCAGTTCGCCCGCGCGACTCTTCAACTGGCTATCGCACAACATCAGAACGGTAACGCCAATGAATCGTTGAAGTTGTTGCAACAGGCTCACGATATCACCGCTGAACAACCGACTTATGGCGAATATGGGCAACGAATGCGCGACACTCTTTTCACTGAGGTCGCGGCAGCCTACGCCGCTTGCGGGGACTATGAACAAGCACTGGATGTGCCCGGCGAAATAGTGGACTCTGATGAAAAGCTACGCGCGCTCATCAGAGTGGGACAGACGGCTGCCAACTCTGAGCAGCAGCAGTCGGTCATTAAACAGGCCTCCGACAAACTGAAGGATGACGTCTCAAAAGCCTCTTTCTGGCTGTCGTTGAGTCAGTCATTTCGCGTGACCGATCAGTCTGAGGCATTTGACGATGCGATAGGACAGTCACTGGATAACGCGAATCGGATCACGATGACTTATGAGCAAAGTCTCATTTTGAGTGAGATAGGTCTACAGCTTGTTGAGCGCTCGCCAGAAAAGGCCGACACCGTTTTCTTAAAGGCTGTTGAAAATCTGCGATCTATTGAAAGCGGTTACCGGCGGGTCGCAATACTTTTGAATCTGTCCCAGAAATATTGGAAGCTGGATCGCCACCCGGCACCTGAAGAGCGTGCGGTATTTCGCGATCTAACAGCCCATCTCGAGTAAAAGATCGCCAAAAATCTCAGCTAGAAGGACAGTTAGTGGAGCAGCCAGAAGAGTCGTTCTCACCACCAAACAAACCTCTAGAGCGTGATGAATTAACCACCAGAAGCAGGGTCATACGCTGGGCCATAGTACTTGGTGTCGCCGGGGGTGTGATGCTTATTCCAGTTCCTTCTGGAATAACACCGCAATCCTGGCGACTGCTTGCAATCTTCGCCGCCACAATCACGGGTTCAATTGTCCGTCCACTTCCCGGCGGTGCAATGGTGCTACTCGGAGTCACCGCGTTACCTCTGTTTAAAGTCTTAGAAATCAAGGATGCGTTGACGGGCTATGCGGATCCCGTTGTCTGGTTAGTCTTGGCCGCCTTTTTTATCTCCCGCGGCATGATCAAAACCGGGCTCGGTCGCCGCATAGCATTCCTGTTTATTAAAGCGATTGGACGCCATTCGCTTGGACTGGGCTATGCGCTGATCTCGACCGAGGCCGTCCTGGCCACCGTCATTCCCTCAACGGGAGCTAGATCCGGCGGAATAATTTTCCCAATCGCCAAGAGTCTCGCCGAAGCATACGACTCAACTCCGGGTCCTACCGCGAGACGGCTCGGTGCTTATCTGATGACCACTGTTTATCAATGTAACGTCGTGGTTTGCGCAATGTATCTGACAGGGCAGGCTTCAAACCCGATCATTGCTAAATTTGCGAAGGACGTAACCGGCCTCGATCTGACTTATTCACGTTGGCTACTTGCTTCAATTGTCCCGGCACTTGCTAGTTTGGCATTGGTGCCGCTGCTGATCTACAAGGTTTTTCCTCCAGAAGTTAAACATACTCCGGCGGCGGCCGAATATGCGTCGAAGGAACTTCAGCTCATCGGTCCGATGAACAGTTCCGAGCGCTTGATGTTATTGGTGTTCGGGTTGGTCGCCATTCTTTGGATGACCAGTTCCTATCATGACGTGCACTATGCTGTCGTTGCACTCTTAGGAATTGCTGTCTTGCTGATTAGCGGAGTTCTTGATTGGGAAGATCTGCTCAATGAACGCGCTGCGTGGGCGGTTTTTATCTGGTATGGCGGGTTGTTGCGAATGGCCGAGGGGCTGAGTCAGACCGGAATAACCAAGCGTTTTGCAGAGAGTGCTGCCAGTTTGACCGCCGGCTGGAAATGGTGGCTGGCCTTAAGCGTGCTCTTACTTGTCTATTTTTATGCGCACTATGCGTTTGCCAGTATTACAGCGCATGCAACCGCGATGTATACGCCGTTCCTGATCGTCATTCTTGCGTCAGGAGCGCCACCTTACCTCGCAGTGCTTTCACTCGCCTACTTCTCAAATCTCGGTGCTTCGTTGACGCACTACGGTACCACTCCAGCTCCAATCTATTTTGGTGCAGGTTATACATCACAGCGAACGTGGTGGTTCATCGGATTACTCGTATCATTTCTCACTATAGCAATCTGGACTGTGGTGGGTTTTACCTGGTGGAAGGTTCTGAAATTGTGGTGAGCGTGCAGGACAACTCTTATGGCTGCTGGTTATTCAGGAACACCGCTACCAAGGAAGCTTGGGATCAAGGAAGACTTCAAAATAGGTCTTGTTGATCCACCTGAAAATTTCTTAGATCTAATCTTGCCATTACCACCAAATGCGCAGGTAGTAGGTCGCCTCATAAAGCCACTCGACCTGGTTATTTGTTTTGTTAATAGTAGGCCCGCACTCCTCAAGCAGTTTTCTCCACTCGCCGCAAAGCTTCGTTCAAACGGAATGATCTGGATTGCCTGGCCGAAGAAGAATTCAGGAGTCGAAACCGATCTGGATTTTGGACAGGTTCAAAGAATTGGCTTGGATGCCGGTTTGGTTGATGTGAAGATCTGTGCCATCGACGAGATATGGTCAGGGTTAAAATTTGTCTACAGGTTAAAAGATCGTAAGCGTTAAGAAACTCACAAGACCGCTCGTTTCAAAGACCGATCAGAGAAACATCTTTCCACTTTTCCACAACTTCTGAGGAAATCTTTGTGGAAATCGCCTCCTCAATTTTACAAACGTGTTACAAGAGCACACTTAGAACACTTTGCACACGCGAGCGGCACGGCTGCAAGCTCTTTGCTCTTAACACTTGATTCAAATTCACGAACGAAAAATCTGCTAGTGGTCCAACACAACAGCACCGCAACAATTGTTCGGAAAGATACCTTGCGAAGAGGGAATTCCATGATGAATGGAAAAAGCGATCTCGCTTACAAAAAATTGGCTCTACAAATTGTAGGACCAGAAAAATCTAATCCGCATCTATTGCGCCAAACAGACGGCGATCACATTTTTGTTTTTTTTAGACGAGTGAAATTCCTTCGAGAAAACGCATTCGACCAGGACGAATTCGTTGGGCAAGAACCAAAAGTTTTAAAAAGTTGGACCAGTGATGTGATCATCTATCCTCACATGTGAGAGTTGTTTGCGATTCGAAAATGGTCGTTACGAGAGTGTTCAAGAGACAATTTACGACTAATGATCACGAGGCGAATTAATTCTGAAAAAGGTGTTGCAAAAAAAGTTTCGATCACTATAATGCGAATCCCTCGCTGAAACGATTGCCAGAAAAAGTTTGGATCAGCGGCCTGGTTTTTGATTTCGTTGGAAGGTTTACTCGCTCTCATTTTTTTTGTCTCGCAATTGCCCGGAAGCCTCCCGCGACGTTCGACTCAGGTAAATGGTGGCGTAGTATTCTAGTTGCGCACGGCAATCACGGGTGATCGCCCATCGTTAGGGCACCTTTACCAAACAATCAACAACAAAATAATTATTACGCCGGTCTACTCAGAAGATCGGGGCGAGATGGAGTGTGCGCCCAGACAAGTACTCTCATGCTTAAGGGAGTGTAAGCAATGAAGGAAGGAACCCAGTTAGTGCAAGAGTCGAAGCACTGTCCAATTTGTTCAAGTGATCTTCCCATCTCCGAGTTTGGGATTTGTCGTGCTCGCAAAGATGGACGAAATCTTTACTGTAAGAGTTGTATTCGAAATAAAGTCACTCAAAGTCGCCGTGCGCTGAAGGAGTACAAGTCGGTGCGCAAGAGGTGTATCGCTCAGCACATCGAAATGACCGAGCAAATCTCCGACAACGCCTCGGCTAGTCAGTATGCACTGCGGTCCACTAGCAAACTCTCGCCAGTTGATCGTGTTCGAGAAGCTATTCGCAAAGGTGCACGGACGCAACGCGAAATCGCCCAGGAAACTAAGCTTGGCAAAGACGAAATCGGCGATGCTCTAGCAAATCTCCTACTCTGGACTCGTGAGATCAGGACACAAGTTGTAGATAACACCAGGATGTATTTTCTCAATGAAGCGGGCGAGGCCGTCTTCGAGGAACAAGTTCAACTACCTCCAAGAAAACGAGACGTCCCAAGTTCGTTTAGCTGTCTGCAGGGAATTATGCCGGGCAGGAATCCGGAAGGTGAACCCGAGAAGATCGGCGGCTGGGTGGCAGCTTAGCCGCCGACCGGTATCACTAAGTTGCTGATGACGTTATTCTGAGAAAGCCTCTAGAACCTCGGTGGCGTGATCCTCCGGCTTGACCTTCTCAAAAACTTTCTTGATCTTTCCCTTCTCATCGATCAGGAAGGTCGTTCGTAGAACTCCCATGTAAGTTCGTCCCATGAACTTCTTTTCACCCCAAACACCATAAGCCTCCGCGATTGCGTGATCTCGATCTGCCAGCAAGGTGAATGGTAGTTTGTATTTTGTGATGAACTTCTTGTGTGACGCTTCGCTGTCTGGAGAAACGCCGAGTAGCTTGATCCCCTGCTTCTTGTACTTGGAATACGCATCGCGAAACGAGCAAGCCTCTTTTGTGCATCCCGGCGTATCATCTTTGGGATAGAAGTAAAGTACAACCTTCTGACCTTTGAAATCTTTTAAGCTAACGTCTTCGCCATTATCATCTGTGGTTTTAAATGCGGGCGCAGCTGTTCCTTCTTTGACCATCTGTTGTCTCCCGGTATACAAGTTTGGTTCGGCATTGTAGCAGTTACCAGAATATAAGAGTCATACCCGATTGAGTGAAGTGCGGCATCACTCAAGGTCGCCAGCGCCCAGGGCAAATATCAATTTTTTCGTGAGCCTGTGCTTTTGAGGAGCCCTGTGCGAACCTACGTGATCCGCAGCCCCACAGAGAACAAAATCATGAAGAAATCTACTAAGAGTAAATACTGGATGGTGAAACAGGAGCCTGAGACGTACTCCTGGGATAACTTCGTAAAGGACGGCAGCACCGATTGGACCGGAGTGCGAAATTATCAGGCTCGCAACAATCTCAAAGATATGAAGATTGGTGACCGAGTTTTGTTCTACCACTCGGGAAAGGGAAAAGAGGTGGTTGGTTTGGCCGAGGTGCTGAAAAGCGCATATCCAGATCCTACAGCTGACGATCCGCAGTGGGTGGCCGTCGATCTTAAGCCGATCAAGGCTCTAGCTACTCCGGTTCAACTTGCCGCAATTCGCTACGACAAACGGTTGAGTCAGCTGCCGCTCATTAGACAATCCCAGTTATCAGTCATGCCCTTGACGAAGGACGAATTCGACACCATTGTGAGTATGGGGAATAACAAAGCTCGAAAGAAATAGGAGTTGCTCAGATGTTCAAGCAAATTGACTACACCATGATTATCGTTTCGGACATGGAACGCTCTGTTGAATTCTACCGCGATAAGCTGGGTATTCCGCTGAAATTCCAAACTCCCGACTGGACTGAATTTGCTACTGGTGCAACGACCCTTGCGCTGCATGGAGGAGGGACTGCGCGCGAGTACCAGGATACCGGCGATCAGTCGAAAACAGCCGGTGCGTGTTCGATCGGGTTCAATGTTGAAGACGTTGATAAGACTTACGAAGAATTGAAAGCAAAAGGAATCCCCTTCGTCATGCCGCCAACGCAACGCGAGGGTGAACCAATTCGCTTAGCAGTGGGTCTTGATCCCGATGGCTTGCCTATCTCGTTTGCCCAGCTCATGTCGCAAGGTGCAGCCAAATAGGAGTCGTGATCATCGGGGGCGCGTGGTAGCAGAGGTCAGTACCGATTCGCGGTAGTGTCGGGTGAGTCTCGAGATACACACAACTTGATGGTAACGGATACTCACCCGACGCTACCGCGAACCGGTACTGACCTCGGCTACCACCCTATTAAAACAGCAGAGGATCAGATCTTCCCTTATTTGCCGTTTGCTCACCCAGTGCGACTGCAGACTCTTTCAAACGCGGATACATTTCCAACAACAGCTCAGGGGCCGCGACCCGCTTCTCTGCCAGGGTCGACTTTATCTCGAGAGCATTTACCACCGCCTGCCCTCTAAAGTGGTTGTTTGTAATTACGTAGGTTTGTTTTGTCTGTTTTGATACCGCCCGAATCCTATCAATCCAAGGCTCGAGTTCATCAAGCGAATATAAATAGTTGTATCGTTCGTCCCTTGGCGCTTTTTCACGAAACCAATTTTGATAGTTTCGACCGTGAAGCCGGACGTATCCAATCCGAGAGGTGGTTAGCGCGGCGGGCTTGATCGACTTTTTAAACAACGGCTGATCGATGTTGCAAATTGCGATTCCTCTTTCTTCAAGCCACTCGTAAATGTTTTCGTTGTTCCAGGAGATATGGCGCACCTCGAGGACGAGTGGATAGTCCCGAAATCGGTCAAGTAGATTGGTTAGATATAGCCGATCATCTTCAGTATTTTTGAAGGACCATGGAAATTGAAGCAGGACTGCGCCAAGTTTGTTCTCTTCTGCCAGAACATCAATCCCCTCACGAAACGCTTTTTCGTCAGCGGCGGTCGCTTTACCGCGTTCATGTGTGAATACGCGATAAAGTTTGGCCGTAAATGAGAAGCGCTTGTTATTGGCTACGCGTTTGACCCAGGACTTAGTCGTCGAAGGCGTTGGTGGTCGATAAAAGCTACTGTTGATCTCAATCGTATCGAAAAAGCCTGCGAGATAATGTAGCGGGTCGAAGCGAGGTCCGGGTTTTTGGGGAAAAACAGTATTCTCCCAATCCTTGTAGGACCACCCGGCTGGACCAATGCGAATCATGAGCGTCAGCGTTCGAAGTTAATCTGGTCGTGGGGGTTGATACAGTTTAGGACACCGGCGAAGGTGCGATTTCACGACGCTCCTTTCCAATGGTTCATGTTTATTACTACGAGGTTCCCAAAAGACAACAGATTCCTCCAGATAGTGTCATAATTTGGTTTACTCTGTGCAACCTTTGTGTCCTTGGTGCCTCTGTGGTCAGCGAAGTCCTAAGAAAACCATCAAGACACACAGCCTCTGCGGGCGTGTCGAGCGAAAGTCAACTTCGGACTATGCTATTTGGTTACGCTGAGCAACATCAATTCACCGTTCGGAGGGTTGAATTCATCGGCAATACCTACACTCGCGATAGAACATTGCGAATTCAGATGGACGAACTCAACGAAGGCAATGTTTTCACCATAGCTGCACTAAACCGATGTCTGGTTAGGTTAAGTAAAGTTCGAAATATCAACAATGTTACCGTTAAGGATGTAGACATTCGTCTTAACCACCTTTACGGCATCCTTGACCTCACTATTACTTTGACCGACACGTCGCGTGCGCCACGGCGACGGTAAAGTTTTTCCTCCACTTGCGCGTTCCTGAATTTCCGCTGAGAATCGTTGAACGAAGTTTAGGTTCAATTCATGAAAGGAGGTATCGCGATGCGTCTGACTGAGATGGTGTCGTGCTCTGGTTGAGCGGCGAAGCTTAGCCCGAGCTTACTCGCTCAAGTTTTGAGCGGGCTTCCTGAACAGCCTTATGACCCAAATCTGATTGTCGGTTTCGATAAAGCCGACGACGCGGGTGTATACCGCCTTCGAGACGACCTCGCCCTGGTCCAAACAGTGGATTTCTTCACGCCCATCGTGGACGACCCGTACGACTACGGCCGAATATCAGCCCTGAACTCCATCAACGATGTTTGGGCGATGGCCGGTACTCCGATTACAGCTCTCGCCATAACCTGCTTTCCGAAGAAGGGAGTCGATCCTGCAATCCTGGGGGAAATTATGCGCGGCGGGATGGAAACTCTAAACAAGTATGGCGTGACATTGATTGGTGGTCACAGCGTCGACAACGAGCAGATCATGTTTGGGTATTCGGTTACCGGATTGATCGATCCCAATAAGGTTGCCACCAACTCCGGGGCCAGACCCGGTGAAGTTCTTATCCTGACTAAACCCATAGGCACAGGTGTTATCTCGACCGGCATTAAGAAAGGCAGGGCCAGTGAAGCGAATGTTGCAGGTTCAGTCGAAACGATGTTGACGCCTGGAAAGTTCGCCGCTGAGGCGATGCGAGAATTCGGTGTAAAGGCCGCCACTGATGTAACTGGATTTGCTTTGTTGGGCCACACCTGGGAGATGGCTTGTGCCAGTGGCGTGACGATTGAGATTGACGCAGGCTCGGTGCCTTTACTCGACGGGGCGTTTGAACTTGCCGCCGCGGGAATGTTGACGAGCGGTGATAAGACTAATCGCGAATATGTTGGCGCCGACGTACTTCTATCGGATTCTGTGAACCAGACAATGGCAAAATTACTCTTTGATCCGCAGACTGCCGGAGGAATGTTAATTGCGATCTCCGAGGATACAAGTGACGCATTGCTGGCAGAGTTGCGAAAACACTATCCACGCGCTCAGAAAATAGGTCGCGTCCGCGAAAAAGCTCAACACTCCGTGGTCGTCATCTAACCTTGGAGTGCTTTGTTATATGAGTGTCTTAAAGTGAGTTGACTTTAAATCAATCGCCCCGAAAAGGCCGCCAGGCCGGCGCACTCCAAAATGGACCTATCAAGCAGGGTAACAAAGCTTAACGACGCTCCAGAAAACACTAAAGGACAATACGTCCTTTACTGGATGCAGATGTTCAAGCGGGCGAGTCACAATTATGCCCTCAACTTTGCAATCCAGCTCGCTAACGATCGAGGCCTTCCTCTCGTAGTCTATGAGGGGTTGAAGTTTTACTATCCCTGGGCCAACGATCGCATCCACACCTTTATTCTTGAGGGAGTCGCAGAAAAAGAGGCAGAGTTCGCTGAACGAGGCATTCGTTACATCTTTTACCTGCAACGACACGCCCGAGATTCAAAAAATACGGTGGCCGCGCTCGCGAAACACGCGGCCTTACTGGTCACTGATGACTATCCATGTTTCATAATTCCAGAACACAACGCTAGTGCAGCCGCCCTGGATCTTCCTGTATACGCTGTCGATGCCAATGGAATGGTGCCGCTGTCGTCAATTCCGAAGGAAGAGTTTGCCGCGCGGACTATCAGACCAAAGCTCAATCGATTATTGCCTGACGCGCCGAGACGTATCGTCACCCCGGCACTCAAGACACAAAGCGTCGATCTTGACGTTGACTGTCCTGAAACAAAGGTGACGGATAAGAATATCGCAGAGCTCGTAAGCCAATGCGAGATTGACCACACCGTGAAACCGTCAAAGCTCTACCACGGTGGCACGTTAAACGGCCGTAAACGCCTGCGCCATTTCATCGACAAGATTCTTTCTGATTACGACAAGACTCGGAGCGAACCGTCCGTCGATGGCAGTTCACGCCTCAGCTCATATCTACATTTTGGTTTCATCTCGATTCAGGAGATTGTCGACGCGGCCGAAAAGTCTGGTGCTAAAAAAGCCGGAAAGGAAGCATTTCTCGAAGAGGTGATAGTCCGGCGTGAACTGTCATTTAACTTGACTCACTACAATCCCAACTACGACTCGTTAAAAGCTTTGCCTGACTGGGCTTTAAAGACTATGCGAGAGCACGCTGATGATGAGCGGCCGATTTTGTACAGTGCTGATGATATTGAAGCCGGAAAGACTTATGACGAGCTCTGGAACGCTTCACAACGTGAATTGGTAGCTACGGGTGAGATGCACAACTACGTTCGGATGCTCTGGGGGAAAAAAGTAATAGAGTGGCAACGCAGTTACGAGATGGCATTCGAGTTACTCGTGCATTTGAACAACAAGTACGCTCTAGATGGTCGAGATCCGAATTCGTATGCAGGGATTCTGTGGTGTTTTGGCAAACACGATCGGCCCTGGTTTGAACGCGAAGTTTTTGGCACGCTTCGTTATATGACTTCTAATAGCATGGCGAAGAAGTTTCGAGCGAGAAATTATATCGACTGGACCAATCGAGTTGCTGCCGAGAACGAACAGCCTTAAAAAACCGTTTGGGGTGGTGTCCTTACTGAGTTGTCCTCTGTGCAACCTTTGTGTCCTCGGTGACTCTGTGTGATGGTTTCCTAGAACGCTGCCCACAGAGGCCCGGAGGACACAAAGGCTGCACAGAGAAGTTCAGCTAGGCCCTTGTTGGCGGTTATTGCTGGTCGAGCCGGTGCATGGTATAAGCAGCTGGTCCTCATTCCGAGAAGTCTTAAACCCCGGTGAAATTAAGAACTATCAAAATGCTGAAATATGCTTGCTATGCGGGTGCCGGCATCGCGCAACTCGGCACGGCGTATCTTGTTTTCTCAAAAGGCGATGACATTAAGTCAGGCATCCAGCTGTTAGAACTCTCGTCGACAAATACCCGCCTGGCGTTGCTTTGGTGTGGTGCGGCGTTAGTAGCCTTTTACGCTCCAGTCTTTGCTCGATATTTCCAGGGCCTGCAGGATCGCTGGAGACTAAACGACAAAGAGTTTATGGAGTTGTACAAGGACAGTCTGCAAAGTGCTATCAACGATCTAATTGATGTCAGAGAGGACCCGACAAAGTCTGACAGGGTTGAGTTTGGAATACTGCAGACTATTGTTAGCCTGGTCCAGTACTATGTTGGTACGAATGACGAAACCAGGGTCAATGCCAACTTAATGGTTCCAATTGGCCCCGACGATCCCGACTGTAGCAACGTACTTTTCCTTGAAACGCCGAGGAGTGAAGCGCTTAAGCAGTGTAGATGGCTGTTGAGGATTGATAAGTGGGCATTGTTTGAAGCCGAAATACCTCCTGATTTTTGCTTGCCGGTCTATGATCCGGATGGTCCATTCAGAAACCGCATTCTTTTGGGCGCGCCTTTAGCATTTATTCAAAGAAAAACCTTCCTTCTGAACAATACAAAAAGACTGCGTAAGCACTGGGCCACCGGAGTATCGTCCGGGGTCAAGTTGGAGATGGAACGGTATTTCAGAAACGAGCGAAAAGTGCTGCGCAGCTTTGCTAGTATTCCGGTATTGAAGGACTCGAATTCTCCTCCGCTGGCAGTCCTAAACATCCAGTGGAGACGGACAAAAATCTTCGGAAGCTCCGCTGGACTTGTCCAGGATTTATTGTTACCGTTCCTCTTAGTATTGGCTCACGTTCGGAGTGTTGACGACACCCCGGAGGAGGAATAAAGATGACCATTACATCGACAGATTCTCACTCAAGCAGAAGCGCCCTTTCAGCGCAAAAGATCAACGAACTCGCTTTTCGCAATGATGATCGGCGCCTGGATATGGCTTTAAGTATCCTCTCCTATGTGGCTGGAGCGCTGGCTCTCTTCGTTGCAATCAAACTGTTCTAAGTCAAATACCCTGCAATTCAACTCCTGGTAACGGGACCTCAAGTCTCGCTGCAGTGATGCGCCTTCTACGCTGGTTGACTAAACCTTCAGCGGTTATGATTGGTGACATCAGGAGTGAAGCAAATGGTTTCAAGGGTGGCCGAACTGACCGGGCAGTCAACGCTGGTCGACTTGTACAAACAGGTTCGAGCGCGAACAATGCAGATTGTTGCGCCGCTGGAGATCGAAGACTACGTAATTCAGACGGCAGAGTTCATGAGTCCAGCTCGCTGGCACATCGGACATACCTCATGGTTTTTTGAAACCGTTCTGCAGGCACATCAACCCGGCTACAGGGTCTATTCGCAAGATTTCCTCTTCTACTTCAATTCATACTACGAGGGATTCGGCGCCCGAATTGAGCGACCGAAACGTGGAACAAAGTCTCGACCGACAGTCAAAGAGACTATCGCCTATCGGAATCACATCGACGAACAAATGTTGCGGTTTCTCGAGGCGGCAGACCACCCGGACGTGGATCCGTTAATCAGGTTAGGTCTCGAACACGAGATGCAGCACCAGGAGTTACTGGTCTATGACATCAAGCATCTCTTATGTGATCAGTTCAACGCGCCAATTCAGCCTTCTCCAGTCGTACAGGCAAGTGTAACGGGGATGGCGGAAATTGAGGGCGGGTTGATCTGGATTGGGTACTCGAGTGAGTACGAAAGCGGCGCCAGGCCGCCGCACTCCAAGGAGTTTGCGTTCGATAATGAAAAACCCAGTCACCAGATATTCTTGCGAGACTACGAATTAGATAAAGCGTTGATAAGTGTCGGTGATTATCTGGAGTTCATGTGCGATGGTGCCTATGAGAATTTCAGATGGTGGTTCTCTGAAGGCTGGGAGACCGTCAATAAGGAACACTGGCAGGCGCCAATGTACTGGGAACTTCACGACGGCGAATGGTTCATTCGCGACTACACCGGTTTGATAAAAGCGAAGGAAAGAAGAAACGACCCCGTTTGTCATGTCAGCTTTTTCGAGGCCTCGGCGTATGCCAAGTGGGCCGGGAAACGATTGCCGACTGAAGCTGAGTGGGAGAAGGCAGCTTGTTATGATACCAACTCCACGAGAAAAGATTTTCCCTGGGGTGGCAACAGCGCTGATATCAGTAAGGCAAACTTGTTTGAGAACGGAATCTGGACCGTTGCTCCAATCGGTGCCTTCCCAGCCGGCGCGAATTCATACGGTTGTCATCAGATGATAGGAGATGTTTGGGAGTGGACCACTTCCGATTACGTTCCTTATCCGGGCTTTAAGTCAGAGTTCGACGAATATAACGACAAGTGGTTTGTGAATCAGAAAGTCCTGCGAGGCGGCTCCTTCGCCACGCCACAAGTGCACATTAGATCTACGTATCGAAACTTTTTTCACGCTCACGAGCGCTGGATGACCTCAGGCTTTCGTTGCGCAAAGGACATCTGAACTCCAGGTAGAGGCTACGTTGCTTACTCTTTGCAGCCTTTGCGTCGTCTGTGCCTCTGAGGTGAGCAAGGCCTCGCAATAATTATGACCAAAGGTCTTCTATTGCTTATAGCTGGACTATGTTTGGCCATCTTGATACCGCAACGGCAACGTAAACAAAATGAGCCTTCAAATAAACCACCAGTAATCAAAGCATTCGAGTCATCTTCGGCAACGCTCACGTTTTGTCCTGGCGGGAGAGAAGACATGTACTGTGAGCCTTCCAATCGCAAGACTGTGACATTAAGTGTCAACGCTATCGATCAAGAAGGAGAGGATCTTAGTTACAAATACTCAGTCACGGCTGGCGAAATTCTGGGCGAGGGAACACCAGTTACCTGGAAGTTAACCGGGCAACCAATAGGTATCCACATCGCAACTGTTGCAGTTACCGACACTCATGGTAATGAATCAGTAGCAACAGTAAAAGTTACAATTGAGAATTGCTGGGTGTGCGGCTTTCCGGATCCACCTTGTCCTCTTGTTGCTCTCGATAGTACGGATAAAGTCGCGCACAGAGGTGAACGATTAAGCGTGACTGTGACTGTGATGCCACAAGAGTTTCGAACGAGGCCAGATTACAATTGGACCATCTACGGCGGCACCGTGATAAAGGGCGACCACACGCCTATGGTTGAGATTGAAGCGACCGGAGAAATAGGCCGCGATCTGGTTGCTACGATCGACGTGGATGGCTTTGATCTGGCGTGTTCCAGGAGAGCTTCGTTGAGAATCCCAATTAGGCCTTAAAGTTTCGTCGCGTCAATTTATGTTGCGGTAGAAAATCTAATCAATTTATTGTGACTGTCCGATAAGCTTTAGCTGGTCGGATTACTTGGTAAGTGAGCTTGATTGGGCCGCACCGGCAAGCCAAGGGGTCGCTTGCAAAAGTCATCTTTTCACTCCGGAGGAGTGCAATGTTTATAGCTCAGAGCACTACCCAAATCGCGCTGTGTAGGAGTGCCATGTCTAGTGCGGAAAGTTATTAACTACGGATTGTGATACGACCTCGAACAAAAATCAGCGGTCGACCAGCTACATGGCGCTCCTACGGAGCGCAATATGGTACTGACCTTCGGCTATAAACATCTCACGTCTCCGGAGTGAAGAAATGACTTTTGCAAGAGGCTCTAAAGCATGTCGCACATCGCGCGATCTGCGGATGTAGACTTTCATTGAAGGAGAAGCAATGTTGCCCACAAGTTCAAAACTTTTGCTGGCTTCAGCGTTACTGTTAGCTGTCGCCGGTAATGCATTGGCACAAGACCCCGCCCGCGATAGTTCTACTTCCGCTAGTTCGGGCTCGGGCAGTTCGAAGGCAGAGGTTAGGTCAGCACCAATTGATTCCAAATACACCACCCCGAAGTCACCGCTCGATACGGCGTATGGCGCCAAGATCGCGGAATACACCACCGAGAAATACTTCATGACAGAACTCGTGGACCACTTGCCCGCGTCGGCCAGGGTTCCGTCACCGGAAAAGGTCCTGGGGTACGCAGTCGGAACTCCCAACAAGCTCACCTACACAAAGGATCTATATCGTTATTATCGAGAACTCGCTGCCGCGAGCCCGCGTGTCAGAGTTCTAATCGCACCCGAAAAGAGTGAAGAAGGTCGCGAGCAAATGTTGGTGCTCGTGAGTGATGAAGCTAATCTCGCGAAACTCGATCGATATAAAGAGATCACTGCAAAGCTAGGGGATCCGCGTAAACTTACCGAGGCTGACGCTCACCAATTAATCACCGAAGCCAAGCCTTTCTACTGGGCGTCTGGTTCAATTCATTCACCCGAGACCGGTTCACCAGAAATGTTGATGGAAATGGCCTACCGGCTAGCGGTTGAGGACTCACCCTTCATCGAAGACATTCGTAAGAACGTGATCGTCATGATCACTCCCGCACTGGAAGTTGATGGTCGCGATCGAATGGTTGATCTTTACAACTATCGGAAGGCAAATCCTGGCAAGGCGATGCCGTCGCTGCTCTACTGGGGCAAGTACGTTGCCCACGACAATAATCGTGACGGGCTCGGTTTAGCACTCGCTTTGACTCGCAACCAGATGCGAACCTTTCTCGAGTACCATCCAACCGTACTTCACGATCTTCATGAGTCAGTTCCGTACCTTTACACGATGACGGGTACTGGCCCATACAATGCCTGGTTGGATCCACTCGCCATCGATGAGTTTCAATTACTCGCCTATCACGAGATTGAAGAGATGACCAAGCGTGGTGTTCCCGGAGTGTGGACGCATGGTTTCTACGATGGTTGGGCGCCGAATTACATGCTCTACATTGCGACTGGTCACAACTCCATAGGTCGCTTCTACGAAACTTTTGGTAATGGCGGTGCGGACACCCGCGAAAGAACCCTCGGAGCGACTCAAACTTCGCGTGTTTGGTACCGGCCCAATCCACCGTTTCCTCGCGTTAATTGGTCGATGCGCAACAATGTCAATATGCAGCAGTCGGCGATCCTGTTCGCGATGAACTTCGTTGCCCGCGAAAAGGAACGGTTTCTAAATAACTTTTATCTAAAGAGTAAGAGGTCAATTGCCAAAGCTTCGAATGAGGGACCAGCGGCCTATATCATTCCTGGCGATACACCCCGTCCGGTAGAAGCCGCGGATATGGTCAATCTAATGCGGCTCCAGGGAATCGAAGTCCACCGCGCCAATAAAGAATTCAGTGTCAAGGATCAGAAGTACCCGGCCGGTTCTTATATCGTCCGTATGGACCAGCCGTACTCTCGCATGGCCGACATGCTGCTCGACACGCAGTACTACAATGTCAGCGATCCTGCGCCTTACGACGACACTGGTTGGACATTAGGCTCGATGCGCAATGTGAAGACCGTGCGCATCACCGACAAGAGTGTGCTTGACGCACCAATGACCCTACTGACAGCGGATGCAACAGTCACAGGCCAATTAACTGCTTCAAATTCCGTCAAGGCCTATTTGATCAATCACAATACGGATAACACTCTCGCAACCCTTCGATTCCGCCTCAAAGATGTGAAGATGAGTGCGGCTGAAGATTCATTTAAGCTGAGAGATCAACAGTTCAATACCGGTACGTTCATAATCAAGACCGAAGGCAATCCTTCTGACCTGAAACAACGATTGGAGTCGGCTGTCGTGGACCTGGGACTTAAAGCGCAGGGTGTCGATAAGTTGCCGGAGGTCAAGAGTCACGAACTCGCTGTGCCGCGAATTGCTATCGTGCACACCTGGACCAACACCCAGAACGAAGGTTGGTATCGAATTGAGTTTGATCGTTTAAATATTCCCTATACTTACATCTCAGACCAGACTATTCGGAACACGCCGAACCTTCGAGATAAGTTCGACGTCTTAATCTTTCCACCCGTTGGTGGCTCAGCTCAGACAATCGTCAATGGTATGCCGATGCGTGGTGATCCGATTCCGTGGAAAGCCTCAACCCTCACTCCGAACTTTGCAAACTCTCCCGATCAAACCGATGACATGCGCGGCGGCATGGGAGTTACAGGCGTTGCGAATCTGCAAAAGTTTATTGAGAGTGGAGGATTGTTCATAACCATTGGCGGGATTTCACAAGTACCAATCGACTACGGCATCACAAGCGGTGTGTCGATACAGCAACCGGACAAACTTCAGGCTCGTGGCTCTATTTATAATTCAACATTTAGCGATCGAAAGAGTCCGATAGCCTATGGCTACGAGGCAGGCCTGCCACTCTATTTCAACCAGACACCATTATTTCAGGTTGCCGCCGGCGGTGGCGGCGAAGGTGGGCCAGGAGGAGGTGGCGGAGGCGCCAATCGAGCTTCGGGACGCGGTGGTGTCAATGATCCCGATATTA
>Ga0207674_10000059_pt1 | contig 112995 bp, 95 predicted proteins | sample KBSCornC72_FD_184303 | JGI IMG/M metagenome (GOLD analysis project Ga0207674, IMG submission 184303) | Corn rhizosphere microbial communities from Kellogg Biological Station, Michigan, USA - KBS Corn C7-2 (SPAdes) (version 2) | ecosystem: Host-associated > Plants > Roots > Rhizosphere > Soil ...
GGCAAGCAAGGCCTCCCCCTTGGCGGCAAGGCGAAGTCCGTTCTGGAGCGAGCAAGGCGCTTGCCATGCCACGCGCAAGGGGCGTGCCGTTGTCCGCAGAACGGACTGAGCCAAGTCGAGGAAGTCGCGCGAGGTTTGCGCAAACGCGCGTGCGCGCGGGAGCCAGGACGGCTCATCGAGGAAGAGATTCTGAAGGTCCTTCAGATGCGCCGAACAGCCAGTTGCCGTGATCAGGATGCCGTCAAACGCCTCCGACCCGCCGGCGTGCTCGAAAGCCTCGATCGCGCGCCGCGCCCATTTCTTTGCATCTTCGCTCCTTCCAAGATGATGGACGAGCGAGCCGCAGCAGCCGGCGCCCTCGAGGGGTACGAGTTCGAAGCCGCGACGTGCCAGACACCGCGCGACCGCCTGATCGATCTGTGGCGCCAGCGCGGGCTGAACGCAGCCCGGCATCAGCGCGATGCGCTTCGCGTTCGGCAGTGTGGCGCGCAGGGGGATCGCAGATGGCTGCACCTTTGCGTGGGCCCCCATGGCGGTCATCCAGGCCAATCGTCCGGGAAGAAGAAACGCAAATGGCGCGGCCCAGCGCGCCAAAAACAAGCCCGCGCGCACAAGCGCCGGCCGCGTCATCACCGTTGCGATGAACCAGCGCAGCAGTCTGTCGCCGAAAGGTCGGCGATACGTGGTTTGAATGTGGACGCGCGCCTCGTCGATCAACCGTGCGTAATCCACGCTCGACGGACATGCCGTACGGCAAGCAAGACATGAGAGACAACGGTCGACATGCAGGACCGCGTCCGCCGACGGTGCAACGCCCGCCTCCAGCATGTTCTGGATCATCACGATACGGCCGCGCGGGCCGTCGCGTTCGTCGCCAAGTAGAACATAAGTGGGACAGGTGGCCGTACAAATGCCGCAATGAACGCACGCACGCAGATTTTTTTCCGCTTCTGTGATGTGCGGGTTGGTCAATTGCGTCGGCGTAAAATTCGTTCGCATCAGACGCCGTCCCACATGCGACCGGGGTTGAAGATCCCCATGGGATCGAACGCAGCCTTGACCGACCGCGTCAGATCGGCGCGAGCCTCCTCCTCGGCTTCGAAGACACCGATGGAGGAGCGCTTCGCGGCATCAGCCTTGACCAGCGTGGCGTGGCCGGCGACCTTTTTGGCGACATCGCGCACCAAATGATGGTCGTTTGCCGAGAGCCAAAGGACCGCCCCGGCGCAATCGCCGATCCAGATCGCCGCAGCGATGCGATCGACAACCTCAGCCGCTTGCGACGGAGGAATCGAAAGCCGCCAGAGATCTTCGCTTGTGTTCACGAAGGCTCGCGCGCTTCCCATGGCGCAAAATGTCTCGTCGTCCCAGGATTCGAGTGCGTGCCGGCCGCACAGACTCCTCAACATGCTCACCTTTTCCGCAAGCGGTTCGCTCTCACCCTCCAATCTCATGACGATTGAGTCCTCGCAGTAGCCAAGCCCGGTCGCTTCCAACGGGCTCGCCCATACTTTGCGTAAAAGCGCAAAACCTTCCTTAGGCTCGATGTTGCGGATGGCGAGAGTCTGCGTGTGAGACGGCTTTGGAAACACCCGCAAGGTGAGCTCGGTGAGGACACACAGGGTTCCGAATGCGCCGCAGACGAGTTTGGGAATGTCGAAGCCCGTGACGTTCTTGACGACCTTCCCGCCTGCCTTGAACGCTTCGCCCAACCCATTGATGGCGCGAAACCCGAGCAATTGATCGCGAACCGCACCGTAGCGCACGCGCGCCGGGCCGCATGCATCAGTCGAGATCGCACCCCCGATCGTTCCGATGGCCGGCGGAGATCCGAATAGCGGCCCAAAATCCGGCGGATCGAAACCAAGGCGCTGCCCATTTTCGGCCAGCGCCCGTTCAAGCTCGACGACAGGCGTCCCGGGCAAGAGGGTGATGATGAGCTCTTCAGGCTCGTAGGCGACAATCCCTTTGAGTGAACTCGTATCGAGCAGGGTTCCACAAGACATCGGACGCCCATAGTCTCGTTTGCTGCCGGCGCCGATGATCTCGAACGGTTCGCGCTTGGCGCGCGCGTCGCGCACTGCGTCGATGATGTCGGCCTCGTTGGTAGCTGAGATCCGGCTCATGCGTTCAGAAGCGAGGCAAGTTTGCGAACGGCAAACGGCCGTCCTTGACGTGCATGTGTCCTTGTTCGACGCAGGCGGACAGAGTGGGAAAGACCTTTCCCGGATTGAGCAGACCATTGGCGTCGAAAGCGCATTTCAGACGCTGCTGTTGCGCAAGATCAGCTTCGCTGAACATGGCCGGCATCAGTTCGCGCTTTTCCAGACCCACGCCATGTTCGCCGGTCAGGACGCCGCCCACTTCGACGCAGAGTCTGAGGATGGCGGCGCCAAACGCTTCGGCGCGCGCAAGCTCGTCGCTCTTCATCATGTCGAAGATGATGAGCGGGTGAAGGTTGCCGTCGCCGGCATGAAAGACATTGCAGAAGCCCAGGCGATATTCCTTGGCCATCTCGCTCATGCGAGTCAGGACCTGCGGCAGTGCGCGGCGCGGAATCGTCCCGTCCATGCACAGCATATCCGGCGCAAGCCGGCCCATGGCCGGAAAGGCGGCCTTGCGACCGGCCCACAGGCGCTGACGTTCGGCTTCGCTCGTCGCCTCGCGCACGATCGCGCCGTTCTTGCATGCGATGTCGCCAATGCGCGCGATCTGATCGTCGACCTCCGCTGGGATGCCGTCCGCATCGATGATCAGGACCCCTTCCGCCTCGCGCGGATAACCAGGCGCACAGTGTGCCTCGACAGCTTCGATGCACCGCTTGTCCATGAATTCCATCGCGGCAGGCACGATGCCGGCCGCGATGATGTCGGCGACGCATTGGCCGGCGTCGGGCACCTGACGAAACGCAGCCAGCAGCGTTCGCGTCGCCGGCGGCTTGGGAAGAATGCGCAACGTCGCTTCGACGACAATTCCCAACAGACCTTCGGACCCGGCAACCACACCAAGAATGTCGAAGCCGTTCGAGCCGGGCGCCTTTCCGCCCACAACCAACCGATTGCCGCCGGCCATCGCAATCTCGACCCCCAGCAGGTTGTTTGTCGTCAGCCCGTATTTGAGACAGTGCAGGCCGCCCGAATTCTCCGCGATGTTGCCTCCAATCGTGCACGCGATCTGACTCGACGGGTCTGGCGCGTAGTAGAAGCCGTGCGCTTCAACGGCACGCGTGATCGCCAAGTTCGTCACGCCTGGCTCCGCAACCACGCAGCGGTTCTCGAGATCGACCTCAAGAATCCGATTCATCCGGGTCAGGCTGAGAAGAATTCCATCGGCGCGCGGCAACGCTCCTCCCGAGAGCGACGTGCCGGCGCCGCGGGGAACGATCGGAATATTGTGCGCGGCGGCAAAGGCGAGGACAGCGGAAACCTCATCCTTGTTGCGCGGCAGCACGCAGGCGAGAGGCTTTTGCCGATAAGCCGTCAGTGCGTCGCCGTCGAAGGCCGCAAGTCCGGCCTCCTGCCCCACGACGCCATCGGGAACGAGCGTGCGCAGCGCAGCGATAATGGCGCCGCCATGGGCAACGATGTCGGAATTGGCGGTTGGCAGTTCCACGTGAGCGACCGGTCCGGCTACACCGGGAAAGCTATCACAAGCCGCGTTCAGCCCTGGCGCGCCTTGAAGCGCGGATTCTTCTTGTTGATGACGTAGACGCGGCCCTTCCTGCGGACGACGCGGCAGTCCTTGTCGCGCTTTTTGAGCGAGCGCAGAGAGTTGCGAACCTTCATGTCTTGGCCCTGTCTGGGCCTTCGGGCCCCGCAAAGAGGCGCGGAAATTATGCGGCAGCCCCCCACCTGTCAACCGCTCAAAACGCCCGCTTTTCCGGGATTCTCTGCCGGTACGCGCCATGTTATGGCTGGCCCCGCCGCTGGCGAAATTCCGGGGACACACCTTTTGCTGCGAACCGCCACGAAATCCATTTGTCAGCTTTTTCTGATGGCAACCGTGCTGGCGATGTTTCCCGGCGACGCCATGGCGCATCGCGTGCGCCAGACCCAGATCCTCGCGATCGATCCCAGGGATACCGCCTTCGACCGCTTCGTGACGGATTTCCGCACCACCGCGCTTGCCCAGGGCATCAGCCCGGTCGTCTACGGCGCCGCGATGAGCGGCATCCATCGCAATGCTCAAGTCGAAGCGCTGAACCAGGAGCAGCCGGAATTCGTCAGGCCGATCTGGTCCTATCTCGACAGCGCCACCTCGCCGCTGCGCGTCGCGACCGGGCAACGCGAGGCGAGCGAACAGGCGGCAACACTCGCCACTCTCGAGACCAAGTTCGGTGTTCCGCGTGAGATCCTGCTCTCGATCTGGGGCAACGAGACGAACTACGGCGCCTATATCGGCAGCTTCAATCTGTTCGAGGCGCTGGCAACGCTCGCCTATGATGGCGCCCGCACCGACTTCGCGAAACGCGAACTGCTCGCCGCGTTGCAGATCGTGCAACAGGAGCATCTCGATCCCAAGGAGATGCGCGCCTCCTGGGCCGGCGCCTTCGGGCAACTGCAGATGTTGCCCTCCACCTTCCTGAAAAGCGCGGTCGACGGCGACGGCGACGGCAAGCGCGATCTCTGGCACTCCATCCCTGATGCGTTGGCCTCGGCCGCGTCCGAACTGGCGGCCGACGGCTGGCAGCGCGGCGCCGGTTGGGGCTACGAGGTGCGGCTGCCATCGGACTTTCCCTATGAGCTGGCCGATGGCGAGACGCTGAAGCCGATCGACGCGTGGACGAAGCTTGGCGTTCGCGCCGCCGATGGAACGCCGCTGCCAGCGAACACGGAACCTGGCAGCCTCTATATTCCCGCAGGCCGGCGCGGTCCCGGATTCATGACGTTCGCGAATTTCAAAGTCGTCCTCAAATACAACAACGCCGTGTCCTACGCGCTGGCGGTGTGCATGCTCGGCGATCTGATCGCCGGACGTCCGGGCATCCAAGGCAACTGGCCGCGCGAGGAATTGCCGCTGTCGCGTGACGAGCGCATCGCCTTCCAGACCGCCTTGGCAAAACTCGGTTTCGATCCGGGAAAGATCGACGGTGTCCTCGGCCGCGGCGTGAAGGCGGCCTTGCGCCAATACCAACGCGCGCATGGCATGCCGGCCGACGGCTTTCCCACCCTGGGCCTGCTCGGAGTTATCCTCACCGAAGTTGCCCAAAAACGGCTCTAGCCTTTGTAAATATTGACATTATTCGTTTTCGATTTTGTCGTACCCCCTCCCCCTTGCGCGAAAATCATCGCGCTTTTCTGGAACAATATTCGTTCGCATACGTCGATGCTTCGACAACGGAATTGTTCCGCGATTTTTTGATCCAACGATCGTTTGGTGCATCAGTCTTTTCTCTCGCGCGAAAGAAGTAGATAGGTGCGAGACACTGTCACGGGAACGCGGATAAGTCGGGCGGGCGCGAAAATTTCGCGCAAAGAGTTTCAACGCCTTGCGGTGAAAAGATTGCACTTAGCGGAAAAACTTATCCTCATCCTTCGACATCACGCATTGGCAACCGGTGTCTCGGCGGCTTCCTCGACGATGTCGGCGTCGGCTTCGATGATGCCGGCGTTACGCAATGTCGGCGACAGCCACATGTAGAAGATCAACGCCACCATCAAGACGCCCATGAAAATGTAGGGCACGTACGGCGACCATTCGTACATATAACCGATGAGGGGGCCGGCGATGAAACCCATCGCGCTTGCGCCGCCGATGATGCCCGCGACGGCACCTTGCTCATGCGGTGCCACCGAGAGCGAGGCACCGGAGGTGAACCCGGGACGCGCCATGCCGAAGCCGAGACCCGAAAGGGCCAGTCCCACGACCAGCGGTCCGAACTGGCCGGAGAGAAGGAAGATCACGCTGCACGCGGCCGCGGCGCCAAGGCCCCAATTCGTCATGGCGCGCGCCGAGATGTGCACGCGCTGGATGAGCACGAGCTGGGCGAACAGCGCTGCCATCGACGACGACATCTGTCCGATCATGTTGAATTGCGCCGCAGCTTCCGGCTTCACCTTCAGGACGTCCATGAAGAAGAAGCCCATGGTCTGGATGGGCACGGTGCTCGCCGTCGACAAGCCGATGGCGAAGATCACGAATGGCAGAATCCTTCGGTCATGCCATTTGAGATTCGCTTGGACGGGTTTTCTTTCCTTCGGCGGCGTGCGCTCCGGCAGGAGGAACCAGATCGTCGCCGCGCTCGCCAGCGCCAGAGCCGAGATGAAGTAGAACGGTGCCAGCAGTCCCAGGGCCGCGAAGAGACTCGCGATGGCGGGTCCGACCGTGGTGCCCAAACCGAACGCCGAGCCGACCGTCGCGACGCCCTGCATCCGTTCCGCCGGCGTGGTGCGGTCGGCGACATAGGCCTGGCTTGCCGGCGCCGTGCCGGAGCCGAGAAGCCCATAGAGCGAGCGCGACAGGATCATCAGCGGAAAGACGGCGAACGCCGGTATCCAATGCTGCAAGCCGCCCAGCATGACGGTCGCGAACAAGGCGAAGGATGCAGCGAAGGCCAGGAGCCCGAGCAGCATCACCGGCTTTCGCCCCCAATGATCGCTCTTTCTGCCCCAATAGGTCGAGGTGACGACCCAGACCGCCGCCGAGACGGCGAAGATGGTTGTCGTCTGGACCGCGGAGAGATCAAGCTGGCGCGAAAGCGGCGGCAGGATGTTGAAGAGCACAGTCTGGCCCGCGCCCATGCACACCAGGCTGATGAAGAGGGTGGCGAAAGCGCGCCGGCGCTCCGACGGCGTGGTGACGCGCAGGAAGTCGTGCGCGATCTCGACTTCTTCCTTGAGGACTTCGGTGTGACGAACGGATTCGGGATCGCGGGGCGGCATTGTTTCTCTTTCCCACCCCAATCCGGCCGATCCGTCAAGGCGCAGTTGCGCGCACATCGCGCGCCATCGCGTCAGCGCGTCTTCTTGAATCTGACCTGCGCGCTATCGCTGCGCCCCTGGGCATCGACCACCGTAAAGCGCGCCACGCCTTCGCCGTCAGGCGTGTAGAGAACCGGCTGGAAGCGATCGAAGTTGCCGAGCAACTGACCGTTGACGAGCCATGTCAGCGGCGCGCGGCCGCCATCGACTTTCAGCACGATCGTGCGGTCCTTGGCGGCGGCGGCCGGCAAAGGCACGAGCGTGCCGTTCGGCGGAAAGGAGATAGTGGGCGGCGGCACGACGATCTCTTGCGGCGGCGCGCTCTCGCGCCGGAAGATGCGCAGCGCTTCAGGCAGCCGATCGGTGGCATTGACCAAAAGCGTCCCGGCGGGCGCGGGATCGTCGCCGCGGACATCGCGCGGCAGAAGCTCGAAGGTCTTCAGGAGAATCGGCGCGGCAGAATCGCGACCGACATGTCCGGGTCTGGGCGAACCGTCGGCCTCGCCGACCCAGACGCCGACCGTGTAGTCATTGGAAAATCCGACCGACCATTGATCGCGGTAGCCGTATGAGGTGCCCGTTTTGAAGGCGACGGCATGTTGCCGTGCCAAGCCTTGTCCCATTGCCCAGCCGTCGGGCAAAGCGACGCCGCGCAGGATCTGTCTCAGGTAGAACGCGGCGACGCGTCCGAACAGACGGTGGTCCGCTGCATCGGGCGCATCGGCGACATAGCGCAGAGCGCGCGCTTTACCGCCGTTGGCGATGGCCGAATAGAGCATGGTGATGTCGGCCAGGCTGATGCCAAGACCGCCGAGCGCAACGGGCAGCGTCGGCGTGGCGCCGCCCGATGGAAAAGCCAGTCTCGCTCCCGCATTCTGCAGGGCAATCGTGAAAGCGAGCGGGCCGACCCGATCGAGAACCATCACTGCCGGCACGTTCAACGACATGCGCAGCGCATCTTGCGCCGTGACCGCGCCCTGGAAGGCACCATCGAAATCCTTCGGTGCATAGTCGCCGAACAAGGTCGGCGCATCGCTCATCATCGTCGCCGGATGCAGAATGAGATCGTCGAACGCTAGACCGTAGATGAAAGGCTTCAGCGCCGAACCCGGAGAGCGCGAACGCTGCGCCAGATCGACCTGACCTGCCGCACCCCAGTAGTTCACGCCGCCGAGATAAGCGAGAACGTTGCGCGTGCGATTTTCCACAACGACGATGGAGAGGGCGGCTCCATCGCCGAAATAGGGCACTTCCTGCGCCGCCATCCGCTCGACCGCGGCCTGAAGCGCGGCATCGAGCGTCGTCACGATGCGCGTTTGTGCGAAGCGATTGTGGAGACGCGATGCCAGGTGCGGCGCCGAGAGCGGCATCGCCTGTCGCGCGAAGGGAACGCCTTCGCGGTGCGCGAGAGCGGCATCGGCTCCGGAGATGATGCTCTCCTGCACCATGCGCGCCAGAACCTTGTCGCGGCCCTTCGCTGCGCGAACGGCATGCCGGTCGGGTCGTTGCTTGGCCGGCGATTGCGGCAACGCGACGAGCAAGGCGGCTTCGGAGAGATCGAGGCGCGATGGATCCTTGCCGAAGTAGGAGAGCGAAGCGGCGCGCACACCTTCGAGGTTGCCGCCGAACGGTGCGAGCGTCAGATACAGCGAGAGGATTTCGTCCTTCGAATAGCGCTCTTCCAATTGAAGGGCGCGCAACATCTGAAACAGTTTGACGGCGACGCCATGAGTGTGCGGCGGCTCGAGCAGGCGTGCGACCTGCATCGTCAGCGTCGAACCGCCGGAGACGACATGTCCGGCCGAGAGATATTGCAGGGCGGCGCGCGAGAGCGCGATGACGTCGACTCCCGCATGGTCGTCGAAGCGTTTGTCTTCGTACGCCTTGAGAAGGGCGAGGTAACGTGGGCTGACGTCCTGAACCCGCGTGCGCATGCGCCAATAGCCGTCCCGCGTGAGGAAGGCGCGCAAAAGCACGCCATGGCGGTCGACGATTTCCGGGGAGACGTTCTCAGCGCGCGTCATATCCGGCGGATTGGCGGTATCGGCCGTCACGAGCGCGCAGGCCAACCCGAACAGGGCGAAAGCGATGACGGTAAATCTCGCGCGCGACAACACTGGCTCGCTCCCCTCCCGTTACGGCGCGATCGTCACATTCCCCATCGCGGTTCGCGCATGCACTGCGGGCGCGTACATATCCATCACCGCTCCGGCGGGCATGACGAACGTGCCCGTCGTGACGGCGCGGGCGATATAGGCCAGGCGGAAGACAGGCTGCGGCTCGGGCTTGCGCCGATCGACGCTGTTCACATATTGCGAACCGATGCCGAACGCGGCGACGAAACGATCGTCACGCGCGTCAGTCATCGTCGTATCCGACAAGGTTTGCAGGAACGGATAGGGCTTGCCGTCTTCGCCGGAGAGCGGCATCTCGATCTCCAATCCGGCCGGAAGCAGATCGATCGCGCCCATCTGGCGATAGCTGTTGTGCTGCATCGTCCCGGACAACTCCACGATGACGCGATCATTCTGATGCAGGCGCGACAGGTCGGCCGGCGAACCGCCCATCGTCCAGATCGTCTTGGTCAAGGTAAGACCGCTCTGTTCTGCCGGCAGCGCCTTGACCGGCGTGCCTTGCACCGACGTGGTGCGCCACACCAGCGCATCGCCGCGATTGAGCAAGGTCAAGCCAGCACTGAGCTGCGCGGTCGACGGTGAAAGACGGATGGCGCCGGCCCTGGGTATTGCGGGCTGGCCGTTGACGGCGACATTGAGCGGGAATTTCTGCCGCGTCAGCGCATAGGCGGCACGCAGCATCCAGGCTTTCTCCTGTGTCGTCGTCGCATTGAGCGTCATGTCGACGTCTTGGCTCTTCTGCAGCAGCGCCGGCACGAGATCGGCTTCGCCGTTATCGGCGGCGAGTGCGGTCGCGCCGGCGAGATCGCGCGTCAGCGAGCCATAGTCTCCCACAGGATAGCCGAAGGCGTTGGCGCGGAGCGCGATGTCGCGTGCGCGGCCGAACGCAGATGCCGCGCGCGAGCGATCGCCTGCCGAATAGGCCGCCGCTCCCAGCAAGGCTTCGCCGATCGCGGCATTCATTTCCGGGCCGCGCGTGTCGGAGAAATAGCGCAGATCGGAAAGATTGACCTGGCCCGTGCGCGCCAGGAGATAGAAGGCATAGGCCCGCGTCGCATCGCTGTTGGAATCGGTGGATGCCGCCACGCGCAACCATGACGCACCGCGCTTCAAGGCATCGTTGGGCACGACGAAGCCCTTCTCTTTCGCCTGGTAGAGGAAATCGAGCGCGAAGACGCTGATCCAGGGATCGGCGTCGGAACCCGGCGCCCACATGCCGAAATTGCCGGAGTAATTCTGCATGTCGAGCACGGCATCGATGGCGTCCTGCACGCGCGGGCGAAGCGCCGCATCGCGCGGCAAGCCGGCGAGATCGGAAAGGTCGTTGAAGACGAGAAGCGGCATGGCGCGGCTCGTCGTCTGCTCTATGCAGCCATACGGATATCTGTCCAGCCACTTCAGGAGTCCCGGCACATCCGCATAGCCGTGCGCCGCAGCGACCGTCAGACCGACCGTCGAGGTGCCGCGAACAAGATCGGCGACGAGCTGGCCGTTCGCCGTATACGTCGCCTTGGACGCAAACGGCAGCGTTTCATCGCGCGCAATGTCGAGCTGCGGCGCACGCGACTCGATCTGCCAGGAATGGGTAACGTTGAAACCGCCGGGGCCTTTGACGTTCAAGGCGATGGTCGCGATGCCGAGGCCGCGACCTTCCAATTGAATCGGGAGCAGAACCCGCTGCCCGACGCGCAGCGCCTGCGTCACGACAGTCTGTTTGGCGCCGTTGGGCAGTGCGATGGGACCGCTCGCCGTCACGCTCGCGACATACGTGCCGGGCCGTCCTTCGACATTGTTGAGATTGAGCGCGGCGGACGCATGATCGCCGGGCGCCAAGAAGCGCGGCAGCACGATGTCGGCGACAACGGGATCGCGAACCGTCAGCGGGCGATCCGCATGGCCGAGCTTGCCGGCGCTGAAGGCGACCGCCATCAGGCGCAGTTCACCGTTGAAGTCGGGCACGTCGAGCGTGACGTTCGTCATGCCGCCTTGTCCGACTTTGACCAAGCCTGAGAACAACGCGACGGTCTTGGTCGGCACCACCGCGAGCGGCCGGCCGCCGAAATTGTCGCCGCCTTCGCGCAAGGCGCCGACGGCGCCCTTCTCCGCCTTGATCAGGCGGCCATAGTCGTCGCGCATGTCAACGCCCAGCTGACGCTTGGCGAAGTACCAATCGTTCGGATTGGGCGAGGAAAAGTTCGTGAGTTGAAGGATGCCTTCGTCCACCGCCGCCAGCGTGAGATACGCCTCCTCGCCGCTCTCGAGACCCTTGATGGCGACGGGAATGGTGAGTTTCTGGCGCGGCAGGATGCGCTCAGGCCCGCCGATCAACGTCGTCAGCGTGCGTTCGGAACTGTCGACTTGCAGCCAGGCGAGGCCGATGGAACGCACGGGCTCGCGGCCGGTGGATTCGCTCAAGGGCCGATAATCGGTGACGAGCACATAGGCACCCGGACCCCAATCCGCCGCGATGGGAACATCGACGCTCGTGCCGCTCGCCGGCGCATCGATCACCCTCGACGAGAAGACCTTGTCGCCGGCAACGACGACCAGCGCCTTGCCATCGGCAGTCGGCTTAATGCGCACATGCGCCACCTGGCCGATACGATAGCTCGGCTTGTCGGCGGCAACGGGGATGCGATCAGGCCTGTCGCCGGCCGAACTCGCCGACCAGCCGGAATAGAAGCGATAGGATGCCGCCGCGCCCGAACGCGGATCGCTGATCGTCAGGCGATACGGCCCGAAAGGCAGCGTTTGCGACAACTTGAGCGGTGCGCCGGCGCCAATGTCGACCGTGCCGCTGGTGATCAGCCGGTCGCGCGTCACAGATTGATACTTCCACGATCCTTCGCTCTGGTACCACTGGTAGGACGCGTCTTCACGCACCCAGGAAAAGGTCAGCTTGTCGAGCGCGATACGTTTGCCGTCCGCATCGACGGCGATCACCTCGAAGCCGGCCGGCGCATTTTCCGTGACGGAGCCATATTGAAAGCTCGGCCTCAGTCCGATCAGAACATCGCGCGTCCGCACCGGTATTTCGATGTTCTTGTCGGTGGTGCGCCCGCCGGGCTCGTGAATCGAAATCGTGATCGTCGCCTTTAAGGGAAGCGTCGTATCGGCGAGGTCGCCAATCGACCCCGTCGCTTCCGTTACTCCTGCCGCATCAGTCTCGGGAACGTTCATGGGTACGTCGACGGACTCGAATTTGTCGTCGACGCGGCCGAACTGATAGTCCCTGAAGGCGGCGAAGGGTGCACCGTCGACGACGATCTTCGCGCTGCCTTCGCCGGACAAGCCCGATGCCGGCGCGCCATAGAGGAAGCGGCTCTCCGCGCGGATGCGAATTGCCTGATTGGCGCGTGCAACGCGTGTCTCGGCTGTCAGCGCGACCTTCAAACGTTGCGGCACGAAATCGGCGACGTCGAACTGGACACGCCCGATCGGCGCGCCTTTTGGATCGATGTAGGCGGCGATCTGCCAGCGGCCATGCGGCGCGCGATTGCTGAGCTTCAGCGACCAGGTCGCCGCGCCCGCCGACAGAGAGGCGCCGGGAAACGTCGTTCGCGACACTTCGAGACCGTCGGGACGAGTCGCAACGAGCGTCAGAGGAGCCGTGACGGCCTGAGCGACCCGATCCCGCATCAAGGTCGTCGCCTGAACGCTCTCGCCCGGACGATAGACGCCGCGCTCGGTGTAGAGATAGGCATCGACCGGCCCAGGCGTAATGCGTCCGCTGACGCCGCGGTCGGTCAGGTCGAACGCTGCGCGACGCAGATCCAGAAAGCTGAAGTCGCCGCGCGAGCCATAGGCCATCACGACGACCGGCGCGTCGCCCCCCGACGCACGCAGCAAGCCCGCCGCGAAATCGGCACGTCCGTCGCCATTGGTGCTCGTTGTGGCAAGCACGTTGTTGTCGCGCGCCACGAGCGTCAACTTCACGCCGTCCAGCGGCCGGGCGCTCGCATAGGAGCGTGCAAAGACGGTCAGGCCATTGGTGCCTTGGAACGTCGTCAGCGCGATGTCGGAAGCCACCACCCATTGGGCCGCGATCGCACCTTGGTCGTAATAGTCCTCATCGACCTTCTTTGCGGCATCCATCGCGATCAGCACATAGGCGCCGGGCGGCTTGCCGTTCAGGATTTCGCGGATCGGAACCAGCGTGACGACGGAGTCGTTCTTGACGTTCGCCACATCCATCGTGCCGGACCACACCAGGGTGCCTTGCGACGTCTCGAGGTCGTTGTCCTTCCAGGTATAAAGCGTCGTCTGATCGACGGTGCCGCTCTCGATCTGGGAGAGCAGCCGGTCGCCGACCCGAATGACCTTGAGACGCAGCTTGGCGATGTTCACCGTCGTGACGGGAACGCCGTCGGCATTGTCGCGCGGCAGGATGATTCCGCCGGCGAAGCGCACGAGCGAAGGCTTGTCGCGCAGTTCGACGGGGACCGTCTCTTCGGACGTCAGCTTTTCTCCGGTCGCGGCGGGCAAACCTTCTTTCAAGGCGACGTTGTAGGTCTTGTTGAAGTCCAGACCCGAAAGACAGAGGCGGTTGTCGACCACGTGCGATGCAACGCGCGTCTCGGGATCGACCGAGAAGTAATCTTCGTAATGCGTGCGGCCCGATGCATCGAGATTGCGGGTGAACACCAGGCATGCTTCCGCCTGCGGCTTGGTGGTGTCGATATCCAGACGGCGAAAGACAAAGTCGGGCGCCTCTGCGATCTGAGCCGGCGTCAGTGTACCGGTGACGGAGGAGAGACCGTTCTGCAAGCGCGCGAGAAAATTGTTGCCGGGCTCAGTACTTCTTCCGCCCAGGATGTAAAGCGTCGCGATGACGATGGCGATGACGGCGACGACGCCGCCTGCGATCACGAGATAGTGCCGATTGTTACTGCCCACGTTGGTCCCCCACACGCGAAGAGCTTAACGTTGTGCCCCATGCACAGCAATTCACGGCTGGCAAAACTGAGCGTTGATCAAGGCGGGATGTTGACAGACTCGCGTCAGAGTCGGCGCACGCAAAAAAATATTTTGATTAGTTTGTCGAAGGACAGTTCACGCGACCAGCGGCGAACTGACATTGCCGCTCCGGCGTTCCGGCCGAGTCGTAGAGCTGGATGCTCCAGCCCTTTGCCACCGGATCGCGCCTCAGCATCAGAAAGCCGAAGCCGTTAACGGAGAGTCCGTCCTTCACGCTGACGCCGGAATGACCCTGGAAGATGGTGCCGCGAAGATTGGCCGGCGTTGGGTCGAGACTGTCGCCGCCATGACCGGCGACAATTTGCGGCGGCAGCTTGGCGGCGTAGTTGATGGCCTCGAAGGTATGGATATGCCCCGACAGCATGAGCGAGATGGCTCGGAATGCGCTCAGGTCTCCGGAGGCCTCGATCATGGTCGCGTTGCCGCCGATCGGAATGCCGAGCGGACCGCTGATCGCCGCCCAGATCGGCCGGTGCGACGCGAGCCAAAGCTCCCGCCCCGCCGACGCCATGCCAAGCGTCTTCAGCGCGTCAAAGTCGGCTCGATAAAGCGCGACGGACTTGTCGTCGACGCTCGTATCCGAAGCACTGGCATTGTCCATCACTGCGATCGTCTCGCTGCCGGCGTTTACCGCATACGGCGGCTGATGCTCTGCACAGGGCGCGGCTGGATCGTAAGCCGTCGGACCCAGAAGGCGCAGATAACCGGCGCCGCCACGCGAGCAGTCCTCGTGATTGCCGCGAACGAAAATCCAAGGTGCGGCGGACAGAAGCGGAGCCGCCGGCGCGAAGAAATCCGCCGCCCAACTCTCCCAATTGTCGCCATGGGGCGAGCCGGCGCAGCCGGCATTTCCTTCCGGGCACGGCGATTCGCGGTAGAGGTAGTCGCCCAGATGAATGACCAGGTCCGGTTTCAGGGCGGCGGCCGCCGCCGCCAGCCCAGCGAAAGGCCAAGCGGCGGGATCGTTGCACGCCTGAACGAACGTCCCCTTGATGCGGCAGCCCGTGTCGCCCAGGACGAGGACGCGCTGAGGATCAGCAGCCGGGACAGAAAACGTTTCGACGGCTTCGCCGCCTCTGGGCTCGGCGATATCCACGGTCACACTTTTTGCGGTCGCAGGAATGGCGAGACTGCAGAGCAGCGGAAATTCGCCGTTTGCCGAGGCCCGTTCGGCCATTGGCGCTGATAAAGGACCGCGGTCCGAAGCAAAGTGTGCGGTCGGACATCTGCCGCTCGCGACAACGCGAAGTTCGACACCTCCCGGCACCATCTGAATCCAGGCGTCGGTCGGGACTTGTGCGACGGCGGCCGACACCAGCCACGGCGCAAGCAGCAGGAGAATCGATCGTTTCATCGAGCGACTATGCCGCAATGCCTCGCCCGCCGCAGTCGTGACGATCAGGCCGGGCGCCAGTTGCCGTGGAAGCCGTACGGCACGCGCCGCGGCAGATGGGCCAACCCGACGGGACCTTTTGTGATATCGGTGGCGTCGAACACCGCGAGGTCGCTCTTGTCCGTTGCGCCGCGATAGACCAGCGAGAGAAGCCAGCCGTCGCCCTCCTCCGCCTTCCTGCTGCGCGGAATAAAGATCGGCTCACCCGGCACGTCGCCCGCGGGAAACTCATAGAGCAGCCGTGTCCCGCTTTCGGCATCGACATGCGCAATGCCATTGAAGATGACCTTGCCAGTGTCGGACGAGTCCGCGGCAAAATATCCGTGGCGATAAGGAAGGCCTGCCCGTCTTTCGTCGAAGCGCGGGAATTCGCCGGCCAAATCGTCCAGCGGCGTCTGCTTGATCGCGTTCGTGTTTTGCGAAAGATCGAAGGTCCAGCGTACGAGCTTGGCCGATGACGGCATACCCGGTGTTCCGTCCGCGTTGGGAAAAAGCGGCGCCTGCTCATATTGCATGACGTCGGCATAAATCTTGTCGCCGACCTCCCACGCGTTCATGGGATGAAAGACGTAACAAGGGTCGGCCGTGAACCAACGCATCGTGTCGATGCCGGCGTTGCGCGCGACAACGCCGATATGGCTTCCCAATTCGGGCTCCCAGCCGAAGGCCGGCTTGCCGCTCATGGCGCGCTCGAGGCTGCCGGACAATGGCAGAATGGGAAACAGCGCATAGTTCTTGGTCACCAGGAAATCGTGAACCATGCTCGAATAGGGCGCCTGGAAGCGATCGAGCCGCGTCACTTGGCCAGTGCGATCGACGATGCCGAAGACCAATCCGGCCGACAATGGCACCTCTCCGATGCCGTAGCCGAAAAAAACCAACTCGCCCGTTTCAGGATCCAATTTGGGGTGGGCGGTAAATCGACCCGCATTCCCCGCGTAAGAAACATAGCCGCGCGGCATAAGTGTCTCTGGGTCAACTTCGAAGGGTTGGTGACCTTCCTCAAGCGCGAGGAGTCTTCCCGCGTGCCAAATCACATTTGTGTTAGCGACGCCGCCGTCCTTTCCCAGAGTGGACGGGTCACTTGTCAGCGGATTTCCAAACGTCCCGAACAACGATTTGCCCGCCGCGTTCTCCAGCTCCCATTTTTGCGTACGTACGTAACGATTTTTGTAACCAACCCGGCCGTTCCGAAGAATGAAGGAATGGAGCATTCCGTCGCCCGCGAACCAATGGTGGTTCGAATCGCGCGGCGGAAATTGGGGGTTGGGTCCGTTTCGGTAAAACGTGCCGTTCAAATTCGCGGGAATTTCTCCGGTCAGTGACAAGTCTTGTAAATCGTCCTCACATCTCACTGGACCAAAATTGCCGGCGAGGTATGGGTTGATTTGAACAGGAGCATTCATGAAGGGACCTCCCGAAAGAGAGAAATAGACGTTGTAAATGTATCGCATAAACGTTTCGCGTTTGGCAAAACCTTACACTTTGATAAGGAATCGTTATGCCTCGTATCCTCAGTCAGTCAGATGTAGCGGATTTCCGGGAGCGGCTTTGCGTGGCTGCGACCCGAATGTTCGATGCGCGCGGCCCGGAAGGTTTCACGATGCGCGAGCTTGCGGCAGAGCTTGGCGTAAGCGCAATGACGCCGTATCGCTACTTTAAGGACAAGGAAGACATTCTGGCCGCCGTTCGCGCGCGCGCCTTCAATCGTTTTGCGGACGCACTCGAGACTGCTCTTGCGCAGGTCCCGCATAACGACGAGGCGATCTATCGCGCCTATGTCGCTTTCGCCTTTGGTGAACCCGCCGCTTACAAACTGATGTTCGATCTCACGCAGCCAGATGAGAGCCTCTATCCCGACCTGGTCAGGGCCAATGCCCGCGCCCGCGCGACGATGACGGAGTATGTCAGGCTGATGATCGATGCCGGAAAATTCGCCGGCGACGCCGGTCTCATCGGCCATGTGTTCTGGGCCGTGTTGCATGGCACGATCGTGCTCAAACTGGCGGGAAAGCTGACGCCGGAATACGACTTCCATCGCATCAGCGATGAAGCGTCCCGCGTCGTAAGCGACGCCTATCGACCGAAGCGTGCCTGAGCTTACTCCCCTGCTGAAACGGGCGTAGCCCTCAGCGGGGGTTCGGAACCAGACAAGCTTTCAGCGACGCCAAACGCACCGGCGATGGCGTCGCGCGCCGCCAGTTCTTCGCGTATGCCGTCATGCCTCTTGCGGTCGAGCTTGTAGCCCCAAAGCGCGCCCGCGCCGACGAACATGGTGAGAACTGGGACGACGACATAGCAGCCGATGAGCGCATCCAGCGCGACGCCGGAGTTGACGATGCCTTCCTTGGCCTCGAATCCGAAGGCCGCCAGGATTCCGAACGTGATGCCGACCGAGAGTGTCGAACCCACTTTCGATGTGCTCGTGATCAATCCGTACAGCAAGGCCGAACGATCCTTGCCGATATCGAGACGCACTTCATCGCTGATGTCGGCGACCATGGCGCGGATCAGGAACGTGAAACAACTTACGACAAAGCCCGCGAAGAACATGCCCGGAACCATCACCGTCATGTTGCCGTGCGGTGAGACAAAGACGATCATCTGGGCAAAGCCGTAGAGCACACAGCCCGTCATGACGGTCTGGTGCTTGCCGAGTCGCCTGGCGATCAGTGCCCAGGTCGGGGCGCCGAAGAGACCCGCCATGATGTAGATCAGAAGCAGTACGTTCGTCTGCGTGCGCGTGAATTGGAGCGCCTGCGTGAAGAAGAAGATATAGAGCGCCCCGGTGATGGCCGGGCCGAGCGCCAGCGCCAGGTCGGCCGCGAGAACGCGAAGCAATGACGGGCGTGCGAACATCACCCAATAGTCGTGCAGCGTGACGCGCTCGGCTTTCTCGACTTGCTTCGGCTCGCCCACCACGAACGTGCACAGGAGAATCGTGAGCGGCGTAACGCCAATGATGAACCAGCCCATCGCCTGCACCCCTTGCGTCACCGACTTGTGCCAAAGGGTCGATAGCACCGGCTCCAATGCGAGCACGGTGATGGTCGCCAGCACGCCGACCGCCTGCATCCAGCCATAGACGACGGAGCGCTGGTGATATTCCGGCACCAACGCCGCAGCCCAGGCGGAGTGCCCGAGAATGAGCATCGAAAAACCGGCATAAAGCACGAGCAGCCAGCCGACCATGTAGAAGGTCGTGATGCCCGGCTCGGCCATGAAGATCATGTAGGAAGCGATCATCAGAAGCGGCGCGCCGGCGACCATCCACGGCCGGAACCTGCCGAAAGGCGTTCTCGTCGCGTTGATGGCAACACCGATCAGCGGATCGAACAGAATGTCGATCAATCGGACCATGGTGAACGCGAGACCAACCGAAGCCAGGGAAAGCCCGATATGGCTCGCGTAGTAGTTCGGGAGATAGACCGACAATGGAACACCAAGCGCCGCGGCCGGCATGGCCGCGCTCGCAAATGGCGCAAGCAGGCGCGCGGGCAGCCGCTTCATCGGACTCTTGATCGCCTCACGCATCGGCAGGCCTCCCGGATTGCGTCTCTCTCGGACACTCTTGGAGAGAGTTCAGACGGGTTTTGGCTTCGGCGCAACCGAAATTCGCGCGCGGTGTTGCCGGACCAGCTTGCCCGTCACGCCCGCTCGTTGAGCGCACCCAATTCGGGCTCCGGTGGTTCGCCCGTCAGGCTCTGCAATGCGTCGCGCGCGCCCGCGATCGCATCGGATGCCGACAAGGCGATGCGAATGTCGGCATGGCGCTTTTCGTCGAGCTTGTATCCCCACATGGCGAAACCGCCGATCAGCACGCAGACGACAGGCGGCACCAGATAGCAAGCCTGAAGACCCCAAAGCGCGTCAGCCGTGTTGACCGCGCCTTCCGCCGGATTGAAGCCGAAGAGCGGAAGGATCGCGTAGGCGACGCCCACCGATATCGTCCCTCCGATCTTGTTCGTGCTCGTGACCAGAGCATAGAGAAGACCGGTGCGATCCTTGCCGGTCTCGAGCCGCACTTCGTCGCTGACATCGGCGATCATGGCGCGCACCAGGAAAGGGAACGCGCTGGCGACAAAGCCGACGGAGAACATCGCCGCCATCATCGGATAGACCTGCGCCTTCGGCAGCATCAGAAGCGTCGACTGCGCGGCGACGTAGCATACGCTGGCGATGCGAATGCTTTGATGCTTGCCGAAGCGTCTCGCCACCCGCGCCCAGAACGTAGGGCCAAACAGGCCCGCGACGATATAGAAGAGAAGCAGATAGTTGGCCTGGACCGGGCTGTAGCCGCGCGCCTGTTCGAAGAAGAAGAGATAGAGCGGCGCGGTGATGGCCGGGCCAAGCGTGCAGAACATGTCCGCGCACATGATGCGCAGCATCTCCGGTCTTGCGACGAGCGCCAGATAATCTCTCGGTCCGAACCGTTCGGATTTGGCGAGCACCGGCTTCTCGGGTTCGGGCGCGAAGACGACCGTCGTCAATACACCCACGATCACCGCCGCAAAGATGAAGCAGCCCATCAAGGGCACGCCTCTGAACGGAATGCTCTTCCACAAGAGCGGCAGCAATGCAGGAACGAGAAGAACGCCGATCGCTCCCACGACGGCCACGGCCTGGATCCAACCATAGACGCGGCTGCGCTGGTGATACTCGGCGACGAGGGCCGCGCCCCACGCGGCTTGCGAGAGCGTCAGCATCGAATAGCCCAGATAGAGCAGAAGAAGCCAGCCAACGAGGTAACTCGTGCCGACCCCCTTGTCCGGGAAGTAGATCATCCAGACCGTGAACAGGAGCAGCGGGGCGGAGGCCGCGAGCCACGGCCGGTATTTTCCCATTCCCGTGCGCGTCCAATCCATCGCCACGCCGAGCAGCGGATCGATGGAGATATCGAGCAGCCGCACCATCATGAAAGCGCCCCCGACTGCCGCCAGCGGAATGCCGATGTGGCTCGCATAATAGTTCGTGAGATAGACGCCCAACGTGGTTACCAGCGCCCCGACCGGCAGGGCGCCTGCCGCAAAGGTCACCAGACGGCCGGGCGGAATCGGGCCGGCGGATACGGAGATTTTGTCGGCCATCGCTCACTCCCCAAGGCGCCTCTTGCGGGCGGTGCGATGAGTGAGAGACCTTTTGCGTGCGAGCGCAATACAAAACATTGCACGGCATCGCCCGTCGAGAGAGTAGGCAAGGCTTTGCGGCCCCGATAAGCTCAGATGTCGCACGGGCGGATCTGATGTGAGCGAAGCAAAGCCGGCCACGACCCACCCGATCGTCTATCTGCTTTTGTGCGTGCCGTTCGGCGCGACGTCCGGCTATGTGAACGTCACCCTCGCCTATCTGCTCAGCCACGCCGGCGTGAGTGTTTCGGCGGTCGCGGGTTTGGTGGCGATCAATCTCGTGCCGCAAGCCTGGAAAGCTCTGTGGGCGCCGATTGTCGACACGACACTGACGAGCAAGCGCTGGTATTTATTGGCCGCCATCGTCACCGCGCTCACGCTTGGTGCGATCGGCTTTTTCCCGGCCGGTCCGTCGACGTTGTCCATCATCACAGTCCTTGTGTTCGCGAACAGCGTCGCCGTCACTTTTCTGGCGATGGCGGCGGAAAATCTCATGGCGCATGCCACGCGGATGGAGGAGAAGGGGCGCGCTGGCGGCTGGTACCAGGCGGGCAATCTGGGCGGCGCCGGCATCGGCGGCGGTGCTGCGCTCTGGATCGCGCAGCACTCTGTGATCGTCTGGCTTCCGGGCGCAGCGATGGGGGCGCTCTTTCTCGCCTGCTGCATTGCGCTTTTGTTCGTCGCGGAGCCCGAACAGGCCCATCGCAAGTTGCTCTATCTCGAAAGCCTGCGCGAAGTCGCTGTCGATGTCTGGCAGACCGCCAAGTCGCGCGTAGGCTTCCTGGCGCTGTTGATCTGTTTTCTCCCCATTGGTAGCGGCGCCGCTTCGGGGCTTTGGTCCGCGGTTGCGGGAGACTGGCATGCCGGAGCCGATACGGTGGCTCTTGTCAACGGCGTGCTGAGCGGCGTGATTTCGGCGATCGCTTGCGTCATCGGCGGCTATCTCTGCGATCGCATGGATCGCAAATTTGCCTACGCCTTGTTCGGCGTCTTTCTGGCGGCCGTCGCACTAGTGATGGCGGCTGCAGCCCGGACACAGACGATGTTCATCGTCTTCACGCTGTCATACGCGTTCGTGCAGGGCTTGAACTATGCGTCGTTCAGCGCCGTCGTGCTGGAAGCCATCGGGCGCGGAGCCGCGGCGACGAAATACAATCTCTACGCCTCGCTCTCCAATATGCCGATTGCCTATATGACGATCGTCGATGGCTGGGGCTATGGCCGCTGGCACGCGAACGGCTTGCTCGCCGCCGATGCCGTAACGGGATTGATTGCCGTTGGTTTCTTTGCGGTGGTCGCCGCCGCGACGCGGCCACGCGTCGTCGTGCCTGCGGAATAGCGCGCGTCAAGTTCCGCAGAATGTCTGCGTGACGATTTCGTCAGGCGTGGGCGCGTCGGCGTAATGCGCAAATGAAGGCTGGTCATCATAAGGTGACCTGAGCACGCTCAAGAGCTCCTCCAGCGGCGCGAAATCGCCCTTACGCTGGGCCGCAACGATCACCGCTTCGACGCGGTGGTTGCGCGGGATGAAGGCCGGATTGTTTTGCCGCATCAGCGCCGCATGCTCGACGGGGGTGCGCCCTGATAGAGCCAGACGGTTGCGCCACTTCAGAGCCCATTCGTCGAACGCCAGCGGGTTCTCGAAGAGCGAGCGAACGGGTCCGTCGGCGGCGTCTCCCCGCTCAGCCGCGTCGCAGAGCAGGCGGAACGACAAGGTGAAGTCGACCTTGTTGGCGGCCATGCGCTCCAGCAGGTCTCCGGCGAGCGCGACGTCGCCATCCTTCGCGTCATCGATGCCGATCTTGCGCAGGAGACCAGAGAAAAGCGCAGTCTCAAATTGCGCCGGAAACGCATCGATCGCGGCGCGCGCCGAAGCGAGCGCCTGCTCTTCGTTCGCGCCCAGCAGAGGCAGAAGTGCCTGCGCCAATCGAACGAGATTCCAATGGGCGATGCGCGGCTGGTTGCCGTAGGCATAGCGGCCGCCGGCGTCGATCGAACTGAACACTTGCGCCGGGTTGAATGTATCCATGAACGCGCAGGGGCCGTAGTCGATCGTCTCGCCCGAAATGGCCATGTTGTCGGTATTCATGACGCCGTGGATGAAGCCGACCAGCTGCCAACGCGCGACCAGTTTGGCGGTGCGAGAAATTACTCCGTCGAGCAACGCCCCATAGCGATTTTCGTCGCGTTGGAGGCCGGGATAAAGCCTCTCGATCACATAGTCGGCAAGTTGGCGCACGCCTTCGCTGTCGCCGCGGTTGGAGAAATATTCAAACGTGCCGACACGAACGTGACTTTGCGCGACACGCGTGAGGACCGCGCCAGGTAAAAGGCCATCCTGCCGCAACACCTCTTCTCCCGTCATCACGACGGCGAGCGAACGGGTCGTCGGAATTCCCAACGCGAACATCGCCTCGCTGACGATATATTCGCGCAGCACCGGTCCAAGCGCGGCGCGGCCATCGCCATTGCGCGAAAACGGCGTCGGTCCGGCGCCCTTCAACTGAATGTCGCGCCTGACCCCATTTGCGTCGCGGAGTTCGCCCAGGAGGATTGCGCGCCCGTCGCCCAATTGCGGAACCCAACTGCCGAATTGATGCCCGGCATACGCCATGGCGAGCGGTTCGGCACCTTTGGGAACTTTGTTCCCGGCCAACGTCTCGACGCCTTCGGGCGAGGCGAGCCACGCTGGATCGAGCCCGAGCTGCCGGGCCAAGGGCACGTTCAGCTTGACGAGCCTGGGCTTTCTGACCGCCGTCGGCGCGAGCTTTGCGTAAAACCGTTCAGGCAATCGCGCATAGGAATTGTCGAACGCGAACGCGGCATCTCGGTTCGGGTTGTCCAGTGACCGTTGCATGTTGCTCGCAGCGCTACACCCACGCGCTTCCCGCCGCAAGCACGCCGTTCGTCAGATAGTCGGCTCGATCTTTTCGGCGGGCGGTGTCGGCGAGCGCTGGAAATAGTCGCGAAGGCCGGCCAAGAAGCTCGCGAGAGCCAAACCACCAGTGACGTATTGCACAACGTTTGCGACTGAATCGGGCACCAGCCAGAGCGACAAACCGAACCCGACCGTCGTCACGATCGAAAGCGTGCGCCATGGCTCGCGAAAGCGCCCTCTTCGCTTCCTTCGCGCCGCTTTCCATTCTCCGAGTTCGCGATCGACGTCGGGAGCTTCATCGATTTGAGCGGCCGGAGCGACGGAAACAACGGGCACCGGTGCGGTTGCATCGGGCCGGATCGCTTTCGCGATCAGCGGCCGTGCCGTCTGCCGCGGTTCCTCCGGTAGCGGACGGCGTCCAAAATTCCGCTTCTGTTGCATCAAACCATCCTGTCGGACGCAGGATGATCGCAGCATCCGGTTTAGCGAGTGATTAACAAAGCGCGCGAGGTTTTAACGCTCGAAGACCCGCTCAGGCTGCAATTTTCCGACATAAACCTGAGGCGCTCGGGGATTCAGTCGGCGTAGCTGGCGACGCGTTTCTGCATGTTCGACATCACCGCTTCGATTTGATTGGGCGATCCGATCAAGGCGACCTGTTCGCTGGTCTCGTGCTTCAGAATCGTTTTCTGGTCGGCATCGGCCGCAAGATTGAACAGCCGCTTGCCGGCGCGAACGGCATCGGGGTTCTTGGCTGCGATTTCGGCGGCGAGCTTCATCGCATCGCCGTGCGGATCGTTCGAAACCCGTGTCGCGATGCCCAGCGCCAGCGCTTCCTCGCCGGAGAAAATCCGGCCCGTGTAGGTCAGCTCGCGCGCCACATCCTCGCGTACCAGGCCGCGCAGCAACACCAAGCCGGCCATATCGGGCACCAGGCCCCATTTGATTTCGAGCACCGCCATGCGCGTGTCAGGCGCGACGATGCGAATGTCGGGGCCGAGCGCGAGTTGGAAGCCGCCGCCAAAGGCGACGCCGTGGACGGCGGCAATCACCGGCACCGGCAATTCGCGCCACACCATCACCGCATGTTGCGCACGATTGGAGCCGCCTTCGGTGCGCGGCATTTCGACAAGGCCCGTGCCGCCGCGCCGTTCGCCGGACGCCATCTTGCCGAAATTTCCCATGTCGAGACCGGCGCAGAAGGCGCGCCCCTCGCCCGACAGAACGACGGCGCGCAGTCCCTTTTGCGTCTTGAGGCGTTCGCCCGTCTCGACGAGCGCGCTGAACATCGCATCGTCGAGCGCGTTCATCTTGTCGGCGCGCACCAGACGGACATCGGCGACGCCGCCATGCATTTCAACGCGGATCCGCTCTTCCATCATACCCACTCCAAGCGATTTGGCTGACCGTGCGAGTGGCGGGGCGCGGAGTCAAGAACCGCTGCTCGTCGGGGAAGCTTTGCGGGCCATCAGTCCGCGAGGAACCGGCGCAAAAGCGTTTCGCTCTCGCCTGGGTTATCGCGGTGCACGCCATGGCCCGCGCCCTTGAACACCTTGAGTTCGCCGACACCCGGCGGCAGCGAGGCGACGATTTCCTCCGAACAAACCACAGGCGTGATGGGATCATAGTCGCCAACCGTCACGAGCGTCGGACAACGAACGGCCTTCAGTCCCGCGCGGGCGTCCATCGTTCGCATTTCGCCCAGTGAAAAATGGCGCGTGGTCTCGGGCCGCATGATGGCACGTCGCCGCGCGGCGGCCTGATCTTCTCCGCCGGCCGGGTTGTAGAGCGGCATGCACACCGCAATATACTCCGCCATCGAATTTTCATCAGGCGTGTTCCAGAAACGCTCGGCCACCTGGCGCGCCTTCGTTCCGCCACGCTCCTCCATCATGCGAAAGCTCACCTCGAGGTGCATGCGCGCCGCGGTCGAGGAGAGAATGAGTTTCGCGGGATGCGCCGGATGGCGCGCGGCATAGGACATTGCCACCATGCCGCCGAACGAATTACCGAAGACCACCGGTCTTTCAATGCCGAGTGCGTCGCAGAACGCTTTCACATCGTCGCCCCATTGCGCCAGAGTCCAGGTGTCGGGCGTCCCGGACGAACGGCCATTGCCACGATGATCGATATAGACGACCTGATGCGTGTCGGCGAAACGATCGAAATAGGGCCGCATCGTCGAGTGATCGAAGCCTGGCCCGCCATGCATCACGATCAAGCTCGGCCGTTCGCGCATACGCTCGCCGTCGATGGCGAGCTTGGCGCCCACCGTGTCGAAAAAAATACTTGCTCCGTTCACGTTCAAAAACATGTCGTTCCTCTAGCCCAGAGCGCCGCGAATGCCGACCTTGCGGTCGACGGGATCGATCAGGACGCCGGGATTGAGAATGCCGGCCGGATCGAGCGTCTTCTTCGCACTGGAAAGCGCCGCGCGAAAGAGCGGCGGCGATTGCATTTCGTAGCCGGAACGATGATCGCGGCCGACGGCGTGATGATGCGTCACCGTCCCGCCCAGCGACACCACGATCTCGTTGGTCGCGCGTTTGATGTCGCGCCATCTCGCCAAAGCGTCCGCAAGCTTTCCATTCGCCGAACCCAGCGCGGAATAGGAGAAGTACGGCGCGGGCCCGTCCGGATAGATGTGCGTAAAGCGGCAGGAGATGCCGGCGTCATGACCGCAGATCTCGCGGATAGCTGCGTGCGTCTTCTCGCGCACGCCTTCATACAAATTCTCGAACCGGTCCCAGGTGATCGACGTCTCGAACGTGTCCGTGATGACGCCCCTCGCGACCATGTGATCGCGGTAGTAAGGCATGCGGATAAAAGCACTGCGCCATTGCCCCGCCGCTCCCTTGCGATGTTCTTGCGCTCCGCCAGCCGGCGCCAACGACCGCGCCACGGCTTCGGCATCGACTTGTCCGCCGTGATCGCCCACAAGTTCGAGGGCGCGCGCCATCCACGGACCAAGCGGGTGATCGGCCGACTCGAATCCCAGGACCAGGACTGCAGACGTTCCGTGGCCGACGCCATTGTTCCGCGCTTCGGCAGGATCAAGGAGCCGGCAATTGGTCGGGAACAGTGCGGATTGCGAGAGAGCGCGCACGGCCGCGACTGCATTTGTCATCTTTGCGAAGGAAACGCTTGCCGAGGCCTGGTGCACGGGCCTGTCCTGCAGCCGCATCCAAGCGTCGACGATCACGCCGAGAATGCCTTCCGAGCCGATGACTAGACGGTCCGGAGATGGTCCGGCGCCCGAGCCTGGCAGCCGCCGGGTTTCGAGCGTCCCTGCCGGTGTCACCAGACGCGTCGATTCCACGAAGTCGTCGATGTGCGTGTAGAGCGAGGCATAATGGCCGCCGCTGCGCGTGGCGATCCAGCCGCCGAGCGTGGAGAGCTGCAGGCTTTGCGGAAAGTGGCGCAGCGTGAGGCCGTGCGGTCGCAACTGATCTTCAAGTTCGGGCCCAAGCGCCCCGGCCTGGATTTTCGCCGCGCGACTGGCGCGATCGATTTCGAGAACGCGGTTCAGATATTGCAAGTCGAGCGACACCGTGCCCGCATAGGAATCTCCGACATCGGGTTCGACGCCACCCGCGACGCTGGAACCGCCGCCGAACGGGATCACGGCGACATTCGCACGCGAAGCCCATTCGAGGATGGCCACGATGTCGCTTTCCGATTTCGGAAACGCGACAAGGTCCGGCGGTTGAGGCACGTCGCGCATGAACATGCGAACGATGTCGGCATAGGATTTGCCATAGCTGTGGACGAGCCGGTCGTAAGGCGTGGTCGATACAAGCGGGGCGAGCGCCTGGGGAACAGTGACGCGCGGCGAACGCAACTCAAACTCCGTCTCGCGCGGCGGCGCGATTTCCACCGTCGAACCGAAAGGCTTGATGAGGTCTCTGGTGCGCGACTCTTCCTCAGGCGAGAGTGCCTCGTCAGCGTAACCCCAGCCGTAGAAGCGCAGCTTCCGGCGACGTGACAGCGTAGCGGTTTCGGTCATGAGATGGCCTCCCGATCCGATCTTGAACGATGACCGGCCCTTCCGTCGAGATCGAAGAACTTGACCTTGAAGTGCATTTCGTCAATCTCGGGCGGGACTCCGACATTCCGCTTGAAATGGAACCCTGATGAACACGCTGTTCGAACCCTTGCCTCTCCAGCGCGGCCCGGCGTGGAAAAACCGCTTCATGCTCGCGCCTTTGACCAATTTGCAGAGTCACGAAGATGGCCGCATCTCCGACGACGAATACAACTGGCTGACGTACCGCGCGAGCGGCGGCTTCGGCCTCGTCATGACCTGTGCGGCGCATGTGCAGCGCATCGGACAGGGTTTCCCAGGTCAACTCGGAACGTTCGGCGAGCAGCACGTTGCCGGTCTCGCGCGGCTCGCGTCCGCCATTCGGGCCGAAGGTGCGGTGTCGTCGTTGCAACTGCATCACGCCGGAATCCGTTCTCCCTCCGAACTGATCGGCGAACAGCCCGTCGGCCCATCAGAGGACACAGAAACCAAGTCTCGCGCGTTGCACGAAGGCGAAGTCGAAACGCTGATCGAAGACTTTATTACCGCCGCCACCCGAGCCGAGAAGGCCGGCTTCGACGGCGTCGAGTTACACGGCGCGCACGGCTACATTCTCTGTGCCTTCTTGAGTGCCCAAACGAACCGCCGCATGGACCGCTACGGCGGCACGCTCGAAAATCGTGCGCGCATCGTGTTCGACATCATTAAGGGCGTTCGCGCCAGGACGCGGGCGAATTTTCAACTCGGAGTGAGATTGTCGCCGGAGCGGTTTGGCTTGCGACTTGCCGAACAACGCGCGCTTGCGACCCAACTCCTGAGCTCCGGCGACATCGACTATCTGGACATGTCTCTCTGGGATGTCTTCAAGGAACCGATCGAGCCTGAGTTTGCTGGAAAACCGCTGATTGATTGGTTCTCGGATCTTCCACGCGGCCGCACGCGTTTGGGTGTGGCTGGAAAACTGACCAGCGCCGAGGATTGCCGCCGCGTCCTGGCACACGGCGCCGACTTCTCCATTCTCGGCCGCGCCGCCATCCTGCACCACGACTTTCCGCGCCGCGTGCAAGCCACGCCGGATTTCCGCGCGACTTCGCTGCCGGTCAGCCGCGAATATCTGCGACAGGAACGCCTGGGTCCCGCGTTCGTGAAGTATATGAGCGGCTGGAAAGGTTTCGTCGCGGAAGAGGAAGTGGCGACCGCGGCGGACTAGCGCCGCCACCGTCCGACCCACAGTCCGTGCAACGGCCGCGAAAATCGTATATTCGTCTCTTCCGGTTGGAAGTGCTGGAGCGGGAATGAAGTCTCGATTGGCGATCATTGTCCTTTCGTTGACGGTGTGCTGGAGCGGCGGCGCCATTGCGCAACAGGGACTCAAAGGGCCTACAGGAAACATCGATCCGGAAGGCCAATCCGACACGGTGCTCAGAGCCCCGCGAGCGCCGCTTGATCCCGAACAACGCGCCGAAGAATTGCGTCTGGCCGGGAAATGCCAACAGGCTATTCCGATCTATCGCCGCATGGTGGCGCGCGGCGGATTCGAGATCGCGCAATTTCATCTTGGCCTCTGCCTCCTGGATGTCAGCAAGACCGAACCCGACGCGCAGCGTGCCGCTGCCCTCAAGCAGGAAGCAGCCGACACGATCATCAAGGCGGCAAATGGCGGTCTTGCCAATGCACAGATTCAGCTCGTCAGCCTCTATCTGGACGGCGTCGGGGTAACTGCAGATCCGGTGGAAGCGGGCAAATGGGCGCTGATCTATCACGCCAACGGCTCGCGCTTTGTCATTCACTTGCCGGACATTTCGCCGGAGCTGCAGGCGCGGCTCGACGGCGTCCTGACCGGAACACGCTGGGCCGAGGCACAATCGCGCGCCAATTCCTGGTCGCCGACCACGCGGGACTGGGACGCTTCCCGCTAGCGCGGAGCACGAAACATCTCGACAATTCAGTTGAAGGACAAATGATGAAATTTGGTGTCGGACAATCCGTGAAGCGCACGGAAGATTTTCGCCTGGTGACGGGACAAGGCCAATTCACCGACGACTACCACTTCGAGAACGAAACCTTCGCAGCTTTCCTGCGCAGCCCCTATGCCCATGCCAGGATCAAGTCTATCGACACGTCTGCGGCACGCGCCGCGCCCGGTGTCGTTCTGGTGTTGACGCAGGACGACGTCGAGGCTTTCGGCGCCAAACCTTTGCCGAATGCGACGCCGCTTAAGAATCGCGATGGCTCCGGCCCCAAGGGGGCGCCGAAAACTTTGCTGGCAAAGGATCACGTGACGTTTGCCGGCGAAGCGATCGCGATGGTGGTTGCCGAGACCTACGGGCAGGCCCGCGATGCCGCCGAACTTGTCGACGTCGTGTTCGACGAACTGCCGGCCGCAGGAACGCTAGACGTCGCTCCCAACCGTCCGCCAATCTGGGATTCCATTTCCGGAAACGAAAGTTTCGACTGGATCGACGGCAAGGAAGCGCTCTGCAACGAGGCCTTCGCGAAGGCCGCGCACGTTGCAGAGATCGAGGTGGTGCAGAATCGCGTCGTCGTCAACTCGATGGAAACGCGCAACGCCATCGGCCTTTATGACAAATCCAGCGACAGCTACACGCTCTATTCCGGCAACCAAGGCTCGGGCGGCCTGCGCGATCGCATCGCCAAGGGGATCCTCGGCATCGACGTCGCCAAGTTGCGCGTCATCAACAAGGATGTCGGCGGCGGCTTCGGCATGAAAGCCGGCGCCTATCCCGAACAGCCTCTGGTCCTGATCGCGGCGAAGCTCAGCGGCAGACCGGTGCGCTGGTCGTCGGACAGGACCGAGGCGTTTCTCACCGACCAGCATGGCCGCGACACCTGGACCAGGGCGGAAGCCGCTCTCGACGGAGACGGCAAGCTGCTGGCCGTTCGCGTAACCGGCACGGCGAACATGGGGGGTTATCTGTCGTCGTTCGCGCCCTTCATCCCGACCCTGGCAGGCGGACGCATTCTGGGTGGTGTGTATCGCGTGCCGGTGATGTTCGTGGGCATCAAGGGCTATTTCACCAACACCGCACCGATCAACGCCTATCGCGGCGCCGGCCGGCCGGAAGCCGCTTACATGATGGAACGCTTGATGGATGCGGCGGCGGCGAAGACGGGAATTGACCGCGTCGAGATCCGCCGGCGCAATCTGCTGAAGCCCGAAGACCTGCCGTTCAAAAATTGGTGGGGCATTCCGTTCGACTCAGGTGACTTTCCCCGTCTGCTCGATGCGGGCGTCAAGCGCGCGGGCATGGCCTCATTCGACGCGCGCCGCTCGGAATCGAAGAAGCGCGGCATGCTGCGCGGATTCGGCTTCGGCTACTATGTCGAGATCACAGCCGCCATGGGCAGCGAACCGGCGCGCGTGCAGTTCACCGACAATGGCGGCGTCGATCTCTATGTCGGAACCCAATCGAACGGTCAGGGTCATGAGACGGCGTTCGCCCAGCTCGTGTCGGAAAAGCTCGGCATACCTTTCGACTCCATCACCGTGAAGCAGGGCGACAGCAATTGGGTGAACGGCGGTGGAACCGGCGGTTCGCGCTCGCTCAACATGAGCGGCGGCGCCTTGCTCGGCGCCTCCGACGAAGTCATCAAGAAAGGCTGCGTCGCGGCCGGGCAGGTTTTGCAGGCAGGCGGCAAGGAAGTCGGCTTCGACGTTGTCGACGGTGTCGGCACGTTTCGCGTCAGCACAGGCGGCGGCGAGATCAGCCTCACCGAACTCGCGGTGACCTTGAAGCGCGACAAGCTTCCCGGCTTCGAAGCCGGTTTGGACAGCGACGCCGTCTACAAGGGTGCTTCGTCGACTTTTCCCAATGGTTGCCACGTTTGCGAAGTGGAAATCGATCCCGAAACCGGAAAGGTCTTCCTGCTCGGTTACCACGTGCTCGACGATTTCGGAAAGGTCATCAATCCGATGCTGGTTGCGGGACAGGTGCATGGCGGCGTGGTGCAGGGCCTCGGCCAGGCGGTATTGGAAAATTGCGTCTACGATCCGAACACGGCGCAACTTCTGACCGCGAGCTTCAGCGATTACGCCATGCCGCGTGCCGACGACGTGCCGGACATCGACTTCGCTTACGAGGAAATTCCGTGCAAGACGCATGCGCTGGGCGCCAAGGGGTGCGGCGAAGCGGGCACGGTCGGTGCCTTGCCGGCCGTCATGAGCGCGATCTGCGATGCACTGGGTGTGGTACATGTCGATATGCCGGCGACGCCGGAACGCGTGTGGCGGGCGTTGAAGGACAAACAGTCGAAAGCGGCGTAACAAGCAAACACGAAAGGAAATCGTCATGGCCTCGAAAATTGCCGAAGATCCCCGCATCGATCCCCGCATCAAGGCTCTGTTCGGCGCGATGGTCCTCACTGCTGCCGGCGACGTCAAAAGCCGCGACGATCTCCTCGCCGAAGAGAACAGCGAGCAGGGAAAAGCGCGCGCGGCGATGTTCAAGGCGCTGATGGAGTCTTTCGACTTCGAGACCGTCGCGCCTTCTGCCGGACTGAAAGTCACGCGCGAAAGCATCCGCTCCGAACCGGACGGCAACATGATCAACATCCGCATCATCCGGCCCGATACGAGCGAGAAACTGGCCTGCGTCTATTACATTCACGGCGGCGGCATGATGATGAGCTCGTGCTTCGACGCCAACTACTTCGCCTGGGGCAAGATGATCGCCGCCCAGGGCGTCGCGGTCGCGATGGTCGATTTTCGCAACTCGATCGCGCCCTCTTCCGTCCCCGAAATCGCGCCATTTCCTGCTGGTCTCAATGACTGCGTCTCGGGACTCAAATGGGTGCATTCCAGGGCCGCTCTGCTGAACATCGATCCGAAGCGGATCGTCATCGCTGGCGAGAGCGGCGGCGGAAACCTGACGTTGGCGAGCGGACTGAAGTTGAAACGGGACGGCGACATCGGCTTGGTCAAGGGCCTTTATGCGCTTTGTCCCTATATCGCCGGCCAGTGGCCTCTGCCGCAAAATCCGTCATCGACGGAGAACAATGGGATTCTTCTCGACTTGCACAGCAATCGCGGCGCCATGAGCTATGGCATCGAGGCGTTCAACAAGCGCGATCCGCTGGCATGGCCTGGTTTCGCCACGGCGGACGACGTGAAAGGATTGCCGCCGACAGTCATCAGCGTGAACGAATGCGATCCGCTGCGCGACGAAGGCATCAACTTCTATCGCCTGCTGATACAGAATGGCGTGCCCGCACGCTGCCGCGAGCTGATGGGGACGATCCATGGCACGGAGCTCATTCCGACCGTCTGCCCCGACATCAGCCTGTCGACGGCGCGCGATCTGGCGCTCTTCTGTACCAGCTAACGCCGTTTCAGTGCCGGCGGCCTTGCAGCATGGCCGCGAGGCCTGGATGCGGCACGAGTTCGGAGCGGTTCTTTGCGACGACGCGGAAGGACTCGTCGGCGGCGGCGACGGCACTGTCGATGTCGGACTCCGTCATCGCGGCGCAAAGAAACATGTTGTGCCAGGGATGCACATAGATGCCGCGCCCCACCATTTCGGCGCACCAACCGTAGCCGACGCGAAAATCCGGATCGTCGTCGAACAGGACCATCGGCATTTGCGACGGCCCGGTTTGACGGATCGAAAATCCGTGCTTTTCCGCTTTTTCCTTCAGCCCGGCGCGCAAACGGTCCCCCAAACGGACAGTCTTCTCGAGATAGTCGGAGGAGCGCAATTCATCCATCGTGACGATGCCGGCAGCCATCGCGACGGCCGCGAACCAGAAGGAGCCGGTGACGAAGATCGAGCCTGCGGCCGCACGTGCCTTGTCGTTACCCAAAACGGCCGAGATGGGATAGCCGTTGGCAATCGACTTGCCCCAGCACGATAGATCGGGCGCAACGCCGACCAAGGCCCAGCCGCAGTCCCGCGCCACGCGGAAGCCCGCCCTCACCTCATCGACAATCAAAAGCGCGCCATGCTCGTCGGCGAGCTCGCGCGCGCGTTTCGCATAGGCCGGATCGGGCAGAGCTTGATCGGCGAACGCATCGTGCTTGAACGGCGAGGCAAAGATGCCGGCGAGATCATCGCCCGCGGAACGCACCGCCGCCTCGAGGCTGTCGGCGTCGTTGTAGGTGTAGGTGATGAGATGGGCGCGATCCTCGGCGACGGTTCCGGCGGGATTGGGCGTGCACCAGGGTGCCGCGCCATGATAGGCGCCTTTCGCGACGAGGATCTTGCGTTTTTTTGTGTGCGCCCGCGCGACCATCATCGCCATGGTCGTGGCGTCGGTGCCGTTCTTGCAGAACATCGCCCAGTCTGCATGCGCGACCATCGCCACCAGCTTCTCGGCGAAGGCGACCATCGCCGCGCCGGGCCCCGTCATCGCGTCGCCGAGCTTTTGTTGTGCCGCCGCCGCGGCATCGACTTTCGGATGGCAGTACCCGAGTAGGTTCGGACCATAACCGCACATGAAATCGAGATAGCGGTTGCCGTCCACGTCCCAAAGATAGGCGCCATCGGCACGCGCGAAAAATTGCGGATAGACGTCGGGCAACAACCGGACGGACTGATGCCCGTACATGCCGTTTGGGATCACGGCGAGTGCGCGTTCGCGCAAGCGACGGTCTTCCGAATTCGTGAGGGTCATGGAATCCGCCTCCAATCAGGAACTCAATGCAGGGCCAGACCTTTCATGTTGCCGTCCGCGCGCCATTGCTCGAGCACTTCGAAGAAGCGCAACGGTCCGGCACCGTACATATCGGAGAAGAAGCCACCCTTGTTTCCGACCATGCCTTCGCTGTTGTAGTAGCCGGGCGTGCATTCCCGATAGAAGCGTTCGCCGATCCGCGCCAGGCTGCGCACTTCCTGCACATAAGCCTCCTGACCCTCGACGGTCGGCTCGAGCGCGGATGCGCCGCGGGCGCGCGACTCGGTCACCATATAGGCGACGTGCTTCGCCTGTTCGTTCAGCGCCTGCGGTACACTGATGGTGATCGCCGTTTGGGTGAAGCCCAGGAAGAAGCAGTTGGGAAAGCCGTGGGTGGTCAATCCATGCAAGGTGCGAAGTCCGTCCGACCAATGCTGCGACAACGTCTTGCCGCCGCGTCCGACGATGTCGTAACCAGCCCGACGCGTATAGGACGTGCCGACTTCGAAACCCGTGGCGAAGATGAGGCAATCGAGTTCGTATTCGCGGCCATTCGCGACGACACCGTGTTCGGTCAGACGTTCGACGCCCTTGCCATTCGTGTCCACCAGCGTGACGTTCGGCCGGTTGTAGGTCTGCAGATATTCGTCATGGAAACACGGCCGCTTGCAGAATTGCCGATACCACGGTTTGAGCGCTGCCGCCGTAGCCGGATCCTTGACGATCGCGTCGACGCGCGCGCGAACTTGATTCATCTTCTTGTAGTCCGCGAGCACCATGAGTTCGGCGCGTTCCGCGCTGCTGAGCCGACGCCCGAGCTTTCGTGATGCCTCTTTCGCGGCTATGCCTGTCAGATTGCGGAAGATGTCGGTCCAGCCGTCATGCACGAGGTCTTCGTCCTGGTCGCCGCCGCTGACGAGGATGTTGAAATTCTCCATCCGGCGCGTCTGCCAACCAGGTTGCAGCGATGCCGCCCATTTGGGATCGGTCTCGGCGTTGTTGCGAACATCGACGGACGACGGTGTGCGCTGGAACACATAAAGGTGCTGTGACCACTCCCCGAGATGGGGAACACACTGGATCGCGGTCGCTCCCGTCCCGATGATGCCGACACGCTTGTCCCGGAGACGGGTCAGGTTGCCGGAGCTGTCGCCGCCGGTGTAGCGATAGTCCCAACGGCTGGTGTGAAAGGTATAGCCCTTGAAGTCGTTGATGCCGGGAATGCCCGGCAACTTCGGACGGCTGAGCGGTCCGTTGGCCATGGCGACATACTGCGCCTTGAAGCGATCGCCCCGGTTCGTCGAAATGATCCAGCGCGATTCTTTTTCGTCCCAACGAAGTTCCGTGACGCCGGTCTGCATCAGCGCGTCATCGTAGAGGTTGTAGTGCCGCGCGATGCGCCGGCTGTGTTCGAGGATTTCAGGCGCGAAGGAATATTTGTGCTTCGGCATATAGCCGAGCTCTTCGAGCAGCGGCAGATAACAGTAAGATTCCACATCGCACATCGCGCCCGGATAGCGGTTCCAATACCAGGTGCCGCCAAAGTCGCCTGCGCTCTCCACGACGCGCAGCCGCTTGAATCCCGCTTCGCGCAGTCGCGCGCCCATCAGGAGCCCGCCAAAGCCGCCGCCGATGATGGCGAACTCGACCTCGTCGAAGACCGGTGCGCGCTTGAAGCCAGGTTCGACGTAAGGGTCCTCGACATAGCGGGAGAACTCCGCCTTCACTTCTACATATTGTGCGTTTCCGTCCGGACGAAGACGCTTGTCGCGCTCAGCCAGATACTTGGCCAGCAACGCGTCGGGTTCGAATTCGATCTCGCCAACCAGTGCGGCGATTTCCGGATGGATGGTCATGTCGTCAGGCTCCGAATAGCTTGCCGCGGATTGTACGTGGCCCACCGCGCCGCACAAGCGCGGCGAGCGCCGCTTATTCCATAGCGAACAGCTTCAGTGCCGTCTTCCCCAGGATCATCTGGGCGTTTTCGACGCTGGTGGCCGCGAAAACCGCGTCGATCGAACTGCGCGTATAGCCGAAGGTGCTTTCCTGGTGCGGATAGTCGGACGACCACATCACGGTCTCGGGACCGATGCGATGCAGGAGTTCGAGGCCCGCCGGGTCCGTCATGAAGGTGGCGTAGCAGTGATTGCGCCAATACCAGCTCGGCGGATGCTTCAGCTTCGGCTGCATCATGGTCGGAAACGAATTGTAGGCCATGTCGGCGTCATGCAGCATGGACGCGACCCAGCAAATGCCAGCTTCGACGAACACGACCTTGAGCTTGGGAAAGCGGTCGAACACGCCGCCGAAGGTCAGCATGCCCCATTGATGGCGAAAGCCCTGCATCTGCGCCAGCACCGACGTGCCGACGGCACCCATGCGCGATTGCGGGATGGCTTCGCCGATATGGAAGCAGAGCGGAATCTCGAACTCCGACACGGCTTCCCAGAACGGATCCATGCCGGGATGGTTGTAGTGAATCGTTTTGCCGTCGGTGTTCTTGCCCGGCTTGTTGGGAAGCATGAGCACGCGGCCACCCAGTTCCTTGATGCGCGCAATCGAGGCGCGCGATTTGTTCAGATCCCAGAAGTTTGGAATCATCACGGGAAAGAGTCGCCCCTTGCCCTCGGCGCAACGCACCGCAATGTCCTCGTTATAGATCGAGAAGATTTCCTCGCGCAGCTGCTCATGGCCCATGATGTAGAGGCCGAAGAGGCGCTGGGGAAAAATGAGCTCCTTCTCGACGCCCTCGATGTCGAGATCGCGAAGCCTGGCCTCGACGTTGGTCAATCCGGGATTGCACTCCATCGCCTCGCACAGCAGGCCGGCGAGCTCGGCCGGGACCATGGGCTGGCCTTCGAGCGAGAAGTGATAAGCCCCATCTTTGAACTCGATGCGCGGTGCCTTGTCCTTCAGCGCTTCCGGAAAGCGCTCGAACCAGCAGTCGCGCTCGAGCATATGGCTGTCGGCCGAGACGATTCGCGTGCCGGCAGGCCAGTCATGCGTCTTGGCCTCGGCCGTGCGTTTCGCCGCCAGGGGGATATCGACCATCTTCGGGATTTCAAGAACGAAATCGCCAATTGTCATCGCAACCTCCGAACGTTCACCGTCGCGCAATTGAGACGCCTTGAACCACGGAGTGCAAGGGTGACGATGCGGCAACTCGGCGCTCGGACCGGACGCCTTGCGTACGCTGCCACCTCGCCTCAAAATGGCATCGGCCGAGCGGGAGAAAGCCGGAATGGCAACGACAAACGATGCGCAGGAAGGCCTGATTCAGGGCGACGAATCGGCGCGGCCAGGCGGCAAGCCGCAAGTATATTACGACCGCATCAAGGAGAAATTCGCGGCCGAGCGCGATCTGCGCCTGAAATACCGCCCGGAGGGAACCGCGCAATACACCTCGGATTTCACCGGCGCACTGGCCAAATATGAAGTCGATCCCTATGCCGACGACCGCGCCTTGCGCGAACCCATTTCCGACACGGTCGAGGTTCTTTTCATCGGCGGCGGTTTCTCGGCGCTGCTCACCGCCGCCCGGCTGCGCGAGCGCGGCGTCGAAAGCATCCGCATCGTCGAGCGTGGCGCCGATGTGGGCGGCACCTGGTATTGGAACCGCTATCCAGGTGCGGCGTGCGACGTGCCCTCTTACGACTATCTGCCGCTGCTGGACGAGATGAAGTACATGCCGTCGCGGCTCTACGCCAAGGGACCGGAAATTTTCGCCCACTGCCAGGCGATTGCGCGCCGCTATGATCTCTACGACCTCGCCGTGTTCCGCACCACGGTCACCTCGACGGTTTGGAACGAAAAGGAAAAGCTCTGGCACATCGGGACCGATCGCGGCGACACGATGAAGGCGAAGTTCGTCATCTGCGCGAACGGAACTCTCTCCAAGCCCAAGCTCACAAAGATCAAGGGCATGGAGAGTTTCGCCGGCCACTCCTTCCACACGTCGCGCTGGGACTATGCCTATACGGGCGATGACCTCTCGAAACTCTCCGGTCAGGTGGTCGGCATCATCGGGACGGGTGCGTCGGCTGTGCAGGTAATTCCGCGTCTCGGCAGGGCGGCGAAGGAACTTTACGTCTTTCAGCGCACGCCTTCAGGCATCGACTTCCGCAACGATCGTCCGACCGATCCCGATTGGGCGGCATCGCGCCGGCCTGGTTGGCAGGAAGCGCGCCGCATGAAGGCGATGCGAATTCGCGAAGGCGACCCAGAGGTGAAGGCACAACTCGCCGCGCTCAGTCGCGACGACAAGATCCGCCGTCAGGAGAACGAGAACATCGAATACATGATGCGCATCCACCGCCGCATCGAGGAGGTCGTCAAGGACAAGGCAACGGCCGACGCGCTCAAGCCCTGGTACATGTTCATGTGCAAGCGGCCCTGCTTTGACGACGAATATCTGCCGGCCTTCAACTTGCCGAACGTCCATCTCGTCGACACGCACGGCAAAGGCATCACCGAAATCGCCAAGGAGGGGCCGGTCTTCGAAGGCCGCACCTATCCGCTCGATCTCTTGATCTATGCGACGGGCTTCGAAGTGCAGAAGACAGGGATCTACAACGAGATCAGAGGACGGAACGGCGTCGAGATCAACGAAACCTATAAGGACGGATTGCGCACGCTTCTGGGCGTGCACACGCATGGTTATCCCAATCTCTTCATCATGGGCGGGTACCAGGCGTCGTTCCAGTTCAATCTAACCTTCATGCTGCAAACCCAGGGCGACCACATCGCCGAATGCATCAAATACGCGCGCGACAAGGGTTACGACACCATCGACGTGCTGCCGGAAACCGAGGAATGGTGGGTGCAGGAAGTGATCGCCCATCGCGGCAAGACGACCCGCAATCAGGACTGCACGCCGGGCTATTACAATTTCGAGGGCGAGTTCAATCGCCGGCAAGACGGCAACTACAACGGCGGGTTCCAGCAATATTTCGAGCACATGACGTCGATCCGCGGCGAGCTGGAAAAGCACTTCGCGTTTTCCTGAGTTTCAGTTTCTCGCCGCCGCCGGCTTGAGGCTCGAAATGTAGTCGCTGATGAGCGCGACCGCTTCCTTGTGCGACAGCGTGCGACCGATCTGTGGCATCATCACGCCAGGTTCAGTGGACGCCATACGATAGACAAGGATCGACTGTTCGGGATGACCCGGCACGATCGAGAACAGAAGGTCGCCCGAGCCCTTTCCGGCTGCGACGGGCCGTTTGCCGATACCGAGCGCAGTGGGATCGGACTCCTCGAATGTCAGATAAAGGCCGCTGTTGCTCGCAAGGCCGGCGCGATTGTGGCAGTGACCGCAATTCACATCGAGATAGGCGCGTGCCCGTGCTTCGATCGGCTCGGCGGCGTTGTCCCACTGCGGTAACCGCGCCGTGACTGAAGGGCTGGGCGCGCCTTGCAGCAAGCCGAGCCTTGTCCAGTGGGCCAACTGGTTTTCCGCATCCTCGCTGTAATCGTAGTCGCGGTTCAGATTTCGCGCCTTCGGGCCGATCGGCACGATCGCGCCGGAGAGCGAGTGGCACTCCTTGCATTGATTGACATTCGGCACCTGATAATCGATCCGCTGCTCCGCACCCGAGGCATCAATGAAAGAGACGGGAACACGAACCCCGGCGCGCTTGAGAACGGCCTCATTCTGGGCGTCATTCCAGACATACGTCAGCGCGACCCAGCCCTGCGGCTTGTGAATTAGGAGTCGAGTTTCGATGAAGCGCAGCTTCTCGTCAGGCGCGCGGAAGTCTGCGGGATAGGCGAATGTCTTGACCAGTGTCGTGCCGACGGGAAAGTCGAGCGCGCCCTGCTCTCGGTACGACACGATGCGGCTGGGCGGCACAAACAGATAGCGGAACTTCAAGGCGTAGTCGCTGAAGAGCGGCGTATTCAAAGTGTAAGGCACAAGCGCGAGGTTCGGCTCGCGCGCACTGGAATCGCGAAAGAGATGATAGCTCGCGAGCGTCGGTGCCGGATCGTCGGCTACGAGCAGCGCCGCATCGACGGCCGTGTCGGGCGGCGGCGCGGCACCCGTCAGCAGCAACGCGCCGGCAAAACCGATCGCGCCGATTGCGGCCAGCTTCAATGTGCGCGTCCCATCTCCATTTGCCCGCCGGCAAGGACGACTGGTGCAGGTTCGGCGAGATTGCCGTCGCTCAGCGTTTTGGTCACGACGGGATCGGCTTTCGTCGCGGGCGTGCCCTGCAGCTTGAGCGCAAGATTAACGACCGGCCCGTCGGAAATCGACAGGTGCACCGCTTCGGAGACAACCTGACCGTCGGGCTTCGGGTAGCTGGTGATGCCGTCCCACAACACCGGTGGGAGCGATCCGCCAAGCGCGGTTGCGAGTTCGGCGCCACCCTTCCAGACGGGCGCATAACCGTTGCGGCCGAAAAGATTGCCGTGCACCGAGATGTCGCGCGGCAGCGGATTGTAGGTCGGATCGGTGAAGGTGTTGAGATAGGCCACCAGCATCACGCCGGAACTGGCATTGCCGTCCAGGTGGTTGTCGAACACATGCACGTCACGATTCGCCATGACCATGATCCCGGTTCCGGTGGGCACGCCCGCAACCGTGTTGCCCTTGGGCGCAAAATTCGGCGTGTCGTTGTCGACGACTTCATTGTGGAACACGCGCGTCGAGTGGCCGCCCATCTGCGGCAGCCCTGGCAGATCGAACACCAGGATGCCGCCGGCATTGTGAGTCGAGACATTGTCGTGCACGTCGGCATTGAAGCTGTTCTCAATCTCGATGCCGGCCACGTTGTATTCGGCACGGCTGTTCTGGACGACGATATTCTTCGACTGTCCGACATAGATGCCGGCGTCGGATGCGCCCCTGACCGTGACCCGATCGATGAGCACGTTCGTCGAGGTGACGGGATAGACACCATACGAGCCGTTCCCCGCCCTGGGTCCGCCGGTCCATTCGACGACCAGATTGATCATGCTGATGCGATCGACACCCTTGGACTTCACGCCGTTGCCGCGCGCGTTCTGAATCGAGAGATCGCGAACAGTGACGTTGTTCGAGGTGACGAGAAGCCCCTCCGCTTCTCCTTTTTGCCTGTCGAACGCGAGGATGGTCTTGCCCGGACCCATGCCTTGAACGACGACATTCGCCACGTCCAGCGACAGACCGTCGGTCAGTTCATAACGCCCCGAAGCCAGCTGCACGACATCGCCGGGCTTCGCATCGATGAGAGCTGCCTGCAAGCGCTCCTGTGCATCGGCGCCTGGCGTAACCTTGAGCGTCTTCGCATCGGCCGCGCCGCTAAGCATCGCGAATGCAAGTACGCCAAAAAGAACCGTCCGCATGATTTCCCCCAGAAGCTTCGAGTGCGAAGAATTCGGTCAAGAGATAGACCAACAAGGGCCAAATGAGAATGGTGTCGCACCTGGCGTGGCAGCATATAGCCGAAGCAGCACTGCTGAATTATGCTCGTGGTGGAAGAATGTGGCGGCGGGGGGCAAGGCCATGAACCAGTTCACGCAATGGATGCGAGGTGCTGTGCTGGCCACTGTGGGCACGGTGACGCTTGGCACAGGCACGGCCATAGCCGCCGACAACGCGCATACGCTGTTGGGCGTCGACTGCGCCGCGCCACCGATCTGGCACTGTCCCGACAGCGATTGCCCGGCTTCCCTCGTGACCCAGCAAGGCGCAACAGTCGAGACCAAGACCCGCCGGCCGTTCTTCCTCGACTGCCCATCGAATTATAAGCCCGGCGACAAGGTCAACATCCTTCTCAGCCTGCATGGCTATGGCTCGTTCGGAAACTGGCAACGCCATTATTTTCCGGCGATGGACGTGAAGGACAAATACAAGCTTGTCGTCGTCACCCCGAACGCGCCGACGCGCTTCTGGAGCGAAGCCGACGACGAATATCTGCACAACATCGTCGATCTGGTGGTGGGAACGGTCGGCAAAGAGAATGTCATGCACTTCATCCTTGCCGGCCACAGCCAGGGCGGACTGACGTCCAACCGCATCATCTGCACCGACTATTTCAAGGACAAAGTCGATGTGCGCATCAGCCTTTCGGGCGGACGCGTCGGCCCGGTGACATGGGCGAACCGCGGCTTCGGCGCCGGCGGGCCGCAGGTTTACAAGAGCGGCGAACCCTATACGCCGCCGCCGCCCTTCCATCTTCCGCCTGAGCCTCCAGGCCCGCCCGGCGGAGCGTGCGACTACTCGTTCATCTTCTCGAATGGAGAATACGAAACGATCCCTGCTGCGACGTCGCCACTCGCCGACAAGTTCGCGTGTGCACCGCGCGTGCAGCTTGCGGACGTGATCGATCCGAAACCCGGTTATGTCTGGGATCCGAGCCGCCAGGATCCGGGCACCGACGGCTGGGGACATTATCCCAAGTCCGGCCGCGCCCTCGTCTATCAGTTTCCGCATTGCAAAGACGGCCGCGTGATCGCAGACATCGTGAAGCTGCAAAAAGGACATACCGAAGGCTACGAACCCAACATCACCGACAAAATCATCGAGCTCGCGGTCTCGGCAAAGGGCGGAAAAATCGCGACAGGCACGTGGACTCCACCACCACCGCCCCCGCCGCCACGTGGTCCGTTCGGTTGAGTTTGAAGTAAAGACTGGCGGCTACTCGGCCGCCGCCTTCACGGGCTGGTGCGCTTTGAGACGCGGCACAACATCTGATGCGAACAGGCGCAGATTCTGTTCCGCCATATCGTATGGCATACCCGCATACGAGAAGACTCCGGTGAATGTCTCGGCGCCGAGCCTGCCGGAGAAATCGATGATCCGTTCGAAGCACTGGTCGGGCGTACCGTAGATCTGCAGGCCCAAGAAAAAGTCGACCATCGCGTCGCGGCCGCCAGGCGCGGTCAACATCTTCTGCATCGCGCCATAATTCTCATAGCCCTTGGTCCTGGTCAGGTGATCGCCAACCAGCTCGTAATGCTTGAGCACCGTATTCCAGTAGCCGCCGATATATTCGCGCGCCATGGCTTCGGCCTTCTTCGCGTCGTGATCGCAGAACACCCAGCCCGCGAGGACAGGCGGCGGCGCTTCGGTGTGATTCACCTGCCGATAGATCTGGCGGTAATTCGTCATTTCGGCCGTCACCGCGTCCCAGGGCTTCTGCGGGATGATGAGCAGTCCTACGCCAAGACGCGCCATGATTTCCGAGGACTCGGGCGATACGGCCGCGGCATAGGTGCGTCCCTTGAACGACTTGAACGGACGCGGACGGATGTCGCGTCGCGCCTGCTTGATGATCTTGCCGTCGAACTCGCACCAGCCGCGCTCGAGGCCCTCGAGCAGCATCTGTGCGGACTCCATGAAACGCTCACGCGCGGTATTCTGGTCGACGCCGAAACCTTCGAATTCGACGCGCCCAAGACCGCGCCCCATTCCGAAAATAAAGCGGCCGTTCGATAGATGATCGAGCACCGATATCTGTTCAGCGACACGCATGGGATCGTGCCAGGGCAGCACGACGACCATCGAGCCGAGCTTGATGTGCGTGGTGCGGCCGGCGAAATAGCTCAAATATTGCAGCACGTCGGGACACATCGTGTAGTCCGTGAAATGGTGCTCCACGCCCCAGATCGAGTCGAAGCCGAGCGGTTCGGCGAGATCGCCAAGCTTGAGTTCGTGACGGTAAACGTCGTGATCCGTCCGCTTGGGATCGGTGGCCTGGAAAATCAACCCCATTCCGACTTGCATGCGAGCCTCCAACGTAGCCGTTGCGGCAAGCCTAGCGCGGCGCCCCTGGTCCGGACAAATCTGCCGCGCGGTATTGTGGAAAGTTGCGCATTACTGAAGGCCCAGAGGCGATCGACCCTTCCGCTGGAGCCCTTTGTGGTGTTTCGTCCGCCATGAGGGACCGGCGTCAAGCACAGGGCTGAGATGGACAAGGCGAATCTGGAAAGGCTGCGCCAGAAGTACGGGTCGGCGGGAGCGGACGATATCCACGATCCCGCCATGAAGAAATTGAGCCAGGCTCTGTTCGAGGGACCAGGGCGGCGCAAATTGCCCTATGGCGGCATGCCGACACTGCTCGATGCGCCCTATAAAGAAGAGCTCTCCGATCTCGACATCGCGTTGATCGGCGTTCCCATGGACCTGGGCGTCACGAACCGGCCTGGTGCGCGCTTCGGTCCCCGCGCGCTCCGGGCGATCGAGCGAATTGGTCCCTATCATCACATGTTGAAAGTCGCGCCATCGACGATGTGCAGATTGGCGGACGTCGGCGATGTTCCGTTCCGGGGCCGCTTCAATCTGGAGTCGGCGTTGGATGATATCGAAACATTCTTCACCAAGATTCATCGCGCGGGAATCAGATCGCTTGCGGTCGGCGGCGATCACTCGATCACTTATCCCATTCTGAAGGCGCTTGGAGCAGAACGTCCGGTCGGCATGGTGCATTTCGATGCCCATTGCGATACGGGCGGCGCATTCGACGGCTCGAAGTTCCATCACGGTGGGCCGTTCCGCCTGGCCGTGCTCGACGGCGTGCTCGATCCCAAGCGCACGGTCCAAATTGGCATTCGCGGTTCGGCCGAGTTGCTGTGGGAGTTCTCCTACGATTCAGGAATGACCGTCATTCATATCGAAGAGGTGGCGGAGCGCGGCTTGGAGTGGGTCATCGCGAGAGCGCGCGAGGTTTTGGGAGAGGGACCGACTTACATCTCCTTCGACGTCGACGGGCTTGACCCGGCATTTGCGCCCGGTACCGGCACGCCGGAGGCCGGCGGCCTCACGGTCCGCGAGGCGCAGACGATGTTGCGCGGTCTGAAAGGTCTCAACATCATCGGCGGCGATGTCGTCGAGGTGGCCCCGCAATACGATGCGACAACGACAACTGCAATTTCAGGCGCGCAGATCCTTTTCGAGATCCTGTCTCTGATGGTCCTGTCGCCGGCGAAGTGACCTCGGTGATTGTCTAACCGCGGCCCGATGCCTGCCGGTCGTCCTCGTGGCGAGCGAGAATGGCGGCGCCCGTCGCCACCAGCGCGCCAAACAAGAGTGAGAACGCAGCCCACAGACTCGCATAGCTGGCAGTTTTGCGCGCGATGTCGGCGGCTTTGCGCGTCGTCGCTTGCACGTCCGCCTGCAGCCGATCGATCCGCGCTGAGGCCTCGTCCTCCGACAATCCGGCCTCCGCCGCCGTCAGCGCCGTCAATCGGACATGATCGGGCGCAGACACTTCTTCTCCGTGGGTGAGGCCGGCATCCAGAATTCGCCCGGCTTCAGCGCGCGCCGCGACGCTTCCCGGACTTGCCGACACCCCTGCGCCTTTGGCCGGCCTGAACAGCTGATCCACCAAATAGGCGGTCGGAGTCGCCTGTGTTTTCAAAGCGGCCGGCGTGACGCCATAGAGGGCGGCCGTCGAAGCGCCGGTCGATGCGGCGGTCAGGCCGGCCAGAGCCAGCATGGTGAGCGTCGCCAGTACCGTGACCGCCCAAGCGGCAAAGCCGTGCGCACCGGCGCGAAAGTCTTCTTGTGCCGGTGTCTCCGATTCAAATCCGAGCAGGCGCCCCGCAAGATGCCCCCCGACTGCAAAGCCAAAGGCTTGCGCAACGAAAAAGTAGATCGCCCCGCCCGTCAGAAACGACGGAATGACCGCCGCACCGCGTGTAAGCGGATGCACGAGCAGAAGACCGAAGCCTGACCCGAGGGTCAGGAGAAAGAAGGTGACAGCCGTCGCGGTGACACCGCCGGCGAACGCCAATCCCCAGGAAAACCGATAGCCGGTGGATTCTTCGCCGGTTTCGGCAACGACGACAGTTTCAGCCATGGCTGTTCAAGGCTCCCGCTCGCGGACGACAAATTGAGACGCCTATGTTGTCGAGATGAACGTGAGACCGTTGCAATTGGTTCCGACGACTTGTAGCGGAGCGACGCGAGATCGCCGGATACGCTAAGGCGCTCGCGTCTTCCTCGGATGTGAGTGCCAGATTTGGCGCATTGGGCCTTCGGCGCCATAGACGGGGTCGCGAGGAGGAACGGGAACTTTCGCGATGTTTGCGCGCGCGGTTTTCGGATCGATATCTTCCGGCTTGGGCTCGTCGTAGCCACTGCACTCAGGATACGCCCCGACGACAAGTAGATCGTTCGACGCATCGACGCGACAATGCCCGGTGCCGGCCGGCAGGATCACCACGTCGCCTGCTTTCAGCGAAATTTTCCGTCCATGCGCGCCTCCGAAGCGCACACAGACGGTGCCGCGCGCGATACCCAACACCTCATGCGTTTTGGTGTGAAAATGCAGAAAACCATAAACGCCGTCGCGCCAGGAGCCGACCCATTGATAGCGTCCGAAGAGCACTTCAAAGATGGCTGCCGGATCCCATTTCGGGTCGAGCCTCACTGCGCCGCGATAGTGGATCAAGGGCAGTTCGGGATTGTTCGGCGTCTGGCCGTCGTCCTTGAAGCGATGGAGATTGGGCTTTCGCGTCCGGGTCTCGATATCGACCCACTCCGGCCGATCGATGCCGGTCACGGCTTCGGCGATGTGTTTTAAATCTTCGCGCAACGGCATCGTGTTTCTCGATGTTCTCTAAACTGCGCGGCCCGGGCATTCGTTCCTCTCACGGCGGATCGTTCTTCTTGATGATGGAAATCACGCCGCTCGCCTCCAGCACGATACGCTTGGCGGCTCCTTCGTCCTCAAGTCCGCGGGCACGCAAAGCTTCATGAATATCGCTCTCGGAAATCATGGTGCGTCGTCGGGCCCGATGGTCTATCCGGCCGTCAGCCCCAAGTTCGATCGGCCCGCCTTCAATGACACGCGAAAGAGTCCTGCTGGACGCCACCAAATGCCCGAGCAGCACGTGAAGGGCCACCAGCACGGCGGCCGCGGCAAGAGTTCCGGGCAGAGGCGCGGAGCCGGTAAGCGCTCGGCTGAGACTTGAGCCGATAATGATGGACAAGATGATATCGAACGCCGACCAGTCGGCGAATGTGCGCCGCCCGCTCAAGCGAAGCAGAAGAAGGCCGTAAGAGAAGATAAGAACGGTGCGCGAGCATTCCTGCGCGAGCGAGATGTTGTGCTCGCCGCCAAACAAAACATGCCAGAACTGTTCCATTTTCTGTTCCTTTCCGGTTCCGATCCAGACACCGCGCGGCAAAGTCGGTTCTCAGCAGGAGGAACGGAAACAGGCTGCTGGCGTTCCTCTTTTCGAACACTCCGCGCGGTTTGCGCGGCTCGTCGGTTTCAGGAGGCTGAGATGGCCCGCAAATATTCAAAGAGCGCCAGCAAAGACGTTGAGAGCGCGATGCGTCGGCGCAAAAAAGGTAAACTTAAAAGCGGCAAAGGTGGCAAAGGCGGCAAGGTAGAAAGTCGCAAGCAAGCCATTGCGATCGGGCTATCGGAGGCCCGCAAGAAGGGCAAAAAAGTGCCCAAGAAAAAGAAGCGCTGATACACGCCCGGCGCATCGTCTCGCGGGAACGCTCAAGCGCAGGCGGGTAAGGTCATGCTCGAAATCGAGCGATCCAACATTCAAAGGTGATATCAATGGCCAGGACGGCATCTACGGACGCTATCGCGCTTTTAAAAGCCGACCATCGCAAGGTCGAACACCTCTTCGCCGAATTTGAAAAAGCGAAGGCGCAGAGCCGCAAGAAGACGCTCGCGGACCAGATCTGCCTCGAACTTTCCGTGCATACCCGGATCGAGGAAGACGTGTTTTATCCGGCGTGTCGTGCCGACGGCGTCGACGGAGATCTGATGAACGAAGCTTATGTCGAGCACGATGGCGCAAAGGTCCTCGTTCGCGAGATCGAAAAGGGCGAGCCTGGAAGCGATTATTACGATTCACAGGTGAAGGTGCTTTCCGAGATGATCAAGCATCACGTCAAGGAAGAAGAAAAAAAGCAGGGCAACATGTTCGCGAAAGCCAAAAAAGCCGGCGTCGATACCGACGCGCTCGGCAGGCAGATGGCTGACGAAAAGAAGAAGCTGACGGCAGATTACAAGAAGAACGGCCTGCCGGAGCTGTCGACGACAACCTTCAAGGGAACACAACTGGCCTGATGGCGTCCACCCAGGCAGCGACTTTTAAGGAAAGGGCGACTTCGTCACCGAAGTCGCCCTTTTTTTTTCAGAAGTCGCCCTAATGATCGTCGCTGTGGGCAGGAACCTCTACCTCAAAGCGATGCCACTCGCCGTTCATGTAATAGCCCTGATCGTCTGTTGGATCGTCGCGCCAGTGATAGCGCACGTCCTTCAGATGGGCGGTCCGCCAATCGTCGGTATAAAACACGACGCCAAGTGTGGTGGGATAAGTGGTGTAGCGTTTGGTGACGTGCCAGCATTCGTCATACCGATTGCAAACGATATCGGCTGAAGCGCTACTTGTGGTCGCTACCAAAGTTCCGGCGGATAGCGCGACACCCAGTGCGCCCGTCATGAGCAAGCTTGAAATGCGCATTTCGAAATCTCCCGTTCGTTAACAACGATGAGGTAACCAACGGTCCAGACATTTGTTCCAAAGTTCCGTTGGTCCGATGACGGTCCCGCACTTTTTTGGAACTCCTGAATTCGAAAAAGACCCGCCTGAGAGCGCGGCGGGGAGCATAATCGCTCCCGCCGCGCTCTCAGCGTTCAAATCGGCGCGCTTACCAGTCCCGCTCAACGTTGTAGTAGTCGTACGACTTGGCGCGGATTTCGCTGAGCTGGCCGTCGTCCCTGGTCAGATCTTCGAGGCGATAGGTCGGCGCCCGATCAAGAACATCCTGAGCGACTGGAATGACGTAGCCGCCTTTGTCCTTGCTGTAGTCGAGGACAGACCAGGGAACAGGATAAAACTTCTCACCCATGCCCAGTACCCCGCCGAAGCCGAGAGCCGCGAAAAGAATGCGGTCGGATTGCTTGTCCAAAACAATGTCCTTCACCTGGCCAATTTTGTCGCCCGCCCGGTTGTAGATGTTTGTACCTTGCACCTTCGAAGCGAGAATGGCGCTGGTGTGACCCGAAGCTGTCGTCATTGATCGATCCTTCCATTGCTTGAGTTTGTAAGACAACGCCGGTGGCCGAGCGCCGTTCCCATAAAATGGATCTGAGACATGAGTCTGCAGGTTTTTTGTCTGGCTCATGCGGATCGCCCTGATTGCGTCGTTGCACGCCTCAGAGCGGCCGGTGTCGAAATTCAGGCATGACCCGTGAGGAGCCACAGGATGATGATAATGGGAATGGGGATCCCAATCAGCCAAAGCAGCAAGGAGCGCATGACGTTGCCCTCAGATGTGTCGAAGGCAAATGCGTTGTTGGGCCGTTGGTTCCTCGGCTGAGCGCCGCAAGCGTCTAGTCCGGCTGAATCTCGTCACACACGTTGCAGACAATGACCGGATCGCCGGAAGGCATTCGCCCGTCTTCCCGATGGAACCCGTCCGATACGCTGATGTAAGTTCGCGTCCCGCCGCGCTCGCGGCCACCACCGCTCCCTTCTTTCCATTGGAGCCGACCCGACTGCGAGCAGGTCGGACAGGTAATGGTCGTCTCGAATTTTGCGCTCGCGGTCATCACGTATCATAACATCCGGAATCGACAATTCCCGGCATGGCGAGCACCAGACGCTCCACCCCAACGCCTCACTTGGGGTGACGGAACTTTTCAATCGCTGCTGGACGAGGTTTCGGACTCGATTGCCTCGACCACGCCGAACTCGCTCGAACGGCGGCCAATGTCTGCGCTTGCGAAGCCTTCCGCCGCCAAGCCCCGTTTCAGCAATTCGCGAACCGCTGCGGCGCGACTCGGCATGCGGCGCGAAAACCGCCAATTGTCGAGCGCCGCAATCTCCTCACTCGTCAACATGATCTGGAGGCGCTCCCCGCGTGTCATATCCCCGACCATTTCGAACACCTTTTGTGTCACTTACTCATTTAATGCTATACGCGCTCTTTGCGCAATGGTTCCCTACGGCGCCGGTTCCCGCGAGCGCCCCTTCTGAAGAAGATGAGCCTAGTTAGCATACAACTCATTGATATTATTACATAAAATTGTTGACTTTCGCGTCGGGTGACCTAGTTTGAACCGGCTGGCGGTGGGCAGACGCATGACATCCGCAGATATTCAATCCCGCGACTGGCTTTCAAGGACGTCGCTTAATTCATCCGGTGGAAACGATCGTCCCCGTGCGGACGATACGTTCGTCACGCTTGCAAATCCGGTCGCCATACGCGAGCGGGTTCCACAATCATGCGATGGAACGCAAATCAGACTCGATACATCTGCGAAAGGACTTCCGAGCGCCACAACAGGTCCGCCGGCAATGAGCGGCGTCGACCTCGCGGGCCATCTTTTGCGCGCGCACCAAACGTCGTTTGCGCGGGAGCCGCGGCTACGCCTCCTTCATCGCCCGACATCCGGCTGCCTGGTCTCCCTGGACCAGGCCCGGCAAATCAGTCTTTTGACTCACGAGGTCGTTGCGAACGCGCTCAAGCACGCCCATCCGAGCGGCATAGCCGTTGAAGTCACGATAGAGTGTCGCCGGTTTGCTGACGGTCGTGTGGTCGTCGAAATCGGCGATGACGGCGTCGGGCTGCCGGAGAATATGGATCCCTATCGCGATGCTGGAGCGGGTTTCAAAAAAATTCACGCCTTGGCAGAAGCGATGGACGCCGAGCTTCGTATCGAGTCCGATAGTTTGGGCTTGAGGTTCACCCTCACGCTGTCATCCATTGCGAACGAGCGCTTCGCGCAAACGGAGGGCTATTTTCGAACAATTCTCGACGAACTCCCATCGGCAGTCTACGCGACTGATACGGAAGGCCGGATCACCTATTTCAACGAAGCCGCCGCCGCGCTATGGGGCGGCAGCCCAGAGCTCGGCTCGACCAAATGGAGCGGAGCCAAAAAGCTCTTTTGGCCCGATGGCCGTGAATTACCGCTGGATGAAAGTCCAGTGGCGCTCGCAATAAAGGAAAACCGCCCAATCCGCGGTATGGAAGTGATCGTCGAACGGCCGGATGGAACGCGGATACGCTGCTTGCCGCATCCAACGCCCTTGTACAGTCCTGAAGGATCGTTCGTCGGCGCGGTGAATTTCATCCTCGATTTGTCCGAACGCACGCGAGCTGAAGAACTTGCGGTTCGCCTCGCCGCGATCGTCGAATCCTCTGATGATGCCATCCTCTCCAAGAACCTGGACGGTATCATCATGAGTTGGAATGGCGGCTGCCAACGTCTCTTCGGTTATACCGCCGACGAAATCATTGGCCGCTCGGTCGCCATGCTGATCCCCGAGGACCGGCCCGACGAAGAGCCGATGATCCTGTCGCGGCTGCGCCGCGGCGAAAAGATCGATCATTATGAGACGGTGCGGCGGCGCAAGGATGGCAGCCTGATCGATATTTCGCTGACGGTGTCGCCGATCAGAGGTCCGGACGGTACGATCATCGGGGCGTCCAAGGTTGCGCGCGACATCACCGAGCGCAAGCGCGCCGCCGAACAGCAGGAACTGCTGCTGGGCGAGATGCGGCATCGGGTGAAAAATCTTTCCGCCGTGATCGAGGCGCTGGCCAGGCAGTCCCGCCCGCGCGACGTGCCGGCCGTCGATGCCTTTGTCAACGACTTCCTGGGACGCGTACGCGCGCTGTTGTCGACGGGCGAACTGACCCTCGGTTCGCCGAAGCGAAACGTCGAACTCAACCAGTTGATTGAAAAGGTATTGAAGCCTTTCGGAGACTCGAATGGGTCCAGTCGCTTGACCTTCGAAGGGCCGCGGCTTGTGCTTTCCGAGCAAACCGCCGCCGGTTTGGCACTTGCCTTCCATGAATTGGCGACCAATTCCCTGAAGTACGGAGCGTTAAAAGCGGAGAACGGCCGGGTCGTCATCGCATGGTCGATCCAGGCAACGGAAGGCGCGCATCGCGTTGAGATCGTCTGGAAGGAGACCGGAGGAAAGCGCGTCAGGCCCAACCCTGCGCGCCACGGCTTCGGCAGCCGCGTGATCAATCAAGCCGTCGCGCGCGAGCGCGACGCCAGGACCGAACTGTGCTTCGAGACCGATGGATTGCGTTGCCGGTTCGAATTTGCGATGAGCGGAACTCAGTCGTAACGCCGCGACAAAGTTTCACCCAGCGACGCAGGAACCAAGCTCCGAGTGGAGAGTTGCTTCAAAGTCAGCGGGCAAGAGCCGCAGTGTGACGCGCCCATATGCGCGTAAATTCGATCTAACCGCTGGCACCACTATCTACTGCCCTTTTAGGGGCAAGATGACGGAGACCGGCGATCCATGGATGAGCATCAAAGGATTTGGCCCACCGCCGTGAGCAGCCTTGCTCTGTTCATCGCCGTCACGCTTGGCTGGATACTGACCTTTGACTCTGGGCTTCTGACATCTCTCTTGAAGCCGGACCAGCCGATGCCGGCCAAATCCAGAACACCCTAGCCGTCGACAGAGTCCCAAGGTGTCCTTTGCAAGAACGCGCATCCGCATAGTGATGGGAACTCAAATCAATGTTCCCGAGAGGCATGCGCTGACATTGGGAACGCCGGTTGAACCGGAGCGTTGTCATTGGGTGGAGAACGCTGGAGAGGTCGATGGACCACGACAAAATCAAAGGAATGGCTGACGAGGCCAAAGGCGCCGCAAAAGAAGGCGCCGGGAAAATTACAGGCGATACCAAGCTGAAGACCGAGGGAAAACTCGATAAGGCGAAGGGAAAAGCCGAGAAGGTCGTAGGCGAGGCGAAAGATAAATTACGCGACCTTCGCGACCGCGAATAATTCCATTTGGTTCATCCTGGACTGGACCGCAGGCGCAGCGCGAGCTGACGGTTGTGCCTGGCCTGTCGAACGACGATTTTTGATCCATATTTGAATAGGTGAATATATGACTCTGCTGTTGATTATCGTGGTGCTCGTGCTGCTGTTCGGCGGTGGCGGCTACTATGGCTACAATCGCTTCGGCGGCGCCGGCCTTGGTGGCGTCCTCGGCACGCTCATTATCGTATTGCTGGTGCTCTGGCTGCTCGGCGCGCTTGGCGGCGTTCACGTCTGACGCCGTCCGCCGAGTCGCGTTTTCTCTAAGAAAAGAGCAAGGCTCCGCGAATTATTGCGGTTTCTTGAAGCGATACGCGAACTGATCGGTCTTTCCGCGAATGGAAGGGTCGAAGACGATTGCGGTGTGCGGGTCGGCCGGGTTGGCGAGAACATTGGTCTCGCCGTCGAACGTGAAGCCCGCTGCCGTCATCTCGGCCTTGACCACGGCTGGATCGATACGATGAAGCTTGTCCGCGGTCTCCACCGCCGGCGAACCCGGCAGCGCGGCATGATCGACGATCACGACCACGCCACCCGGCTTGAGCATGCTGAACCATTGCTTGTCCACAACCGCCATGTCGGCATGCACGCGGCTCAGATGCAGATCGTGATAGTTCCACGACGTCCAGACGATATCGAGCGGCGGCAGCGCTGGAAGCGGCGCGATCGGCACCACCGAAACGTTGGCATATCCGGACTCAGCCGCGATGGCCGCCGCCGCCGGCTCGGCATCGGCCCCCTTGGCGTCGGGTACGGCCGCATAGAGTTTTCCCTTCGGCCCGACCACCTTCGAAAAAATGCGCGTGAAATAGCCTCCCCCGGGCAGCAACTCGAGTACCGTATCACCAGGCTTCATCCCGGCGAATTCCACCATCGCTGCTGGCTTTCGTGCGGCGTCACGTGCCGTGTCAGCGGCGGGTCGGCTTGGATCGGAGATGGCAGCCGTTGTCGCTGCGGTATCGGCCGCTGCCGATGCGCTGAGGGAGATCAATGCGGCAATGGCCGCTGCCACACCCAATTTCATGACCATCTGCTTTCCCCCCATCGGTGTTTCGCCGAGCTTAGCATGCTTCCTTCGAGTTGCGAGACAGAGATGTGGCGGAGAGTCCGATGCTTGCCCGCTGGACGACGCGCGGCGAATTGGTGCTACGATCACCACAAAGCATGCGTCGTGCGATTTGGGGGCGGGGCAAAATGGATCAGTGGACAGTTCCCGTCATATTGCTCGCAGCTCTGCTGATTGCGTCGCTGGGCGTGTTGTTTTTTCAAGACGCTTTGCCGGAATCGCATAGCCACGCAGGAACAGCGGCAACCGTCAGGCTCATCGCCAACCTCTTCACAGTCATGACGTCGCTTGCCTTGGGCCTGTTGATCAGTTCTGCGAAAGGGACCTTTGATACGGCGGATCGCGACCTCCATCAGTTTGCCGCGGCCTCTGTCTTGCTCGATCGCACGCTCTTTCGCTATGGACACGATGCCGATACTGCGCGGCACCAGTTCCAAGTCTATTTGCACGATACGCTCGACCGTAACGCGGCCGGCGGTGAAGGCGGAAATTCCGATTTGAAGTCGGAACAACTGCTCTATGCCGTGGGGGATAGCCTTGCGCGGCTTAAGCCGGGAGATAACCAGCACCTCACGCTCTCGAACGATGCGCACCAGCAACTCGAACAAATCAACAGACTTCGCTGGACCTTGCTTGAAGACGCGCAAGGCGCCATTCCGGTCCCTCTTCTGGTTCTACTCGGCGCCTGGTTGACCCTGATGTTCGCGAGCTTTGCCTATCTCGCTCCGCGAAACTCCCTGGTTCTCGCAAGCCTTTGCCTGGCCGCGTTTCTGGTTTCGGCGGCGGTTTTTCTGATCATCGACATGGACGAGCCTTACTCGGGCCCGATGTCCGTCTCGTCCGCGCCGCTTGAGCGGGCGGTGCATGAAATGCAAAGAATCTAGCCTCGCGTCTTCAAAGACGCGTGAGCCTCTCCACCATTCGCGGGCGAGAGTGGGCGTTGGCAATCGCCGGACTTCGCTCGAGTGCGTCCGCGATCTCCTGCTCAAGTTGCGAATACTGCGTCGCGGTCAAGCTGTCCTCGAAAGCGATCCAGAGATCAATTGCGCCAGTCGCGGGTTCACCGGGCTTTGCACGCTCAAAAAGGCTGAATTGGCGGATGGGATATTTGCCGTTCGCCTGCGTCTCGATGTCGGCCAATTTGTCGCCAATCTGGATCAACTGTCGGCGATCGACCTGGTCAATAGCAGCTTGATATAGCAGCATCGCATACCTCGCACTTTTAGCACGGCCCCGCGGAGATATTTTCCTTCCTTCACCTGAGAAAAAACGCTGATCTCTGCTCTTAGTTGCAGCCATTGGCGAGGCCTTCATCGCAAATCCTAGAGACAGATCAACTGCCTGTGTGCAGATCACAATTTTGTCTCACTACTTGCGCGGCACGGCGAAACCATTCTCCAAGCCGCTCGTTGGCTTCTATTGGGACGTAAGCAGGGAAGACCGCCATGACTGACTTACGAAGGACCTATGCGCCGGAATTCGAAACGGACTCGAGCGCAAGAATCTTCAAGGTCGTTGCGGCGATCATCGTATTGCTCGTCGTCGGTGCAATCGGCGCATTTTATCTTGGCATCGGAGCGGGGTGAGCGCTCGTCCGCCACGGACCTTCGAAGATACCTATAAGCGATCCTAGGGAGCCGTTCGGCTTCCTGTGTTGAGAAATCGCGCGGGCAATTCGTGCCCCTCGGCCGCTTGGACTCTTCGCAATACGCATGCTACGCATGATCGGCGCACTTACTGGGGGTGTCATGCAAAGAAGCTGGCTGGTGATTGTTCTTGCGTCGAGTGTCGCCATTTCGAGCGCGGGCGCGATCGCGCAAGTGTCCCCAACGGTTCCCCCGAGCCCTGTGCCACCCGTGGCGGCGCCGCCCGCCACGAGCAACGTGCCGGCGCCGGCCGTGGCCACGAATGCCAATAACGTCGCAGACCCGATGGCGACAAAGGATCCGGACCAGATCATCTGTCTGAAGGAGAAATTGACCGGGTCGATGCTGCCGTCGACCGTGTGTCAGACCCGGCGCAATTGGATCCGACAAGGCGTCGATTCGCGCGATCTCATTGGACACGCGCAAAATGTTGGAAGCGGCCAACCCGGGGGCAATTAAAGCTCGCCCAACAACGCTATCGCGGAGCGTCTGCTTTGCGCCGGAAACGGACTATGACCTAATTTCTCTCGTTTGCTTGGGAGAAATCCGATGAACCAGAGCGACTATCTGCAGCAGGACGCGACGGCGCTGGCCGATCTGATTCAGAAGCGAGCCGTCAGTGCGGAGGACGTGACGGTTGCCGCGATCACGCGCGCGCAATCGATCAATCCAAAAATCAACGCCATCGTGACCTCGATGTATGACGAAGCGCTCGAAACGGCGCGCGGCGGTGTCTCGGGCAGGTTGGCTGGCGTACCCTTCCTCATCAAGGACCTGAACTTTGTGAAAGGCGTGCGGTGCAGTTTCGGCAGCCGACTATGGGAACACTTCGTCCCAGACCACGACTCCGAGATCGTCACACGCTACCGCAACGCCGGGCTCTTGATCCTTGGCAAGTCCAACACGCCGGAAGTCGGACTGGCGGCGGCGACGGAGTCGGTATTGCTTGGTCCGTGCCGCAATCCTTGGGACTTGTCGCGAACCTCAGGCGGCTCGAGCGGCGGAGCCGCGGCGGCCGTCGCCGCGGGAATCGTTCCGGCTGCCCATGCGACGGATGGCGGCGGCTCGATCAGGATTCCGGCTTCGTGCTGCGGTCTGGTCGGGCTCAAGCCGACGCGCGCACGGACCCCGCTCGGGCCGGACACGGGTGAGGGTTGGGGCGGGATGGCCGTCGGGCACGTGGTGTCGCGCTCGGTTCGCGACAGCGCACTGCTGCTCGACGTCAGCCATGGCCCCGCCAGAGGCGATCCCTATCACCCGCCGACGTTTTCAGGGCATTTTGTCGAAGCGGTTTCGACAGACCCTCAGCCCTTGCGCATCGCGATCGATCTGGAGCCGGTCAGTGGTGGCGCCGTGCACCCCGAATGTCACGAAGCCGTGCGGCGCAGCGCCGAGCTTTTGACGTCGTTGGGACATAAAATAGAGACGGTGAGTCCCAAATTCGACAGAACGCAATTCACGCGAGCGACCGATACGCTGGTTCTTGCCAACGTCGCCAACACGATCCACGCCCGGGCCGAAGCCGTGGGCGTTGAACTTGGCCCCGAGTGCGTTGAGCGACTCACCTATCGCCTGGCTACGATTGGCCGGTCTCTGAGCGCGGAATTGTACGCAAGAGCTGTCCATCATGTTCACGCCGTCGGCCGGCAGATAGAGTCGTTCTTCGAGAGATACGATTTGATCCTGAGCCCGACTCTTCTGCAGCCGCCTGTCCCCTTGGGATACCTGAATACGAACAGCGACGATGCCGAGACGTATGGCGAGCATTTCCGTTCCTTTTGGGGCTTCACGAGCTTGTACAACGCGACCGGACAGCCGGCGATCTCTCTGCCGCTGCATTGGTCGGTCGAGGGATTGCCTGTCGGTGTTCAGCTGGCTGCACCCTTTGGCGACGAAGCCCGATTGCTGAAAATCTCTGGACAGATCGAACGTGCCGTAGGCGGATTCACGCGCGCGCCTCGCCTCGAAGGCGCTTGAGGCAACATCGCGTTGCGGCGGCCGCAGCGGACGCCTGCGGTATGGCGGGGCCGAAAGGAGAGATCGATGTTCGTTGCGCTTTATTGGTGGCGGGTGCATCCCGGAAAGGAAGAGCAATTCCGCAAGGCCTGGCGGCGCGGCACGGAATTGATCACGGAAAAATACGGCAGCTATGGCTCCCGGCTGCACCGCGATCGCGACGGACGCTTTGTCGGCTATGCCGAATGGCCGGACGAGCTGACCTGGCAGAAGGCGTTCGCTCAGAAGATGGTCTATGACGATCCCGAAACACGGGCCGCCTTTGTCGATGCGATCGCGGAAACGCCGACCAGCGGCGAACCGATTTTCACCATGACCGTGACCGACGATCTTCTCACGCGGAGCATCGGTCGATAGAGATCCGGCTGGGCCGAATAAGGCCGCGGAAGGCGTCTCACGAATTTTCGGCGCCCGCAGCACCCAACGAAGCGCGCTGGGCCGCCAATCGGGCCTCACCGCTCCGCCGCATTCTTCTTCCGAACCAGACATTCCAGAGCGTCAGCGATCCGATCGTCGCATAACCGACAATGGGGCTGACGACGAGGTAATACGAAATCGGCAGGACGAAGACGAGCAGGATCGACAACGCAGCGTCCGCCAGGAGTCCAAATCCCCAGACGAGGGTCATGATCGTCATCCCGCGCTTGAAAAAGCTGTTGTCGCGCAGAGATTCCACCCGTTCCAACTCGGGGCTCTTGGAACGCGCCAGGAAAGCCCGCACCAACTCGTACATCAAGGGCCGGCCGATGGCGGCCGAACCGAGAAAGACGAAAGCGACAATGATCGTCACGAGCCTTTCGCGCAATTGGAGCAGACGCACCGACCCGCCGCCCAAATAAGCCAGAAGCGAAAGCGCGATCCCGAAGAGCACGAGAAGCGAAAGCGCATCGGCCCGGCGATGGCGAATAAACTCGGCAATGCTCCAAAGCGTCGGCGGTGCGGAAGACGCGATCAAAGCGTTCACGTCGCCAAGATAGTCGTGGGTCAACCGATAGATCGCGAAGGGAAGCGCGATGTTGACGACGACCTCCCTTGCAAACCTGAACAAGGATTCAAGCTTCATGGCGATGACTCGGCTCGTGCGCGACATTCCAGTCCGCCATCGGCGTACAAGACCTGTCCCGTCATTTGTGAATTTTCGCCGCTGACACACCATGCCAGAATTGCCGCCGCTTCTTCCGCGCGACCTGGAAAAGCCCCACGCAGCGGTACCATCCCACCTGCGGCAGCGCGGGCACTCGGCTCCGAAAGCACATATGCGGCGGCCGGTGTGTCATAGAAACCGAGAGCGACGACATTGAGCGCAATTCCGGCACCGGCCCACTGCGTTTTCGGCGCTTGCTGCCGACACCAGCGTTGCAGCGAATATTTTGCGCTGCCGTATAGTTCGAGGGGAATTTGCGCCTCGTCGGGCGTTCCGCTTGTAGCAGACGGTGGCCCGCCGTCACGCGAAACCATGCTGCGCGCAGCCGCCAGCGCCGCCGGTTCATCCAGGCGCAGGCATGCTTCCGCAATCGACGGATTGGGCGGCCGCAGTGCTGCCACCGAAGAAACGGCGACCGCACGCGGTGCGGGACTGTCTGCCAACAGCGGACGCAATCCGTCCAGGGTTGCAACGGACCCGAAAAAATTCAACTGGATGCTGGTCTGCGGTGGACCGCCGCCGGCATTTGCAATGACTGCGTCTATCCGGCCACCCGAAAGCCGCCTGACGCCCTCGATCAATGCGGCGCGCCCCGCCTCTGTGGCGAGGTCGGCGATCACATCGGCATGATGCAGGTCCGAGGTGATGACTCTGCTGCCGCGCGCCCGCAAATACAGGGCAGTTGCGGCTCCTATCCCGGATGCGGCGCCAGTGACGACGGTGGTTCGGCTCATGGCGGTCTCGCCCCGAAATTCTGATCCAGAGTAAATGATCATTTACCTGGTAGCACACTTAGTAAATGATCATTTACTTGTCAACCGGAATCGAATATCTCTTGCAGATGCCGGCCAAACGCTCAAACTTGAAAACCCGCGTCAGCGCGCCGATGGACGGCACCGCCGATCACGACGGCGCCACTGTGCGATCCCGCTCGACACGAAATCGGATCTTGACGTCCGCGCAGGACCTTTTTGCGAGGCATGGTTTCGGCGGCGTGTCGATGCCCGCGATTGCGAAGGCGAGCGGCATCACGGCGGGCGCAATCTACAAGCACTTCGACAGCAAGGACGATCTCTTCTTCGAAGTCGTCAGTCGGACCGTTCAATCGGTTCCCTTGCCTGAAGCGCTCGACTCGACATCGGCGGCTGCGCCCCTGCCCTCGATCGTCGCCATGTACACAACGCCCAGGCTCAAGCTTTTGCGCCAGCTTGCGCTCGAGATTCACTCCGCCTCCGCCAGGCATCCAAAGGTCCGCCGAATGCTGAGACAGTCGCTTGATCGCACGATCGAGCAGATGTCCTCCGCCATCACGGCCGCCCAGAGCAACGGCGATATCGATCGCTCCCTGAATGCCGAGATGCTGGCCAGCGCCGTCATGGTGTTCATCATGGGCCTGATGCACATGGAGACGCTTCTGCCGCACCGCATTGGCGAGCAGGAGTGGAACAGCTTTGTCCAGGACCGCGTGCGAGCACTGATCGCGCTGCGCTAAGCCGTGGCCGAGCATTCAACTTACGCGAACTGCGCGTACTTTCTGACCCGGCTCGAGCCGTTCTGCCCCGCGGACGATGACGCTCTCCCCTGGGCCGATGAGTCCCTTGATCTCCACCAGTGTTCCTTGTTCGGCGCCGACTTCCACCGCGATGCGCCGCGCGAGGCCCTTGGAATCAACCTTGAAGATGTAGGTGTTGTCCTCCCTCAGGATGAGCGCGTCTCGCGACACTGCCATCACATCGCGCGGAAGCGACGAGGGGATCAGAACCTTGGCCGCGTCGCCCACGAGGCCGGCGCCTGTGGGCAATACGAGCCGCAACTCGATGGTACGGCTCACAATGTCGCCAACCGGTACAATGGCGCGCACGACTGCCGCGAAGAGTTTGCCCTCGATTTCCACGGTCAGTGGCGATGTTTCATGGACATATCTCGTCGAGTCGATCGGCACCTGCGCGCTGACTTCGAGAGAGCCGACGTCAACGAGGCGTACGATCGGCTTTCCGGCAACCGCATACTCGCCGGGGTTGATGAGACGGGCGACGACGCGGCCGGGAAAGGGCGCCCGTATATCGCTATGCGAGAACTGATACTCGCTCTTCTTCAAAGCGGCCTGCGCCTGCGCGAGAGCCGCCACCGCCATATCGCGGGTCGATTGGGCCTGGTCGCGCGTGCTTTTGGCGATCGCATTTTGCTTGAACAGGTTGTCCATGCGCGTCGCTTGATCGCGATCAAATCTGAGTTCCGCCGACAGGCGGGCGACGTTGGCCCTGTCGGAGGCCAATTGGAGCCCGGCAAGACTGCTGTCGATGCGCGCCACCACATCGTTTGCCGCCGCGATCGTTCCCACATCGGCAACCCAGGCGACTCTGCCTTCAACTTCGGAGGCCAATTGCGAATCGCTGCGTGACACGACCGTGCCAGGGACCGGCATGGTCGGTGCCATCCGGACGATTCGCGCCACGACGACTCCGACCGTAGGAGGATCGGTTGCGCGCTGCGCCCACGACGCCGACACAAGGCTGGCGCTGATCGCGACCGCCGAAAAACTCGCACGCCAGATTCGAGTGATACTCTTCCGTGAAATCACGCAGCCCTCCGGAGTATCGGTGTGATGGGCGCCAAACTTAGATCTTCGGATCGCTCGCCCAAGCGGAGCATGGCGGGCATGAGGACAAGCGTAAAGACATGGCTGACAAGAATACCACCGACGATCACCGCTCCCAACCCGCGGTAGATTTCAGCGCCTGGTCCCGGGACGATCACCAGAGGCAGCATCCCGAAGATCGCCGTCAAAGTGCTGGAGAAGATCGGCCGAAGACGCGTCTCCAGGCTAGAGCGGACCGCATCGACCCGCGTCATGCCCTCTGCCTCGGCCTGCCGCGTGCGCGCCACAAGCAGGATTGTGTTGTTCACGACCAGTCCCAGGACAATGATGAAACCGATCATCGTCAACAGATCGAGCGGCTGAAATACGAACAGCCCCAGGATACGCAATGCCGCCATGCCGCCAACCGTTCCCAAAGGCAGCGCAATCGTCGCGATTGCGGCATCGCGCACAGACTTGAAGAGCGCAGCCATGATCAGAAACAGCAGCAATATGGCGAGCGCGAAGTTCTTCCCCATGCTCCACATGGCGTTGTCGAGGTGATTGGCCGCCGCGCCGTATGTCACGCTTCCGTCTGACGGAAGGAGTTTGCGAATTTTCGGCTCGATCTCGTTGCGCACGATGGTGAGCGCATCTTGCAGAGCCATCCCTCGCGGCGGCTGCAGGTTCAACGCAAAGGTGCGGCGCCGGCCCAGGCGGTAGATTCCACTTGGAGCAAGCGTCTGCTGCATCGTTACGAGGTGACCGAACGACACGACGTTGCCGTTCGGCGTGGCCAGAGGCGTCGCATTCACCGCACCGGGCGATGCGAGTGGCTGAGCTTTCAAGATCAGGAAGAGTTGACGTTCGCCGTCAAAACGTTGCCCGACATACGCTCCTTCGCCCAATGCTTGCAGTATCGTTCCGACGTCGGTGCGAGTCCAACCGACCTCCGCAATCGAGCGATCGTCAGGCAGCAGCCTCAGCTGCGGCTGATCGTAATCCAGCGTCGGGTTGGTATTGACCACCGCGTCCGGAAATCTCTTGGTCAGCAAATCAAATCCGGTCTTGGCGGCGGTTCTCATCGCGTTCGCATCGTTCGACTGAATGTTGATCGAAATGCCGCCGCCCTGGTCGAACCCGCCGAACAGGCTTCCCATCTGAGCGAACCCTTGAGCGTCAGGCAGATCGCGCAAGACGTCGTTCCTTACAATCTGCTCAAGTTTCGGGAAGTCTTCGTCGTTCGGCACCCGGGCGGCCATGTCCATGAAGCCAGGTCCGTCCATTTTGACATAGTAGTTGAGAAGTTTCGGCTGCTTCGTCCCGTTCATATAAGGCGTGAGTCGGTCAATGATCGGTCGGGCAATTTCGCGTTCGACAACATCGACCGTGGCGCTGGCCGGGATCTGAATAAACCCGTCGATCGCGGCACGCTTCACTTGCGGCAGATATTGCAGGCTCGGCAGAAGAAGCCATGTGCCGAGCGCCGAGCCAAAAATCAGGCCCCCGATCCAGATGCCGCGCTTGCGCGGAGTATCGGTCAGACCCATCACGTAGTTCGTGATCCCGCGCCAGACACTGGAAAGATCGGCTTTCTTGGGGTCGACTTTCAGGAACAGGCTCGAGGCCACCGGCACCACCGTGACTGCGACGATGAGCGAGACGAAGACCGCAAAAGCGATGGTGAGTGAGAGATCGGCGAACAACTGGCCTTCGACATCCTTCAGAAAAATGACGGGAAGGAAAATCGCGACGTTCGTGGCGGTCGAGGCTAGCAATGCACCCCATACCTGATCCGTGCCCACCTGCGCGGCTTTTCCCGAATCCATGCCGTGTTCGCGCAGGCGCAGAATGTTCTCAAATGCGACGATCGCCGCGTCAAGGACGATGCCCGTCGCAAAGGCGAGCCCCGCGAGCGAAACGACATTCAGGGTTCGCCCGGTCAGGTTCAGCAGAACAAGAACGGCAAACAAGCAGATGGGAATCGCCGACGAAATTATAAGAGTGCCGCGCCATTCGCGCATGAAGAACCACAGCACACCGACAGCAAGCAATATGCCCAGGATCAAGTCCGACGTGACCATCGACATGGCCTGATTGATGAAGTGCGACGGATCGAAGGAATATTGGAGCGTGACGTGCTGCACACGCGCCGGTCCGTTGTTGATGGACTGAAGCTCCGCTTTCACCGCGTTGACGGTGGACAGAACATTGGCTCCGGAGGCACGAAAGACTTGCAATCCAAGCGCGGGATTTCCGTTCTGGTAGGCAAAGCCTTGCGCCTTGCTGCGGCCGATATGAACGTCGGCAATGTCTCCAAGATGCACGGGTTTGCCTGAGCGCCACTCCAGTATGAGGTTTTTCAGAGCGTCGACCGAATAACGTCCACGCAGCGAAAGGCCGTAGCGCCGACGCCCGACGTCGATCGTGCCGCCCGAAACATCCTCAGCCCCGCTGAGCTGCTGGGCCATCTTGGGAATCTGGACGCCGAGTTCGGCAGCGCGCAGTGGATCAAACTGGATGTCGATTTCGTCCACGCCGCCGTTGGCATTGATTTGAACGGACCCGACTCCGGGAATGGATTCCAGCCTCGGAATCACGGTCTCTTTCAGAAAACTGACATATGAATTCACGTCGCGCTTGTTGCCCGGTAGCTTTTGCATGAAGACGTAGAGAAGAAGCGCATTTGCATCTTGCGTGCTTGCCAGTTGAACAAAGGGCTTTTGTGCGTCCGCCGGCAGAGGCGGTAGGCGATTCAATCGCCCGATCACATCCACCAGCGTGTTCTTCATGTCGGTTCCGAGCGCGAATGTGAGTTGCACATATCCGCCGCCGGAATTGGCGAAGCCGTCCATTTCCTGCAAGCCGGGCAGACCTTGGAGCACTTCCTCTTCCGGCTCGACCAACTGAGCTTCAACTTCGCGCGGCGTCTCAGAACGCCAGTCTGTCTGGATGCCGATCTGTGGCCGGTCGATGTCGGGAAAGAGTTGGACCGGCAAGCTGTAGAGCGCGAACAGGCCAAACAGAAGTGTTACGGCAACGCCGACCGCGACAGCCGCCGGACTCTTTAGGCCTGCGCTCGTCAGTGCGCGCATCGCAACCTCTCTTCACCGGCGCAGCGCCCTGCTTTGGGAACGGTCCGGCCAACCGATCCGTCCCATTTTTCTGCGCGGGGTCGCCGCTTGCCACCCGAACGGCGTGATTTCACCACTCTTGGCTGGTCGGGGATCGTCACATTCGTGTGAAACCGAGGGCGGCGGCCGCCACGTTAAGCAAGTGAGTCATGCACGCGCTGCACGTTTGCGGATGCAGGTTTCGCCCTAAGCCATGGATCACGTGCGCGAAACAGGGCTGGCGGCGTGCACCCTGAGGTTCAGGGACGAAACTGCAATGCGCGCGGGACAAGACGTGCGGGCTGCGAGACAACGCGCCACGCATTCTCGAGCCACTCACACACAAGTTTTCGCGTCTCGCGCGGATCGATCATCTCCTCCATCTGAAACTTGTTCAGCGGTCCCATCGGCCCGCGCGCGCTCTCGATGCGGGCATTGATCTCGGCGCGCAGCGCTGCAGGATCTTTGGCCTCGGCGAGTTGACGTTTATAGGCAGCCTCGATGCCGCCTTCTGGCGGTATGCCGCCGACATCGGCTGCCGGCCAAACGACTCTCGCGCTGCTTCCTGCTCTCGGCGAGGCGAAATTGTTGCCTGCGACACCGAAACTGCGACGCATGATGACGGTGAAGATCGGCATCGTCGTCTGCGCAAATGCAATCATCCATTCGCCGCCTTTGCGGATCGTGCCCGCGACCTCGTGCTCGAGGCCGACCGCGAATCCCGGATTGTCGTTCAAATTCAGCAATGGCAGGTGGAAAACGTCGCACACATCCAGATGCCGCCGGAGTTTGTCGCAACCGTCCGCGGTCAACGCGCCGCCGTTCACGTGTCGGCTGTCGGATGCGATGACTCCCATAGGGTAGCCGTTGAAGCGGACGAAGCCGGTGATCTGGTCGGTGCCCCATAGCGGACCGATCTCGAAAAACGAGCCCTTGTCCGCCATCAGGCGGATGGCGCGGCGCATATCGAACGTCGTCGTCCGTTTGCGCGGAACGATGGTGAAGAGTTCCTCGTCGCGCCGATCGGGCGGGTCCGACGGATCTGGCGGAAGCACCGGGGGAACCTCGAACACGCTTGACGGAAGATAGGAGAGGAACCGCTTGGTTTGGGCGAAAGCGTCTTCCTCGTTTTCGGCGAGATTGTCGACCGAACCATTGCGACAATGGATGTGCCAGCCTCCAAGGTCTTCCTTCGTGATCTCATAGCCCATGGCATGGCTCACGATCGGCGGACCGGCGACGAAAAGTTGCGCAACGTCCTTGACCATGACGGAGAAGTGGCCGAGCACCGCTTTCGCGGCACCAATTCCAACAACGCTGCCAAGCAGCACATTCACCACCGGCACAGTGCTGAGCTGTTCGGCATACATCGAACTGCCAAGATGGCCCGGCAGGAACGATCCGCCGCTTCCTGCGACGCGGGGCCGTCCCGCCGTGATCGCACCGGAGCTCTCCTTCGCGGTGCTCTCTCCCTCCCTTTGCTGCTGCGGCACCATCGCGGCGACACTGCCGCCGCCGGAAGAGCCGTCGAGCAGGCGAATTGAAGGGCAGCGGAACTCGAGCGAGAGTTGGTCAAGGTACCGACTCTTCTGACCGATGGCTCCGTCTGCATGACCGCCACGCGATGTAAAGTCGTCGGCGCACACGATACTGGTTCTGCGCGCAATCGTGCCCCATCCGCCCACATGATTGGCCGGCGTGAAATCGGATACGCCTCCCCCGCCGTCGTAATTGACGAAGCCCGCGAGACTTCCAACCTCGCGGAAACTTCCCTTGTCGAGCAGAAGATCGATGCGCTCGCGACAAGTAAGCTTGCCGCGGCTGCGCTGGCGGATCACACCCGGATCTTTGGAATCAGGGGCGAAGCGCCGATGCGCCATGTTCTGCAGCGACCGGACCTCTGCAAGCAGCGGCGCCCAGGAGTCCTCGCCATAGATTCGCGGAGCCTGAGCCGTGGTCCCATCAGCTCTCGGCTCGATTGTCGCGAGGATTTGCCCCTCAATAACTACCTCGCCTGCTTTGCCTGCGCCGATACCGGTCACCACGCCGGCCACCGGCGCAGTGATCGCCGTTTCCATCTTCATTGCGCTCAAAACGAGAAGCGTGTCGCCGGCATCGACCGTTGCGCCGATCTCGACCGTGACCTCGACCACCGTACCGGAAACCGGACACTCGATCGCTTCATCGCCTTCCTTGACGCGAAGCGATGATGAGGCAGCGGGTCGCGGCGGGGCGCTTTTGCCTCGACCCAGGGCCAGGGCCTGCTGTCCCAGAAGCGCCAGTGGAACCGAGGGCGCCTTTGCGGCGGCGGCATTAGCGATATCTGGATTCTCGGCAAGCAGCGTCGTTCGCGCATCGCCGGCACGAAAAGTGGGGTTCGAAAGAATGGCGCCGAGCTGGGCAAGGTTGTTCGGAAGCCCTTCGATGTGAAATTCGTCAAGCGCCCGAAGAGCACGATCGACGGCAGAAACGAACGTACCAGTCGAATTCGACTCGCAAATGAGTTTTGCGAACATCGGATCGAATTGCGGTGGTGGCGCAAGCCCGAGATAGCCGCAGGAATCGACTCGCACGCCGGGGCCGGTGGGTTCCCGATAGGCTGTGACCGTTCCGGGACCGGTCGCCAGGATGCGCGCCTGGACGGCGAACCCATGCAGCGGCACCTTGGACTGATCGCCGAGACCGAGTTCCTTCAACGTCAAACCTGACGCAAGCTGAAACTGCGCTTCGACAAGATCAACGCCGGTGACGACCTCCGTGACCGTATGCTCGACCTGGATGCGCGGATTGCACTCGATGAAATAGTGCTCGTCTCGCTCGGGATCGATCAGGAACTCGACTGTTCCGGCGTTCGAGTAATTGGCGTGCTTTGCGATTTTCAGGGCGTCGAGAAAGACGCGTTGCCGCAATTTGGGTTCAAGCCCGGGTGCCGGCGCAACCTCAATGAACTTTTGATTTCGACTCTGAACAGAGCAATCTCGCTCGTAAAGATGGACCACGTTGCCCTGGCCATCTCCCAAAATCTGCACCTCCACGTGCCGTGGCCGAAAGATCAGCTTCTCGACAAAGACGGAGCCGTCGCCGAATGCACTCTGCGCCTCGCTCTGACAGCGCGCGAAACCGTCGGCCATGTCGCGCGCATTTTCGACGACCCTCAAACCGCGCCCACCTCCACCAGCCGCAGCCTTGAGCATGACGGGATAGCCAATGCGGTCCGCCGCGGCCTTCGCCTCGTCCACCGTCGCCAGAATCTTCGAACCGGGAATTATTGGAATGTCGTTCGTCTGCGCTAGCGTTCGCGCCCGGGTCTTGTCGCCAAACAGCGCAAGCGTTTCTGGCCTCGGTCCAATAAAGGCAAACCCTTCCTCGATGCAGCGCTTTGCGAAGGCTGCGTTCTCCGAGAGAAAACCATAACCGGGATGCACGCAGTCGCAGCCCGCACTCTTGCCTGCCGCGATGAGCGCCTCGATGTCGAGATAGCTTTGCACCGGATGCTCCGAAGCTTTGCCGATGGGCACGGCTTTCGAAGTGAGGCGCGTGTGAAGCGAAAGGGCATCGACGGGCGCGAAGACGCTCACCGACTCGATGCCGAGCGACGTCGCCGCGCGGGCCACGCGGATTGCGATTTCGCCGCGATTGGCAATCAATACCCGCCTGAACATGGCGTTCTCCGGACATCCCGTTGCAAATTCTAGGGGTCCCCTGTCCCGTCACGCAACCGTCGGCTCCGACCGTCAGGCGCGTTTGCGCGAGAAGCCTTCCGTCAAGCTCGACGGTTAGCGAACGTTAGAACCTGAAGGTCAGGTCGACGGCGCCAAATTGGTCCTGAGCCGGCTGAGTTTTGTACTCTTTGGTGCGAATGTCATGCGTGAAGGCGAGGCGGAAGGAATCGAAGGTAATTGCAGCGCCCAATACCAAATCGCCGACGAGGTTCAATTTGTCGACACTGCGGCTCCGTTCGAAGCTGTTGCCGTCCAAAAAGAGATTGCGCGCGACCGCGCGTCCTTCGACGCCTGCGAAAACATAGGCCCCCAATCCCGATATCGGCTCGAAGTAATCCGAGCCCGGAAGGCTCGGTGCAATTCGCATCGGTCCATAATCCTTGGGCAGGTTGAAGCCAAAACGCCCCACCGCGCCGACTTCCGCATAGTCATAGACGTTGCCGATGGCTGCGCCATAGTTTGGCTCAATGTCGAACACGCCACCCAAGAAAGATTGCGGCTCGATGAGTTTGATCGATCGGTTATATTCGATGATCAGCCCCGGCTCGTCGCGCAGTTGTGTCGCCCAACCCATCGGCTTGCGGTCATGGAATATGGCGTGGACAAATTTCTGGGCCTCCTCCGCCAAACTCGCGGGACCAACAACGCCCAAGCTGATTTGAAGTTGGTCCAGATCGGTACCGCTGTCATCGACAAGGCCGAGTGCAGCATAAAGAAAACCCGCATAAGGGCGGTCCGTGAGAGGAGGATTTGCGAGCGAAAGATTGTGGGGCGTGAAAATGTCCTGACCCAAAGCGTAACGCGTACGCACATCGCCCGTCTGGTTGAAGAATGGCAGGCTGCGTGCGAGGTCTATCGCCCATCGCGGCGTGTCGCTCGGCGCTGTCGTATAAGCGAATTCGACGCCGTTCGTGTAGTCATGGTCGGAGTTATAGAAAAGGTCGTTCTCAAAGAGAATCGTGAACGATCCTCTCTCGGATACCGGTGGATTGGTCTGGGTCCCCGTTGGATCATCGGCTTGTCCGTAAACCGGAGCGGCGGCGCCGGCCGCAAAAACCAATGCAAGCGGAATTAATGCTGTCGAATGCATTTCGCCCCCTCCATCAAGCAAATGAACGCAAAAACTTGAATTTGGTTGCAAGCGCGAAAAGCGGCGCTTCCCTGAGGCGCATGGGCGCGATGGCGACGGTAGTCGTGCCGCACGGCTGTGGAATTTCCAGCGGCGGATAACTACATGACGTTGGTTGGAAGCGTCATGTCAAAGAAAACCCGCGCGATGATGGAAGTTGTCACTGGATACCCCAGTGACGTCGTTGCTCTCAATTGGCACGAAAAACTGGATGAGAATGACGTGCGCAGCGGTCTTTCGCTGGGTGAGCGCGACATACGCGCGGGGAAGCACGACCTTCGCTTGTTGGCAAAGCTTCTTCCGTTCGCGGAAAAACGACACAAAACTCTTGCGCTGGCACAGTTGTCGGGGAGCGCCGGTCAATGGCGCGACCTGGGACGGATTGCGATCGTCACGGACGATCTTCTCACACGCATAATGATTCAATTTTTCGGACCCTTCTTTCACAACGCAATCAGGGTGTTTCCCAATGTGCAGAGTTGGCGCGCCCGCGCGTGGCTTGAGGGTCGTGACGTCCGCTACTGACGCGTTTCGATCCCGCGGCGGGCCCAATTCTACTGCTCGCAGAGGTGGTTGTGCCCCGCGTGAGGTTTCACGCGCCAGGCGGGAACTTTTTCCGGGGCCCGGCATCTAGTGTCGAGACATTACGTGACTGCGCCACGCCTTGGTGGCTCAATAACGGCCACCGGGGGCCATCCAGAGGAGCGCAACATGGCAGCTCAAGAGACGCCGCTCAGCGGACCTGATTTTTCTCAAGGTATTCCAGCAAGCACTCTGGCAGACGGCGTACCGCTGCTCGGTCACGTCGGCGATCAAGCCGTCCTATTGGTGCGACGCGGCGCAGACGTGCTGGCGGTCGGCGCGACCTGCACCCACTACTCAGGGCCATTGGCTGAAGGCATCGTCGTCGACGAAACCATCCGCTGCCCTTGGCATCATGCCTGCTTCAGCCTTCGCACCGGCGTGGCGTTGCGCGCGCCGGCGCTGAACGCTCTGTCGTGTTGGCGGGTGGAGCAGACGGACGGCCAGGTGTTCGTGCGCGAGGAGCTCGCTGTCGAACCTCAACCAACATTGTCGAGGGTTGGATTACCGGAGTCCGTCATCATCATCGGCGGTGGGGCCGCTGGCAACGCCGCCGCGGAAATCTTGCGCCGCGAAGGCTACACCGGTCCAGTCACGATGCTGAGTGCCGACGACGCTCCGCCCTGCGACCGGCCGAACTTGTCAAAGGACTATCTCGCGGGCACCGCGTCGGAAGATTGGATTCCTCTTCGACCCTTGGACTTCTACGCGCAACATCAGATTGATCTGCGGTTGGGGACGCGGGTCGCCGCGATCGAGCCGACATCGCGCGCGGTTCTCCTCTCGGACGGCACCCGGCTGCCCTATGGCTCTCTCTTGCTCGCGACAGGCGCGGAGCCCGTTCGGCTAACCGTGCCGGGCGCCGATCTGGCGCATGTGCATGTTCTGAGAACGCTGTCCGACTGCAAAGCGTTGATCGCCGCCGCCGGCAACGCCCGCCAGGCCGTCGTGATCGGTGCCAGTTTCATCGGGCTTGAGGTCGCGGCTTCGCTACGAGCGCGCCAAATTGCGGTTGACGTCGTCGCACCCGAGGCACGTCCGATGGAACGCGTCATGGGACCGGCGATCAGCGACATGGTACGCAAGATCCATGAGGCGCACGGCGTGATGTTTCATCTTGGTGCGACAGCGACGAGCATCGACCGCGACTGCGTGACGCTCTCCACCGGCAAACGTCTTACGGCCGATCTGGTGGTCGTCGGCATCGGTGTCAGACCGGCAACCGCGCTGGCCGAGCGGGCCGGACTCGCGATCGATCGTGGGGTCGTGGTGGACAAGTTTCTGGAGACCAGCGTACCCGGCATCTACGCGGCGGGCGATGTGGCGCGCTTTCCGCACTGGCGCAGCGGTGCACCGATCCGCGTGGAGCACTGGGTGGTGGCGGAACGCCAGGGCCAGGTAGCGGCACGCAATATTCTGGGACGCCGCGAACAATTCACTGCCGTGCCGTTTTTCTGGAGCCAGCACTACGACACCGTCATCTCCTATGTCGGCCATGCCGAGCGTTGGGACCGCATCGCTATCGACGGCAATATCTCGGCAGGCGATGGCGCCGCACATTTCTGGCTCGGAAGTGAACGACAGGCGGTCGCGACGGTCGGACGCGATCAGGACAGCCTTCGCGCGGAGCGAGAGTTCGAGCTGGAAACGACGACATGAATTGCGGTTGATCCGCCCGCCGAACCGCGCGAGTTCATCGCCATGAGCAAACAGCCGCCGCCGCAGGAAGCCCATTGGCCGACGGGTGCCATTTTCACGGTCGGACACTCGACTCTGCCGCTCGAGACCTTCATCGTCTTGCTCAAGACTTATGGCATCGAGCGTCTCGTAGACATCCGTACCGTGCCGCGGTCGCGACATAACCCGCAATTCGATAGCGACACACTCGATGACGCCTTGAAAGCGGAGACCATCGAATATGTTCCGCTCCAAAAGCTCGGGGGGCTCAGGCACGCGCGCAAGGACTCACCCAATGCCGGCTGGCGGAACAAGAGCTTTCGCGGCTATGCCGACTACATGCAAAGCCCGGAATTTGCAGACGCGCTCGCAACGCTGATTCATATGAGCCGGGAAAAACGCGTCGCCATCATGTGTGCCGAAGCGGTGCCCTGGCGCTGTCACCGCGCGCTGGTGGCAGATGCGCTCCATATCCGCGGCGTGCCGGTGATCGAAATTCTATCGCAAAGCAGTTACCGGCCGCACAAGCTCACGCCCTTCGCGCAGGTGCAAGGGACGCACATTACGTACCCGCCCGAGTAGTCGGCACACCTTTAGATACGTCGAGAAAAATTTGCTCTCAGCCGATATGTATCTTCTTGCGCAAAATGGTGGGCGCGACAGGGATCGAACCTGTGACCCCTACCATGTCAAGGTAGTGCTCTCCCGCTGAGCTACGCGCCCGTGCCAATCCGTGGCGGGGCGGTCTCTATAGCGGTCGCGCCAGCGCCCGGCAAGCGAGCGCTCAGCCGTGCGTCAGCTTCAGGTCGAATTTGACCGCCGCTTGCGTCTGGCTGGTGACGGTCACGCCCGCAACGATGGCCGGCTTGTATTTCCAGTGCGCCAACACCCACGACGCGGCTTGGGCATCAAGCTCGGCAAAACCACTCGTGCGCGCGATATCCGCTGCCACGACATCACCATTGGGCGAGATGGTCAGCCGCAGCAACACCGTTCCCTGTTGCGCAAGGAGCCGCGCCTGATCCGGATAGGGCGGCGTCGAATGTGTGCTGCTCACGCCCACAGCGCCTGAATCGGAAGACGGCCCGGTATGCGACCCCGCCGCTTCCCTGAGTGACGTGTTGTTCGGATCGGCGATCGTGTAGGTCGGCATCTTCGGATCGAGCGGCGTCGCATCTGTCGGCTGAGTCATCACGGGCAGTTTCGGAATCGAAACCGGTGGGGTCGGAGCCGCGACGTCCACAAATGCGACCTTAATATCGGGTGGAATGAGCTTGATGATTTGCGGCGTCATGCCCGTGATCAGCGCATAGACCGCCAGCACATGCAGCACACCCACGCCGCCCAGCGCAATCGCGCGCTGCGGCGTGATGCCCGTTTCGCGCGCGCCTACGATCTCATGTCTTGGAATCAACATCGTTGCCTCCCGCATTTTCGCCGGTGCATTGCGCATGTCGGCGGTCCGGCGGGAGCGTCTCAGCTTCCCCAGCCGGACCCGGGATTTGTAGTCTGCAATTCCGGCGGGCTGCGGGCGTGATTGTGGCGAGCCGCCGCAAACCTCTCGAATATTTATTCGAACAGAGTCCGGCAGCGATGACTGACGCGTTGTCAGGCGGCGATCATGCGATCGACTTCGGCAACGATCTCGCGCAGATGAAACGGCTTGGAGAGCACCTTGGCCTGCTTTGGCGCGTTCGACGAAGGATGCAGTGCGACGGCCGCGAAACCGGTGATGAACATGATCTTGAGCGCCTCGTTCAATTCCACGGCGCGCTTGGCAAGTTCGATGCCGTCCATCCCCGGCATCACGATGTCGGTCAAGAGCAGATCGAAGCGGTCGCCCTTCAGGCACTCATAGGCGTCGCTGCCATCCCCGAAATCGCTCACGGCATGGCCGGCCCGCGCCAGCGCCTGGGCCAGGAATTTGCGCAGGCTCTCGTCGTCCTCGGCCAGAAGAATATGCGCCATCGTCCCCGCTCTTGTTGCCTACTAGACCGTATAAACGCCAAACCGTAAATGCCGGGTAATGCGCCTCTGTGACGCTTGATCGATCCTGCCCCTTAATGGTCCACTGTCCCGGACCGGAACGAATCGGATGATCATGGCCCAGCCGGGCACGCGCACATCAGGCAGCGACAGCGACGCGGTCGACGTCAGTCTGGCGGCGCTTTTCGACGAGCCGTTTCACATCCAGCGCCCCTTCCGTCAGACCGTGCCCTTCGTGCTCGCGTCGCCGCATTCGGGCCGCGACTATCCGGAGAGTTTCGTCGGCATGAGCCGGCTGGGGCGCATATCGCTCCGTCGCTCGGAAGACGCTTTTGTCGACGAATTGTTCGGCGGAGCGGTGGCGCTGGGCGCGCCGATGATCTCGGCACGGTTTCCGCGCGCCTATCTCGATGCCAATCGCGCGCCGTCCGAGATCGACAGCGCGATGTTCGATGGTCGTCTGCCGGTGGCAGTCGATTCTCCCAGTCCCCGCGTCACGGCGGGCCTCGGCGTCATTCCGCGCATCGTGCGAGATGGCGCGGAGATCTATCGAGCAAAGCTTTCGCCACGCGAGGCGGAACTGCGCTTGACGCGGCTCTATCGTCCTTATCATGCGGCTCTGGCGCAATTGATCGCCGAGACGCGCGAAATCTTCGGCGTTGCCGTGGTGATCGATTGCCATTCAATGCCGTCCGCAGCCGCGATACCGGATATCGTTCTTGGCGATCGCTATGGCATGGCGGCGGCGCCGCTGGTGACGCGCGCGGCGGAAATCGCCTTCGAGAACCAGGGCTTCAGCCATGCCCGCAATGCGCCCTATGCCGGCGGCTATACGACGATCCTGCATGGCCGGCGCGACCGCGATGTGCATGCGCTGCAGGTCGAAATCAACCGTGGCCTCTACCTTGACGAAGAGCGCATCGAGCGCGGCGCCCGTTACGAAGAAATCCATCACCGCCTCACGGCGGCCATCGCGCAGCTCCTGGCGATCGAGCCCGTCCTCCTCTCACGCAACCGCCCCCGCCAGAGCTTCGCGGCGGAATAGCAGCAGCGCGGGAAAAAAGGCCGCTCCCGAAGGAGCGGCCAAGTTCAGGGAGGAAACGCCCAGGATGGGCTCGCGGCATAAACAACGGGAGGTCAGTTATGCCGCGCTGCAGCAATATGGACCTTGGCAGGGGCTGTCGCAAGGCCGATTCCAAAATCGAATCTGTGTAAAAACTGAGCATTTATGCGGAATTTAGCCCGCATTTCGGGCAACCCAGCCATACGTGCACCTCATGTTGCGCTGCAAGAGAAGCACGCAACCAGGCACCGAAGGCCAGTCACGCCCCTGTCGTCCAGCCGCAACAAAAGAGTCGCCGCGAGCCGCTAGTTAGCCAGGCCATCAGGGGACACTGATTCGCGCCCCTGTGAACCGCAAGGAGCGCGGCAGATGGCCGAAATCGCCTGGTTGGTTCCAGCAGCGGCGCTGGCCGCAAAGCCGCCGCGGCCGCGCTATACGCCGCTCCCTGTCCGTCAGCCACGCCACCTCAGAACGATCTTCATCTCCGACACCCATTTGGGCACGCGCGGCTGCAAGGCCGAACTCCTAGCCGACTTTCTGACGCGTCACAGTTGCGACACGCTCTACCTCGTGGGCGACATCATCGATGGCTGGCAGCTCCGCCGCCGCTGGTTCTGGAACGATGCCCATAGTCGCGTGGTGCAGGAAATCCTGCGCAAGGTCGACGATGGGACCCGCGTCGTTTTCATTCCCGGCAATCACGACGAATTCTTGCGGCCCTACTGCGGACGAAATTGCGCCGGCATCGAAGTCCTGCGCGAAACGATCCATGAAACGGCCGATGGTTTGCGCCTTCTCGTGATTCATGGCGACCAGTTCGACGGCGTCATCAATTTCGCGCGCTGGCTCGCCCACCTCGGCGCCTGGGCTTACGACCGCGCGCTGCAGCTGAACGAGATCCTGCACCGGGTGCGCCACTGGCTGGGCTTTCCCTATTGGTCCTTGTCAGCGTGGCTCAAGCACACCGTGAAGGATGCGGTCGAATATGTTTGCCGGTTCGAGGATGCCGTCGCCCGCATCGCCGAACTGCATGGGCTGGACGGCGTCGTGTGCGGCCACATCCATCAGGCGAAGGTCCGGCGCATCGGAAATGTCCTGTATCTCAACGATGGAGACTGGGTTGAAAGCTGCACGGCCCTTGTCGAAGATGCCCTGGGACATCTGGAGATCGTTCATTGGGCCGCTTGCGCTGCAACGTCCGCCTATCGCGGACCCAAGACGATCGCGGAAGCCGCGCCTATACCCGCGTAGGGTCAGGCGCATGACGGCTGGCGCAAAAGTGCCGGCCGGCCGATTTCCGATCCCCGGCCAGGAACATCTGAAAGTCCTGATCGTCACCGACGCCTGGCGGCCGCAGGTCAATGGCGTCGTCACCACGCTCGAAATGCTCGGGCGCGAATTGGGCGCGCTTGGCCACGAGGTCCGCTATGCGACGCCTGAGGGCCGCTTCACGCTGCCGTTGCCGACCTATCCGGAAATCCGCCTCGCCTTCTTCCCGCGTTCCGGTCTCGAAAAACTGTTCCGCGAATTCGCACCCGATGCCGTTCATATCGCCACCGAAGGCACGATGGGTATGAGCGCGCGCGCGATCTGCCTCAAGCACGGCATCGACTTCACGACCGCGTTTCACACGCGGTTCCCCGAGTACATCCATGCGCGCTTTCCCTTCGTGCCTGAAGAGTCGGTTTGGCAAGTCGAGCGGTGGTTTCATCGCAAGGCCATCGCCACCATGGCGCGTACGCCGACGATGAAACGCGAACTGGAGAGCCGGGGCTTTCGTCACGTTCGCTTGTGGGAAGGCGGTGTCGACGTCGAACATTTTCGCCCTATCGCAGACGCGACACTGCCCTACCCGAAACCGATTTTTCTGTATGTCGGCCGCGTCGCGATCGAAAAGAACATCGAGGCCTTCCTCTCGCTCGACCTGCCCGGAAGCAAGATCGTCGTCGGACCCGGTCCGGCACGCGAAACGCTGGCGCAGAAGTATCCAGCGGCAAAGTTCCTCGGACCCAAATCGGGCGAAGAGCTGGTGCGCATCTATGCCGCGAGCGATGTGAATGTGTTTCCGAGCCTGACCGATACGTTCGGCCTGGTGATGCTGGAGGCGCTGGCCTGCGGCACGCCGGTCGCCACCTTCCCCCATGCGGTGATGCAGGATGTGGTCGGCGGCTGCAAAGCTGCGGCCTTGGATGGCGACCTGGCAGTGGCATGCCGGACGGCTCTTACCCTGTCACGGGCGGAGGCGCGCGCCTTTGCGCTGACGCGGTCCTGTCGTGCCTCGACCTTGCAGTTTCTCGATAATCTCGTGGTCGAACAGCCGCAGGAAGCCTGATTTATCGTCGGCGCAAGACGCGCTAGAACGAGGGCCGACGTTCTCGAGCGCGCCAAAGCCCCATCCATGTCAAATGACAGTGTCGACTCGCGTGCGCTTCGGCTTGACGCCCACGAATGGCTGTTTCTCGGCGTCACGATCCTGTTCTGGGGCGCCTATGTGCTGTGGCTCGGCAAGGACACGTCCTGGGACTTTCGCAATTATCATTGGTACATCCCGTACGCCTTCCTGAATGGGCGCGAAGGCTTCGACATGCTCGTGGCGCATCAGGCCACCTACTACAATCCGTTCCAGGACATTCCCTTTTACCTCCTGGCAGCGCATACGCCGGCGTGGTTCTCGCTCTTCACGCTCGGCATGGTGCAAGGCGCAAACGTCGTGCCGCTCTATCTGCTCGGCCGCCAGACGCTGCGTATCGAGGAATACAAGCTTGGCGCAGCCGCGCTCTCGCTTCTGGGCCAGACCGGCGGGCTCGGCCTCAACATGTTCGGCACCACCTATCACGACAACACGATGAGCATTCTCATCCTGACGAGCATCGTGATCCTGGTCGTGCAGCGAAAGAGATTGAACGAAGGCCCGCTCGCCCGCGTGGCGGCGATCGCTGCAATCGCCGGCTTTCTCACCGGCATCACGGTCGGGCTCAAACTGCCGGAAGCACCCTTTGCGGCGGGATTCGCCGCAGCGCTCGTCGCGCTCGGCGGCAGCTGGAAGCATCAGTTCGTGCGCCTTGCTGCCGGCGCAGTCGGGGGCCTGATCGGCGTGGTCGCCATGATGGGCTATTGGACGATCCATCTCGAACATCTGACCGGCAACCCGCTCTTTCCCTACTTCAACGACGTCTTCAAGTCGCCCTTGGCGTTACCTGCGCCCTATCGCGATATGCGCTTCCTGCCGACGCATTTCTGGATCGCCGCGGCGTTCCCGATTCTGTTCACGCTCAACTGGGCGATCGCCGACGACATTCCGTTTCGCGACATCCGCGTCATGCTCGCCTATGTCACGGTGATCATCGCCGTCATCGTCTGGCTCGGCGGGAGACGCTCGAAGGATCCGTTGGTCATTCCCGAAGCCGCACTTCCCATCCTGGCGTTTGCCGCCGTCTCCTATCTCTTCTGGTTGAAGCTGTTCGCGATCTATCGCTACATCGTTTTGCTCGAGATGTTGGGGCCGCTGCTTTTGGCGATCGCCATCGGCCTTCTTCCGATTCCGCGCCGCATCCAATTGATCACGCTTGCGGTGTTGTTTCTGGCGACGGCAGCGACGACGCATGTCGAATACATCGAACGCTCGCCGATCAGCGATCCGTTCGTCGACGCGGATGTCCCCAAGATCCAGAATCCGCAGAAGGCGATGGTGCTTCTGACCGGCAACGGGCCCCTGGGCTTCATTGCGCCGGCCTTTCCCCACAGCATACCGCTGTTGCGCATCGACGGCTGGATGGTCCAGCCGCAGGACGGCACGGTGATCACCAAGGCGATGAAGAATCGCGTCCGCAATCACCTGGCGCATGGCGGCGCGCTCTACGTTCTCTCGGATGCCTACGACATGGGACGCGCCCGCGACGCGCTGGTCGGATATGGCCTTCGAATCGATTGGCTGAAATGCACCGTGTTCGACACAAACATCATTGGCGATTATGAATTCTGCCCGCTGTTCAAATGGCCGCGCTCATGACCGAAATAGCCGTCATCCTGCCCTGCTACAATGAAGAAGCCGCCATCGGCAAAACCGTGCGCGATTTTCACGCCGCCCTGCCGGGCGCGAAAATCTACGTCTACGACAACAATTCCAGGGACCAGACCGCCGCCGTGGCGCGCGAGGCGGGCGCCATCGTGCGCACCGAATTGCGCCAAGGCAAAGGCAACGTCATGCGGCGCATGTTCGCCGACGTGGAGGCCGACATCTACGTGCTGGCCGACGGCGACGACACCTATGATGCCTCCGTCGCGCCGGCTCTGATCAAGAAGCTGGTCGAGGAAGGTCTCGACATCGTCACCGGCCGGCGCGTCCATACCGAAGCAGCGGCCTATCGCGCCGGCCATGTTTTCGGCAACAGGATGCTCACCGGCCTCACCGCAATGATGTTCAACGTCAAGCTCGGCGACACGCTGAGCGGCTATCGCGTCATGTCGCGGCGCTTCGTGAAATCGTTTCCCTTCACCGCCGAAGGCTTCGGCATCGAGACGGAGTTGACCGTCCACGCCGTGCGCCTCCAGATGCCGATGGCGGAAGTCGACACCGCATACAAGGAGCGCCCCGCCGGCTCGGTCAGCAAGCTCAGCACCTATCGCGACGGTTTCAAGATCCTGTTCACGATCGCACAGATGCTGCGCGAGGAGCGGCCGCTGCTTTTCTTCAGCGCGATCGGCGCGGTCTTTGCGCTTGTCGCCGCAATCCTCGGCGCCTCCATCGTGATCGAATTTGTCAAGACCGGACTCGTGCCGCGCTTGCCGACTGCGCTGCTTGCCACCGGCCTGATGGTCATCGCATTCCTGTCGGTGATGTCGGGACTGATCCTGGACACGGTGACGCGCGGACGCTGGGCGAACAAGCGCCTGGCTTATCTCTCGATCCGCGGTCCCAAGGATCTCACGCTGCCGTGACGCTGGCCGAACGCATTCGAAGCCTCCTGCCTTCGCCGTATCTGCGCTTTGGCTTGGTCGGCGCTTCAGGCTTCATCGTCGACGAGACGATCCTCACGATCCTGCACTATGGGATCGGCATGGACCGCTACTCGTCCCGGGCCGTGTCGATCTTCTGCGCCGCGACCTTCACCTGGTGGGGCAATCGCAACCTGACGTTCGCCGAACACGCCACGACCGGGGGCTTCAGCGCGCTGGCGCACGAATGGTTCAAGTTCATGCTCGCCAACGGCATCGGGGCCTTGGTGAACTATTCCACCTATTCGCTGCTCGTCAGCTTTGCGCCGTTTCCGCTCGACAATCCGCTGGTGGCGACGGCCGCCGGCGTCGGGGTCGGCCTCGTCTTCAACTTCACGCTGTCGAAGCGCTTCGTCTTCCGCGCGGGTTGACGTCGGATCAGTCCATCTGCGGCGTCATCTGCGTGTCGACGGTGACCGACTTGATGATGGCGAACACCGGTTTTCCCGCAATGAGTTTGAGCCGTTCGAGCGAGGCCCGCGTGATGCTTGCCACGAGGCGCGTGCGGCCACAGAGCAGCTGAACGTCGGCATGCGTCGCCGAATCGTGGCGAATGCCCTGCACGGTCATCAAGAGCACATTGTTGGCGCTGATCGTGCGCGGCTCCTCGAGTGCCAGCATGATCTCTTCGGCCCGAATGCGGACGCGCAGGACCGTTCCCTGCGGGCGGTTCAGTTCCTGAACGAGGAGCGTGCCGCCCTCGAAGTCGAGCGCGGTCAAGCCGTCGCCGCGTCGCGCGCCGATTTTCGTTTCGATCACCGCACCGAGCGGTGGCGAGCCCGCGAATGCGGGGAGCTCGATGTCGCTGAGGACATCGAATACCGAGCCCTGGCGCGCCACGCGGCCGTCCCTGAGAACGACGATCTGGTCCGCCAGGCGCGCGACTTCATCGAGCGCATGGCTGACATAGAGCATCGGCAGCCCGGCCTCGTCGCGCAGCTTTTCGAGATAGGGCAAAATCTCCTGACGGCGCTGGGCGTCGAGCGCCGCCAAAGGCTCATCCAGCAGGAGAATATCGGGCGACGACAACAGCGCACGGCCAAGGCCCACGCGGCTTTTTTCGCCGCCCGACAGGGAGCGCGGCATGCGTTCCTGGAGATGCTCGAGACCAAGCAGCGCTATGATGCGCTCGATTTCTCCACGCTCCGCGCGCTTCTGCGCCCGGCGCCAGCCGAACAAGAGATTGTCGCGCACACTCATGTGCGGAAAAAGGCGCGCGTCTTGAAAGACGTAGCCCGTTCGCCTCGACCGCGGCGATAGCCAGAGGCTCCGGGCACTGTCGAACACCGGGCGGCCGGCGATGACGATGCGCCCCTGCTGGGGGCGAAAGGTTCCGGCGATGGCATTGATGATCGAGGTCTTACCCGCCCCCGATGGGCCGAACAGAGCGGTCACGCCGGGGCGCTCGACCGAGAAGCGCACATCGAGCGCGAAACCTGGGAAGTCGTGCGCCAGGGAAACGTCGATGCTCATGTCGTGCGCTGCGCCCGGCGCGAGGCAATCTCGGCCAGCGTCATGAAAATCAGGGCAAGAATGATGGCGAGAACGGAGAGCCGTGCGGCTTCCGTCTCTCCGCCGGGCGCCTGCAACGCCGTATAGATCGCAAGCGGCAGCGTGCGCGTCTGGCCCGGAATGTTGGCGACGAAGGTGATGATGGCGCCGAATTCGCCGAGACTTGCGGCAAAGGCCGTGATGATGCCGGCAAAGATGCCGGGGAGCGCGAGCGGCAGCGTGACGTTGACGAGCCTGTCCCACCAGCCGGCGCCGAGCGTCTCTGCAGCTTCGTTCAAGCCCTTGTCCGCGCTTTCCAGCGCAAGCCGAATGGCGCGCACCTGAAACGGAAACGTGATGATGGCCGACGCCAATGCGGCGCCAGTCCAGCTGAACACGAAGCGGATGCCGAAATGCGCGAGCAGCCAGGCGCCAAGTCCCGCCCGCGTCCCGAAGATCGTCAAGAGCAGGAAACCGATCGCGACCGGCGGCAGAACGAGCGGTACGTGAATGAGACCGTCGACCAGGGTCTTGCCGAAGAATTGCGTACGCGCCAGGAGCAACGCGGCTGCGAACGCGAACGGCAAGGCGGCGAATACGGCGACCGCGGAGACGCGCAATGACAGCAACAACGCCTCGCTCTCAGCGGGCGTCAAGATCTCGGTCATGATGAGGGCAACCAGCCTGCAACAGGGCGTTATATCCCGGCGGTGCTAACGACGCCACGTGCCTCGCGCATTGTGATGTCGCGAATATCCAACGCTGCTTTCAGTGCGTGCGGGCGAAAATCGTCCACAGATGGGCGATGATCTTCTGCTTGGCATCGCCGTCCGCCTTTTCGAAGCTGCGGACCGCCTGGTCCTTTTGTCCGCCGCTGTAATAGGCGACGCCGAGGCGGATCAGGGCATTGTCCTTGTCGGTCGGACCCTTCTGAAGGCCCGCCTGGATCAGCTTGATCGCGTCGGGATAGTGGCCCTGGCCCCAGGCGTCTTCGCCAAGTTTGACAAGCGCATCGCCGTTAGGCGCAGCGTTGGCGGCCGCGAGCGCAGCCGCGTTCTTCGCCGCGTTGGCGCCGGCCTGCTTTTGGGCCATCGTCAACAAGCGCGTGGTGCGATCGCCGGTCAGCACCTTCGCTGCGATACCCTTCTCGATCACGCTCTGTGCCTCGGCAGCGAAACCGAGCTGCAACGCAAGCTGCGCCAGGAGATTGTAGTCGTCCGCCTTGGTGATGGTGTTCGTCAAAAGTCTCAGGCGATAGATGTCGAGCGTCTGATGGTCGGTGAGGCCCTTGGTGCTCTGGGCGGCGTTGAGAAGCTGTCCCCAATATTCCGGCTTGTTGGTGCGCGCGACCAAGGTCTCGAGCGCGGTGCGCATCGAGTCGTTGTCCTGGCTTTCATAAGCGCAACGCATTTGCAGCTTGAGGACTTCTTCGCCGCCGCCGCTGCCGAAATTGCTCATGATGTAGCGGCTGCAGCCGTGATAGTCGCCGAGCAGGTAATAGGCCTGCGCGATGATCTGCATGGAACTGCCATCGAGCCCGCCGTTCTTGCGCAGCAATTCGCCGTCGGCGATGACGTCGCGATAGCGTTTTGCATTATAATCGTTGGCGAATTTCGCCTTGGTGCCGAGCGCGCCGGTTCCGGACTTCACCTCGATATATTGACGCATCGCGCTGATGACCGATTTCTCTTCCGGCGTCAGATTGGGAACCGCCTCGGCAGCGCTGACGCGTGCCAAGGCGGCGCTATAGCTGCCCGACGCTGCCAGCGCCTTGGCTTCGTTCAAGGGCTTGCCCACCACGGAACGGACCGCCGCCTGCGCGGGAACCGTCGTTATCAGTCCCGCAACCGCGACAGCGGCGGTTCCGATTGCGAGTGCCGTGACGCCGGCGCGGATGACTTTGGACAACATTCGAGACCTCACTAAAAGGGCGTGCCGGACCAAACCCATGCCTGCGCACGGCCAGCCGCGAATTCGCCCCTCATTTCACTGCATATTTTCGATACCGGTAAATCCGATATGGGTCACACCGATCCGCTGCGCATCGGCCAGCACTTTGGCGACCGCATCGTATTTCGCCAGACGGTTCGGCTGAAGATGGATTTCAGGCTGCGTGTCGCCCTGCGCGGCCGCCTGCTCGAGATAGTTGTCGAGCGTCGCGCGATCCACCGGCGTGCCGTTCCACAGCACCGTGCCGTCGAAATCGACTTCCAGTGTCACGACGACCGGTTGGATCTTCGGCGGCGGCTGATTGGGCCTTGGCATGTCGAGCTTCACGGCATGCGTCTGGATGGGCAGCGTAATGATGAGCAGGGTCAAGAGAACGAGCATCACGTCGATCAAGGGGGTGGTGTTCATCTCCACCATCACCTCGCCTTCGCCGCTCTCGTTGCCGATATTCATTGCCATGGGGCGATACCTTCGAAACGTCCTTGACTATTGCGCGGTGTTGCGCGGTTCGGTGAGAAAGCCGACCTTCGGGATGCCGGCCAGCTGGCAGGCGAGCACGACGCGCCCGACGGCTTCGAACCGGACATCCTTGTCGCCGCGGATGTGAACTTCCGGATAGGGACGATGCGCCGCGATGGCACGACGCAATGCATCCTCGAACTTGTATTTGAGTTCCGTCTGTTCGATCGGCGCGTTGTTGTAATAGATGTTTTCGTCCTTATCGACGGCGACGACGATGTTCTCCGGCTTGGTGATCGTCGCGATGTTGCGCGCGTTGGGAAGCTGAACCGGCACCGTCTTCACGATCACCGGGATGGTGACGAGAAAGATGATGAGCATGACGAGCATCACGTCCACCAACGGCGTGGTGTTGATCGTCGTGTTCAGCTCCGGATCTTCGCTGTGATCGGCGACTTGAACATTCATGGCCATGGTTTGGTTCTCCGCGCCCTACTGCGCTCCTTGGCCTATTTGCTCTTGGTGATCAGGTAGGTCTGAAGGTCGCCCGCGAAGCCGCGCAGCTTCTCGTTGATGACCTTGTTGCGCCGGACGAGGAAGTTATAGAGCAACACGGCCGGCACGGCGGCGCCGAGGCCAAGCGCGGTCATGATCAGCGCCTCGCCGACCGGGCCCGCAACCTTGTCGATCGAAGCCTGACCGGCAACGCCGATCGCGATCAGGGCTTGCAGAATGCCCCAGACGGTTCCGAACAGGCCGACGAACGGTGCCGTCGATCCGACCGATGCGAGGAAGGCGATGCCGCTTTGCAGGCGCGAATTGGCATCCTCGAGCTGGCGGGTCAGCGACATGGCGATCCAGTCGTTGAGACCGACGAGGCTGGTGCCGCCCTGGCTGGCGCGAATGCCGGCATCGGCCACGCTGCGGAACATCGAGTTCTTCGGCAGCTTGTCGACGCCTTCGGCGAGCGTGCCTGACGTCCAGAAGCGCTTCTCCACCGTGCGCGCCTGCGTCAGGATTCGCGACTGCTCGAAGTACTTCATGAAGAAGATGTACCAGGTGCCCACCGACATGACGGCGAGGATGATCAGGATCGTCATCGAGACCGGATTGCGCTTGGCGACGATGTCGCCCAGGCCGTACGGATTCTCGGTCGGCTGATTGGCGGAAGCCGCAGGCGGCGTAACCGCCGGCGCAGCCGGGGCCGCCGGTGCCGCGGCAGGCGCCATCGTTGCGCCCCCTGGTGCGGCGGCGGTGTTGCTTGCTGGCGTAGCCATTGCAGGTGCTGCGGGGGTGTTCTGTGCAACGGCCGGACCCGAGGCCGCGCCCAAAATCACGACGAGCGCGGCTGCGACCGTCAGGTGCGTCAACTTCATGACTTGGTTTCTCCGTAAGTAAAAATTGGACCTGTTATGTCGAAGGTATTCCGATGCGTCTTACTGCAATTGCCACTTGACGACCGATTTCCACGCCACCCTGATCGGCTGGCCGTTTTGCAAAGCGGGTTTGTAGCGCCACGTGGTCACGCAAGCGATCGTGGCATCGTCCAGACGTTGCGAACCGCTCGAACTTTCCACTTTGAAGCCACTGGTCGAGCCGTCCGGCTCGATGAAGAAGGACACTGTCGTGGAGCCCTGCTCCGACAAGCGGATCGAGACATCCGGATAGTATTTCGCCTTGGGGCAGGTATGCGGCGTGCCGATCGACGCCGGCGAGGTGATGGGCGGCGGCGTGGCCGGCGTTGGCGCCTTTGCCTGCACCGCCGTGATGGCTGTCGTGGCCGGCGCTTCGGGCGAGATATTGATTTCGGGCGCCGGAACGAAGGGCGGCGGCGGCTTGGCGAGATCTGGCGGCGGCGGCGGCGGCGGTTTCTTTTCTTCGGTCGGCTTGACGACTTCTGCCTTGAGTTCTTCCGGAAGTTTTTGGATGAGACCAGATGCGAGTCCGACGACAAGAGCCCAGATCAAACCGACATGCAGGATGCCGACGCCGATCAGAATCGCCGTGCGCCGCGCGGGATTTGGCGCTTCAGCCGGGATATGTCCTCTAAGGTCGTGTCTTGGTTGTTCCATGGATCTTCCGTCGCCTACACAAAACTAATCCCGGCGCAATGGCACCGGGATTGGCGGATTTGGGCCGAATACGCGTCCCCCTCCCGGCACCGGTTTTCGTCCGGTGCATTTTTTCTTAAACCCAACGTAATCACGGTTTTGAGGGAGGGTCTAGTCTTTCGAAATGGGAAACGCAACTTCGTGATGATCCGGGTTAATCGCGACCGACGAATATGACAGGCCGCGCTGTCGCGTGGCGGCAGGGCGCGGGGCATCGCTGAGAAGTGGTCACAATTGCAGTACCGCGCGCCATTCCGGCGTCCGGTGCGCCGACGCGAGCCGTCAATTGTGTGCATGAGCGGCCTCCTGGCTAAGCGTGCATGAGGACAGTCGACGATGCGGCTAATCGTTCCACCTTTGGACCCATGCAGTTATCGTGCGTGCTCATGGCCGAAATGAGCCCGTGCGGTGACGCCGCGCCACGATTTTGTGCGGGCGGCGGCATCTCGCGTGCGATGATCCCTGCGCTTATTCTGCGGTTTAGTTTGACAACATAAGCTTTTAGCGTCGCGTGGGTCGTTGCACGGGGCGCGCCGTGGGGGCAAACAGCGACGGGATCAGATAAACGTGAGGACTTTCAGATGCGCTATCTCCACACCATGGTTCGCGTCGCCGACCTGGATGCCGCGTTGGACTTTTATTGCGCCAAGCTTGGACTGAAGGAGCTCAGGCGCGTCGAGAACAAGGCTGGCCGCTTCACGCTGGTGTTCCTGGCCACGCCCGAAGACGCCGCAAGCGCGAGTGGGGACGGCATTCCCATGGTCGAGCTGACATACAATTGGGATGAGAAGGCCTACAGCGCAGGGCGGAACTTCGGACACCTGGCCTATCGTGTCGACGATATCTATGCGGTGTGCCAGCGGCTGATGGATGGCGGCGTGACGATCAACCGGCCGCCGCGCGACGGTCATATGGCCTTCGTGCGCTCACCCGACGGTATTTCCATCGAATTGCTGCAGGAAGGCGGCAGCAAGCCGGCACAAGAGCCCTGGGTTTCCATGCCCAATGTCGGTGCGTGGTAGGCAGGCTTTCAGGCGGACACGCGATGAATTTCGTCAGCGACAACTGCTATGGCGCAACGCCCGAAATTCTTGCCGCCATCGCCTCGATCCGTCAGAGCCCTGAGCCGGCTTATGGTGACGACGACGTCACGCAACGCGTGACCACGCGCTTCTGCGAAATCTTCGAGCGCGAAGTCGCGGTTTTTCCGGTCGTGAGCGGCACGGCCGCCAATGCGCTGGCGTTGGCGACGCTGGTGCCGCCTCACGGCGCCATCTTTTGCCATGCCGAGGCTCATATCGCGGTCGACGAGTGCGGCGCTCCCGAATTCTTCACCCATGGCGCCAAGCTCGTCGCCATCGAAAGCGGCGACGCCAAGCTGACGCCGGACCTGATTCAACGCGCGCTCGGCCGTTTTCAAAAAGGGGTCGTCCATCACCTCCAGCCTGCCGCCATCAGCCTTGCGCAAGCCAGCGAGCGCGGCACCGTCTATTCGCCGGCCGAGATCACAGCCCTTGCGAAACTCGCGCATGCGCATGACATGAACGTGCATATGGACGGCGCGCGCTTTGCGAACGCACTCGCGGGGCTTGGCTGTTCGCCTGCGGAGCTGACCTGGAAAGCCGGCGTCGACGTCCTGTCGTTCGGCGCCACCAAGAACGGCGCGCTCGCCGCCGAAGCTGTGGTCTTCTTCAAGCCGCAGGAGGCGCGCGACTTCCAATACCGGCGCAAGAAGTCCGGCCACCTGGTGTCGAAGATGCGCTTCCTGTCGGTGCAGCTCGAGGCTTATCTGAAGGACGATCACTGGCTCGCCAACGCACGGCGCGCCAACCTTTTCGCCAGACGACTGGCCGAGGGCATCGCGCAAAGCGACCAGATCGAGATCGTCCACCCGGTTCAGGCAAACGCCGTGTTCGCCAGCATGCCGGACGCGCTTGCATCGCGCCTGCGCAAGGCAGGAGTCGCGTTCTATAGCTGGGGCGTACCGTCAGCCGGCCGCACGCTCGCACGCCTCATGCTCTCTTTCGCCACTCCGGAAGAAGACATCGCGCGCCTGATCGCGCTGGTGCGCGGATCAAATGCGGCCGAGCAGCGAGATCACGCCTGACTGTTCCGTCGCGTTGTTCGAGCCGCGCACGAAGTCGTAGCTGAGTCCGATGGTCCAGTTATCCGTCGTCGCGTTCAGGTTGAGACCGCCGACGAAGTTGCCGCGGCTGGGGTCCGGACCCTGGATCGAGAACAAGGCACCGGGTTGCGCGCCCGCCGTGTTGGAGTCGATGTCGGCGAACTGCGCGCGCACTTTCTCCGCGCCGTTCAAGAGATCGAAGCGATAACCGATGCGCGCCGAAGGCTGCAGGAAGAAATCGCCGACATCGATATCCTGTCGCGCCTCGGTGCCGAGGAACACGCGCATCGAATTGGCGTAGGACGATTTGACGGCGAGGTTGAAGCCGGTGCCGCCATTCGCCTCCGTGAAGCCTTCCTGGCGCAGCGTCATGCCGTCGAGCGCGATCTGCGGCGTCACGGTCGTATCGCCGTATTTCATGACGCCGCCCGCCGTGGCGCCCAAGGCGCCGACGAGGGCTGCATGCGTGTTGTCGGCCTCGCGCGTGAACGTCGTGAAGCCGTTGGTCACCGGAATGTCGAGCGTCAGGAACCGCTTGCCCTTGAGCTGTCCGTAGCCGACCGAAACCTGCGTATCGACAAAGAGCCCCTTGCCGCGCCAGTCGGTGTAGCCGGTCAGGAGGTACCAAAGTTCGCCGGTCTTGGAGTTCGGCGCCGCCCCGGTCCGGCCGGCTTGAACGTCTCCGGTGTAGAACGTGAATGCCGCGCCGTACCAGCCGGACTCCGGCGCGCCGCCGTCGAGGCCGAGCGAAAAGCCGAAGCCGTGGTCCTTGAAGCCGGAGAGCGAAATGGATGGACATTTTGCGGCGCACACCGTGCCGACGGGAAGCGTATCGCCGACGACGCCGGTTTTCGTCTGACCGTGCGTGCTGAGATATTCGCCGAACTCATTGCCCCAAAGCGTCAATTCGCCCGGAGATTTCGAGAACAGGCGCAACTGCCTCTGCCGCGCGGCGACGACGCCCGTGGCCTGATCGGTCAGCGACAGCGCCACCGCGCGCGTGCCTCCCGAAACGTCGGGCGCGAAGGAGTCGTAGGCGGCCTGGGCGTCCTTTGCGGAATTGATGCCGGCAACCATCGCCGAACCAAGCGCATCGTCGCCGGCAACCGCGATGTTGGCGATCGGGAAGAGTTTCGCGGCATAGCCCGTCAGGCCCAGATCGACCGCCGACTTCGCGACTACGTTCAGTTCGAGGAAGTCCGTTCCGCCGACCGTCGCGGTCGTGATCGAGGCGCTGCTGAACAAGAAGGGCAACCCGGCGCCGCCGGTGCCGATCTCCGCACTGTAGCGGGCGACGTCGTTCGGATCGATGAAGAGATTGCCGTGCGGCGCCGACAGCAGCAGGAAGGTGCCGCCGGTCGGGATGAAGCCGCCGAATTGAATTCCGAGATTCGTTCCGGTGGCGAAGTTGATGGATTGCGAGGCCTGAATCAAAGGAACGTTCGCAAGGCCGGATGAGACGGTGATGTTGATCGTGCCCGCGCTCACCGGCGAGCCGCCCGCGACCGTCAGATTGGCGACCTGCAGATTGTTCTGGATCGAAGTCGGCAGGTTCTTGACGGTCAGCGTCGCATTCGTCTGGACATTGATGTTCAGCGTTCCCTGATCGGTGATCGCGCCGCTGACATTGGAAAAATTGTTCACGTTCAGCGTGTCGATGCCGGTGCCGCCGATGCTGGTCCCGAAACTGATGTCGCCGGTTTGCGTCGCAATCTGGCCGGCCGCAGTGCCGGTGCCCTGGATGGTGTAGGTGTCCGCGCCACCGCCCAGGAGCACGTCGCCGACCACCGTGCCGGTGTTCATGAAATTCAGGCCGACCGAGTTGAACGAGGTGTCGACCGCGTGCGCAACCGACGTGAAGCCGTTGGTGAGCGGCGTTGCGGTGGCGGAGATGGTACCCGCATTGTTCAGCGACACGAGAGAATTGGAGCGGTCCTCGATTCCGATCGCTTGCAGTTGCGTGACCGCCTTGTTGGTGGGGTCGGTCGTGGTGGCGGCGGCCAGAACGCGGGCGCCCGTATCGATCGTGATGTTGGGCACGTTGGTGACCGGCGTCGTGCCCGAAACCGGTTGTCCCGCGATCAGGATCGCGGTGGCGGTGCCACCTTCCGGACCGTTGATCGAAGCCGAAATCACGCCGTTCGAGTTGGTGCCGGCGACGGCGCTCTGTCCGGAAACCTCGATTTCGGGAATGGTGACGTAGGAATCGATTTCCAACGCCGTGGCGTTGACCGTGTTACCGGGGCTGATGCTCGTTGCCTGCGCGCTGATGAGGCCGGAGTTGAAAAATCCTCCGAGGAACGTGACGGTCTGGTTTGCCGCTCCGGAAATGATGATGTCGTGCGAGCTTTTGTTGGAATCCTCCGGCGTCGCCGTGATATTGCCGCGATTGATGAAGCCGAACGTGCCGTTGACGTCGGGCGTGTCCAATCCGATCGTGATATTGGCCGCGCCGGCGGCCGGCGCGATCAAGAGCGTCGCCGAATTGACGCCGTTGGCCGCGATGACCGCGTTGGCGACCGTGTCGTTGATCGAGGATGGGCCGTTGTTCAGGATTCCGCCAGACACGCTGTTGCCGATGATGAGCGCCGAACCGGACTCGGCGTTGGTAGTCTTCGACGAGCGGCTCAACACGCCCGCGACCGAGAGGGTTCCTGAGTTCGAGAAGGTGCCAAGCTCGGTGCACGCCGAGTTTCCCGCCAAGGTCGCATCGCACGGCAGGATCGGACCGGAAATGATGACGCCGCCGGCGCTGTTGCCGATCGCCGAATAAATGGCGCCGGTCGCGATCGAGACATTGCCTTTGATCGTCCCCTGAAGATTGGCGATGTTCACGCCGCTGGCCGCGGTTCCGTTCGATTGGGTCGGCGACATTGTGAATGTGCCCCCGAGCAGCATGTCGCCGTTCAGGAGAAAGCCGCTGTCCTGGAGGATGCCGTTCGAAGTATCGCCGGCGATCTTGACCACCGAGGCCGACGCGAACGTGATCGTTCCGGTATAGGAGCCGACACCGCTCAAATGCAGCGCCGACTTGGTGTTGCCCGAACCCGTCAGATCGATCGTGCCTTGTTCGGTGAGCGATCCGACCGTGTTCTTGGTGCCGTCGATCAGGATGCCGACCGCCGAGGCCGTATCGGTGAACGTGAACGTTCCAGAGTTGGTGACGACCGAATTGGAATCGATGGTCAGGAGCGGCGCGGTGCCCGAGCTGAGCTTGATGCCGCCGTTCGACGCGATGTTGAGCGGATTGGGGAGAGCGCTGGTCTTTTGCGCCGTGGTCGCGATGGCATCGATGGGGGCTGCAGCAAAAGCCGGGGCGGACATGACGACTGCGATGGCAGCCGAAAGCATGAGAGCGCGCTTGTTCAAGTCGAACCTCTTTTTACTACGGCCAAAAAATGGATTCCGAAGTGGCTTAGCCCGGGGCCCGACCTTCGGATCAACCTCACCTCGTTCGCTGCCTCACCCCCGGGAACCGGCTGCGACCAATCCACCATAACCAATTTCGTTCGCCTCACCTAGCGGTGCTGCGGCCGAAAGGCAAATTTCCGCTTTTTCACATGACATTAGCGGCCGACAGCCGCCAGCAACGTCGCTGTCATGAAGAAGACGCGCTACGACGCGAAAGCGCGCGGAAAGGTTGTGGCCGAATCGGCCGCGCTCGTGAAGATGAACGATGCGGTCAGGCCGCGTCCTGGCGCGCTGCTGTGCGTGTGCGAACGAATTGACCGAGACGCTGCAGACTCACACGCGCCTCCGGCACATCGCTCGCCTGGAAGACATGCTGCATGCCGTCATAGATCTCCACGCTCACCGGAATGGCGGCGTCCGCGGCGCGATCGCCGAGCTTGGACGCGTCGTCGCGCAGGATCTCGGCGCTGCCGGCATGAACCATGATCGGCGGATAGCCCCGGAAATTGGCGAAAGCCGGCGAAGCATAGGGATCGCTCGGATTGGTCTTCTTGAGATAGTGGCGCGCGCTGACGAAGAGCAGTTCCCAGCTGAGCAACGCGTCGCGGTCGGCATTCTTCATGAGCGACCAGCCTGAGAGCGAAAGATCCGCCCAGGGCGACATCGCAACACAACCCGAAGGAAGCGCGAGCTTTGCGTTGCGCGCCGCGTGCAGTACGGCGAAAGCGAGCCCGCCGCCGCTGCCGTCACCGGCGAACACGATGGAAGACGCCGACACTCCCTTCGCCATGATCTGGCGATAGACGTCGATACCGTCGCGCACCGCGGCGGGAAACGAGAATTCCGGCGCCAGGCGATAGTCGAGCGCAAAGACCGCCGATTCGGCGCTTTGCGCCAGACGCGCGATCAAGGATCGATGGCTCTTCGGCGAACCCGCGATGTAACCGCCGCCGTGAAAATAAAGGATCAGCCGGTTGGGCGAACTGTGCGGACAACGCACCCACTCGCCTTTCAAGGGACCGATTTGCGCCGGCTCGAATGTCGCGGCGCTGGGCGGCGCGCCAAAGCGCTCGAACATCGCGGCATAGCGGCGTCGCAAGTCCGCAATCGCGGTGTCCGCCGTGACGACGTTGGGACGGCCAGGATGCAGGAACCGGTCGACGAGAGAATTTTGCCTGCTACTGCTCATTCCGGATGATCACGAGAAAGGCCGGATATCGGTACTCCGATACCCGGCCCCTGTCATCCATCAATCGATCGTCGTTGCCGACTTAAGCGGCGCGCGCGTCGATCGTCTTGAGTTCCGGTGCGTTGATCGCAATCCGGCGCGGCTTCTTCTCTTCCGGAACGACGCGTTCCAGATCGACATGAAGCAGCCCGTTCTCGAGCTTGGCGGCGCGAACCTCGACATGTTCGGCCAGCTGGAAGCGACGCTCGAAAGAGCGCCCGGCGATGCCCTGGTAGAGGTAGCCCGGCTTCTCGGCGTCTTCACGCTTGCCGCTGAGCGTCAGCACGCCATCGCGCACTTCGACGTTCAAGTCCTTTTCGGCGAAGCCGGCGACCGCAACCGAGATCCGGTAATGGGTCTCGTCGGTGCGCTCGATATTGTACGGGGGATAGCCGTTGCCGGTGTCGACGGCCTGCTCGAGCATGTCGAACAGATGGTCGAAGCCGACGGTGGAACGAAAATAGGGGGAAAAGTCACGCATGATACAACCTCCTGAAAGCGTTGTGGTTTTTGGCCTCACCCCGTTCGGGGCCAAGGCCGTTTCTAAGCACCGGACGCCCAAAGGCCGCCCGGACATGGCTTAGGTAGGAGGCGAGAAAAACACTTCAAGGGCGGGAACCGCGGCTTTTTACCACCAGAGCAAATGGCTCAAGCCGGCGCTCCAGAGCACAACCAGAATGAAGTAGGTGAAAAGATCGACCTGCCACGGCTTGAAGAGAATGCCGGTGACTTTGAGCGCAAGGGTCTGAAGCCAGGCGCCCTCCTCGCGGTTGTTCGGGTCGCGCCACTGGCCACTGCGGATCACGGATTCGATATTGTTCAAGATGCAGGAGTTCTTGTTGAACTGCCACTGCACCGCAACCGCCGGCAGGAAGCAGAGATAGAAGATCAGGACCGCGCTCGCCGGCACGAGCCAGCCGATGACGATGAAAATCATGATCGCGAAGTGCAGATAGAAGCAGAGGCTCCCCAGCCAATCGCGCTTTTCGGCGGCGTGCGACGGAAGAGCCGTCGCGATGGCAGGCGTTTCCTTGTCGTCGGTGAGGCTCATGGGCTCACGCAATTGCTTCAAATGCGAGGTTCGGTCAGCTAGGCGCGCAATGCAATGCGCTCTTGGCCGGTTGTCTGAAACTGCCACAAATGCTCATATTCAGAAGGGGCATAATCCCCCCAAAGGGGAGCTCGGGAAGGACGATCATGAGCTCGGCAGCGGTTCAGCAGATCATCACGCAGATGGCCGGCGCCATCGGCACCAATTCCGGCCTCGGCGGCGTGCTCAAATTCGATTTCGGCGAGGCAGGCAGCGTCCTCATCGACGGCAAGTCCACGCCGAACACCGTCGCCGACGGCGAAGGCAAACCCGCCGACTGCACCATTTCGGTGTCGCTCGACACCTTCGACAAGATGGTCAAGGGCGAACTCGACGGCACCTCCGCCTTCATGCAAGGCAAATTGAAGGTCGCGGGCGACATGGGATTGGCGATGAAGCTTGGTCCCATCCTGCAAAAGGCGGCCAGTTAGCTCCATGGCGCCGGCGCCGGGCGCATTCAAGGCGCGGTTCATCCTCACGCCGGGCGGCACGCGGCTGCGCTGCGCCGTCTTCGAGCGCGACGCGCGCACGAACCCGCGCGGCGTCTGCGTGCTGCTGCACGGCCAGACCGAGTTCATCGAAAAGTACGAAGAGGTGATTGGCGAGCTACAGGGGCGCGGCTACACCGTCGCAACCTTCGATTGGCGCGGGCAAGGCGGATCGGCGCGCGCGCTGGCCGATCCGCTCAAATGCCATGTCGGCAATTTTCGCGAATATGACGAGGACCTCGCCGCCTTTCTGGACCAGGTGGTCAGGCCGATGGGCGTGGCGCCGCCCTCGGCGCTCGCCCATTCGATGGGCGCACATATTCTGTTGCGCACGCTGCATGACCGGCCGAAGAGCTTTTCCGCCGCCGTGCTGAGCGCGCCGATGCTCGCGGTCTCGACGCGCGGCCAACCCGCCTGGGTCGCCGCGCTTGCGACACGCGTCATGAACGCTGTCGGCCGTTCGGATGACTGGGTGCTGGGCATGGCGGCACGCGATCCCTTGAAGATGACGTTCGAAGACAATCTCGTCACCTCCGATCGCGCGCGTTGGGAGCACGCACAGTCGCTCTGCGCCAGCATGCCGGAACTCAGATTGGCCGGGCCGACCTGGGGCTGGCTCAAGGCCGCCAACGAGTCGATGGCGCGGGTGCAGGAGGCCGGCTATCCCGAATCGATTACAACGCCCGTGCTGGTCTGCGGCGCGGGCAAGGATCGCATTTGCCTGACGGATTGGGCGCGCGCTTACGCCCAACGCCTGCCGCACGGAACCTATGTCGAATTCGAGGACTCGGAGCACGAGATCCTGATGGAGAACGATGCCATCCGAGCGCGTTTCTGGCAGGCGTTCGATGGGTTCACCGCCTAGTTTCCGGCTTGACCGGCCCACCCATCGCGCTTGCGTTTGCAAGCGCATATGACTCCTCTCGGCGCGCCGACGCGCCGGTGATGGCCGCCTCAAGGGCGGCCATGACGGAGCGAGGATGTTGAGTTTTCCTCATCCTGAGCTTGCCGAAGGATGAGGTTGACTCTCCCTCTTTCGTTTCGTATCCCGAATCCGTTCTTGCCCGCCCTCCCGGCCCCGCCGCGGAGGGCGGTTCTTTTTGTCTCGATGCGATCGACGACAAAAGGAGACACGCCATGACCACCGAAATCACGCTCGGCACCACCTTGCACGGCACCGGCAGCGAACACGTTCTCGTCCTGCACGATTGGAACGGCGATCACACGAATTACGATCCCATCCTCGAGTATTTGGATCGCGCGACCTTCACCTACGCGTTCGCCGATCTGCGCGGCTATGGAAAATCGCAGCACCTCCTCGGCGAGTACACCGTTCAAGAAATCTCGCGCGACTGTCTTCGCCTTGCCGACACGCTGGGCTGGCAGCGCTTCCACGTCCTTGGCCACTCCATGACCGGCATGGCAGTGCAGCGCATCGCCGCCGATGCGCCGGCACGCATCAAGAGCGCGATCGCGGTCTGTCCGATGTCGGCCGCTGGCTCGCCGGCGCCGGCGGACGCGATCGCCTTTTTCAGGAGCACCACGACGGATGAGGACGCCTTTCGCCGCCTGATCAAATTCGTGACCGGCAATCTCTCCGACGGCTGGGCGAACGCGAAGTTGCGCCAGAACCGCGCCACGGTTTCGCCGGCCTGCCGCGAGGGCTATCTCAACATGTTCTGGAAGACGAACTTCGTCGACGACGTGAAGGGCCTCGCGACGCCGTTCCTCGTCCTCGTCGGTGACAAGGATCCCGGCATCGACGAGACCGCTATGAAGGCGACGTTCCTCGCCTGGCATCCGAACGCGGAAGTCTTGACCATCGCCAATTGCGGCCACTATCCGATGCAGGAATGCCCGCCTTATTTCGCGACGGTCGTCGAGAATTTCCTGCGGCGACAGGTCTGAAATTGTCATCCCCGGCGAACATCGCGCGAATAGCGCGATGTGAGGGAATGAAACCCAGGAGTCAGAAGCCGGAAATCAGAAAACGGAAACCAGAAAAGATTCTTGTTCTGACGTCTGACTTCGTTTCTGACTTCCGAATCCTGCCCTTCCCTCGCACCGCTCCGCGGCGCCCGCCAGGATGAGAATTTGAGGCGGAAGTGTTGGATAACTCTCGTGCCGGAAAAATAATTTCCCGCGGGCGTCGCGGCTTTTACAACTAAAATATTAAACCTTATCCAACAGCACCCAGAACGGCCCGATAATGCGCGCATGACTGAAGATGAAAACCGCGCAGGCGAAGATCCTGCATCACCGCAATCGTCGTCCACCTCGACACCGGAGGATTCTGCACCACTGCCACCCATGCCCTTCGCGCCATCCACGCTGGTTATTCCGAGCGGTACCTTGCCTCTCATCGAAGCCCAGATGGCGGAGGCGCTGAAGATCATGGACACCTTCAATCGCTATATCGCGCACCCGCACGCACCGATTCGCGATTGCATGGAGATTAGCAATTGCGTCGCCAAGCTGACGCTGGCGTCGGCCAACCTCGCAAAGGTTGCGATGCGTTTGCAGAGCGGCGATCCCGAGTCGCGCCATCGCGTCATCGTCGAATATGCCGACGCTGAGGGGGAAGGGGTTCGACAAACGCGAAAACGACTAAACCATGGCCGGGACTGAAATTTCCGCGCCAACGCGGCGCCGGCCTGGTGGACAACCCGGCAATCGCAACGCCGTCAAGAGCGGCCGCCACACCGCCGAGATGCGCGCCATGCGAAGGCGCATTCACGCCTGGCGTTGCCGCAACAAGATCGTGCTCGCCGAGGCTCGCCTTGAACTCGCGGTGCGCGCCGGGGCACGCGCAATCCACACACTAGGCGTTGAGGAGCTTGAGCGCTTGCGCGTGCAGTTCCGCGTCGCCCGCGGCCAGGACTTGGCCGCCCTCGGCGCAACTGCCGCCTTGCCAATTGGTGATGATGCCGCCGGCGCCTTCGACGATGGGAATAAGGGCGGCGACATCCCAACGGTGAAACGCCGACTCGATGATGAGGTCGGTAAAGCCGAGCGCGAGCGTGCCGAAGATGTAGCAGTCGCCGCCCCAGCGCGTCATCTTGACGACGCGCTGCACACGCCTGAACGCCTCGCGCTCGCCCTGCTGAAAGTACCCATCGGGATGGGTGGCGCAGAGGATCGCTTCAGAAAGATCGGAACAGATGCGCGCCCTGAGCGGCAAGACGGCGCCGCGAAAGTGAAGCTCTGTGGCACCATTGACGCCCACAAAGCGCTCGCCGATCCACGGCTGATCGATGACGCCGAGCACGGGTCTTTCGTTCGCCTCGAGTGCGATGAGCGAGCCCCATTCGTGACGGCCATTGATGAAGGCGCGCGTGCCGTCGACCGGATCGAGCACCCAGCGCAAGCCATTCGCGGTCTTCTTTTCCCCGAACTCCTCGCCGAGGATACCGTCGTCCGGCCGCTCGCGTTCGATGATGGCGCGGATCGCCTTCTCCGCGTTCCTGTCGGCTTCGGTGACCGGATCGAATACGGCCTGGCCGTGGATAATCGGCCGCTTGTCGGTCACGTCCAGCCGTTGGCGGAAGTAGGGCCGGATGATTTCGCCGGCCGCGTCGGCAAGCTTGTGGGCGAAGGCGATGGTCTCGGGCGACACTGGCATGCCGGACATCCTGGAATTAGACCCTATATTGCACAAGCAAGCGCATAGAGGCAGCCAATGAAAAGCGTCGTCGTCACGGGCTCGTCCACCGGCATCGGCTGGGGCATCGCAAAAGTCCTGATCGCGAAGGGTTTCCGCGTCTTCGGCAGCGTGCGCAAGGCCGAAGACGGCGAGCGTCTGAGAAAGGAATTCGGAGCGAATTTCGCGCCGCTCTATTTCGACGTCACCGACGCTGCGGCCGTGGCGAAGGGCGCCGACCAGGTGGCGGGCGCGCTCGGTGGCGAGATGCTGTTCGGCCTCGTCAACAATGCCGGCATCGCGGTGGCCGGTCCCCTGCTCTATCTGAAGATCGACGAGTTTCGCCATCAGATCGACGTCAACTTGACCGGTCAGCTGATCGTCACACAGGCGTTCGCACCGTTGCTCGGCGCCGATCGCTCGCGCAAGGGCGAGCCTGGCCGCATCGTGATGATCTCGTCGGTGGGCGGGAAAAACGCCAGCCCCTTCGTCGGACCCTATAGTGCGTCGAAATTCGGCCTGGAGGGTTTGTCGGAATCGCTTCGCCGCGAGCTCATGCTCTTCGGCATCGACGTCATCATCGTAGCGCCCGGCTCCGTCGCGACGCCGATCTGGGACAAGGCCGAGAAGATCAATTTCGCGCAATACGACAACACGCCCTACATGAAGCCGCTGGCGACGGTGCGGGATTTCATGCTCGGGCTCGGGCGCAAGGGCTTTCCGCCCGAGAGGCTCGGCGAAGCCGTCGCCGTTGCGCTCACGACTGCAAAACCGAAGACGCGTTATCAGGTCTCGCCGCAGCCGGTGCTGGATTTCCTGCAAGTCGCCTTGCCGAAGCGCCTGGTCGACCGCCTGGTCGCAAGGCAGGTGGGATTGAAGAGGACTTAATCCACCTCGACGCGCGCGTTCCTGCGGCGCTCATGCGGCGAGAGCGACTTCTTGCGGATGCGGATCGATTGCGGCGTGACTTCGACGAGTTCGTCGTCCTCGATATAGGCGATGGCCTGTTCCAGCGTCATCGGCACGATCGGCGTCAGACGCACCGCTTCGTCCTTCGACGTGGTGCGGATGTTGGTGAGCTGCTTGGCGCGCAGCGGATTGACTTCGAGGTCGTTGTCCTTGGCGTTCTGGCCGATGACCATGCCCTGGTAGACCTTGGTGCCCGGCACGATGAAGAGTTTGCCGCGTTCTTCCAGATACCAGAGCGCATAGGCAACGGCTTCGCCGTCGCCGGTGGAGATGAGGACGCCGTTGATGCGGCCCTGGATCGGGCCTTTGTGAGGAGCATAGCCGTGGAACATGCGGTTCATCACGCCGGTGCCGCGCGTATCGGTGAGGAACTCGCCATGGTAGCCGATCAGGCCGCGCGACGGCGCGATGAAGATGATGCGCGTCTTGCCGGCGCCGGTGGGGCGCATGTCCTGCATCTCGCCTTTGCGCTGCGAGATTTTGTCGATCACGACGCCGGTATAGGGATCATCGACATCGACCGTGACCTCTTCCATTGGCTCGAGCCGCTCGCCTTTTTCGCCCGCTTTGAACAAAACGCGCGGCCGGCTGATGGAAACCTCGAAACCCTCGCGCCGCATGGTTTCGATCAGAACACCGAGCTGCAATTCGCCGCGGCCCGCGACTTCGAAGGCGCCCTCGCCTGTCTCATGCACCTTGATGGCGACGTTGCCTTCGGCTTCGCGCAGCAGGCGGTCGCGGATGACGCGGCTCTGCACGCGATCGCCTTCGCGACCGGCAAGCGGCGAATCGTTGACCGACACCGTCATGGCCAGCGTCGGCGGATCGATCGGCTGCGCCTGGATCGGATCCTCGACGTTCGGATCGCACAACGTGTCTGCAACGGTTGCGGCCTCGAGTCCGGCGATGGCGACGATGTCGCCTGCTTCGGCGCGCTCAACGGGCACGCGCGCCAGGCCGCGAAAGGCGAGCAGTTTGGTCGCCCGCGCGCGCTCGACGATCTCGCCCCTGCCGTTCAAGGCCTTGATCTGGCGATTGACCGTGATCGCGCCCGATTCGATCCGTCCCGTCAGGATGCGGCCGAGATAATTGTCGCCCTCGAGCGTCGTCACCAGCATCTTGAAGGGATATGCGTCGCCTGCCAGCGCCAACGGCTTCGGCTTGGGCACATCCTCGACGATGAGTTGGAACAACGGCGCGAGATTCTTGCGCTCGTCTTCCAGTTCCTTCACCGCCCAGCCATTGCGGCCCGACGCGTAAAGATAGTGAAAGTTCAGCTGATCGTCATTGGCTTCGAGCGCCAGAAAGAGATCGAAGATGGACTCGAGCGTGTCCTTCGGCTGCGCATCGGAGCGATCGATCTTGTTGATGACGACGATCGGCTTCAGACCGAGCTTGAGGGCCTTGGACAGCACGAACTTGGTCTGCGGCATGACGGACTCTGCCGCATCCACGAGCAGCACCACGCCGTCGACCATCGAGAGGATGCGCTCGACCTCGCCGCCGAAATCGGCGTGACCGGGCGTGTCCACGATATTGATGTGCGTGCCCTGCCACTCGACCGACGTGCACTTCGCCAGGATCGTGATGCCGCGCTCGCGCTCCAGGTCGTTGGAGTCGAGCGCGCGTTCCTCCATATGCTGGTTCTCGCGCACCGAACCGGACTGCTTGAGCAGCTGGTCGACGAGCGTGGTCTTGCCGTGATCGACATGCGCGATGATCGCAATGTTGCGGATATCCATGGGTCTTGCGCGCTCGTCCGGGAGGGCGGGCTTATAGACGCGGGTGTCCTTGCGGGCAACTCATGGATTCGAGGTGCGTCGAACCCGCTTCCGGACCGGTACAAGGCGACAGTTTTTGACAATTTCATCGCCCAAAAACCCGCCCAAACCCTGCCAAAAATGGCTATTGTCGCAGTCCCATCGCAACCGGCCGAAGCCGTGCTAGGAACATCCGGGAGCGGCGAAGGACAACCGTTGCTGTCTGAGGTTGGGGGACTGGATGACGGTCCACCCAGCGAATCGGCCGACCCGCGGACTTTTAAGGAATGAATATCCGTATCCCAGATACGCTGACGACGATGCCGAGTGCGGTCCAGACTCTGCCTGAACGGTTGCGCCGTTCGAGCTCGCGCACGCGGCTGATCGCAGGCATCGCGGCGGCACTGATTGCGGTGTACGTCGCCTATCGCTTCCTCGCAGGCCCGGCCGCGCCGCCGAAGGCGCCGGCACCGCCCGTCATGGTCAGCGTCATCTCGACTGCGGACGTTCCGGTCGTCGAACACACGATTGGAACCGTCGTTTCGAACGCCACAGTGCAAGTCACCGCGCGAATCAACGGCCAGCTCCTGAAGGCTTACTTCAAGGAAGGCCAGATGGTTCATGCCGGCGATCTGCTCTTTCAGATCGACCCGCGTCCGTATCAGGCCGCCTACGACAACGCGATGGCGTCGCTGACCGCTGCGAAGGCCAAGGCCGAACGATATGCCCGCCTGCTCCAGCAAAAAGCAGTATCGCCGCAGGACACCGACGACGCCAGGGCGGCCTACCTCGAGGCGCAAGCCAACACCCAATCGGCGCGGCTCAATCTCGAATACACCGCGATCAAATCGCCGATCGACGGCAAGACCGGGCCGATCATGATCCAGCCGGGCAACCAGATCACCGCCAGCGCCGGCGCAAGCAATGGCACAACCGGCGCATCGGCCATCACGCTCGTGGTGATCACGCAGCTTCAGCCCATCAAGGTTTCGTTCTCGTTGCCGCAAGCCGACCTGCCCCGCATCCAGGCGCGCCAATTGGCGCATGGTTTGTCGGTCGACATCGACAATCACAGTGCGACGGGGACGCCGCTGTCGGCACCAGTCGACTTTGTCAGCAACGCCGTCAACGGTGCGACCGGCACGATTGAACTGCGAGCCACCTTTCCCAATACGGACAACACTTTGGTGCCAGGCCAGCTTGTCGATGTTGGCGTGAAGCTCGATCTCCTCAGAGGCGCGATGGTCGTTCCGCACGACGCGGTCAATGTCGGGCCGCAGGGTCGTTATGTCTACGTCGTGCGGGACGGAAATGCGCAAATGGTAAGCGTGAACGTGCTGAACGACGACGGCAAACTGGCTGCGATTGCGGGCAAGCTTCAGCCGCGCGAACGCGTCGTCACGGACGGACAGCTGCGCGTCGTTCCGGGTAAGCCAGTCAATGTCATAGGACGAAGCACGGGCTTGCGATGAACATTTCCGCAATCTTCATCGAACGGCCCGTCATGACGACGCTGCTGATGGCCGCGCTCGTCATCTTCGGCCTATTCGGCTACGCGACGCTTCCGGTCAGCGAACTTCCCAACGTCGATTTCCCGACCATCGTCGTCACCGCCAACCTGCCGGGCGCCGATCCGCAGACCATGGCATCGGCCGTGGCCACACCGCTCGAGAGTCAGTTCTCCAACATCGCCGGCATCGACTCGATGACCTCGTCGAGCACGCAGGGCTCGACCACCATCTCCATTCAGTTCCAGCTCGACCGCAATCTGGACGGCGCGGCGCAGGACGTGCAGTCGGCGATCTCCGCGGCAAGTCGCAAGCTGCCGCCCAACATGCCCAACCCGCCCACAATGCGGAAAGTCAATCCGGCCGATACGCCGATCATGTTCATGGGGCTGCGCTCGGCGACGTTGCCCTTGTCGAAGGTCGATGAATATGCCGAGACGCTGCTTGCCCGCCAGCTTTCGACCCTGGATGGCGTCGCCCAGGTCAACGTCTATGGCGCGCAGAAATTCGCCGTGCGCATCCAGGCCGATCCCGCGGCGCTCGCCACGCGCCAGATCGGCATCGACCAACTGGCGAACGCCATCGCCGCCGCCAACGTCAACGTCGCAACCGGCACCCTTAACGGTCCGACGCGCCAATCGGTGATCCATGCCAACGGCCAGCTCCTGAATGCGAAGGATTTTGCGCCGCAGATCGTCGCCTACCGCAACGGCGCACCTGTGCGGTTCCAGGATGTGGCGCGGGTCGAAGACAGCGTCGAGAACAACCGTGCGGCGAACTGGTACCGCGACGAACGTGCGATCGGCCTCTCCGTCCAGCGCCAACCCGGCTCCAACACGATCGAACTGGTCGACCAGATCAAACGCATCCTGCCGACGTTTCTGCAGCAGCTGCCCGCTTCGGTCCACCTCGACATCATCTATGACCGCAGCCAGACCATTCGCGATTCGGTCTTCGACGTGCAGATTACGCTTCTGATCGCCGGCGCGCTCGTGGTCGGGGTGATCTTCGTCTTCCTGCGCCGGCTTTCCGCCACCTTCATTCCTTCAATCGCACTTCCCATCGCGGTGATCGGCACCTTCGCCGGCATGGCTCTGTTCGGCTACAACCTCGACAACCTGTCCTTGATGTCGCTGACGCTGTCGGTCGGCTTCGTGGTCGATGACGCCATTGTGATGTTGGAAAACATCATCCGGCACGTCGAACGTGGCGAAAACGCGCGCGATGCATCGTTCCGCGGGTCGCGTGAAATCGGCTTCACCATCCTGTCAATGACGATTTCGCTCGCTGCGGTGTTCATACCCATCGTCTTCATGGGCGGCATCATCGGGCGGCTGCTGCACGAATTCGCCGTGACGATCATCCTCGCCATCGCATTTTCCGGAATCATATCGATCACGCTCACGCCGATGCTGTGCAGCCGCATCCTGAAAAGCGAAGAGGGCCAGGCGCACAACGCCTTCTACCGCTGGAGCGAGAATACGTTCAACCACATGCAGGGCACCTACGAACGCTCGCTGAAATGGAGTTTGCAGCACCGCCCGACCATCTTCGTTCTGTTCCTCGCAAGCCTGGTCGCGGCAGCGGCGCTGTTCATGATCCTGCCGCAGGATTTCCTGCCCGCCGACGACACCAGCGCCATCCGCGGCACGACCGAAGCGGCCAACGGCACCTCCTTCGACCAGATGGTGCGCTACCAGAAGGAAGTCGCGGCCATCATCAACGCCGATCCTAACGTCATTGGTGCGATGTCAGCGGCGAGCAGCGGCCCCACGCAGGGCATCAACCAAGGCTTCGTCTTCATTCATCTGAAAAATCGGTCGGATCGTTCGCTCGACGCCGACGCAGTCGTACGCGAACTCAATCGCAAGCTTGCGACGATTCCCGGCGTCAATACCTTTCTGCAGAACCCGCCCGTGTTCAATGTCGGCGGCCGTTATTCGAAGCTGCCTTATCAGTACACGCTGCAGGATTTGGATCTGAACGAGCTGCAGGATGTTTCCAACCGTCTGACGACGGCCATGGCAAACGATCCCACCTTTGCGGGACAGGTGACGAATGACCTGAACCTTTCGACGCCGGCGGTGACCGTCAACATCGATCGCGATCGCGCCGCCGCGCTTGGCATCTCTGCCATGCAGATCGAGAATGCGCTCGGCGCGGCCTATGGCGGCCAGCAGGTCTCTTCGATTTACGCGCCGTCCGATCAGTACCAGGTCATCCTGGAACTGTTGCCGCAATACCAGGCGGACGCGAGCGCGCTTTCCCGCCTCTATGTGGCGGGCGAGAGCGGGACGCTTGTTCCCCTCAACGCCATCGCGCACATCGGAAACGGCACGATGCCGCTCAGCATCAACCATCAAGGGCAAATTCCATCCGTAACGATTTCCTTCAACGTTGCCGAGGGCAAGGCGCTCAGCGACGCGACGGCAGCAATCACCCGGCTGAGCCGCCAAGTCCATGTGCCGGCAACCGTGCAGACGACCTTCCAGGGCACGGCCCAGGCCTTTCAGAGTTCGACGCAGAATATGGGCCTGCTTCTGTTGATTGCGATCATCACGGTCTACATCATCCTCGGCATTCTCTATGAGAGCTTCATCCATCCGCTGACGATCCTGTCGGGGCTTCCATCGGCCGCGGCCGGCGCACTGCTCACGCTTTGGATCACCGGGATTCCGCTTAGCCTCTACGCCTTCGTCGGCATGATGATGCTGATCGGTATCGTCAAGAAGAACGCCATCATGATGATCGACTTTGCCCTGCACCGTCAGCGCGATGAAGGTGCGGCGCCCGACGTTGCGATTTTCGATGCGGCGATGATCCGTTTCCGTCCCATCATGATGACGACGATGGCCGCGATGATGGGCACGATGCCGATCGCCATCGGACTGGGCGCAGGTTCCGACGCCCGGAGGCCGCTCGGACTGTGCGTTGCCGGCGGTCTTCTCTTGTCCCAGCTTCTGACGCTCTACATCACGCCCGTGCTGTACATCTATCTCGACAATCTGGGTACGCGCATCGGCAGTTTCAGGCTACGCCGCGCGGTGACCGACCGCATGCGAGGTGCCCCCGCGGAATAGTGTTCAAGCCTTGGCGGTCAGACGGTTCACCTCGGATACTTCGGTGGCACTGAGTTTCCACGCCGCCGCTTTGACGTTCTGTTCCACCTGCTCGGGGCGCGTGGCGCCAGCGATCACACTCGACAGACCTGGGTGGGCGATCAGCCAGGCGAAGGCGAGTTCGAGCAGTGTGTGGCCTTTTGATTTCGCGAACGACGCCAACTCGGCGACGATCCGCCAGTTCTCTTGCGTCATGTAACGTTCGCCGAAGCGACCCATGCGGGCGTAGCGCGTGCCGGCCGGAATCTCCTTGCCCTCTTCGTACTTGCCGGTGAGGAGCCCACTGGCGAGCGGAAAGTAAGGTAGCAATCCCATCCCTTCCTTTTCGAGTGTGGGGATCAGCGCCTGCTCGATGTTGCGAACGAGAAGGCTGTATTCGTCCTGCGCCGTGACATAAGCCGCAAGGCCGAGCCGGCGCGAAGTGGCGTGCGCCGATTCGAGTTGGTCGGCGGGCATGTTGGAACAACCGATGGCGCGCACCTTGCCCGCCTTCACCAGATCGTCGAGTGCACGCAACGTCTCTTCGATCGGCGTTTTCGGATCGGGCCGATGCTGTTGGTAAAGATCGATCCACTCCGTCTTGAGGCGCTTGAGGCTGTCCTCGCAGGCCTGCCGGATATAGGCCGCAGATGCGCCCGACTTGGTGCCGGCATCGTCCATCGGCATGGCGAATTTCGTGGCAAGAACGATCTCTTTGCGTCGCGGACCGAGAATCTCGCCGAGCTGCGATTCCGAGCCGCCGCGATTGCCGTAGACATCGGCGGTGTCGAACAGCGTGATGCCCATCGCGAGGGCCTTGTCGACCACGCGGCGAGAGGCATCGACCGGCAGGGCGCCGAAATTGTTGCAGCCGAGCCCGACGACCGATACTTCGATTCCCGACTTTCCCAGTTGGCGCTTTTCCATGATCCATTCTCCCGGTTGCGAGAGAAGGCTAGCGCAGGCGACACGTCACGGAAATACGATGCGACCCTTATGCACCATGGCCGGCGAACAATACTCTATAAAGTTAGGCGTGCTTCGGAAATGGTCCGAAGGGAAACGGCTGCTCGTCGCGCACGAAGGTGATGAATGCCAGCAGTTCCCAGAGATATTGCACCAACGTGAGACAGAAATTCTTGAGTTCGTCATTGCCGCGACCGTTGATCGCGATCACCACGAACTGCACCACGGCAAGCAAAAAGACGATGTGGATGACGAACCAGGCGATGAAGCCGTAGCCAATCGCATAGAACAGCCGCGCGGCGGGAAATGGCGGGTGCGGTGTGGCGCTCTGTCCACCCGGCGGTGGAGTACCACCCGCAGGCGGCCCATCGGCCGGAGGAATTGTTCTGCCCGCATCGCTCATAGCGTGCTCCATTTCGGGGCCGCAAAGCTAAGTACCGCCCCATCCCTATACTTAAGGTGCCCCAGGCGCGCTTCAAGCGTGGCCGCGCGACTGACGCGCGGAAAGGCCGAAAACAGCCTCAAATGGGCCCGCCAGGATCAGTCCCGCAAGATAACCACCCATGTGGTCCTGCCAGGCGACCGGCTCGATTTGCCCGCCCGTGCCAACGCCAGTCAGGCCGGTCACAAGATTGATGACGAGCCACACCGCGCTGAAGCCAAGAACTTGGGAAGACCAGATGGGCAGGAGCGGCATAGTCGCGACGTTCAGATAGGGCTGGCGCAGACGCATCATGCGGATGGCCCCACCCATCAAACCGGAAATCGCGCCAGAGGCGCCGATGACTCCCACATCGTCGCCCCAATTCAGCGCAATGAAAAACGCCGCGCCCGCAAGTCCACAAAGGACAAAGAAGACGACAAAGGCTACGCCGCCATAGCGACGCGCCACGATTGGGCCGAATGCGAGAAGCCAGACACTGTTGACGGCGAGATGTGTCGCATTGGCGTGCAGCAACATGTGGGTGAAGAGCGGCAACACGTTGGCCAGCACCCCGGCCGCGGCATGACCGGAATAGCGCGCGGGATCGAGCGCGTAGTCGTTGAGGACCTGTTCCGCTATTGCGGGCGGTGCCAGGACTCGCAACACGTGTGCGGCGACGAGAACGCCGATCAAACCCAGAACCGAAGCCGGGGCACGCAAGAACGGTTGGCGCGCGGGCTTGCCTTCCACGAAGAATGCCATGAGCTCCGCCGATCAGCGCCGCAGCGCAGCTTCCACGAGTTCCATCCTGTCATTGCCGAAATACATATCCTCGCCGCTGACAAAGATCGTGGGCGAACCGAATCCGCCGCGGGCGATGACTTCGTCGGTGTTGGCCCGCAATTTGTCCTTGATCTCGGAAGCCTGCGCGCGATCGAGGATGCGCTCACCTCTGAGACCGGCGGCATTGCAAACGTCCATCAAGACGTCGGGTTGGCTGATGTCCTGACTATCGGACCAGTATGATTGAAAACAGCTGCGAGAGAATTCCACGACCCGCTCCTCTTCCTGTGCAGCGAGCGCACAGCGCATCGCCAATGTGGCACGCACGGGAAAGACCGGCGGCGGCATAATGATCTTCAGACCCGTCAGACGCGCCCAATCCTGCAGATCCTTGGCGCTGTATGCGGCCTTCCTCGGATCAGGATTGGCGCGGCGCTCATAGACGTCGCGGTTGACGGCGTTGAAGATCCCGCCGACCAGGATCGGCCGCCACTCGATAGTGGCGCCGGTACGCGCAGCGATCGGTTGAATCCGCGTAAAGGCGAGATAGGTCCAAGGTGATGAGCAGTCAAAGAAGAATTCGAGTACGGCCAAGCGGGTCTCCAGAGCATAAAGCGCTTCAAGGTAGCCCAGCGCCGCGCAGTTTCAAGAACGCGTGAGATGCGTCCTATCCTCAGTAATTCCAGGTGAAATTTACCCGCAAGGTGTGGTCCCGCGTTCGTTCGGCGAAGAGACCTTCGTAGTAAAGGCTGAACGTGCCGTTCGGTGCAACCGCGACGTCGAAGCCGAGCTCGACATTCGCCGCGTCGCGGTCGATGGGCACGCCGAGCGACGTAAAGCCCTTGCCGGTATCTTCGAAAATGAGAAATTCTTCAGGACGCAGCGCTTCGAAGGCATGTTCCCAGGCGAAAAGTGCGCGCGGCGTGATCTTCAGCTCGTCGGGTTCGCGCTCATAGGCCAGCCTCAGTCCAAGCGTGGAGTAGAGTTGGCTGGAGTCGTTGGCCGTGCCCCGCAAGGCGGCCGCGCCGGCGGTTTCGGCGAACGCACCAAATCCGACATCGACAAAGGCGAGCCCCGCAAAGGGTTCGAGCGCAAGCGGACCCCAGACATCGTCATAGGCCGCCTCTCCGAACCCTTGCGCGAGGTGCATGCGCTGCCGGGCATTGAGCGTGTCGGAGAAGCCAGGGAAGGTCACCGTCCGCTCGACATGCGTCGTGCCCCAGCCATAGTCGCCGCCGAGACGCAGTTCGAGCGCGCCATCGTGCCAGCCGCCATAGGCCGCGACATGTGTCCGTTCCCCTGTCGCCGTGCTGGCCCGTTCGCCGGCATGATTGCTGGTATATGCGGCCGCGATTCCCAGCGTCAGCGCTTCGATCGGCGCGGCATCGATGCCGCCCATCAACCCGTCGATCCGGTGGTCGAGCGTTGCGGCATTGCCATCGCTCTCCAATGTGGCCCAGTTGGCGAAGCCATGAACCCACATGGAGAGCCCGGGTACGATCGTGCGAGCCTCTTCGCCACCGGAGCGCAGCGGATCGTCGGCAGTCGTCTGACGCAAGCGGTGCAGAACGGTTATGCGGACGAGCCGATCTTCTTCGTAAGCCTGCGAATGAAGGCTCGGAAAGATTTCACCCGAGAGCTGATCGAGAGCCTTCGTGACGAAGCTGTGATCGGGCGCTCGCGCCAGAATATTGGTCGCGATCGTCCCTCCTGTTCCGCCGGCCTCGATCGCACCGGCTACGGACTTCTCGTTGGGCGTATGGGCGTCGGGCGTCAAGTCGATAACGATGATCGGGGGTGGGTCGGGCGGAATCACGACCGGTGGAATGACCACCGGGGGTCCCTGCTCGTTCAACTCAAGATCGACTTCCGTCGCTGTGTAGACGAGTTTGGCATCCAGACCGGCCTGATCGATGGTGAGAGTCGAGAATGTCCCCGACACGCCGCCCGGCGCTTCGACGATGCGGTACGTGATCGTTCCGGTATAGTTGCCCGGCGCGCTCAGCACATGCACGGCGGACCCGGCCAGGATGGCGGCGCTGCCGCTGGCGTTGATCAGGTCCGAGCGTCCGGTCGGATCGATTTCGACTTCATAGATCGAACCGGCCCCGAACGTCACATTGCCCGCCACATTGAGCGTCCCGATCGAGTTGCCTGGCGCCACGGTCCCCGAATTCACCGTCAGCGGGCCGACTGTTCCATTGCCCTTCAACGTTCCTGCATTCACTGACACGGCGGAATTGGCGATCGACCCGTTCACGACGAGCGTGCCCGCCGCGAGCGTGGTTGCGCCTTGATAGGTGCTCGTGCCGGCGAGGAGGACAACACCGGAGCCGTTTACCAGCACACCACCCACACCGGAGATCACGCCCGACAGCATGAGCGTACCGGACCGATCCACGATGAGCGTGCCATTGTCGACGACATCGCCATCGATGCTGCCCGTCGGACCGTTGATGCCGATCTGCAGCGTGCCGCCGGATATCTTCGTGCCGCCGCTGTAGCTATTGTCGTTGGAGAGAATCGTCGTGCCGCCGGCAATATTCAACGCGCCGCTCCCCGAGATCGGACCGGCCAGAACCACATTGCTGCCCTGGCTGACCAGCGATGCGTTGTCGACGACGCTGCCGGCCAGTGTGTTGTTGCCGCCACCCAACACCAGTGTGCCGGCGCTGATCGTCGTTGTTCCGGTGTAGGCGAAGGTCCCCGTCAACGACAGCGCTCCACTTCCCTGCTTCGTCAGACCACCGGTGCCCGATATCGTGCCGGAAACGATGCTGTCGGTGTTCGTCGCGCCCACACTCAATGTGTTTGACCCCAGCAAGAATGTGCCGCCGCCTGCGATCGAACTCACACTCGTGCCGCCGCTCACAAGCTGAGAAAAGTCGACGGTCCCGCCGCTGTCTGCCGTGATCGCCGCTGTTCCGCCTGAAGCGTCGTTGATGAATTCGGCCGACCCGCCGCTCGTGACGTGAATTGTGGCCGATCCCGCGCTCGCGCTGCCGGCCCCTGGTGCAGGGTCGCCGCTTGTGAAGACAAGTATAGAGGCATTGCCCACCGTAAACGTCGCGTTCTGCGCCGTGCCTCCCGTGAACAGAACCAGTGCCCCGTCCGCGAGCATGAAGTCGGCATGGCCCGCCGTCGACTGATCCTCAAATGTGACTGCGCCCGCGCCCTCAAGGACGGCGTGACTGAACAACCCCTCGCTCTGACTGAAGGTCGTTGCAAACGGCGGCATTCCACCGCCCGAGACGGTGAATTCGGCGTTGCCGGCACTCGAGGAATCGTGAAAGACAACCGCTTGCTGTGCGACCGTGATGTGCGCCGCTCCCGCCGTGGACGTGCCGTGGAAATCGAGATTCGATGAGCCCGCCGCGCCTGACAGCGTGATCGTCAATGTCGCTGCACTGCTCGAGCCTTCGAACGCAGCCCGGCCGCCGCTGATGGCGAGCAATTGGGCAGCCGACAGATCGGCGTTCTGCACATCGACAAAACCGCCGGTTCCCACCGCGATGGGGCCGGTGAGACTGCTGGTGTGCGTGGCGTCGCCGATCTGAAGGATGCCACCGGCAACCTGCGTGCCGCCGCTGAAACTGTTGCTGGCGGTGAGGATCGTCATGCCGCCAAAGACGTTCAATGCTCCACTTCCCAAAATCGCGCTGGCCAGAACGACGTTGCTGCCCTGGCTGATCAGCAACGCGTCGTCGAGCACGTTGCCGGTGAGCGTTCCGCCCGATCCGCCAAGCGTCAGTGTTCCGGAATTGATGTTGGTCGCGCCGACGTAGCTGTAGCTTCCCGTGAGCATCAGCGATCCGGAATTCACGGTGACCGCGCCGATTCCCGAGACGGCACCCGACAGAGTGACGGTGCCCGTTGTTTGGGCGACGAGTGAGCCACCGTCGGCGAGGCTGCCTGCAAGCGTGCCGCCCGTCCCACCGAGCGTAAGCATTCCTGTATTGATATTGGTCGCGCCTGTGTAGTTGTAGCTGCCCGTGAGCGATAACGACCCAGTATTGACGCTGATGCCACCGGTTCCTGCCACGCCGCCAGACAAGATGATGTTGCCGCCCGAGTTTGCAACCAGCGATCCATTGTCGGTGACATCGCCTGAGAGCGTTCCGCCCGTGCCGCCGAGCAAAAGTGTTCCGCCTGCGATGGTGGTCGTGCCCGTGTAGGTGTAATTGCCGAGCGCGAGCGTTCCAGAATCGACGGCGACCCCGCCGGTGCCGGAGATACCTCCGGACACGGTGACAATTCCGCTCGCGTTCGCGGCCAGCGTACCGTTATCGACGACGGTGCTGCCGAGTGTTCCGCCGGCGCCGCCCAGCGAGAGTGTGCCCGCATTGATCGTTGAGGTTCCCGCGTAGGTATAGGTGCCGGTGAGCGCGAGCGTGCCGGAGTTGACCGTAACCCCGCCGCTGCCGGAGAGATTGCCGGACAACGTGGCGGTTCCACTCGAGTTTGCGACGAGCGAACCACCGTCAATCACGTCGCCCGCGAGCGTGCCGCCGGTGCCCCCCAAGTTCAGTTGCGTCGCGTTGCTGATGGTCGTCGCGCCAGTGTAGTCGTAGCTGCCGCTCAATGTCAGCGAGCCCGTACTGACTGTGACGCCGCCCGCGCCAGAAACCGCGCCGGACAGGGAAACTTCGCTGCTCGACTGCGCGACGAGAGAGCCATTGTCGACGACATTTCCCGATATGGTGCCGCCAGCGCCGGCCAGGATCAGTTGGGTTCCGCTGTTGATGGCCGTCGCACCGCCGAGATTGAAGCCACCAGTCAGCGCCAGCGCGCTGGTGCCAACCGTGACGCCTCCGTTACCGGAGACCGCACCCGACAGAGTGACGGTCCCGCTCGACTGCGCGACGAGTGAGCCGTTGTCGGCAACGTCGCCTGCGAGCGTGCCGCCAGACCCGCCAAGCGTAAGCGCCCCGGCATCAATAGTGGTCGTTCCCGTGTAGTTGTAGCTGCCAGTAAGAGCGAGCGATCCCGTAGCGACGGTGACGCTTCCCGTTCCCGACACGTTGCCGGAGAGTGTGGCGATGCCCGTCGACTGCGCCACCAGAGAGCCACTGTCGAGCACATCGCCCGCGAGCGTGCCGCCAGCACCGCCAAGGGAGAGCGTTCCCGAATTGATCGCAGATGTGCCTGCATAGCTGTAGGCCCCGGCCAGCGCGAGGGTTCCCGTGTTGACGGTGACGCCGCCCGATCCCGACAGGTCGCCAGAGAGAATGGTCGTTCCAGTCGACTGCGCGGCGAGCGCTCCATTGTCAACGACATTCCCGGCAAGCGTGCCGCCCGTGCCGCCGAGCGTGAGCTGCGTCCCGCTGTTGATGTCGCTTGTGCCCGTGTAGTTGTACGTGCCCGTGAGCGCGAGTGTTCCGGCGTTGACCGTAACACCTCCTGTGCCGGAGACGGCGCCGGAGAGCGTGACGGTTCCGCTCGAGTTTGCAGCCAGCGTGCCGTTGTCGACGACAGCGCCGCCGAGCGTTCCGCCCGTGCCGCCAAGCGACAGCGTTCCCGCATTGATCGTGGTCGTTCCCGCGTAGGTGTAGTTGCCGGTGAGCGCAAGCGTTCCGGAGTCGACCGCGACGCCGCCAGTACCAGAGACAGAACCGGAGAGCGTGACGGTGCCGCTCGCGTTCGCGGCCAGCGCTCCATTATCGACCACAGCACCGGAGAGCGTGCCGCCAGCGCCGCCGAGCGAGAGAGTCCCTGCGTTGATCGTCGAGGTTCCCGCATAGGAGTAGGTGCCGGTGAGTGCGAGTGTTCCGGAGTTGACCGTGACCCCGCCAGTGCCGGAGAGGTTGCCGGACACCGTGGCGGTTCCGCTCGACTGCGCAATGAGCGAGCCATTATCGATGACAGCGCCGCTGAGTGTTCCGCCGGTGCCGCCCAGGATCAGCTGCGTCCCATTGTTGACGGTCGTCGTACCAGCGTAGGTGTAG
>Ga0207674_10000060_pt1 | contig 112806 bp, 99 predicted proteins | sample KBSCornC72_FD_184303 | JGI IMG/M metagenome (GOLD analysis project Ga0207674, IMG submission 184303) | Corn rhizosphere microbial communities from Kellogg Biological Station, Michigan, USA - KBS Corn C7-2 (SPAdes) (version 2) | ecosystem: Host-associated > Plants > Roots > Rhizosphere > Soil ...
CGCCGGCGGCTGGTGGAGCTGAGGGGAATCGAACCCCTGACCTCTGCAGTGCGATTGCAGCGCTCTCCCATCTGAGCTACAGCCCCGCGCCCCAGCCTGAAGTGTGAACCCCCGTGGCGGCGGGCCCTTGGGAGGGCTCCCCTAGCGGCTTGTTCCTCCCCACGCAATCGCTTGTCCCGGCAAGCTTTCGGCCCGCCGATTTGGGCCCTAGGCCGAGGCGTTCAAGAGGAACGCGCGCGGATAGCCATTCGTTCTTTTTGCGGTTCATGGCCGGCTCCCCCCGCCGGTCTACGTTCAAGCCCAGGAGGTGCGTATGGCAAATGATCGTTACGAGATGCGCGATTACCCACGCGATGAGCGCTCGCGATGGCGCGACGAAGGATCGGGAAACCGCGACTGGGATCGCAGCGGACGCGAGGATCGCGGCTTTTTCGAACGTGCGGGCGACGAGATCGCCTCATGGTTCGGGGATGACGACGCCGAACGGCGGCGCCGCGAGGATTTGCGGACGCAGGGGCGCGACCGAGGTTTCCGCGACCGTGGCTGGGAACGGGGCGAAGGCCGCGGCTATTCGGTAGGCGACCGCGACTACAATGCCGCATTGCGCAGCCGTTACGGACGTGAGCGGGACAGGGACCGGGGTCGTTTCGAGCGCGATGAGCCGGGCTCGTTCGGCCGCTCGTCGTATCGAGGATATGGGGGCGGCGGAAACCGTGCCTCGATGTGGGGCAGCGAAGGTTACGCCGAACGCGGCTTCCAGCCCCTGAGCGGCGACTTTGGCCACATCGAAGGCGATTACGATCGAGGCGATTATACGTCAGCCGGTGACCGCTATGGACGCTACGAGGCCGAACGCGGTCAATCACGGCGCTTCGACCCGCATTACCATAGCTGGCGCCAGCGCCAGATGGACGAGCTGGATCGCGATTATGAGGATTATCGCCGCGAGAACCAGTCACGGTTCGAAAGCGATTTCGGCAGCTGGCGGGAACGCCGGATGCAGAAGCGGTCAATGCTCGGCCAGATCCGTGAGCACATGGAGGTCGTCGGAAGTGACGACCAGCATGTCGGAACTGTCGATCGCGTGGCCGGCGACCGGATCATCCTGACCAGGTCCGACCCGGAAAGCGGCGGCGCCCATCACAGCCTGAGCTGCGCCGACATCGATCGTGTCGAGGGGGATCGCGTGATCCTCGATTGCAGCGCCGATCAGGCGAAGCAGCGCTGGCGGGATGAAAGCCGCGGGCGCGCGCTGTTCGAACGCGAAGATCAGGGCGAGATGGGCGACCGAGCGCTCAATCGCAGCTTCGAAGGCACCTATCGCGAATAGCGATAGCTGATCAGCCTCTGCGTGACGGAGGCAATCAGGCCCGGCCGTGTTTCCCCTTCGCGGCCGGGCCTTTCTTGTGCCTGACGCCCGGCCTATGCGCGGAACAGGAGGAACGACCATGCCCCGCGCCTGGCATTTGAAGAGTCGCCCGCAAGGGCTTCCGACCCACGACAATTTCGAGTTGAAGGACACGGCGCTTCCGCCGGTCGGCGACGGCCAGGTTCACGTCAGGAACCTGTGGATCTCCGTCGACCCATATATGAGGGGGCGGATGAACGACGTGAAAAGCTACGTCCCGCCGTTCCAGGTCGGCGAGCCGATGGACGGCGGCGCGATCGGCGAAGTGGTTGAAAGCAAGGCCGAGGGTTTCGCCGCCGGCGATCTCGTCCAGCATATGGCCGGTTGGCGCGATGAAGCCGTCATTCCCGCTCGAACGGCCCAAAAACTCCCTGACCTCGGAGCTCCGCCCGAGCGATTTCTCGGGGTGCTCGGTGTGACTGGAATCACCGCTTATTTCGGTCTGCTCGATGCGGCGCACGCCAAGGAGCGCGATATCGTCTTCGTCTCCGCGGCAGCGGGTGCTGTCGGCTCGGTCGTCGTCCAGATTGCCAAGGCCAAAGGAATGACCGTAATCGGCTCCGCCGGTGGCGCGGATAAATGCGAGTTCGTACGCTCGCTCGGCGCAGACCAGGTCATCGATTACAAGGCCGGTTCGATCCTCAAAGGCCTTGCCGGAGCAGCCCCTGAGGGGATCGATGTCTATTTCGACAATGTCGGCGGCGATCATCTCGATGCGGCCTTTGCCCTTGCCCGGCAGAACGCGCGCTTCGCGATCTGCGGAATGATCGAAGGCTATAATGACACCACTCCGATGAGCTTCCGCTTCATCCAGCGCGTAATCGCCATGCGGATCCGGCTGCAGGGCTTCATCGTCTTCGACTATTTCCCGCGCATGGCGGAATTCTACCGCGACATGGGGCCGTGGCTGGCTAGCGGCGCCGTCAAATCGCGAGAGACGATCGTTGAGGGTCTCGAAAAGGCCCCGGACGCATTCCTGGGCCTGTTCGAAGGCGCCAACGTCGGAAAGATGCTCGTAAAGCTCTAGATCGACTTGCAGGCGTTGGGATCGCCGGTCTGCATTCCGGTCCGCAGCGCCTGCATCCTCTGCGCCGACGTACCGTGGGTGAAGCTTTCCGGCACGACAACTCCCTGGCTCTGTTTCTGAAGCGTATCGTCGCCGATCGCCTCTGCCGCCCTCATGCCTTCTTCCATGTCGCCGGCTTCGAGGATCGAGCCTTGCGAGTCCTTCGCGTTGGCTGCCCAGACGCCCGCATAGCAGTCGGCCTGAAGCTCGATCTTGACCTGGATGGCGTTGCCCTCGGACTCGCTCGCGCGAGCCTGAAGGTTATGCGCCTGGTCGAGCGTACCTTCGAGATCCTGGATGTGATGGCCGACCTCATGCGCGATCACATATGCCTGCGCGAAATCCCCAGGGGCGCCGAAGCGCTGCGAAAGCTCATTGAAGAAGGTAGGGTCGAGGTAGATGTTCTTGTCGTTCGGGCAATAGAACGGCCCCATCGCCGCCTGGCCAAAGCCGCAGGATGTCTGCGTGCCGCTGGTGTAAGCGACGAGCTTGGTTGGCGTGTAACGCTCATTGCTCTTTGCAAAGATCTCGCCCCAGGTCTGCTCGGTCGAGCCGAGCACCCGCTTGAGGAACGCCGTGGTTTCCGGACTGAGCGTCGACTGACCTGCGGGGGCGCTCTGTTGCGGTCCGCTGGACGGCAGCAATCCGCCCGTCCCACCGCCGAACTGGGTCAGCACGCAATAGCCGAGAAGCAGGATCACGACGCCGACGATCCCGAAGCGGCTCATCACGAGCGGGATGAGGCAGCCGAGAAGATTGCCTCCGCCGCCGAAGCCCATTCCGCCGGGACTCCCGGTACGGTCTTCGAAATTGCTGCTTTCGGGTTCGTCGCCGAGCCGCATCGCACTCTCCTCCACGTGGCCAAATGCGCGTGGCCAACAGCGGTTGCAATTGGTCTGCCGGCTCGCTTAGCGCCGGTGCAAAGGAGACGCCATGATTCTGGAAGGCAAAGTCGCGCTCGTCACGGGTTCCACCTCTGGAATCGGTCTCGCGATCGCCAAAGCGCTCGCCGCCGAAGGCGCGAAGTTGATGATCAACGGATTCGGGAAGCCCGAGGACATCGAACGTGAATGCAAGGAGCTGGGAGCAATCCACGACGGCGCGGACATGTCCGATCCAGAAGCAATCGAGCGGATGATGAATCGCTGCTCCGATGAACTCGGTGGTCCGGACATCCTCGTCAACAACGCCGGGATTCAGCACGTCTCGCCGGTCGAGAGCTTTCCGCCGGAGAAGTGGGACGCGATCATCGCGATCAACCTGTCCGCGGTGTTCCATACGACCCGCTTCGCTCTGCCGGCGATGAAAGCGAAGGGCTGGGGCCGGATCATCAACACGGCGAGCGCGCACAGCCTCGTCGCCTCCCCCAACAAGTCCGCCTATGTCGCCGCCAAGCATGGCATCGCCGGCTTCACCAAGACCGTCGCCCTGGAGGCCGCTCGCGATGGAGTGACGGTCAATTGCATCTCGCCCGGTTACGTCTGGACCCCGCTCGTCGAAAACCAGATCCCGGACACCATGAAAGCTCGCGGCCTCACACGCGAGCAAGTGATGAATGACGTTCTTCTGGCTGCCCAGCCGACCAAGCGCTTCGTGACGCCCGAACAGGTTGCAGCGCTGGCGGTCTTCCTCTGCCGCGACGAAGCGTCCTCCATGACCGGAGCGAACCTCAGCATGGACGGCGGCTGGACAGCCGCATAGGCTGGCAGAGATGCGCGTCGCCCTCCTCTCCTTTGCACTCGTGCTTTCCGGCTGCAGCGTCATCGCACCGCCGACGCGTATGATTCCGGACTGGAGTCGCGACTGGCACCGCGTCGCGACGGAGAGCGATCGCAAGAGGCTTCGCGATTGGCGTCAGACGTTCGTCGCCGCGATCGACGCCGCACGCAAATCCGGCCACAGCGCGGAAATCGCCCGCGAAGGCGTTCTGCTCGATCCGGACGCGGCGCTTGGTGGTGGACCGATTCCCAACGGCGCTTATCGCTGTCGCGTGATCAAGGTCGGCGCCAAATCGCAGGGCATGCTCGACTATGTCGCCTATCCGGCGTTCACCTGTTCCATCGCCGCACAGCGGGACCTGCAGCAATTGGCCAAGCTGAATGGGTCGCAAAGACAGTTCGGCCTGATATTCCCGGGCGACCTGCTGCGTCAGGTCTTCCTCGGGACGCTTGTCCTGGGCGATGAGACGAGGGCGCTCCAATATGGCCAGGACGATAGCCGCGATGTCGTCGGCTATGTCGAGCGCATCGGTCCCAATCGGTGGCGGCTGGTCATGCCTAGTCCGCATTTTGAATCGCAGCTGGATGTCATGGAACTGGTTCCGGCCGGTTAGGCGGATACTACCTCAGCGCTCGCCGCGGTAAGCCGAGTGATCTGATCAGCATTTAGCTTGAGATGCATTGCCGCCGTGAGCTCGGCCAGCTGGTCGAGATTCGTTGCGCTGGCCAGCGCAGCGGTGATCCCCGGCTGCGCGATCGTCCATGCAAGCGCGATCGTTGCGAGCGCCGCGCCTGTTTCCGCAGCAACTTCATCAAGGGCTGCGAGGACGCGGGGCCCCTTCCCTTCAAGATATTCGACATTGCGAAGGCCGCGAACCGATTTTTCCAGATCGTCGCGCGATCGATATTTGCCCGTCAGGAAGCCATTGGCCAGCCCGTAGAAGGGGAGGATGCCGAGACCATGAGCCATCGCCCTGTCCCCAAGGTCCCCTTCAAGCTTCTGCCGCTCGACGAGGTTGTACCAGGTTTGCAATGCGCAAGGCTTTGCAAGGCCAGCCGAGTTGGCCGTTCGCATCGCCTCATCGAGGCGCTCCGCCGTGAACTGCGAAAGGCCGATGGATCGAACCTTCCCGGCCTTAACCAGCGCGTCCATCGCGCCTAGGCTCTCGGCCAGCGGCACCTTTTCGTCGTCCTTGTGCTGGTAATAGAGATCGATCGTGCCGATCCCGAGCCTTTGAAGGGACGCATCGCAGGACCGCGCGACCACGTCCGGAGCGAGCCCTTCGAAGAACCCCACCTTGGTCGCGATCTGCACGCGATCGCGCTTGGCCGGATCCCGCCTCAACCAATTGCCGATGACCGTCTCGCTTTCGCCACCACGGTGGCCCGGGACCCATGCCGAATAGACATCCGCGGTGTCGATCATCGTGCCGCCGGCATCGACGAAACCGTCGAGGATCGTGAAGCTCGTCTTTTCATCCGCGGTCCAGTCGAAGACGTTTCCGCCCAACACCAATGGCGCAATCTCGAGATCGCTGTTTCCGACGCGCCGTTTCTCGAACATTCTCATTCTCCTCGCGAACCCGCGTCGGTGGAACGCGGGCGTGAATTTCGCAAGCCGTTCACAACTTGTTTGTAAAATTTAGCGACACTTCGCGCATGTCGGTGGATTTGACAGGCGCGAGAGCGTGCAGGACCTGATTCTCTTCTGGAGCTATGGAGCAGCAGCGTGCGCCTTCGCGTCGCTCGTGCTGTGGCGCATGCGAACCCGCACCGATCGTTCGGAAAAGCTGCTGGTCGTCGGCTGCGCCGTGACGGCGATCTGGGCGATGGTCGCTGCGGTATGCGGTCGCACCGATCCCATGACGATGACCTTCGGCACGCTGCGCAATCTCGCCTGGGTAATGCTCCTCTATGAGATGTCCGGAGGAATCCGCGGACAGGCTCTGACCGGAGTGCGGCTGGTGTTCGGAGCGGTCGCCCTCTCCATCGGCTTGCATCTCGTACTGAGCGCGGTGGCATTTATGGTTCCAATGTCGACGGCCCAGTTCGAGGATATCCTGTCGACCGGAAGCCTGCTGCGCATCACGACTTCGGCGGGCGCCTTGATACTCGTCCACAACGTTTACGGTCAGGCCGCGCCGGAAAGCCGTCTCAGTATCCGTGGACCAATGCTCGGCCTCACGCTCATGTGGGGTTACGACCTCAACCTCGCGACGCTGGCCTATCTGCAGGGTTCAGGCGCTAGCGGCGTGGACGATCTGTTCCGCCTGCGCGGCGCATTCATGACCGTGGCGGCGCCGCTGTTTGCGTCGAGCGGCGGGATCAAGAGCTCGCTCAAGATCAAGCTCTCGCGCGCGGCGACGTTCCAATCGCTCTCGCTCGTCGCGATCGGTTCGTACCTCGCACTGATGGCGGTCCTTGCCGGCGCGTTGCGCCACACGACGTGGAACTGGGCCAGCGCCGCGACCGCCGGATCGCTCCTGCTGCTCGCCGCCGGCGCGATCGTGCTTCCCTTGTCGGAATGGGCTCGCGGCTGGGTCAAGGTGAAGCTTGCGAAGCATATCTTCGAGCATCGCTACGACTATCGCACCGAATGGCTGCAGTTCACAGAAACGCTTGGACGCGCGGAACCTGAAGCACCTCCGCTCGGTGAGCGGCTCATCAAGGCGTTCGCCGACATCGCCGATGCACCCGGCGGACTGCTGCTGGTCAATGAATCGGGCACAATCACAACCGCCGCTTCGTGGAATTGGCCGGGGTCGCATCCGCTGCCGCTCCAGGAAGCGAGCGACTTCTGGACAACCCTTGAGACGCGCGGACGAGTCGTCGAGTTCGAAGGGCTTCGTAACGGTTGGGCCAGTCCGCAGGATCGCTCACTTCCAGTACCGAGCCAGCTGCTTGGCGACGATCGCGCCTGGGCCGGAATCCCCCTGATCCACCACGATCGCCTGATCGGCGTCGTCCTCCTTGTGGCGCCTGACTATCAGAGGCCGCTCGATTGGGAAGATTTCGATCTGCTCCGGGCGGCCGGGCGGCACGCGGCGAGTTCACTGGCTGAAGCGCAAGTGCAACAGGCGCTCTCCAACGCGCAGCGTTTCGAGGAATTCAATCGCCGCTTCGCCTTCATCCTCCACGACGTGAAGAACCTCGTCAGCCAGCTGTCCTTGCTCTCGCGCAATGCCGAGCGCCACGCCGATAATCCCGCGTTCCGGGCCGATATGATCGCAACTCTGAAAAGCTCTGTCGGCAAGATGAACGACCTGCTGACTCGTCTTTCGCCGCGGTCGGCGTCACGCGTTCAACGTGTCGAACCGCAGCCTTTGCGCCCGATCCTCACCGCCGCGATTGCATCGAAGCGCGGGGAACATGACGTGAAGTTGCTTGGCGACACGAATCTCTGGGCGGAAGCGGACGCGACGGCACTCGAGCAAGCTGTCGGTCATCTGCTGCAAAATGCGGTCGAAGCGTGCTCACCAACGCTCCCCGTGACGGTCCGCGTCGCGAGCAAGGAGGGCACCGTTTCCATCGCGGTCTCCGACAAGGGAACAGGCATGGACTCCGACTTCCTTCGCGATCGGCTCTTCCAGCCTTTCTCGTCGTCGAAGCCGGGCGGCTTCGGCATTGGCGCCTTCGAGGCGCGATCCCTGATCATAGCCATGGGTGGACGCCTGAGCGTGGATAGCCGTCCCGGCCATGGAACCACTTTCACCATCCTTTTGCCCGCCGCCGAGCCGGTGATTGAACAAGCACGGAAACGCGCATGACCGAGACAAGCGAACTTCCCGTCCTGCTGGTCGTCGAGGACGACGAGGGACTGCAGCGGCAGCTCAAATGGGCGTACGACGGTTATCAGGTCGTTTGTGCGAGCAATCGCGCACAAGCGATTGAGGCTCTTCGCCTTCACGAGCCTTCGGTCGTCACGCTCGACCTGGGACTCCCACCGGATCCTGATGGCACCGCCGAGGGTTTCGCAACGCTGACCGAAATCCTTCGGCTCAAGCCCGACACGAAGGTGATTGTTGCTAGCGGTCACGGCGCCCGCGAGAGCGCGCTCAGGGCGATCGGGCTCGGCGCTTACGACTTCTACAAAAAGCCCGTCGACATCGACGAGCTTGGTTTGATCGTGGCCCGCGCCTTTCACCTGCACGCGATCGAGCAGGAAAATGCGCGGCACGACGGTGCGGGTGCGACTGCCGTTCTCGGATCGATCATCACGTCCGCGCCAGAAATGCTGAAGGTCGCGAAGACCATCGAGCGCGTCGCCAGTGCGGATGTGTCAGTCATGCTCCTCGGAGCGAGCGGGACCGGCAAGGAATTGCTCGCGCGCGCGGTTCACGAAAAGAGCGAGCGAAAGGGTGACTTCATCGCCATCAACTGCGCGGCGATCCCCGAGAACCTGCTGGAAGCCGAACTGTTCGGATACGAACGCGGCGCATTCACCGGGGCCGTCAAGTCCAACACCGGCAAGATCGAGCTCGCGGAGGGCGGCACTTTGTTCCTCGACGAGGTCGGCGACATACCGCTGCCGCTCCAGGTGAAGCTGCTGCGCTTCCTGCAAGAGCGGGTCATTGAGCGGATCGGCGGCCGCCAGCCGATTGCCGTCGATACCCGCATCGTCTGCGCAACCCACCAGAATCTGGAGGCCATGATCGCCGACGGTCGATTCCGCGAGGATCTTTATTACCGATTGGCGGAGATCGTGGTGAAAATCCCATCCCTGGCGGAACGTCCTGGAGACGCGGCGCTTCTCGCAAGGCACTTCGTCAATCGCTTCGGCCGGGAGCTCAACCCGAAGGTCCAGGGCCTTTCCCCCGACGGTCTGGCCGCAATCGACGGCTATGCATGGCCGGGCAACGTTCGCGAACTCGAGAACCGAATCAAGCGTGCGGTGATCATGGCGGACGGACGAAGCCTCGGGGCCGACGACCTCGACCTTCCCGGAAAGGCGCCCGACGAACCGGACCTCATCAACCTGCGCGCGGCACGGGAGATTGCCGACCGAAGGGCGATCCGCCAGGCGATGAGCCGGACCGACAACAATATATCGGGCGCGGCCAAGCTGCTCGGAATCAGCCGCCCGACACTCTACGACCTGCTCAAGCAATATCGTCTGCAGGCGTAGTCGTCGTTTCGACCGACGGAGTTGCCTGCGCGCTTTCGCGCGCTAAGGTTTTGCGACCATCGCAAAATCACGGGACGCCATCATGGATCGCCGCACGTTCCTCGCCACGAGCGCAACCGTCGCGCTACTTCCCCTTACTGAAGGGCCGGTCTTCGCCGCAGCCGCAACGTCCGGCACCGACGATGCGAAGCTCAACGCTCTGTTCGACGACATCTTCCAGGAGAGGGTGCGGAATTCGCCAGAGCTCGCCTCATCGCTCGGCCTCGACAAAGGCCCGAACGCGGCGCTCAAGTCGAAGCTCGACACCCGGCCCCTGCCTGTTGCCCGAAGCGAAGACCTTGCGCGCAATCGTCGAGCACTCGCGCGGCTTCGCGCGGTCAGTCCCGCCACTTTGTCGGAGCCTGCAAAGCTCAATCGTGAGGTCATCGTCTATCAGATCGAAACCTCGACTCAGGCGCCGGCGCGCTGGGACATCGACTCCGCCCAGCGCCCGTATCCAATTTTCCAACAGGGCGGCGCCTATTTCGAAACCCCGGACTTCCTCAACACGTCGCACACGATCGACAACGCTGCCGACGCGGAGGCCTATCTTTCGCGGCTTGGCCAGTTCGCGACCACGCTCGACAACGACAGTGCGGAGCAGCGTGCCCAGGCCGCTCGCGGCTTTCTCGCTCCCGGCTGGTCGATCGACCTGACGCTGGGGCAGATGCGCAAGCTGCGCGACGTCCCCGCGTCCCAGAGCACGATGGTCGATTCCATCGTTCGGCGCACTAAAGACAAGAGCATTCCGGGCGATTGGCAACGGCGGTCGAGTGATATCGTGCAGAATGCCGTCTATCCCGCCCTCGACCGGCAGATGGCGCTGATGGAGAAGCTAAGGCCGACGACGCGATCGGGGGACGGCGCCTGGCGGCTAACCAACGGCGATGCGATTTACGCCGAGGCGCTGCGCCAGGCGACGACGACGAACTTCACGCCCGCCGAAGTCCATCAGATGGGCCTCGACCAGGTCGCTGACATCAGCAGCCAGCTCGACACAATCCTGCGCAATCAGGGTTATACGCAGGGCAGTGTCGGCGAGCGGCTGGCGGCTTTGAACAGGACGCCGTCGCAGCTTTATCCGGACTCGGACGCCGGTCGTGCCGATCTTCTCGCGGGCCTCAATGCCGGTGTGAAGGACATGTACGCGCGGCTCCCGCAGGACTTCGCTACCGTTCCCAGCGCACCGCTCGAGATCCGGCGGGTTCCCCCGGAAATCCAGGACGGCGCATCGAACGGCTACTACCGCCGCGCGGCACTGGATGGATCGCGCCCCGCCATCTATTTCATCAACCTGAAGGACGTCGGGGATTGGCCGAAATATACTTTGCCGACCCTGACCTATCACGAAGGCGTCCCCGGCCATCACCTCCAGATCAGCATCGCGCAGGAATCGAAGGACATTCCGCTGATGCGTAAGATCGGCTTCTTCTCAGCCTATTCCGAAGGTTGGGCACTCTACGCCGAGCAGCTCGCCGATGAGATGGGAGTCTATGCGAACGCGCCCCTCGGTCGCGCCGGGTTCCTCCAGTCGTTCCTCTTCCGCGCCGCACGCCTGGTGGTCGACACCGGACTCCATTCCAAGCGCTGGAGCCGCGAACAGGCGACCGACTACATGGTCGCGACGACCGGCTTCGCCCGCGCTCGTTCGCAACGGGAGGTCGAGCGTTATTGTACGCTAATTGGTCAGGCGTGCAGCTACAAGGTCGGTCACACGGCCTGGATGCGCGCCCGCACCGAAGCGCAGCAAGCTCTTGGAGACAGGTTCGACATCAAGCAGTTTCACGAGATCCTGCGCGAGGGCGCCATGCCGCTTTCGATCCTGGAGCGCCGCATTCGCGAGCGAACCGCTGCGCTTGGCGGTGGAGCGTCGAAAGCCGAGCGCGGTTAAGCGCGCGCCAGCGCGTCCGCCATTTCGGCAACTTCCAGCCAGCGGAGCTCGGCCGCTTCGATCTCGGCGCGGTTGCGAGCGACGCGCTCGGTCAGAGCCGCGAACCGGGTTGGGTCGCGCGCGTAAAGATCAGCGTCGTGCAGAGCGGCTTCGTCGGCCGCGACCTCCGCTTCCAGCCGCTCGATTTCGCCCGGAAGGCGATCATAGTCGCGCTGGTCCTTGTAGGAGAGCTTCCTCCCCGCCTGCGGGGAGGTGGCAGCGCGAAGCGCTGTAGGAGGGGGTTGGGAGCCCTGCACGCCGCCCCCTCCACCATCGCGCTTTGCGCGACGGTCCCCCTCCCCGTTGCGGGGAGGAACCTTGGCCTGATATCTCTTCCTGACCCAATCCTCATAGCCGCCGGCGACCACATCGACCTTGCCCGAACCGTCGAGGCCGAGCGTGATTGTCACCGTTCGATCGAGAAAATCTCGATCATGACTGACGATCAATACTGTCCCGTCATAGTCCGCGATCACTTCCTGCAGCAGATCGAGAGTTTCGAGATCGAGGTCGTTGGTCGGCTCGTCGAGAACGAGCAAGTTTGCATGGCGGGCGAATTCCCTCGCCAGCAGCAATCGCGACCGCTCACCCCCCGACAATGAGCCGATCGGCGCCTCAGCCAAGGCCGGATCGAACAGAAATTCCTTCAGATAGCCCTTGATATGCTTCTTGTGCCCTCGGACCTCGATCCAGTCGCCCCCGTTGGCCAGCACATCCTTTACGCGCTTGGTGGGCTCCATCAGTTTGCGCTGCTGATCGATGACAATTCCGGAGAGCGTCTTTGCCAGCCTCACCATCCCGCTATCGGGCGCGAGCTCCCCGGTCAGCAGCTTCAGCAAGGTCGTCTTCCCGGCCCCGTTCGGCCCGACAAGGCCGATCCGATCGCCGCGCTGAACCCGAAGCGAGAAATCGCGGATGATCGGCCGGTCGCCATAGCTTTTTGAAACATTCTCGGCGTCGATAACCGTCTTCGACCGCACATCATCTTTCGCGAGCGCGAGCTTCGCCGTGCCTGCGGAGCCGAGCATCGCTGCTCGCTGCGCTCTCATTTCATGCAGCTTGGCGAGCCGGCCCTGGTTGCGCCGCCGTCGAGCCGTCACTCCGCGCTGGAGCCAATGAAGCTCCAGCTTCAGCTTGGCGTCGAGCTTCTCGGCCGCCCGTGCTTCTTCCTCGTAGACCTTCTCGGTCCAGGCCTCGAAGCCGCCGAAGCCGATCTCTGCACGGCGCAGCTGGCCGCGATCAAGCCACAAACAGCTTTTCGTCAGTCGCGCGAGGAAAGTGCGGTCGTGACTGATGGCGATGAACGCGCCCTTGAAGCGCTTCAGCCACTCCTCCAGCCATTCGATCGCCCCAAGGTCGAGATGGTTGGTGGGCTCGTCGAGCAGAAGCACGTCCGGTTGTTGGGCCAGCGCACGGGTGATGGCGGCCCGCCGACGCTCGCCTCCGCTCGCAGTCGCAACGGGGCGCGTCAGGTCGACGCCAAGTTGATGGGCAATCGCGTCCGCTTCGTGTCCCTCGGGCGCGCCGGGCCCGTGCAAGACCCAAGAGGACAATGTTTCATGCCCGTCCATCTTGGGATCCTGCTCGAGCAGGACCACGTGCGTGCCCGGAACGATCGTCCTTTTGCCTTCATCGGGGTCGATCAGGTCCGCGAGGCACTTCAACAGAGTCGTCTTTCCGGCGCCGTTACGGCCGATCAGCGCAAGGCGATCTCGCTCACCGATGTAGAGGTCGAGGCCGCGAAACAGCCAGCCTTCGCCCTGGATAAGCCCAAGGTCTTCGTACGAAAGGATTGGTGCAGCCATTTGCCGCCGCTAGCGGAAGCGCGGCATTTTTGTCACGTTCTCCAACCTGAACACGGCTGTGCGAGCACATTCATAGCGCATTCAATGCTCTGTGGTAGAAACCGGGTCCACGAAAGTCGCGTAGATGACCTTGTATCGATCCCTCCTGGCGGCTCTGCTCGCCGCTTCGCTGACGAGCGTGCCAGCGCACGCGCGGCCGCGCGGGGATTCGGTCGATCGTGGCGATCGTCAAATCGAAATGCAGCAGCCCGACCGGCCGACGCGCGATTCCGATCGCGCCTTCAAGGCAACGCAGGAAGGCCGATCGATGCCCCTGCCGCAGCTGGAGCGTCGGGTTCTCCCCTTCATGGGGGGTGCCGATTATCTGGGCCCGGAACTGAACAATGGCATCTATCGCTTCAAGTTCATGCAGAATGGTCGGGTGATCTGGGTCGACGTCGATGCTCAGACCGGGCGCATCCTGCGCCGCTCTCGTCCGTAATCATTTTGCTCGCGGATTGACTTTTCCCCAGTACTCCCCAGTTCGTTGCGGACAAGCAACCGAATGCCGCAACGCGGGTTGACGGCGCGAAGATGAACAGCTCCAGGAATCAACAATGCGCGTTCTGATCGTCGAAGACGAACCCAATCTCGGGCGCCAGCTTCGCTCGACGCTCGAAGGCGCTGGCTATGCCGTCGACCTGGCCACCGATGGCGAGGACGGCCATTATCTCGGATCAACGGAAGCCTATGACGCCGTCATCCTCGATCTCGGCCTGCCGGAGATCGACGGGCTCACCGTGCTCGACCGTTGGCGCAGGGAAGGCCGCAAGATGCCGGTCCTTGTCCTGACCGCCCGGGACAGCTGGTCCGACAAGGTCGCCGGGCTTGATGCCGGGGCCGACGATTATCTCGCCAAACCCTTCCAGACAGAAGAGCTGATCGCGCGTCTGCGCGCGCTGATCCGTCGTTCCGCGGGCGTGGCCTCGTCCGAGATCACAGCCGGCGACATCCGCCTCGATACGCGTTCGGGAAAGGTCACCAAGGACGGCGAGCCCGTGAAGCTCACGGCGCAGGAATACAAGCTGCTGTCTTATCTGATGCACCATAAGGGCAAGGTCGTGAGCCGCACCGAACTGATCGAGCATATCTACGATCAGGACTTCGACCGCGATTCCAACACGATCGAGGTCTTCGTCACACGAATTCGCAAAAAGCTCGGGCCGGACGTCATCACCACGATTCGCGGGCTCGGCTACAGCCTCGAAGAGCCGGAGGAACGCCGGGCTTGAACATGAGGGTCCAGGCCTGCGGACATTGCGGAGCGTGACATGGTTCCTGCCGGGTGCTGGGTTAGGAAAAGCGCGAAGGGCGGGCCAGTAGGCCCCCGTCCGGGCGTTTCGACGACGATCCGCCGCCGGCAGGGCCATGCCCTTCGGGTGGGACGCAAAAGCGCCCTGGCACGATCGCTCGGTTGCCAGCTAGAGCCCACTAGCTGTCTTCTCTCGCTCACTCCCAGATCACTTTCTCGTCACCATCACGCCGGCAATGCCCGCAGACCTGGACCCTAAGGCCGCCCCGGTCACGCCGGCGGCGGAGGCTCAACCCGCCGCCAAGCCCCGGCATAATCGCCGCAGGACGGGCTCTCTTACCCGGCGCATGATCGGCATTGCAGCGATCTGGATCGCCGCTTTGCTGTTGATTGGCGGGTTCTTTCTCGACCGGGCCCTGTCCCGATCCGTCGTCGCGAACTTCGACAATCAGTTGGTCTTCGTGCTCAACTCGATGATCGCTGCATCGGAAATCGGACCGGATGGCGAGGTAAGGTTCAATCGCCCGCCCGCGGACCAGCGGTTCATTGAACCATACTCCGGACTTTATTTTCAGATCAGCGGCTCCGGCGCCGACACGTTTGCCTCGCGATCTTTGTGGGACCGGCGCCTGCGCGTCATCGATACGCACAACGACGTGAAGCCCCATCTCTACGATAGCAACGAATTTTCCACCCGCGATCATTCCGAACCGCTGCGCATTGCGGAGCGCGACGCGATCTTGCCCGGATCGCCTATCCAGTGGCGCTTCCAGGTGGCCCAGTCTCGCGAAACGATCGATGCGCAGGTTCACGATCTTCGAAGAACCTTGGTTCAGAGCTTCTCAGCGCTCGGGCTCGGCCTGCTCGCTCTTGCCGCGTTGCAAACTTTCTACGGATTGTGGCCGCTACGGCGGGTCAGGAGCGACGTCGCCTCCATCCGCTCGGGCCAGATGAGCCGCATCGGCCAGGAATTCCCGACGGAAATCCGGCCGCTAACCGAAGAGATCAACCAGCTGCTCGCGCACAGCGAAGCCCAGGCGGAGGAAGCCCGCCGCCACGCCGGCAACCTCGCTCACGCTCTGAAGACCCCGCTTACCGTCATCACCAACGCGGCGACCGCCGATTCACCCGATCTCGACGAAACGGTGATACGCGAGTCTGCCGCGATGCGCCGCCAGGTCGATCACCATCTGGCGCGAGCGAGAGCGATCGGCCGCAGAGCCTCCGCTCATGCGCGCGCAACCGTCTGGGAAAGCCTTGAAGCTGTGCAGCGCGCCGTCGATAGGCTCTACGAAGACGTGACCGTCGACATTGCGGGCGACCAGAAGGCCGAAGTCCGGGTCGAACGGCAGGACCTCGACGAAATGGTCGGCAATCTCGTCGAGAATGCCGCGAAATATGGCCATGGCAGGGTGTTCGTGACGGTCGAACCGAAAGGGGAGTTCGTCGACATCGAGGTCGAGGATGACGGCCCGGGCATTCCTGCGACCCAGCGCGAAGCTCTGTTTGCGCGGGGCGCGCGCCTCGATACGACGGGCAAGCCCGGCACGGGCCTAGGCCTCGCGATCGTGCGCGATGTCGCGGAAATCTACGGCGGGCGAATCACGCTCGAGGAGAGCGAAGACCTCGGTGGGCTCCTTGCGCGGCTGACGCTTCCCGCTGGTTAGGCGTTATCGTTCGTCGAAAGTTTTTTGACGGCCTACCCTTCCCCGTGCCACTGAGCGCCCTCGGTCCGGAGGGCGGTTCACAATGAAATTCAAGATGTTGGCGCTCGCAGCCGCGAGCATTCTCGCGATTGAGGCAAGCGCAGCGGCGGCGGGAGCCCCGGCAATCGGCAGCTGGGGTTACGACTCCACGGCGATGGACAGCTCGGTCAAACCGGGCGACGATTTCTTCGAATACGTCAATGGCAGCTGGCTGAAGCGGACGGAGATTCCCGCCGATCGCACCTTCGCCGGGATCGATTCGGTGCTCAATGACAAGATCGACTCCGACGTCCGTGCGATCGTCGAGGACCTGGCCAGGAACCCGCAATCCTCCGGCCGCGTCGGCCAGCAAGTCGGCGACATGTACGCGAGCTGGATGGACGTGGATGCGGTCGAAAAAGCCGGCACGGCCCCGCTCGAACCGTACCTCAAGAAAATCGCCGCGGTGAAGACGCGCGGCGAGCTCGTGGATCTCTTCGGCTCGCCCGAATACGAATCGCCGATCAGCATCGGCATCTATCCGGACTTCAAGGATCCGACGCATTACATGGTCTATGCGAACCAGGGCGGCCTCGGCCTTCCCAATCGCGACTATTACCTCCTCAAGGAGGACAAGTACGTCGCCTATCGGAAAGCCTATCGCGACTATATCGTCACGATCGAGAAGCTTGCGGGCATCCCGGACGCCGAGGCCAAGGCGGACAGGATCATCGCTCTCGAAACCGAGATTGCGAAAATCCACTGGACGGAAGAGCAGAGCCGCGATGTCGAGGCGATCTACAATCCGAAGACGCGCGCTCAGCTCGCCGCCTTTGCGCCGCAGCTCGACTGGAACAGGATGCTCGCGAAACTCGGTCTCGCCAAGCATCCGATCATCGTCGTTGCCCAGCCCAGCGCAATCCAGGCAGAAGCGAAGCTGTTCGCAAGCGTTCCGCTTCAGACGTGGAAGGACTGGAGCGCCTTCCATTTCGTGAGTTCGAACGCGCAGTTCCTGCCCAGGGCGTTCGACGACGCACAGTTCAATTTCTACTCGAAGACTTTGCACGACGTTCAGACGCAGCGCGACCGCTGGAAGCGCGGCGTCGACCTCGTCGACGGCACGCTCGGCGAAGCGCTGGGCAAGGTCTACGTCGACCGCCACTATCCGGCCGAGAGCGACCGCCAGATGCACGAGCTGATCGGTAACATTCTCGCGGCGCTCAAAGAGAAGATCCAGAACTCATCCTGGATGGACGCGCCAACCAGGGAGCAGGCGCTGGCCAAGCTCGCGACCTTCGATCCGCGCACCGGTCATCCGGTAAAGTACATCGATTATTCGTCGCTCGAGGTTAAGCGCGGCGACCTCTTCGGCAATGCGATGCGGTCCGACGATTTCGAGTGGAACCTGCTGCTTTCGCGCCTGCCCAAGCCTGTCGACCGGACGCTCTGGGACATGCTGCCCCAAACGAACAATGCCTATTACGACCCAACGCAGAACCAGATCACTTTCCCCGCGGCGATCCTGCAGCCCCCCTATTTCGATCCGAACGCCGATCCAGCGTCCAATTACGGAAGCATCGGGGCAACCATCGGTCACGAGATCGGCCACGGCTTCGACGACCAGGGACGCAAATTCGACGCCAAGGGCCAATTGCGGGACTGGTGGACCGCGGATGCGGCCAGGCTCTACACCACGCAGGCCTCGAAGCTCGTCGCCCAGTACAATGGCTACGAGCCGATCCCCGGTGTGCACATCAAGGGCCAGCTAACGCTGGGCGAGAACCTCGGCGACCTTGGTGGCCTCGAAGTCGCTTACTCCGCGTACAAAAGATTCGTCGCGCAACATGGCGAGCCGCCGGTCATCGACGGGCTGACTGGCGACCAGCGCTTCTTCATCGCTTATGGCTACAGCTGGGAGACCAAGCAGCGCGAGGGCGCGCTTCGCGCGCAGCTGCTGACCAATGAGCACAGCCCCGCCAAGTATCGAGTCAACGGCGTCGTCCGGAACTTCGACCCCTGGTACAAAGCGTTCAACGTGCAGCCGGGCGACAAGCTCTATCTGCCGCCGGAACAGCGGGTCCACGTCTGGTAGGCGTCTAGGAAAAGCGGCGCTGCCCGGCTAGGGCGGCGCCGTGACCGCGACGATCCACACGCTACAGGCTAAGCGCGAACCCTCGCTCGACCCGCTGACGGCGCTGATCGCGGCCGACATGAACGGCGTCAACGCCGTCATCCTCGAGCGCATGCAGAGCAAGGTCGCGCTGATTCCGGAGCTGGCCGGCCATCTGATTGCTGGCGGCGGGAAGCGCATGCGTCCCATGCTGACACTCGCTTCGGCGAACCTCCTTGGATATCCGGGGACGCGGCATCACAAGCTCGCCGCCGCAGTGGAGTTCATTCACACCGCGACTCTGCTTCACGATGATGTGGTCGACGGGTCGGGGATGCGCCGCGGCAAACGCACGGCCAATCTCATCTGGGGCAATCCAGCGAGTGTGCTCGTCGGCGATTTCCTCTTCTCGCGAGCCTTCGAGCTGATGGTCGAGGACGGCAGCCTCAAGGTGCTTCGGATCCTCAGCCACGCTTCGGCGGTGATCGCCGAGGGCGAGGTCGAGCAATTGACCGCGCAGCGACGGATCGAGACCGACGAAGACCAATATCTAACGATCATCAGCGCCAAGACGGCGGCTCTGTTCGCGGCCGCCTGCCGGGTTGCGCCGGTCGTCGCCGAGGCAAGCGAGGATGCCGAGCTTGCTTTGGAAAGCTACGGCAAGAATCTGGGCATCGCCTTCCAGCTGACCGACGATGTGATCGATTATGCGTCCGATGCTGCCACCATGGGCAAAGGCGTCGGCGACGATTTTCGGGACGGCAAGATGACCCTTCCGGTCATCCTCGCCTATGCCCGAGGGGGCGAGGCCGATCGCGAATTCTGGCTTTCCGCGATCCGCGGCGATCGCATTTCGGACGCCGACCTCGCGCAGGCGATCGAACTCATGAACTCGACGGATGCTTTGTCGGACACGATCCAGCGCGCCCGTCATTACGGCCGCCGGGCGATTGACGCGCTTGGCAATTTCCCGGCGAGCAAGGCAAAGTCCGCCCTTACCGAAGCGGTCGAATTCGCAATCGCGCGAGCCTACTAGAACGCTCGCAAAAGGAGGCGCGCATGAAGCTCGCGATGATCGGGCTCGGGCGAATGGGCGGCAACATGGCCCGCCGGCTGGTGAGCGGCGGACATGAAGTCGTCGCTTTCGATCGCGATTCTGGCGCGGTCGCCGAAGCCGTCAAACATGGCGCATCCGCCGCCTCATCGATTGCTGAACTGGCGGCTGATTTGCCTTCCCCGGCGATCTTTTGGGTCATGCTGCCGGCTGGCGAGATTACAGAATCGGTGATCGAGGAGATCACCGCGGTCGCGGAACCTGGAGACATCATTGTCGATGGCGGGAACGGTTTCTGGAAGGACGATATCCGCCGTGCGAAGGCATTGGCGGAGAAGGGGCTCCACTATCTGGATGTTGGCGTTTCGGGAGGAGTCTGGGGCCTGAAGCGTGGATATTGCATGATGATCGGGGGGCCGACCGCGCAAGTCGAATTGCTCGATCCCATCTTCGTCACGCTCGCCCCCGGCCTCGGAACGATCGAGCGAACCCGCAACCCCAACTTTCCCGGTACGCATTGGAAGGCGGAACTCGGTTATGTTCACACTGGCCCCGCGGGTGCGGGCCATTTCGTGAAGATGGTTCACAACGGCATCGAATATGGAATGATGCAGGCCTACGCTGAAGGCTTCGACGTTCTGAAACAGCGGTCCAAGGATAGTCTTCCGGCTGACGAGCGATTCGAGCTCAATATGTCGGACATCGCCGAGGTATGGCGCCGCGGAAGCGTCATCTCCTCGTGGCTGCTCGATCTCGTCGCATCCGCGCTGGCGGCCGATCAGACGCTCGAGCAATTTTCGGGCCGCGTCGCCGATTCCGGCGAGGGTCGCTGGACCATAGATGCCGCCATGGAGGAGGGGGTCGCAGTGGACGTCCTCGCGGCCTCGCTTTTCGCCCGCTATCGCAGCCGCGTCGAAGTCAGCTTCGCAGACCAGCTATTGTCGGCGATGCGATTCGGCTTCGGCGGGCACGTCGAAATTCCCCAATAGGCGGCGCCTACGATTTCACCGGCACCATCAGGTGAGCGTAGGGCGTTCCCGCCCACATCACGTAGGGGACCGATGTGTCTGGACTGGGGCCCGATGGCATGCCGGCGAGAATCTCCTTGGATCCGACGATCATCACGTGAGGCCCGGTTTTGATCCAGTTGTTCTCGGCCGTCGGCTGCTTGGCGTAGGGATCCGTGTTACTCGCGTCCGTGCCGCCTTCGAGCATGTACATGACGCCGACCGTGCCTTCGGGTGGCGCCTTGTGGCCGATCCATGCCTGCGCCCATTTCGCGGCATTGGCATCCATGCACATCGGGTCGGGTCCGGGCGTGGCCGGCGCGTCCGGCATGCAGGTCCAGCCATTGGTGCCCTGGCGAAGCGTCTTCATCGCACCGTTTGCGTCGACCGTGACAACCGAAGCGGCATGCGCGATCGCTGCAGGAGCAGCGGTTTCCGCGCTTGCGATTGGGTCATTCGAGCTCGGAGCGGCAGCCGCAGTCGTATTTGCGGCGCTATTCGATGGCGCCGGAGCCTTGTTGCAGGCGGTAACGGCAAGAGCCGCCGTCCCGGCGACCAGCAGGATGATCAGTTTCGACAATATCATAAGCCCCTCCTTGCAATCAGGAAGGACGGGCCGTTTATCACAAATCACCAGTCTTGGCATCTGAACTCGCGGGTTGATTTGCTGGGCGGTCTTTGCCACTTCGCGCCGCGATGACTGTCGCCCGCATCTCCGAGATCGATCGCCGAACCACCCAGTCCGGCAAGGCGAATACCGGCCGCTGGCTGCTCGAGTTCGAGCGGCACGAGGCGATCCGGCCCGATCCATTGACGGGGTGGAACGGTTCGGGTGACACGAACACGCAGGTTCGTCTGAAATTTCCGACCAGCGATGCGGCGATCGCTTACTGCCGGAAACACGGGCTCGATTATCATCTCGTCCCGGCGCCGCCGGTGAGCCTCAAGATTCAGGCCTACGCCGACAATTTCCGCTGAGCTTGCGCTTATCCCGGACTGAAGGCAGATTGCCCGCGCCGAGCTAGGGGGAAGGCTGCGTACTGCCGACGTAAGGCTCATCATTGGCACTCGGCCCGAAGCAATCAAGCTGGCCCCACTCGCCGAAGCCCTATCCGATCGCGGAATCCGCCCGAGACTGATCTTGACCGGACAACATCCGAGTCTGGAGCCGCGCGATTTCGGCCTTGGCGATTACGCCATGGCGCGCCTGCACTGCGCCGGCGAGGAAGACCCATACGCGCATGCCGGCAGGGTCGCGTCGACTCTGCGTCCTTTGCTCATTGAGCCCTCTGACCTACTGATCGTCCAGGGCGATACTTCGAGCGCCTTCGGCGCCGCGCTGGCAGCTTTTGCCGTCGGCGTTCCGGTCGCTCACGTGGAAGCGGGTCTAAGAACCCATGATTTCGCCCGCCCTTGGCCCGAAGAGGAGTTTCGCACCGCGATCGACGCTCGCGCAGACCTCCTTTTCGCCCCCACCGACTTATCCGCGCGCAATCTCCGCGATGAGCAGGTGGCAGGCGAAATCCACGTCACCGGCAACACGGGAATCGATGCGCTGCTGCGCGTTGAGGCCGGCCTGCCAGGGTTCGTGCCGAACATTGATCCGTATCTGCTTGTGACATGTCATCGGCGCGAGAGTTGGGGGGACGGGCTTGAATCGATTGCTGCGGCATTGGTTCAGATCGCCGAAACAGTTGCGATCGACTTCATCTTGCACCCCAACGCTTACGTCGCCGGACGAATGCAATCCTTGCTCAATCGCGATCGCATAAGATTGCTCGACCCGTGCAGTCATTCCGAGCTCATCCACCGAATGCGCGATGCGCAGCTGATCCTAAGCGATTCGGGCGGGATCCAGGAGGAAGCTCCGGCACTCGGAGTTCCACTACTCGTCCTTCGGGAGAAGACCGAGCGTCCGGAAGGAATCGCGACCGGCAACAGCCGACTTGTGGGGACAAGCAGCGATGCAATCGTGCGCGAAACCAGTCGTCTCCTGTCCGATCCGCTGGCGATCGAAGCCATGTCGCGGAAAGCTTTCCCTTTTGGCGATGGCCAGGCGGCGATACGCATCGCCGCAATCGTCGATCAGTGGCTTGCGGTTCGCGCCGAGCAACGGCGCGGGAACGTCTGAAACTTGCGCAGTTCGTTCCGCCGTTCCAACAAAGCTTATGTCATCGCCAAATCCTGAAAGAATCGCCGACCAGCTCTGCTCGATTTACGACGAATCCGTCGCCAACTTGCGGGAGGCTCTAACCGCCTATCTCAGGAACGGCGAGAAGCCTGATCCGAAGGCGCGGTCAAAAGGTTGTTTCGCCTATCCCGAGCTTCGCGTGGAATATCACCCAAAGGCGCCCAGGCCCGCGACGACGCCGACGCGGGCCTTTGCAAGGCTCAACGATCCGGGTCTGTATGCGTCGAGCATCGCGCGCCCGGCGCTCTTCCGCGACTATCTGGTGGTCCAGCTCAGGCATTTGATCGACGATTATGGAGTCGACGTTTCGGTCGGCCGGTCGGGCAGCGAGATCCCCTACCCTTATGTGATCGATGAGAGCGGTATCGAACTCGGCAGTGTCAGCACCTCTGAGCTTTCGCGCTGGTTCCCGTCGAACGAGCTTGTCCACATCGGTGATGAGGTTGCCGACGGAATCCGGCCGTTCACGGGCCAAGATTCGCGCCCCCTCGCCTTGTTCGACGCGCCTCGCACCGATTTCAGTCTCGCGCGGTTGAAGCACTACACCGGCACGCCGGGCGAGCATTTCCAGCATTTCGTTCTCTTCACCAACTACGTTCGCTACGTTGATGAGTTCGTCGATTTCGCGGTGGACGCGCTGAGGCGTAAGGACGGCGCTTACACAGCGCTCTCGGTCCCCGGAGCGGTCTACGAGCCCGGGTCGCTGGAGAATGCCGAGACCGAGATCGCGGCGGGTCTCTGGCGGCGGCATCAAATGCCCGCTTACCATCTCATGAGCGAGGACCGCGGCGGCATCACCCTCGTCAACATCGGTGTCGGCCCCGCGAACGCGAAGACGATCTGCGATCATATCGCAGTGCTCAGGCCCGAGGTCTGGCTGATGATCGGTCATTGCGGCGGACTTCGCCCGAGTCAGACCATCGGCGATTATGTGCTGGCGCACGCTTATTTGCGCGATGACCACATCCTCGACGACATGCTTCCCGTCGAAATCCCGATCCCGGCAATCGCGGAGGTTCAGAAGGCCTTGTTCGAGGCCGCGATGACCGTGACTGGCGAAGACGAGGACGACGTGAAGGCTCGGCTCCGCACCGGCACGGTCGTGACGACGGACGATCGCAACTGGGAGCTGCGTTATACCGCGCTTTCACGCCGGCTGAATCAGAGTCGAGCCGTTGCCATCGACATGGAATCGGCCACTGTCGCCGCCCAAGGCTACCGCTTCCGCGTGCCGTACGGGACATTGCTTTGCGTTTCCGACAAGCCGCTGCACGGTGAACTCAAGCTGCCCGGCCAGGCGAATGCCTTCTACGAGCGCGCGATCAGCCAGCATCTGCGCATCGGAATCGAAACCTTGGGACTATTGAAACGCGAAGGCGACGCGCTCCATTCCCGCAAGCTGCGCAGCTTCGACGAGCCGCCGCTGCGTTAGGGCGCGGCGAAACGAATGCGGTTCGGCACCGGCGGCGTCTGACCTTTGGCGATCCAATCGATGAGCGCGTCAAGGTCGATGATACCGGTGTCCCTGACGTCGGTTCCTGCGGTGAACTCGGACAGACCGTCACCGCCCGAAGCCAGATAATTGTTCAGGACCACGCGATAGGCTCGGCTCGCGTCCACCGACCGACCGTTCAGCCGCATGGCTGAAATGCGACTACCTTCGGGCATGGAAAGGTCGACGGAATAGTTGAATCCGGCCGAGCTCGCGAGGACCGCTGGCTTTATTCCCTTGGCCTTTGGTGGAATTGCATATTGCTGCTCGAGCGCTGCTTTCAGTTGCGCGCCAGTGAGGGTCATCACGACCAAATTGTTTCCGAACGGCATCATGGCGAACGCATCCTTGTACCGGACGTCGCCACCGGGAAGATCGACGCGCACGCCGGTCGCATTGACCAAGGCGATCTGAGCGTCGCCTTTCGCCGCTTCAAGCATGGAATCCGCAATAAGGTCGGCGGCGGGACTTTCCGCTTCCTCTCCGTTCTTCGCGGCGGCCGCGGTAAGATGGCCGACCACCCGATCGCCGATCGGTGCAACCGCCGCAGCATAACGGTCGACGAGAGCCGCGATCGCCGGATCGCCAGCGCCCTGGCGGATCATCGGAACGTTGCGCGCATTCTGCGCAAGCAGCCGGTGAGTCCTCGGATCGAAGTCTAGCCGCAGGTCGGTGACGAAATAGCCGTACTTGCCGGCGCTGGTCAGGAGCCGCCTCACTCCGCCTCGCTCGATCTCGCAATCATAGGCATTGTGAGTGTGGCCGGAAATGACGGTCGCGATCGCCGGATCGAGCTTGTCGAGAACGGGCAGGATGTCTCCCGACAGGCCTTCGCAATCCCGCAGGTGGTAGCTGTCGGCGACCTTCCCGCCCTGGTGAATCAGGAGGACTATCGTGTCTGCGCCGGCCGCCTTGAGTTGGGGTACGAGTGCATTGGCTGTCGCCGCTTCATCGGCAAAGCGGAGCCCCGCGACCCCGCTAGGCGTAACCAACGTCGCGGTCTGCTTAAGGGTCATGCCAATGAAGCCGATCCTGATCGGTCCGAACTGACGGATCGTCGTTGCGGGAAAGATGGTCGTGCCGTCGGCTTTCAGGACATTGGCCGCGAGATACTGGAAATGCGCGCCCTTGAACGGTTCGAGCTGGCAGGGGACCCGCTTCGTATATTTCTCGCAACCGCCATTCTGCATGCGCAGAAGCTCGGCGCTGCCTTTGTCGAACTCATGATTGCCGACAGAGGCGAGGCGGAGATCCATGAGGTTCATCGCATCGATGGTCGGCTCATCGAGGAAATAGGCCGAGGTCAGGGGCGACGCACCGATCAAGTCGCCCGCGGCAACAGTGATGCTGTAGTCGTGTCCGGAACGCAGGTTTGCGAGTTCCTGGCCGACGATTGCCGCGCCGCCGGCGGAGGCGGTGGCGAACTGATCTTTCGCGAGCTCAAACCGCACAGCATCGGACGGGCGTTCGATATTGCCGTGGAAATCGTTGAGCGCGAGGATCTGCACGTCGACTGCCGCGGTTGGGGCGGGAACATGGGGCGACGGAATCTTGCCGCATCCCGCCGCAAGGAACGCCGCGGCTGCAGCGAATACAAAACGATTCATTGTGCGGCCTGGCCCCCGACCGGCTGGGGTTTCGAATAAATGTCGTTGAGATAGGCCGCGAGACGAACACCAGCCTGTTGAAGCCGCCGCTCCACCACCGGCGTGAATTTGTAGACATACGTATAGGATAGATCGGGGAGCGCCTCCCCTTTCGACTTCTTGTCTTTGGGCTTCGCCGGCGACGGAATGTTGGCGTAGATTTGTTCTCGAATTTCGGCGCTCTCGCTAATCCAGTCGCGCGGGTTGATGTCCCACCAGCTGACGATGTCGGTCTCGCTAGTGTGCCGTTCGAGCTTTGCAGCAAGTTCGGTAAATGAAAGCTGCTCATCATCGATGAGCTGCGAGTCCCAGACGGCGTGGAGGTTGGTCGGCTTGCCGAACCAACTCACCTTCACGTCATTCCCGCCCTTATCGCAGCATTTGCCCACGTGCAGCGGCTGGTGGAGGTCGCCGACGAGATGGACCACGAAGCGCAAAGCCAGCTGCTTGTCGGCAAGGCTCGCATTCGGATCCTGAAGCACCGATCGGAAATGACTGAGCGCTTCGAGCGCATCGCCCTCAGGGGGCGCATGATCGTAGATGATCCCGTTGAGCGTGACGTAATGCCAGGGCGTCGCAGTCTTCTGCCAGAAAGCGCCGGGCGCAGAGCGCATTTCGTCGGGCCAGTTGGCGGCCTCGTCGAGGCTCTCGGCGCCGCCAAGAATCTCCTTGATATGAGCCCGCGCAAGGCCGGAAAGTTGCGTGTCGGCGATGGCCGCAACGACTCGATGCCCCGTCTTCCCCCAGGCGAGAGCAGGTGACGGCATGAGCGCGATCGCAGCGGCAACGAGCAAAGACTTTGCGTGCATTAAACAACCATTTCAGATTCGGGCTGGACTAGCGCATGCCCTGTGCCGGGCCTTAAGGACAAGAGCATGACCGATGAACAATTACTCGATCGGGCCCGGGAAGCGGCTGCAAAAGCCTATGCGCCTTATTCAAGATTCCAGGTCGGCTGCGCCATAGAGTCGGTCGACGGGGAGGTCGTTACGGGCGCGAACATGGAGAACGCCTGTTACCGGCTAGGCCTATGCGCCGAGCAAAGCGCGCTGACGGCGGCGCAGCATGATTTCGGTCTCCACAAGGTCGCGCGTATTGCCGTGGTTGGGGGATCGGGCGCCGTTGTCTGCATGCCGTGCGGCGGCTGCCGGCAGGCGATCCTGGAAGCCGCACAACTCGGCGGCCGGGACCTCGAAATCCTCTGTTCAAATGGGAACGGATCGAAGATCGAACGTCACACCATCAGTTCGCTCATTCCGCATGGGTTCGGGCCCGCGAACCTCGACGACGCAGCGCCCGCTTAACGCAGTCGCGCAGCCAGCGATTCAAAGACCGCGGGGTGAATCGCGCTGTCGAACTGGATTCCAGCGCGAAAGGCGTCCACCCAGCATACGAGGCCTTCGATCGCGTCCAGACCCTCGAACTTGATCCAGACCCGCTCCTCCAGTTGGGGGCGTTCGACGAACTCGAGCTTGCAGCCCAACGGGGACAGGTCATAGGCATGGACCTGATAATTCAATTTCCCCGCCCGCCGCAGCGCAACCTCTGCGTTGACCGAAATCCGATCCGCCCGGCGCGGGTCCTCACGAGGGGGCGGAATTCCATCGGGGACATGATGGCTCATTGGGCGGGCCTCTTCGCCAAGCGTCTACCTACGTCACATGAATTATCCGAACCCGCCGCGCGAGCGACATTGGATCTGAACCGGAACGAATCCAATCCAATTCGGACTCGTCCGTCCGTTGGTTTGTCACGGCGCGCGGCCTCAACGGCCTTCCTTTCGCGCAAAGAGCTCGCCGAAGCGTCGAGTATCGGTCGCCCGGTCGTATTGAAACCCTATCGTATCGGAACTCTGACCGAGGCGATTACCGGACCGGTCAAACGAGCTTGATCTCGCGCAAGCGCTCCTGAAGGTAATCGTTCGCGGTAATCGGCGCCCACTTCGGCTGCTCGCCCGCCGGAACGGTTCCCGGCAGCGCTTCGATCAGGAAATCCGACCGGAAATGCAGGAAGAAGGGCATTGAATAGCGCGATTTGCCGCGGCGCTCGGGCGGCGGGTTGACGACCCGGTGCGTGGTCGAACGAAGCCGCCCATTGGTCAGCCGCTGCAGCATGTCGCCAATGTTGACCACGAGCTCTCCCGGCTTGGGCGAAACCGGGATCCAGCGGCCATCCTTGGTCAGAAGCTCGAGACCGGCCTCCTCCGCGCCAAGCAGGAGCGTAATCGTGTTGATGTCCTCATGTGCTCCGGCGCGGACGTTGCTACCGGGCTCACCCTGGATTGGCGGATAATGCAGCAGTCGCATCACGGAATTGCCGTCGCGCACCGTGTCGATGAAATAATCCTCATCGATCTTCAGGAAGCGCGCGATCGCCCGGAGGATCTTGAGACCAGTGCGGTCGAAGGTCGCGAACAGCTCCTCGAACGTCGTCCTGAAGCTCTCGACCTCGACCGGCCAGACGTTGTCCGGCATGTGATCGCGAAACGGATGGCCATGCGCGAGCTCGCGCCCGACGTGCCAGAACTCCTTGAGGTCGAACGCCGTCGCACCCTTGGCGGTCTCGATCCCGAACGGCGTGTAACCGCGAGCGCCTCCCCCACCGGCAATATGATATTTGCGCTTCACCTCTTCAGGCAGAGCGAAGAAGGCTTTTGCCTTCTCCTCGGCATTCTGGATCAGCTCTTCGGGGATCCCGTGGTCGGCGATGATCGCGAAGCCATATTCTTCGAAGCTGTGCCCAAGCTTCTCGGCGAAAGCGTCGGGATCGCGTTCTGCGTCCTTCAGCGAAACAGACGCAATATGTTCGTCGGCAGTGATCGTGGCCATGGTCTTGATTTAAGCTCAAATCATCAGGCTTGCCAGCGCGGCCGACATGAGATTGGCTAGCGATCCCGCAAGCAACGCGCGCAGGCCGAGCCGCGCGATCACCGGTCGCTGATTGGGTGCGAGCCCGCCGGTCACCGCCATCTGGATCGCGATCGAACTGAAATTGGCGAAGCCGCAAAGGGCGAAGGTGATGATTGCCCGGCTGCGGTCAGACAGCACCTCCGGGCCCATCTGCCCGAGGTCGATGAAAGCGACGAATTCGTTGAGAACGACCTTCGTCCCGAACAGGCCGCCCGCCGTCAACGCCTCATTCCACGGAATCCCGATGAGGAACATGAAGGGCGCGAACAGATAGCCGACAAGCCGTTGGAAGCTGAGGTCGGGGATTCCAACCATGTTGCCGAGGCCGCCAAGCAGGCCGTTCGCCAGCGCGACCAGAGCGACAAATGCCAGCACCATCGCACCGACGGCAACGGCAAGCTTCACGCCGGTTTGAGCTCCCTGAGCGGCGGCCATGATGATGTTGGCGGGCTTCACGCCTTCCTCAAATGTCTCGGCGACATCGACCTGGTCGTCCTCGACCGCGCCGCCCTCAAGCTTCAGCTCGTCGGGTGCAGGTGGTTCGTCGGGCATGATCATCTTGGCCATGAGGATTCCGCCCGGCGCCGACATGAATGCGGCCGCCAGCAGGTAAGGCAGGTACCTTGCGCCAAGCAGGCTCGCGTAGGCAGCCAGGATGGTCCCCGCTACGCCCGCCATTCCGACGCACATCACCGTGAACAGCCGCGACGGCGGAAGCGCCGCGAGATACGGCCGAACCACAAGAGGCGATTCAGACTGGCCGACAAAGATGTTAGCCGCCGCGCTCAAGGATTCGACCTTGCTGATGCCGGTGACCCAGCCGATCGCTCCGCCGACCCAGCGGACGATGCGCTGCATGATGCCGAGATAATAAAGGATCGCGACAAGGCTCGCGAAGAAGATGATCACCGGAAGCGCCGCGATCGCGAAGGTGTGGGCGAGCGGATTGGACTCGCTCGGGCCGAACAGGAATTCGGTGCCCTTGGTCGCATAGCCAAGAAGGCTCGCGACGCCCTGGGAAAGTTCCTGGATCGCCGCGCGGCCCCAGCTGGTCCACAAGACGAGCCAGGCAATGAAGGCCTGCAGCGCGAACGCCGCTCCGACGATGCGCAAGCGGATCGCCCGGCGATTGGCCGACACGACCCAGGCGAGCGCGAGTATGGCGACAATCCCGGCGACGCCGAGCAACTTGGAATTCAACACTCGAGCACCCCTCCCCGGGCTACCAGACCATGCCTTGCGTAGCGCCTTCGGCTGCTTCGTCCAGCAATTTCAATGCCTCAGCAGGGGTCGTCGCGATGAGCAGCTGCGCTCTGCGCTTCTGCGACAAAAATCCGGACTCGGTCGCATGATCCATGAACTCGATCAGGCCGTCCCAGAAGCCTTCGACATTCAACAGGCAGAACGGCTTGGCGTGATAGCCGAGTGCGTTCCAGCTCCATGCTTCGAACAATTCATCGAGCGTTCCAATACCTCCGGGAAGCGCCAGGAAAGCATCGGCGAGATCGGTCATCTTCGCCTTGCGCTCGTGCATATTGGCGACCGTGTGAAGCTCGGTGAGGCCGACATGCGCAACCTCGATGTCCACAAGAGCCTGCGGAATCACGCCATAAACACGGCCGCCAAGTTCCAGGACGCTGTCGGCAATGAGGCCCATGAGGCCGAGGCGTCCACCCCCGTAGACGAGATCCACGCCCGCCTCGATCATCGCCTTCGCGGTTGCCCGCGTCGCGTCGGCGAACACCGGCGTCGAACCGGGCGCTGAGCCGCAGTAGACCGCGAGGCGCCGCACGTTGATCACAGCTGCACGATCTCCTTCAGGTTCGCTTCAGGACGCGCACCGAAATGTGAAATCACTTCTGCGGCCGCGAGCGAGCCCGCTTCGAGACAGCCGCGCAGATCACGACCGCGGCACCTCGCCGAGATGAAGCCCGCCGCAAACAAGTCTCCTGCCCCCGTCGTGTCGACGACCTTATCGACGATGACGGCCGGCACATCCACTCGTTCGCCATCCTCCACAGCCAGGGCACCATCGGCACCGCGAGTGAGAACCAGCGTCTCGATGTTCGGCATGAGCGACGCGATGCAATCGCCGAGCGAGCCGCAGCCGGTGAGATGGCGGATCTCATGTTCATTGCCGAAGAGAATATCCACAACGCCGCGTTCGATCATGCTTCGAACCCCCTCGCGCCGATCGCCGATGCACAGGCTCTCCGAGAGGGTGAAGGCAACGGTTCGGCCGGCGGAATGCGCGATCTCGGCGGCTTTCAGCATCGCCTGCCGTGGCCGCTCCGGTCCCCACAAATATCCTTCGAGGAAGATGACCGCGGCCGAGCGAATGAGATCCTCGTCGAGCGCTTTCGGAGTCAGCTCATGACTCGCGCCCGGACAGGTGTTCATCGTCCGCTGCGCATCCGGCGTTACAAGGATCAGGCAGCGTCCCGTCGGCGGCGGCGCAACGAGCGCGGGCGTTTCGAACCGGACGCCCAACGCATGCATGTCGTGCCTGAATATCTCTCCGAGCTGGTCGTCGGCGACCTGCCCGATGAACGCGGACCGAAGGCCGAGGGCTGCCACACCCGCCATGCTGTTCGCCGCGGAACCGCCGCTGATTTCTCGCGCGGTGCTCATTGCGCCGTACAGCCTGTCCGCCTCCGCGGTCGAAAGCAGTTGCATTCCACCCTTCGCCAGACCCCAATCACGCAGGAATGCGTCATCGCATGTCGCGATCACATCGACGATCGCATCGCCGATCGCCACCACGTCGAGTTTGGGAGAAGTCACGAGCCGCGTCGCTAGCCGCGAGGGTCGCAACCGGTCAACGTCTTGCGCGCGCCTGCAAAGCCGTTACGCCATCCAGAATGACGACCGAAGTCGAAGCCGCGGCGAACGCGCCGCAAGCGAAGGCCATCCCGCTGTCCCTGTTCGCCTTCGCGATCTTTTATGGGGGGATGGTCTGCATCGCAGGAGTTCTGGGCAACAAGCAGGTCGCCCTCGGTCCGCTTGCCGTCGAGGCAGGGATCTTCGCATTCCTCCTGCTCGTCGTGACGTCGAGCTCGGTCGCCGAGCTGCACGGCCAGGCGACGGCAAAGCGGCTCGTCCTTTTCGGCTTCATCCCGCTGATCGTCTCTTTGATCCTCAGCGTCGTCGTGCTGAATATTCCGGCCTCGCCGCAGATGGATCATTACCGCTTGTCGGCTTTTGAAACGGTGATGAGCGGTACTCCGCGGATCTGGCTGGGAGGGATCACGGCCTACGGCGTTTCAACATTCCTGAACGTCACGATCTTCAGCCGCCTGAAGGCGAGCGAGGGCTCGCGCCTGCTCTGGCTTCGTGCCGCGATCGCCAGCATGCTTAGCCAGATCGTCGACACTTTGATTTTCATCACGATCGCCTTTTACGGCGTTTTCCCGATCGGCGAACTGATAGCCGGCCAGATGATCGCGAAGGTTGTGCTGTCGGCCATCCTGGTCCCGCCGCTCGTATATGGCTTCGTAACTCTGGGACGATCCCTCGACGCCCGATAAAAAGAATCTGGCGACCCCTTGATTGACGCCTCCAGAATTGCTGTTCTCGCTGCGAGTCGCGGGGGCCGTGACCAGGGGAAGCGTGCTATTAAGGCAACGGCAAATCGGATTTGCGAAATCCGATAACCGCTTGTCACAGAAGTGTCTTTCCGCGGCTATAGCCGCCCGGCGTCCACATTGTTGTTCTCTCAGCCGGGGGGTTGATTTCGTGAAAAAGCTAGTTGTTCTCCTATGCTCGACGGCCGTCCTCATGCCTGCGACGGCCTATGCCCAATCGACAGGCTCGGTCGAATTCGAAAAACAGACCATCGTCATTACAGGATCGCGCGCAAAGGATGTTGGCGGGGTCCAGAATCCCGACACTCCGAAGGCCAAGGTCGTCCTTACTCAGGAGATGATCTCCCGCCAGAATCCGGGCCAGACCATCCTCGACACCGTTAATCTCGTCCCCGGCGTCAGCTTCCAGAACAATGACGCTTACGGAGCCTCGGGCGGCACGCTCACCATCCGCGGCTTTTCGGCCGACCGTATCAGCCTCACATTCGACGGCATCCAGCTCAACGACAGCGGCAATTATGCGATCTTTTCGGGCCAGCAGGTCGATCCGGAGCTGATCGAGCAGGTCAACGTCAATCTGGGCTCGACCGACGTCGACTCGCCGACCGCTTCGGCGGTTGGCGGAACGGTCAACCTGCGGACAATCACTCCCTCGAAGAACATGAGCGGCCGGATTATCGGTTCGCTCGGCAGCTTCGACATGCGCCGCCTGTTCGTCCTGTTCCAGACGGGCGAGATGGGTCCATGGGGCACGCGCGCCTTCATCTCGGGCTCGGTGCAAAAGTACGACAATCCGTTCAACAATTACGGCAAGGACGACAAGAAGCAGCTGAACGCGAAGATCTGGCAGCCGATCGGCTCGAACGGCGACTTCATTTCGATCGCCGGTCACTACAACCAGCTCCGTAACAACTTCTTCGGTTCGTCGCCGCTCCGTGTCGACACAACCGGGGGACGCCAGGTCGGCTCGGGGACTCAAAACCGCTATCCGCGCAATCGCGACGAGCGCAAATACGACATCAACTATCCATGTGTCCTAGCCACTCCCCACGCCGGGGTGGCCGATGCGGTGGCACCGGGAATCGATCCAAACACCGGTTTGCCGAATTCCCAATTCGCTAGCTGTGGCACCGAGTTCGATCGCCGCTACAATCCGGCGAACACGGCCAACATTCGCGGTTCGTCCAAATTCACGATCCGCGATGGGCTCGTCCTCACCGTCGATCCGAGCGTCCAGTTCGTGAAGGCGAACGGCGGCGGAACCGTTACGGCCCAGGAAGGTCTTCGCGACATCAACCCGGCTGACCCCCCGGGATCCGAAGGCGCAACGGCGACGCCCGCTCAGTGCGCGCTTGGAAACAACGCGTTCCGGACCTGCGTGTCCGGCTTCTACGGCGGCTCGCCATTCTTTGGCCGCGACATCAACGGCGACGGCGATACGCTCGATGCGGTAACGGTTCTCGCTCCGAGCCAGACGAAGACGTTCCGTCCGGGCGTCATCGCCGGCCTTCGTTGGGACATCAATCCCGATAACCTCGTCCGTCTAAGCTACACGCTCGACTGGGCGCGTCACCGTCAGACGGGCCAGGTTGGATTGCTTCAGCAGAATGGCGAGCCCGTGGACGTTTTCCCGGTGAACGATCCGCAGGAGGACGTGACCGGAACCGTCCTCCAGAAGCGCGACCGCTTGTCCTATGCCATCCTGCATCGTTTCGCGGGCGAGTATGTGGGGCATTTCGGAAAGGCGACCGTCACAGTCGGCCTCGCATTCCCCTATTTCCTCCGGAAGCTGCACAATTATTGCTTCACGTCGAGTGCATCAGGCTTCGTCGAGTGCTCCGGGCAGGATCCGGTTCGCGATACGCAGATCGCGCTGCTGAATCCGTACAATTTCAATCCTGTCACGGGGGTAGTCACAGGCTTCGCGCCTCCCCAGGAGCGCCGGTTCACCTACAAGAAGCTGCTTCCGAACATTGGCGCCGTTTACGACATCACCAGGCAGATCGGGCTGTTCGTGAACTACGCCAAGGGATTGTCTGTGCCGAGCACGGACAATCTCTACAACAGCTTCTTCTTCCCGAAGGATACCACCGCGGGCAATCCGAAGCCGGAGACGACTGACAGCTTCGATGGAGGCGTGCGCTATCGCAGCGGCACGATCCAGGCCCAGCTGTCCGGCTGGTACACGCGCTTCAACAACCGCACCGCTTCGGCTTTTGACCCCGAGCTGAACGTTTCCGTCTTCCGGAACCTCGGAACGGTGAACAAATACGGCCTCGATGGGTCTATCGCCTACGAGCCGGTCAAGGAACTGACGCTCTACGCCTTCGGATCGGTGATGCGGAGCAAGATCAAGGACAATATCCAGATCGGCAGCTTTGGCGTCGGTCCGCTCAAGATCACGGACTGCGACAATATCCCGGCTGGGGCACTGGCGAGCGACATCATCAAGAGTTGTGCCTTCACCAAGGGCAATTGGGAATCGGGAGCGCCGAAATATACCTACGGCTTTTCGGCAGTCGGCCACCTGCCCTTTGGCCTCGAACTCGGCTTTGAAGCGAAGCGCACTGGCCCGCGCTACGTCTTCGACAATAATCGTCCGGTCTTCGCCACCGGCGTGAACCTCACCAACCTTAACAATGCCAGCGCCGCTGACGATCCGGCACAGGTCTTCTCGGCCAAGGCCCCGGCTTACTGGCTGGTCAATCTCGACGCGCGCTATTCGCTCGCCCAGTTCGGACCGGACCTCAAGAACACCTACCTGCAGCTCAACGTCTACAATCTGTTCGACAAATTCTACGTCGGCGGTTTCGGCGGCGGCCTGTCGCAGGCGCTGAATTCGTCCAACACGCAGTACAGCAACCCGCCGTTCGTGCAGATCGGCGCTCCGCGCACGATCATGGGGTCGATCAACGTCGGCTTCTGATCGGGAGTGACAAAACAAGGACGGCGCCTCACTCCGGTGGGGCGCCGTCTTTGTTTCATTGGGCGCGCATATTTTCGCCGCGACTGGCGTTGAGGCGGATCCTTCTAGCAGTCGACCCTAGCCCTCGTCCCTCTCGATAGGATCAATGATCGGCACGGGCCGGTGTAATGCGGCGCGCTCGACGGCATCTGGATGCAGTCCGCTGCCGCGGCCGCTCAGTCGGTCGAAGTCCTTGTTCGCCAGCCTGGTTACGAGACTATAGATCGCAATGAGTGCGACAACGCCCAACCAGCCGCTGACATAGAACAGCGGAATCACCGCGAGCGTGAGCAGCAAGAGCGCGAGATTATATCTATTCACGATGCGTCCATAGCGGCAACGCGTGGTGACGTTCAAACGACCCAGGTAATGCCCACTCTTCCGCGCGAAGCGGGTTGGCGTTTGAAAAAAGAGCGGCACGGCAATCGTGCCGTGCCGCTCCAAAGAAAATCCGCAAAGTTACGGCAATCGGCGGCCAATCGGCAGCCAATCGTCCTCTGTCTTACTGCGCCGGACCCGGAACTGGGGCAAAGTTGGCGTGGACCAACATCCATTGGCCGCCTTCCTTGACGTAGACGCGAGTGGATTTGGCGATCGATGGCTTGCTCTTGCCATCGGCTCCCGCGCGAATCCCGGCGAAATTGTAGGTGAGGATCGCGGTATCGCCATAGACCTGCACCCGCGGGTTCTGCATGTCTGAATACATCGCTTTATCGTACGGCACGACGGCGGCCATGCGGCTCGCGACGTCCTTGCCGACCAGCAAAGTGGGATAGTCCGAGTTGAACTCGGTATAATCGTCAGCGAGCGAAACGAGCTGCTGTCCTGGCGTCTGTCCCGAGATTTCAGAAGCCCACTGCGCACGCGCCAGGGCCATCACTTCGGCTGCGACCTTGGGATTGTCACCCGCAAGGGCGGGACTGCTGAACATCATGAAGCCGGCAATCACGCCGACGCTTGCGCTGCGCGCGAGCATGGTAAGAATCGTCATGGTGAATTCCTCTGTTTGAAAGGGTGCACGCAGGACCGCACCGACAGCTCCACGGGATGCCCGCAGGCTGCCGGCGCGACGCGTCCCCACGCTAAAACAGGGCTAGGCGAGCGCCGCGAAGCGCCCGCCCTTCCGATTAGATCGTCTGCAGGTTCAACGCGCGCGGCTGGCGCTCGCTGTTGGCGCCGCGGTCGTAGCTAAGGCGCTGGCCGACCGTCGGGGGACTATCGTTTCCCCACGAAATCGCTGCCTTGTCAAAACGCAGGTCGTCGCCGCCCGCTTCCTGCTTGATTTCGCCGAAGCCCTTGACGGTGTCGAACGACTTGACCGTTCCGAAATATTTCATGGTGAGTTCCTTTGTTGGCACGCGACAGAATCGGCGCGTGGCCGCCAGGAGACGTCAAAGATGGAGGAAGGTGCGACTTAGCGCCAAAGACCGTCGATACCGACTGGTGACAAGAAATCAGATAGGCTCATGGCATCAATAACGCAATAGCGCCTGAAAATAAAGTCGATGCGAACGCTACATAATTCTGAATTGCCTTAAGATATAATGCCATCAAGGTTCAGCACGTTTGGAATAAAAATAACGAATAGCTTTATATTAGGTGCAAATAATTGAGGAACGAAGCTGCCCTGAGCTCGTTCAGCTTATATGCATTTCACATAAACTATAGATACTTTCAGTACAGGATGTTTCTGTACTTGGATTATATTTGGAGAATCATGATGACCCATTTCACGAAGCTCGCCGCCGGCCTGACTGGATTGGCGGCGCTCGCCGCGGTCTCGTCTCCCGCTACGGCGCAGATGAATCCATACGGTTACGGAAACAACGGCGGCGTGGTCGGCGCCATCGTCAATGCGGTGACCGGCTATGGTCAGTATCCGCAGGGCAATTACGGTTACGAACAGACGAGCCAGCGCCGTTCCGTCGAAATGTGCGCCCGTACCGCCGAGCAGCGCCTAAACACCGACCGACGTTATAACGGCTATGACAATCGCTATGGTCAAACCGGATACAACAACGGCTACGGCCAGAATGGTTACCACAATGAGGGATCGTTCCGGGTCGTCGGCATCACCGCCGTCGATCGCCGCATGAACGGCGCGCTGCGTGTCCGCGGTATCGCTTCGTCGGACCTGGGTTACGGTAACGGACCTCGCAGCCACCCACGCGGCGATGACAACCGCTACGGCGATGCGAACGCGTATGGCTATGGCAACAGCGGCTATCGCACCGCTGGAATGGACTACCGCTTCACCTGCAAGATTGACTCGCGCGGAGCGGTCACCAGCCTCAACTTCGATCGCGGCACACGTAGCGCGGGCGTCTAACCAGAGAGCCTTCGGGCATCCTGGTACAAAATGGGCGGGGGGGTTCGGTCTCACGGCCGGCCCCCGCCTCGCTTGCAGGAGGCCATCATGGAACAAGCATATTGGCTTAGTCGTGAGAGCGACTCCGATATCTTGCTTCCGTCGATCTACATCGCTCGCCCCGAAGCGGGCAGCCAAGGACACTGACCGTGATTGAGACCGCAAATATTTTAGGATTTCTCTCGGCCCTCGCGCTGCTCGCCGCCGTCTTCAGCTGGGCAAAACTGGTGCGCGCCAAGGGGTTTTGGGGACTCGATAATCAACTCGCTGCGAACCCCCGGGCTGAGCTCGCATCTCAGTTGCTAGTATTAACGTTCATCCTGGGTGCTGTCGCGGCGGCACTGGCCCTTGTCGGCCATTTTGCACCGTAAATGCCCTTCTCCTCGAGGATTCAAAGTTGCGTCCGGCTAAGGCGTTTGGCCCCTATGATATGCGACGCGGCGGCGACTCAATCACTCTGCGCACGGCGTTCGCAGCCAACTTGACGGTGTCCGCCACGTCAGAAGCGACCGGGCACTCGATGGTCCCAACCAGATTGTTGTTCGTCAGGTAGAGCCAGAAATCGGACAAGTTGGCGTGGGACCGGATTTTCCAGCCACGACGGCGAAAGGCGTGACCGATCGCACCTCGCAGCGATCGAGCGATGGGGATCATTCCAACGGGCTTGCCCGTCAGGATCGCCTCGGACAGCATCGAAACACTGTCAGCGGTCACATAAAATTCGTCGCACCACGCGAGCAGGGTAGCGAAGCGCGGGAAATTCTCGACCAGCGCCTCGGTCTCGCCGGACAGCCGGGATTTGAGAAGCCGTTTGGTTTCCGGCGTCGTGCGTCGGCTGACCACCGCGATCACGCTTCCGCCGTTGCTGGCGCATAAGGCTTGAAGGTGTCGGATCGTTCGATCGAGCTCCGAATTGTCGATCTTCCATTGGCGTGTCGACCCGCCAACTGCCACGAGCCGACGGGGCCTCGGAAAGGCCCGAAGCCACATCTCTTCCTCATTCGTGGCGACAACCGTTCGGGCCGGATTGCCGATCGGGAACGGCAGCTCGAGGACGTTCGGAGCTTTCCCGATCGAATATTGCGGCGTCTTGATGACGAGGTCGAATTCGTCGATCGAAGTTCGTGGATTGCCAATCTGGACCAAGCGCGTGCGTCCGCCAGACTGGCGTCGAACGTAGCGGGAGACTGGTACACTATCGTAGCCCAGGCCGATTATGAGATCGGGCCACGGAGGCGTCAGCCTCCGACGTGAATCGCGATCGAGATAAGCAAGATGCTCACCGCGAAGGAAGGCAATGCGGCCAAGCGCGTTGTATTTGAGCTGTTTGGCTTCGAACGGAAATCCAAGTGCCTCGGCCAAGGCGATCATCTGGTTATTGTCGCCGACACGGCTGCCAGTCAGGATCCAAACCAGGGGTCGAGATCCTGTCAGATCGTGGGTGCCTTCCATATCAGAACGCCGAGCGAAGGCAGGTGGGGTGGTTGGCAGAGCGTCCATCACGATGCGTGGCTTCGAAGTGAGACCTCCTCGATGGGCGTGGCGACATGGCGCTGCTCTTTCCACCAGCAGCTGAACATCGCAATTGCATAGAGTATGCGGCCATGGTTGGCGCGGCCGCGACGATGATCCTCGAACAAGGTTTCGACGGCGCGCGGGTCAAGATAGCCGGCCTCGGCCGCTCCGGACGAGCACCAGGCGTCGCGCGCGAAATCATTGAAACCGCCGACGAACCAGTCGGCGAGCGGCATCTGGAAGCCGAGCTTTCGGCCTTTGAGCCGGTCGTCAGGCAGCCACGGTTCGACCGCGCGCCTGAGCACATGCTTGCCGACTCCATCATTCAGCTTGAGATCGGTGGGAACAGTCAGCGCCCAATCAACGAAATCGTGCGACAGGAACGGTACCCGAGCCTCGAGCGAGTGGGCCATGGACGCACGGTCGAGCCGCTGCAGCAGCGAGGCCGGCATGTGCACGGTCAGATCGCCAAGCATGAACTGCTCCAGCTCGGTGATGCCCTGTTGAGGATCGGGGAAATACTCGTCCGACAACGCGGAAAAGTTGTCCGGAAGCTCCTGGCGAATCCAGAAATCACCCTCGTAGAGCCGCGCTCGGATCGCCCGCGTCGTGATCGTGACTGCGGCAAAGAAGCGCTCGTAGCCGTTGCTCAGCAAGGCCCCCTCGCGAAACCGGCTCGCATAGCCGCGAAGGTAATTCAGCTTGCGTTGCGGCAGCTCGGGAATTCGGTCGACGAAGCCAAGGCCGCCGAGAGCGCGGACCGCCGGTGACCAGCGTCGCATACGCTCGGCCCAGCGCTGCCGATTGTAGCCCATGAACAATTCGTCGCCGCCCTCACCGCAGAGCACGACCTTCACTTGCTGCGCCGCGGCTCTCGACAGATACCAAAGGGGGATCGCAGAATTCGCGGCAGACGGCTCGTCGAAGGAACGCTGGACCGCAGGGAGCACATCGGCCGCGGTCTCCGGCTGGATCGGGAGCACGATATGCTCGCAGCCCAGATGGTCGGCGACTTGTTTTGCCGCTGCAGTCTCGTCGATTTTCGAGCCGGGAAAGCCCGCGGTAAAGGCCTTGAAGCCAGGGCCGGAAGTGCGAGCCATCGCTGCAGCAATGGCGCCCGAATCCACGCCGCCCGAAAGGAAAGCGCCGACCGGCACGTCCGACAGCATGTGCTTCTTCACAGTGCCGAGGACCCGCTCGCGCGTCTCCTCCACCCACTCGGCCTCGGTAAGGCCAGTTCGGACCTGAACGCGGGGCTGCCAGAATGGACGGGCGACGGCCGAGCCGATCGGGCCGACGCGGAGTACATGGCCCGGTTCGAGTGCCCGGACCTGCTCGAACATCGAACGCGGTCCGAGCACGTGGCCGAAGCGGAAGAAATCGTGAACTGCGCGTTCGTCGATGTCGAATCTGTGTCCCGGGAGTTCGCGCAGGGCGCTGATCTCAGAGGCGAAGGCAAGTCCACCGAGCTGTTCGGTCAGGAACAGCGGCTTGATCCCGAGCGGATCGCGAACGAGGCAAAGCGTTCGGGTGTCGCGGTCCCAAATTGCGGCCGCGTACATACCCTCGAGCTTGAGCCAGGCGGCGTCGCCCCAGCGGAGATAGCTTGCCAGCAAAGTCTCGCAGTCGCTGCGGGTGCGGAACTGATAGCCTCCCTCGAGCTCCTTTCGGAGTTCCAGATGGTTGACGATCTCGCCGTTGCAAACGATCGAGTAACGCCCGTCCGGGCTGGAGATCGGCTGATGCCCGCCTGCGACGTCGATGATGCTGAGGCGGCGCATCCCGAACCCGAAATCGCCGTCAGTGAGGAAACCCTTGTCGTCGGGACCCCGCTGAATCATCCGCTCGCATTGACGGGCGATGTGCCCGCGACCGACCTGGCGTCCACCACGTCTGTACCAACCGGCAATGCCGCACATAGGCGTCCTAACCCCCCGGGCACGAGGAACGATCCTCGATCATGGGACGTCAGGGACAGTCGACTTCCGCATCAATCTTGGTCGCAGCGATCAGCCGCCTCGCAGCAATCCCCTCACACGTTCGGCGACCATTGCGGCCAGATCCGGCACTGGGCGCCCGCGCGGTTGCTCGAGAGTTCCGACCAGACCCCCCGCCTCGAGCGCTGCCCAGAAGAACCGTAAGTCGCGCGGAAAGAGCCTTTTGCCGGGCCGCAGCCGGGCTGCCAGGCCCATATAGGCTCGCCCAAACAGGCTCGGGCGGATGGGCAAGAGACCAACCGGCTTGGCGGTGAGAATGGCGTCCGAGACCATTGCCACGCTGTCGGCAGTAACAAAGATCGAGTCCGCTGACGCAAGCAGTGCGGCATAAGTCGGAGGCCCCTCAACCGGGAAAATCCGGACCGGGCTGGGCGATTCAGCAAGCGCCCGCTCGACCGCATGCAAGATAGCGTCGCTCGTGCGCGGACTCCCGACGACCATTACGGATCCGCCTCGATCCGCCGCATCGTCGGTAAGGCGGGACAATGCCTGCAACACCTCCTTCTCGTCCAATTTCCAGTAAAGCGTCGGGCCACCAAGGATCAGCAGTCGGCGGGGAGCAGGCAAGCCTTCAAGAAATGTCGCGTCCAGCTTCTCAACCTGTGCCGGCGTGCGGGAGAGCGCATAGGGTATTCGCAGGACATTGGGGTCGTCCGGCACTGGATATTCGGGGGTCGGTACAACCAAATCGAAACGGGCTGGCGACAGCCGCGGATAGCCGAGATGGACGGAACGCGTCCTTCCCCCGGATCGACGCCGGATAGCCTGGACGACCGGTACGCTGCGATGCCCGGTGGAAATTATGAGGTCTGGAGGATCGCCCGCGACTGCCGCGCGCGACTCACGAGTAAGACTGCGGAAAGTTGCGCCGAGTAATCTGGGTTGCAGCCAGCGCAATCGATTGTACCGCAAGGTGATTGCCTCGAACGGCAGGCCAAGAGCTTCGGCCAAGGCGATGACCTGGTTGTTGTCCCCCCGATGGGGGCCGAGAAGCGCCCAAATCCGCGTCTCTTCCGGTTTCATGCCGATTCCGTCTTCCTGGCAGGGCCAAAGCTCAACTTGTCCGATGCGTGGGCCCGGCCTAGTTCGCAACCGATACTGTCACCGGCGTTGAAGGTAATCGAGATTCATTCGCCTCCCAATCAAGCGATCAGCGGCCTCTCTGCTGTATTCGAGGCAAATCGGCACGTGCTGAACCGTTTCCTTCGAGCGCGAGGAGCTTCGTTGGACGAGGCCGAGGATATTCTGCAGGAGGTCTTTCTCAAACTCGACAAGCGGCCCACCGGGCCGATCGCGGATCCCCTGGCTTATCTCTATCGCATGGCCGACAATCTCCTTCTCGACACCCGCCGCTCCTGGAGCCGCCGGATTGCGCGCGAAGAGGCGTGGACGGTTGCCCGCCACGGGGTTGGCGAGATCGACGACCGGCCGTCGGCGGAGGAGCAATTGATCGCGCGCGAACGGCTCAACCTGGTGCAACAAGCCCTCGCCCGTCTTCCGGAGCGGACTTTGTTCATCCTTCGCCGCTTCCGGCTGGACGAAGTCGGCCAAGGCCAGATCGCCGCGGAGCTGGGCATCTCCGTCAGCGCGGTCGAGAAGCATTTGCAGCGCGCTTACCGGGCGCTGCTCGAAGCAAAGTCGGATCTTGATGCGGATGTCGCGACCGCGCGTCGTCCAAACAATGAGGGGGACTGACAATTACGCCGCAGGACGCTTTGACCGTTGCATTCGAATGGCGCCTTCGGCTTCGCCGGGGTGGGGCGGACGACTGGGCGCAACTAACCCGGTGGCTCGAAGAAGATCCGGCGCACGCTGATGCGTACGAACGGGTCGCGCTACTCGATGGCGATCTCGATGCGGTGCTTGTGCATGAGGAAGCCAGTCGAACCAAGGCGAATGCGAACTGGACTGGTGCATCAACGCTGACACGGCGGACATTGCGCAGGCTCAGTGCCATTGTCGCCATCGCGGCGGCCTTCGGTTTGCTGATTTTCCTTTGGCCGACTGATCGATCGGCGAGCCCGGGGTTGCAGATCACAACGGCGGCCGGCGGACACCGCACGGTCCAGTTGGCGGATGGCAGCGCCATAACCCTGAACGGCAATAGCCGGCTGTGGGTCGCCGGCACGGACGGTCGCGAGGCGGAGCTCCTGCGCGGCGAGGCGCTGTTCAACATCCGCCACGATCCGAGGCGACCCTTCGTCGTTCACCTGGGTGAAGACCGAATTGAGGATTTGGGGACGGCATTCAACGTCGTCCGTGACCGAGAAATCCTGCGAGTTGAGGTGGCGGACGGAGCCGTTCGATACAACCGAGGAGGCAATGGCCTGCAACTCCATAGAGGACAAACGCTGAAAATATCGCCTTCAGGAGACGCGATCGTCGGGCACAAGAGCCCCTCCTCGATCGCGTCCTGGCGGAACGGTCAGTTGGTCTATGAAGGCGTGCCCGTCGCGGAGGTCGCAGCCGATCTTGGCAGAAATCTGGGAGTGAGCATTTCCGTGGCGCCAGGGCTCGCCCTTCAGCCGTTCACCGGTTCCGTCCACGTCGGTCGACAAACGGAGCAAGTCGTACCCGAGTTCGCTTCGACATTGTCGGCCCATGCTCGCAAATCGGGAGACGGCTGGTTAATCGAATAGGATGCGCGTCAGAATTGCTGAACCCGCCCTGGCGATCACCCTCATCGTCGCATCCACTGGAGCCTCCGCGAAGGACATCCGCCTCGACATTCCAGCCGGCACTCTCGGCCAGGCACTCATTGCGCTCGGCGAACAGGCGCATGTCACGATCGGAATCACGGATTCACGACTTGCAGCGATCCGGTCGCCCGGCCTCCATGGCAGGATGGATGTCAGGGAAGCGCTGGCAAAGCTCCTCCACGGCACTGGCCATACGTTCGTGTTCAACGGCCGAGCGGTCCGTATCATTCCGGCTGCCCCAGCGGCGGCGGATCGATCTCCGGTCCAATCGCCCGCTGAGACTCGTTCGGAAGCTGAGGTCGGACCTGCGGAGATCATCGTCACCGCCAGCAAGCAGGATGTCCGTGAAACGCAGTTTGGTGGCAACATCCATTTGATCGAGCTCAGCCGCTCCGACCTTAGCCGGTTGGGAGCCCAAGGCAGCGACGCAATTCTCGCCCAATTGCCGGTGATAGCCTCGACGCACCTCGGGCCGGGCCGCGACAAGCTTTATATCCGAGGTGTCGCAGACAGCAGCTTCAATGGCCCGAGCCAGTCGATCGTCGGCTTGTACCTCGGCGATGTGCGATTGACCTACAATGCCCCCGATCCCGATCTTGCACTCTACGACATGGACCGGGTCGAGGTCCTCGAGGGGCCGCAAGGGACATTGTACGGCACGGGCTCGCTCGGCGGCATCTTGAAGTTCGTGCCCATTAGGCCGGAGTTCGCCGTATTTTCCGCCTTCGCTTCGGCGGGCGGCGTGGCGACCGAGCATGGGGGAGTTGGCGGCGACGTAAGCGGCACCCTGAACCTTCCGCTGGCTGACGACCTCGCGCTTCGCGTGGTGGCCTATTCCACAAGCCATCCCGGCTACATCGACGACATTCGCCTCGGTCGTCACGATATCAATCGGACCAGCGTTCGGGGCGGTCGGGCGGCGCTCCGCTTCGATGCGGGCGACAACTGGGACATCGAGATTGGGGGCGTCTCACAGAATACCAACGGCCGCGATGGGCAATATGCGCTTTCCACCCTCCCACCGTTGAAGCGCGAGTCCAACTTTTCCCAACCGTACGACAATGATTATCGGCTCGCCTCGTTCACCGTTCGCAAGAAGCTTCCCGAGATCGAATTTGTCTCCGCGACCGGCTGGGTCCAGCACGATCTGGAGACCCACTTCGACGCCACGGGCTTTCCCGCCACAATCGGCCCGCAGCTCTTCGTTGAAGACATCAAGATCACGATGATCTCCAACGAGACCCGACTGTCCAGGCTCGACTCAAAAGGCGAAGGCTGGCTGGTGGGGCTGGGACTGATTCATGACATCGATGAAATCGCGCGGGCGCTTGGTCCGGTCGGCGCTCTCGCCCCAATTTCGCGCCTGCGCAATGAGATGACCGAAGTCGCGCTCTTCGGGCAATATAGCCATCCGCTCTCTCAGAGGCTTCTCCTCACCGCCGGCGGGCGTGTGACCTATAATCAGGAAGAAGGCGGGCTGCTCGATGCGGCCTCGGAGGCGGCAGAACCAAAAAGGAAGGACATCCGGTTCTCGCCGAGCGCCGCCCTGACTTACCGGTTCGGGCGGAGATCCGTCGCTTACCTTCGATTTGCCCAGGCTCATCGGGCCGGCGGCCTCGCCGTTTCCGACGGAGCGTCGGCCGGTTCAGTCCGGAGGTTCGAAACCGACTCCTTGTCTTCGATTGAAGCCGGCATCCGCATCGGCCAGGTCGCGCGAGATCGGATCGCTCTTTCCATGTCAGTCTCGCATGCACGGTGGAAAGATGTCCAGGCCGACCTGATCGATTCCACGGGGCTGCCGTTCACGACCAACCTCGGCGATGGCAGGATCGATGGGCTGGAAGTCGAAGCGGCCTGGCGCCCGATCGGAGGCCTGACCTTCGAACTTTCAGCGTTCATCAACGAGTCCAGGATTCATCGATTGGAAGGCGTCCCCGGATCGAGCGAACTCCCGAACATCGCTGACGCCGGCGCGCGCGGGGCGATTGAGTTTAGGCGCCGGCTGTCGCCCGGATTGTCGTTCGAGGGAGCCGCGTCATTGAGGTACGTCGGCAAGTCGCGGCTTGGGATCAGCGCCCCACTTGACCTCAAGCAAGGTGGCTATGCTCAAGGGGATATTGGCGCCCGACTGGATTTTGGCCGCTACGGTGTTTCCCTGGACCTGACCAATGTTGCCGACGCTAAAGGCAACCGGTTTTCGCTCGGAAATCCGTTCTCGGTGACTCAGGGCAACCAGATCACTCCGCTCCGACCGAGGACGCTACGGCTAGGGGTCGATGCGGCTTTCTGAATTCGCCGCACATCAACGAAGGAGCTTCAGAATGACCGACCGGGAACTCCGATACGGCGCGTTGACCAAAGTCCCTGCGGTCACTCTCGGATTCTGGATCGTCAAAATCCTTGCGACGACGCTTGGGGAGACGGGCGGAGACTCCGTCACAATGAGCTGGCTCGGCGAAACGACCTCCCATCCGGTGCCCAACGGCTATTTGATCGGAACCGCAATTTTCGGAGTGTTGCTGGTCCTCTTCATCTGGGCGCAGATCAAGGCCCACAGGTTCAATCCCTGGCTCTACTGGGCAACGATCGTCGCTTCGACGACGTGCGGGACAACGCTCGCCGATTTTGCCGATCGCTCGCTTGGGGTCGGCTATCCGGGTGGGTCGCTCCTCTTGCTCGCCTGCGTGCTGCTGTCGCTGTTCGCATGGCACAGGACACTGGGGACGGTCGACGTGAACACGGTTTCCAGCCCCCGCGAAGAGGTTTTCTATTGGATCACGATCACCTTCTCTCAGACTCTCGGCACCGCCCTCGGTGACTGGATCGCAGATGCCGGCCTCGGTTATTCGGGCGGGGCGCTCGTTTTCGGGGCAGGCCTGGTCGTGCTCGCGATCCTCTATTTCTCAACACGCGTCAGTCGCGTCTTCCTGTTCTGGGCGGCGTTCATCCTCACCCGTCCGTTGGGAGCGACGGTCGGTGATTTCCTCGACAAGCCACTCGACAAGGGCGGCCTCGCCATGAGCCGGCCGCTCGCGTCATTGGCGCTGACGGTAGTGATCATCGCGTTGATCTTCCTGCTTCCGCAACGACCGGGCAGTCACCCTGGGAAGGCGGAAGCGCGCGCGTGAAAGCGTTGTTGGTGACCCCTACGGGACTCGAACCCGTGTTTTCGCCGTGAGAGGGCGACGTCCTGGACCGCTAGACGAAGGGGCCACGGCTTTCAGCGAGCGCGCCATATGTGGGCAGATCGTCCGCGCGTCAATGCAGCTTCAGCCGCACGAAGCCCATGGCTCCAATGGGGTTTTGCGCGCCGTAGATCGGCGCCAGCGATCCGGGCACGAAATTGAGTGCAACGAGCCCGCCGACACCTAGAGAAAGATGCTCGGCAAGATCGAAGTCGCGGACGGCACCGAGCGAGATTTTCCCAACGCGATAGGCCGGTCCATCCTCGACCTGGGTCAGTTCGCGGTTCTCGGTCATTTCGCCTCGCCCGAAGAGCGTCCAGCTGGCATGCCCAAGCGAAGCCTCCATGACATAGGCATCATCATGGTGAGCCTGACTGGTCTTTCGCCCCCAGGCGAGCGTCCCGGCAAGCTTCCATCCCGGCGCGATCTCGCGCGCATATAGAGCGCTCGCCGATAGCCTCTTCTGGTCGACCCCGGGCTCCAGCTGCTCGGGATCCGTGAAATGGCCCCAGCTCCCCTGCAAGGCGAGCTCCGGCGTCGGGTTCCAGGAGACGCGTACCGCGGTCGAATCCAGCGGTCCCGTCTCGATGTTCCAGCGGTGCTGATCCGGCTCTCGTCCGTTGAATCGACTGACCTCGAGCTTCACCCGGTCGAGCACCATCCCGGCGGTGAGAACGCCGAAGCTGATGTGGGTGGAATCCAGCCAATGGTGGCTGATCGGCGCCTCCGGGGAGTCGAGGATCGCCTCGCGGTGCATGAAAGCGGGTGGTCCGAATGCCGGCTCGCCCGGCAGGGCTGCGTAGACGAAAACGCTGCTTTTCTTGCCAATATTCTGCGAGGCCGACGCCGACAGCTCCATGAAGAGGTCGTGCGGATGCTGCCTGTCGATGAGCCGGTCGCGGCCGTTGGCAGTCTCACCGCTCGCGAGCAGCAAGGGATATCCCGACTTCCCCATCAAGGGGTCGGGACTGAGCATCGCCTTGAACTGCAACGCGCCGTTCCCGAGCTGTCGCCGGGCCATGCCCATCAGCATTCCGGATGCAAACGGCTTGTCGTCGCCTCGCCGGCCCGATTGATGATCGTAAACCAGGTTGACGACACCGTGCGCCATCAGCGTCCAGTCGCCGGACATGCTCATCAGTCCGACATGTTCCGACGCATCCGGCTGCCAGGCGGTACCGGAGGACTCCCGCTCCATCGGATAGGGCCCGAGCGCGCCGGTCATGGCCATTTCGTGCCCTGCGGCGTGCGGCGCGTCTTGCATGGGCATCGTGGACATTGGTGCAGCCTGGTCATGCTCCATGTGCGAATGGTTCATCGGCATCGCAGGGCCCGCTGATGGCGTCGCTTCATGCTCGATCGGCTTGGATCCAGCGGGCGCCGTTGCCGCCTTCCTCTTTGCCGGCGACTTCTTCTTCGGCGCCGCCTTCTTCGTCGTGGGCATTTGCATGCCGGGCATGTGCATGTGCTGCGCCGAGGCCGGCGCCGACTGGGCCGCGAAGGCGACCGTGAGCGCACTTACCGCGAGCAAAACCTTGTGATTGGATCCCGACATTTCGACCTTCAGCTCAATTTGTCGGTGGGCTTATGGGGTCCGTACCATAGTACGGAGTCAAGTCGCGCGCTGTTCAACCGTCCCGTTCGCGCTCGCTCAGATAGCGCATCAGCTCCGCGAGCGTGATCTCCATCTGATCCTGCATCTGGGTAACAAGCTCATTTTCGCGCATGCCGACATGGTCGAGCGGCTTCGAATAGCTGTCCGAAAAAGCCTGCAGGTCCTCGCGGTCAAACACTCCGCGAGCGACCAATTTGGCGAGGATCACCAAAAGGCCATTGGTGTTCGCGATCGTCCCAGCGACCAGCGCCTCGTCGACCATCGACAGGCTCTTGTCGACATCATCGTCGATCTCGTCATTTTCCGGCGGCATCATCAGCCATACTCTGGCCGGGCAGTACGAATTCGGCAAGCCTCGACCAGGCTTCGGCCTTCCGCGCGAATGCGATCGTGTTCGCGGCGCTGGACGAGGGAAGATCGATGAGCTGGAGCCTCGTCGATTGCCCAATCAGCTTTCGGCCCGCCACCGCGGAGGCTCCGCCGTTGAAGGCTATCGCCGCCAGCTCGGGGAAATCGCGAAGCAAATGTTCGATCTGATTATGCTCGGCATCCCGGATCGCGTGATCGAGACTTCCGGAGCGACTGGCCGAAGCGATCACGTCCCACAGCCCGATACGGCGGTCCGCCAATCGCAGAAGGCGTTCGTCGTACGAAAGCTCCTGAAGTGGCTCCCCGATCGCGAGGCCGAGCAATCGCCAGAACTGGTTCGTGGGATGCGCATAGTAACGCTTCGCGGCGAGCGAGGCGTCGCCCGGCAGGCTGCCGAGGATGAACAGGCGCACATCCTTGCGTGCGATCATCGGCAGGCCGAATTTGACGCTCACCGATAAACCCCTACAGCCCGAGCCCGTGAACCCCAAAGACCTTCGGATCGCCCTCTTTTCGGGCAATTACAATTACGTCCGGGACGGCGCCAACCAGGCGCTGAACCGCCTAGTCGGCTATCTGCTTCGGCAGGGCGTGGAGGTTCGCGTATATTCGCCGACGACGAAGCACCCTGCCTTTGAGCCAACCGGCGATCTGGTCAGCATTCCATCACTGGCGATCCCCGGACGGGAGGAATACCGCCTGGGCCTCGGGCTATGGCCCGGCGTTCGGAAGGATCTCGCCGAGTTCAAGCCCAACATCGTCCACATCGCCGCGCCCGATATCGTCGGTCATCGCGCGGTAAGCTGGGCGCGAAGGCGCGGAATCCCGGCGGTTGCATCGGTCCACACGCGCTTCGACACTTATCTCACTTATTATCATCTCGAATATCTGGAGCCGCTTGTCCGTATCCTGATGCGGCGGCTCTATCATCGGTGCGAAGCCGTGATGGTCCCGGCGGAATCGACCGCGGCGGTCCTGCGCGCGCAGCGCATGAACCGGGAGATTGCCATTTGGGCACGCGGAATCGACCGCGACCAATTCAATCCCGAGCGGCGCGACATGAAATGGCGTCGCGACCTCAGCATCGCCGACGATGAGATGGTCGTCGCCTTTCTCGGCCGAATCGTCATGGAAAAAGGTCTCGACGTATTCTCCGATGCGATCCACGAGCTCGCCGGTCGCGGCGTGAAGCACCGGGTCCTTGTGATAGGCGACGGACCGGCGCGTCCGTGGTTCGAAGAGCAGCTGCCCGGCGCAATTTTCATCGGCCAGCAAACGGGTTCCGATCTTGCGCGTGCACTCGCCAGCACCGACGTGCTGCTCAACCCTTCGGTGACCGAGGCGTTCGGCAACGTCACTTTGGAAGCGATGGGTTGCGCATTGCCGGTCGTCGCGGCGGAGGCCACGGGGGCCACCAATCTCGTCCGAGATGGCGACACCGGAATGCTGGTGGAGGCGAGCGACATCGAAGGATACGCCGATGCACTCGAAGCCTATGCGCGCGATCCCGAGATCCGCAGTCGCCACGGCGAAGCGGGTCTCGCCGTGGCGAAGCGGATGGATTGGGATTCCATCAACTCGGCTGTCCTGCGCGTCTACAAGCGCGCGATCGAAAAGCGCGAGCGGCTTACTCGGCTGACTCGCCGGGCTTAGCCTTTACGCGTTCAATCCGCTGCGCTGCCTCATCGAGGATGGCAGCGATCTCGTAGAGCAGATCGTCATCGAAACCGTCGCGACCCACCCGATTCCGAAGCGCGGTCATCAGATTCTTGACCGCGCGCCCGATCGCCGGCCCTGCGCTGTGACTCTCGCGCGGCGCAAGGTCGCGCAACCGCTCGAACAGGCCTTCGACCTCCTCCGAACGCTCTTCGAGGTGAGCGCGTCCTTCACCGGTCACCTGGAAGGATTTGCGTGGGCCTTCGCCCGGTGCTTCCTCGATCAACCCCATGTCCTGAAGCAGGGTCAGGGTTGGATAAACGACGCCGGGACTCGGCGCATATTCGCCTCCGGTCAGTTCCTCGATCGCGCGGATGAGATCGTAGCCGTGGCGCGGTTCGTCGGCGATGAGCTTTAGCAGGACCAGGCGAAGCTCGCCCGATTCGAACATCCGCCGGCTTCTGCGACCGCGCCCGCGGCCCCAGCCGTCACCTTCGATGTCAAAGTGAAATGGACCCCAGCTCCCTTGCCAGCCTCGTCCGCCTCGCATTGCGAGCAGGCCTTCGGGAATGTGGATCGCGACGCGGCCGCGAGGGCCGCAGCCATGATGGCGATGTGGCATTTTGCCTCCTTTCGATGCTTCTAAGATATATCTTAGCTGCATCGTAGACAAGCCCACGCGTGCAAATTGCGCCGGCCATTCTATGTTCTTCTAATGGCCGATCTTTTCGCCGATCAGGAGGTTCCCGCCCGCCCCGCCGAGCAGCCGGCGGCGAATGCTCCGCTGGCGGACCGTATTCGACCGAGGTCTCTCGATGAGGTCGTCGGCCAGGAGCATTTGACCGGCCCGGAAGGAGCGATCGGGCGCATGGTCGCGGCCGGCAAGCTCGCCTCGATGATTCTGTGGGGACCGCCCGGAACCGGCAAGACCAGCATCGCCCGGTTGCTGGCGGATGCCGTCGGAATGCGCTTCGTCAACATCTCGGCGGTTTTTTCCGGCGTCGCCGACCTAAAGAAAGTCTTCGCCGAGGCGCGCACCGCCGCCCGCGCCGGGCAGCAGACCTTGTTGTTCGTGGACGAGATACACCGCTTCAACCGGGCGCAGCAGGATGGCTTCCTGCCCTACGTCGAAGACGGAACTGTCACGTTGGTCGGAGCCACTACTGAAAACCCGAGCTTCGAGCTCAACGCCGCCTTGCTCTCCCGATGCCAGGTGCTGATCCTCAGGCGCCTGGATCATGAAGCCCTCGGTGAGCTGATCCACCGCGCCGAAGCGCTCGAAGACCGCAAGCTTCCGGTCACGCCCGAGGCGCGCGAGGCGTTGATCGCCAGCGCTGACGGCGACGGCCGTTTCGTGCTCAACCAGGTGGAGACGTTGTTCTCAATCGAGATCGACCAGGTGCTTGGCCCTGCCGAACTCAGCGACCTGCTTCACCGCCGAGTGCCGGTCTACGACAAGGACCGCGAGGGTCATTACAACCTCATCTCCGCCCTTCATAAGTCGCTTCGCGGCTCGGATCCGCAGGCGTCGCTCTATTATCTCGCCCGCATGCTCGTCGCCGGCGAGGAGCCGCTCTACGTCCTTCGTCGCCTCACTCGCGCGGCGGTCGAAGACATCGGTCTCGCCGATCCGAATGCTCTGCTGCAATGCCTCGCGGCGAAGGAGATGTATGATTTCCTCGGCTCGCCCGAAGGCGAGATTGGCATCGTCCAGGCATGTCTCTACCTCGCGACCGCGCCCAAATCGAACGCCACCTACATGGCCCAGAAGAAGGCCTGGAGCTCGGCGAAGGAAACCGGCTCCTTGATGCCTCCGATGCACATCCTGAACGCCCCGACGAAGCTCATGAAGAATGTGGGCTACGGTAAAGGCTACGCTTACGACCACGACGCCGACGAAGCCTTTTCGGGGCAGGTCTATTGGCCGGAAGGGATGGACCAGCAGACTTTCTACGAGCCCACCGACCGCGGTTTCGAGGCGCGAGTGCGCGAACGGCTGGATTATTGGAACGAGAGGCGCAAAGAGCTGCAACGAAACGCCGACGACGAGGGTTGATCGGCTCAAGCGACAGGGAGGCACGAATGTATCAGGTCGATCAGGGCGCCTATTGGCAGAGCCAGCTGATGTTCTGGGGCCCGAAGGTCCTGATTGCCCTTCTGATCATTATCGCCACGTGGATCGTCGCACGCGCGGTCAAATGGATGTTGCAGCGCGCAATCGATCGCATTCCGGCGTTGAAAAAGCACATGACCGGCGGCCCGGAGGAAACCGTCGGGCACCAGTTGGGAACGATCGCCAAGCTGATCATCTGGCTGGTCGGAATCATGGCCGCGCTGCAGTTCCTCGGCATCGGTCAGATCCTCGCGCCCATCAATACGCTGACCCTCGAGATATTCGACTTCCTACCCCACCTGCTTGCCGCCGGCGTCATCTTCTTCGTCGGGCTGGTGGTTGCGCGCATCGTCCGCCGTCTCGTTGAAACCGTGCTCATCGCCGCGAACGTCGACGGTATTCTTGCCCGCATCGGGATTGGCTCAACGGAGGGAACGGTTCGCACTTCGCCTGACGCAGTGCCAGCTGGAGCTACCCCGGGTGCAACCCGCGCCAGCCTCGCTCGCGCCGCCGGTGTCCTGGTCTATGCCTTGATCATCATCCCCGTTGCCATCGCGGCGCTTCAAGCTCTCGGCATCGAGTCGATCTCCGGCCCCGCAACGGGGATGCTCAATGAAATCCTGTCGGCAATCCCAAGGGTAGTCGCTGCCGCCCTGTGGATCGGAATCGCCTTCATCGCCGCCAAATTCCTGAAGACGATCATCGAGTCGATCCTACCGCCGACCGGCTTCGATGACGCCATCCGCGCGACCGGCGTCCTCCCGCCCAACGCCCAGCCGTCGCGGATCGTCGCCAACATTGCGATGATCGCAATCATTCTCGCCGCATCGATCGAGGCTGCGAAGCAGCTCGGCGGGGACGAGATCGCGATCCTCCTCGCACAGGTCACCGCCCTGGGCGGCAAGGTGATCTTTGGAACCTTGATCATCGTGATCGGCATCTTCCTCGCTCGGATCCTCGCCACACTCGTGGGCAGCGGAACCGGTGAGGGAGGCTATGCCCAGACGGTCGTCCGTTATGCGATCATCGCCTTGTTCACGGCGATTGGCCTCACCTTCATGGGGCTTGCGGACGTCATCGTGTACATGGCTTTCGGACTGATTCTCGGTTCGGCGGCCATTGCCACCGCCCTGGCCTTCGGTCTCGGCGGCCGCGATGCCGCGGCGCGTTTCCTGGACCGCTATGCCGACGGCAGCAGACCATCTGCGCCGCCTCCGCCTCGGAGGATTCGCAACTCACCCGGTGAGCCGGACGACAGCCAGCCGCCGTTGGTCTAGAGCCATGACGTGGGAGGAAGCCGTCGCTTTCGCGCTCTCCCTTCCCGACACGGAGCTTTCGACCAGCTACGGCAAGCCCGCGGTCAAGGTCGCGTCGAACGGGCGCGCCTTCCTTTATCCAAGCCACGAGGCCGATACGTCGTTCGGCGTCGAGATCGATATCGACACGGTGGAATTGCTGAAAGAAACCGATCCCGACACGTTCTGGCAAACCCCGCACTATGTCGGCTGGACTGCGGTCCTCGTTCGTTACGACAGCAGGGATCCGGACCGGGTGCGCGACGTCATTGAGCGGAGCCGCGACTGGAATGCGACCCGGGCGCGGGTGCGACCGCGCAAGCGTAAGTGAGCCAGTTCGAAGCGTACGTCGCGATCGATTGGTCGGGCGCGAAGGGCCGGCGTCACAAGGGGATAGCGATTGCGGAGGCGCGCGGGGGTGCGGCGCCGCGCCTCATTCGTCCCGATCACGTCTGGTCGCGACAAGACGTATTGCGCTGGCTGCTCCAACGTTCGGCCAAAGAACCGACGCTGTTCGGCTTCGATTTCAGCTTTGCTCCTCCAATCGTCGAACGCGGGGAATATTTGCCGGGCGAACCCGATGTGCCGAGGACTGCGCGAGAATTCTGGGCCTATGTCGATAAGCTCAGCACCGACGAGGATCTGGGCGCAGCAAGCTTCCTCGAGGAGGTGCACCGCAGGCATTTCTATTTCGGGATCGCCGACGGGGTGAAGGCCGGGTTCATGCATTTCCGCCAGTGCGACGCGCGCCTTAATGCGCAAGGTGGGCGCAAGACGGCGAGCGCATATGACGCCATCGGCGCGGCCCAGGTCGCGAAGGCAAGCTTTTCCGGCATGCGATTCCTGCACCGGCTCGACGGCAAGGTCGCGATTTGGCCGATGGACGCGCTTCCGGCGCACGGCAGCGCGGTAGTCGAAATCTACACCCGCATTTATCTCCGCCGCGCCGGCATGAGCGGAGCCAAGCTGCGCAGCCGTTCGGAACTCAACCACGCTCTCAACGCTCTCGGCAGTCCGCCGTCCCACCTCCGCTTCGAGCCCAGCGATCATCAGACCGATGCGCTCGTGACTGCGGCGGGAATGCGCCAGCTGGCGAGGGATGAGCCGCGCGCATTTGACCCCGAAGGACTGACACCTCACATCGCCCGCACCGAAGGCTGGACCTTCGGCGTGCTATGAAGCAAACGCCGGCGCGAGGGCCGGATTAGCTCAGTTGGTAGAGCAGCGGTTTTGTAAACCGAAGGTCGCGGGTTCGAATCCTGCATCCGGCACCATCAAAGATCACAATTGCAGCTCGATCCACATCGGCGCGTGATCGCTCGTCTTTTCCCAGCCGCGGGGGGCGCGATCGACGCCGGCGGATTTCAGCTGCTTGGCAAGATCTGGGCTCAGCAACGCATGGTCGATGCGGATGCCGGCGTCGCGCTGGAACGAGTTCCTCCAATAATGCCAGAAGGTGTAGATGCGTTCGTCGGGATGGAGATGGCGAATGGCATCGGTCCAGCCTTGCGCCACGAGCTCGCGATATTTCTCACGCGCCTGCGGAGCGAAGAGCGCATCCTTCGCCCATCGTTCGGGTTTGTAAACGTCCTCTTCGGTCGGAATGACGTTGAAGTCGCCGATCAGCAGCGCAGGCAATCCGCTGTCGAGCAGGTCCCGCGCATGGGCCTTCAGCTGTTCGAGCCAGGTCAATTTGTAGTCGAATTTCGGCCCCGGCCATGGGTTGCCGTTGGGAGCGTAGAGATTGCCGATCAGGATCCCGCAGACGGCTGCCTCGATATAACGGCTTTGGTCGAGGTTCGGGTCGTTCGGAAGAGCACGCCGAGTCTCGACCGGGTCACCCACCCGGCTCAGGAGCGCGACGCCGTTCCAGCTCTTCTGCCCGTGCCAGACCGCCGAATATCCGAGCGCTTCGATCGCATCCGCGGGAAAGGCCTCATCGGTGCATTTCAGCTCCTGGAGGCCGACGATGTCGGGCGCGAACTCCTCGAGCCAGCGTTCCAGCACATGGAAGCGCGAGTTGATTCCGTTGATGTTGTAGCTCGCGATCCTGAGCTTGCGCTTTTTTGCCATGCCTGTTGGAACCCGCTTAATCGCAATCTGTTCTACCGTCGTGCTTCGGGGTCAATGATCCATGTCTCCCGAGCGGAACCAGGGCGAAAGCCTTCGGATCGGCTCCGTTGATGGCGCGGATCAATGAACGAAGCATGGGAGCCCTGTCAGGCGAAAGCTTGACGGGGCTCTTTCCGTTCGCGGCGGACAAATCGCGGGATTTTCCACCGATTGATCCACAAGATTTTGCACATCGATGGCGCGGGGCACGGAACAACCATGAGGATCAGCGGTTGTTGTTGCGTGCTTCAGAGATGGAGCATGGTGCCCCGGCAGGGTCAAACCTGCCGGGGCTACTTTTTATGCGATGAGCGCGGCGGGTTCCGCCTCCGAAAGGGTCAGCCGCCGCGATCTGTTCGCCAGCGGATATTTGTTTCCGGAGGCGCAGTTGAACAACAGCACCAGCTCGTCGCGCACCGTCAGCCCGCGCTCCTCGGCAAGCCGCCACGCAGCGAGCACCGCTCCGCCTTCGGGGCAGAGGAGGAAGCCGTCGTCGCGCGCGACATCCTCGACCGCCCGAACGATCGCCTCCTCCGGCACCGCGATCGCGGCCCCGCCGCTATTCCGAACGGCGCGGAGAATCAGGAAATCGCCGACCGCCCTGGGAACGCGAATGCCGGTCGCGACGGTCGCCGCATTCTCCCATCGCTCGGCGAACTCCTCGCCGCGCTCGAATGCCCGAACGATCGGAGCGCACCCCTCGGCCTGAACCGCGTACATGCGCGGCCGCTTCGATCCAATCAGCCCGACCGCTTCGAGCTCGTCGAACGCCTTCCACATGCCGATGAGGCCGGTCCCGCCGCCGGTCGGATAGAAAATCGCGTCCGGCAATTGCCAGCCGAGCTGCTCGGCAAGCTCGAACCCCATCACTTTCTTGCCTTCGAGGCGGTAAGGCTCCTTGAGGGTCGAACAGTCGAACCACAGCCCTTCGGCCGCCCCCTTCCCGACCAGGGCTCCGCATTCGTCGATCTGGCCGTCCGCGACATAGACGCGCGCGCCGTAAGCCGCGGTCTCGGTGACGTTGATCTCGGGCGTTTCCGATGGGCAAATCGCGATCGTTTCGATCCCCGCGCGTGCGCCATAGGCGGCGAGCGCCGCTCCCGCGTTGCCGTTGGTCGGCATGGCAATCCGATCGATCCCGAACTGGCTCGCCATGGTGACCGCCATCGCGAGGCCGCGCGCCTTGAACGAGCCCGTCGGGAGGCGGCCTTCATCCTTGACCAGCAGGTTCGGTCCGCCGGTCCGCGTCAAGGGGATGATCGGAGTCTCGATTTCACCGAGGCTCACGGGCTCGCGATCGTTCGGCAGAAGCTCACGCCATTTCCACATGCCCGGCTCGCGTTCAGCGATGCTCTCGCGAGTCAGCGTCCGCCTGGCTTCGTCGAGATCGTAGCGAACGAGCAACGGCTTGCCGGCGCGCGACAAGTTGTGGACTTGTCCGGCCTCATGGCGCTCACCCGTGAGCGAACATTCGAGATGCGTGACGAGGCTCATGCGCAATGCGTGTCTTCGAGATGGTTGCGCTCGATCTGCAGCGTGCAATGCTCGATCCCGAACCGGTCGTGGAGCATCGCCCGGACTTCGTTCAAGAGCTCATCCGTCGACTCCACGCCGGGCGCGACGAGATGCGCCGTCAAGGCGGTCTCCGTCGTGCTCAGCGGCCAGACATGAAGGTCGTGAACCGTTTCGACACCCTCGATCGCGGCGAGCTCCAGCTCGACCTGGTCGACGTTGATTCCCGCCGGGACCCCGGCCAGCGACATCCACACCGACTCCTTCAACAAACCGATACTGCCCCACAGGATGACAACGGCGACCGCCAGGCTCATCGCCGGATCGACCCAGCGCTGGCCGGTCCAGAGAATGACGAGGCCGGCAGCGACGACCGCCACCGACACGAGCGCGTCAGCCATCATGTGGAGGAATGCGCCGCGGACATTGATGTCGTGATTCTCGCCTCGGGAGAACAGAAAGGCGGTCACGCCGTTCACCAGGATTCCGATCGCCGCGACGACGATCACGACTTCGCCGTCGGTGGACGAGGGATGGAACAAGCGGCGGACCGCTTCCGCGCCGATCGCTCCCACAGCGATCAACAGGATCAGGGAATTGATCAAGGCCGACAGGATCGAGGCCTTCTTCAGGCCGTAAGTGAAGCGCGGCGAAGGCGTCGCCTTGGCCATCATTCCGCCGGCCCAGGCAATGATCAGCCCAAGAACGTCGGACAGATTGTGGCCCGCGTCGGCGATCAGCGAGATCGAATTGGCGTAAAATCCGTAACCCGTCTCGATGAGCACGAAACCGACGTTAAGCGCGATCCCGACCGCGAAGGCGCGATTGTAATTGTCGTGATGATGATGCGCGTGACCGGACACGATGACCGACCTAGCCGAGCGTTCGATCGAACCGCAAATCTCGATCGACTTGAGGAGATATCATTCACTCGTCGAAAGGAAGGCGCGCTTCGTTGCCTGACAGCGCGACTGGGTTTCTAATCGCGGTCGAACAGAAGCCTTGCCGTCAGTGCGGCGGCAATCGCGCCGAAGAGCTGCGCGAGGACGAACAATGGCACGTCATGAGGAGCGATCCCCGCGAAGGTATTCGTGAGGCTTCGTGCCACGGTGATCGCCGGGTTTGCGAAGCTCGTCGAGGACGTGAACCAGTAGGCCGCAGTTATGTACAGAGCCACGCTCGCCGGAACCCATTCGCGGCGGTAGCGAACCGTTCCAAGGATTGTCAGGATCAACCCAAAGGTCGCGATGAATTCCCCGGCCCATTGGCCAAGGCCGGCGCGAGCCTTCACCGATAGCTGAAGTGCCGGGAGACCAAACATGACATGCGCGGCCCAGGCACCCAATATGCCAAAGACGAACTGAACGACGATGTAAGCCCCTGCGTCACGCCAGGCGAGTTCGTGCCGGGACGCCGCGACGAGGCTGACCGCAGGATTCATATGCGCGCCGGAGATCGGCCCGAGCATGGTGATCAACACGAAGAGCATGGCTCCCGTCGCAAGCGTATTGCCGAGCAGTGCGATGGCATCGTTTCCCGAGCTCAAATGCTCGGCCATGATCCCCGAGCCGATAACACAGGCGAAAAGGAAGAAAGAACCCAGTCCTTCAGCCGCAAGTCTTCTGCCCAGTTCTGCCACCGACGCCCCCATGTTGATTAGCCTGCCTCTATGGCAGTTTGACAACAGGCTGTCGCTTTCGTCCGGGCGGATCCTCAAACCTCGAGGCGGTCCCCTTCGCGCGCAACGATCGTGTAGAGCGCGGGCATCAGGAAGATGACGATCGCCAGGCAGGTGATTAGGCCGCCGACGATGACCACGGCGAAGGGCCGCTGGGTGTCGGTGCCGACGCCTGTGGCGAGCGCCGCGGGGAGGAGGCCGAGGGCCGCCACCAAAGCTGTCATCATGATCGGCCGAAGTCGAAGGATCGCCGCTTCGCGGATGGCCGCGGCGAGCGGCGTCCCGGCGAGCCTCAATTCATTGACGTAGGAGATGTAGACGAGCGCGGTCTGCACCGACACTCCGAACAGAGCGAGGAAGCCGATGCCCGATGAAACGGAGAATGGATTTCCGGTGAGCCACAGGGCCACGATGCCTCCGACCGGCGCCGACATCAGCACTCCAATCAGCGCGATCGCCGGGAATTTGAAGTTCCGGTAGAGGAAGAAGAGCAAGAAGAAGATCAGCAGCAGGGTCAGCGGCACGATCGCCGTCAGCTGCGCCCGGGAAGCGGTATATTCGCTATATTCACCGCCCCAATCGACGCGATATCCCTGGGGCAATTGCACTTTGTGCGAGACCTGCGCCATCGCGTCCTGCACCGCGCCGGCAAGGTCGCGGCCCTCGACCGAAAATTGCACCCCGATGAAGCGGCTGTTGTTCTCGCGATAGATGAACGACGCGCCGTTGCCGACGCTGATCCGGGCAAGCTCCTTCAACGGAATGTGCTGGCCGTCGGGCGTTGCGACCAGGATGTTGCCGATCGCGACGGGGTCGTTGCGATATTGGCCTTCGAGCCGCACGACGAGGTCGAACTCCTTCTCCTGCTGCACAACCGAGGTGGCGACGTCGCCGCCGATTGCGCTCTGGATGAGGCCGTTGATGTCGTCGATGTTGAGCCCGTAGCGGGCGATCTTCGCCCGATCGATCTGGATCGAAAGGCTCGGCTGGCCGAGTTCCCGGACCAAGGTTACGTCCCGAATTCCGCGGACATGCTCGAGAACGGCTTTGATCGCCTTCCCCTTCTTTTCGAGCGTGTCGAGGTCGGACCCGAACACCTTCACCGCGAGCGCACTCTTGAGGCCCGTTTCCGCTTCGTCGACCGCGTCTTCCGCCGGCTGCGTGTAGTTGAAGGTTATTCCCGGAAAGGACTGCAGCTTGCGGTTGATCGCGTCGATCAACTGCGGCTTGGTGTGGACCGGGCCGCTCCACCGCGAATAAGGTTTGAGCCCGACAAAGAATTCAGCGTTGAAGAAGCCGGTCGCGTCGGTGCCGTCGTCGGGACGGCCATGTTCCGAAGCGACCGTCGTCACTTCCGGAAACGACGCGATGATCGACCGGATCTGCGGCACGATCTTCGCCGATTCATCGAAGGAGATCGTGTAGGGCATGCTGGCCCGCACCCACAGCGCGCCTTCGTCCAGATGCGGCATGAACTCGGCACCAACATCAGCCGAAAGGAGCAGCGACGCGAACAGCAGAAGCGCGGAAACTCCGATCGTTCCGCGCGGGTTTGCGAGGCATTTGTCGAGACCGTGTACGTAGGAGGCGCGGATGCGTTCGAAGATGGCGTTCCGTCGCTCGCGAACGCCGCTCCGCATCAGCCAGGAACAGAGAACCGGAAGCAATGTCAACGTGACGATCAATGATCCGATCAGTGCGAAGATCATCGTGTCCGCCATCGGCTTGAAGAGCACGCCCGACGGCCCCGTCAGGACGTAGATCGGGAGGAAGCTCACGACGATTACGACGACCGAATAGAAGAGCGGGCGATCGACTTCCGCCGCGGCGTCGCGGATGATCGCCATGACGTTGTCGGGCCGTTCGTCGCTTTCCGCCAGGCGCCGGTAGATATTCTCCACCATGATCACCGCGGCATCGACCAATATCCCGAAATCGATCGCGCCGATCGACAGGAGGTTCGCGGACGCCTGCTGCAGGTCGAGGCAGGCAAAGGCGAACAGCAAGGATAGGGGAATGGTCGCTGCGACGATCAGTCCGGATCGAAAATCATAGAGGAAGAAGATCAGGATCACGACGACGAGCAGCATTCCGCGAAGCAGGTTGTTCTCGACCGTCACGACGGTTTCGTGGACGAGGTCGGACCGGTCGTAGAAAGGCACGACCTTCACATCCTTGGGCAACAGGCTGGCGTTGAGCTCCTGCGTCTTGGCTTCGACGCCCTTCAGCACGTCCTGCGTCTTGCCGCCCGTGCGCAGCATGATGACGCCTTCGACGGCATCATTCTGCTTGTTGATCCCGAACTGTCCGAGGCGCGGCGCGATTCCGAGCGTGACCCGGCCCACATCCTTCACAAGGGTCGGGATGCCGTTGTGCACCGCGACGACGACATTGCCGATGTCCTCGATCGTCGAAAGCCGGCCGAGGCCGCGGACGTAATAGAATTGCCCGCCCTCGGAATAGAATCCGCCACCGCCGTTTCCATTGTTCGCGCCGAGGGCGCTTTCGACCTGCTGTGGCGACAAGCCTGCGCCGGCGAGACGATATTGGTCGAGCAGCACCTGATATTGCATCGTGCCGCCGCCGAAGCCGGAATCGTCGGCGACGCCCGGGACCGACCGATATTGCGGCTCGACGGTCCAATCCTCGAACGTCTTGAGCTCGGTCGGCGAACGGTCGGGACTTTGCAGCGTGTAGCGATAGATGAGACCGGACGGCGATGTCAGCGGCTCGACCTCCGGCGAAACGCCGGCGGGCAGGTCAAGGCTCGCCAGGCGATTGAACACCTGCTGCCGCGCGAAATTCCGGTCGGTGTCCTGATCGAACGTAATGTCGATGCTGGACAGCGCGTAAAGCGAGACCGAACGAAGGTTGTTCTCCTTCGGAATGCCGTTCATCTCGCGCTCGATCGGGACGGTGATCAGCCTTTCGATCTCCTCCGCCGAGTGGCCCGGCCATTGTGCGGTGATCGAGACCATCGGCGGCGAGAGGTCGGGATAAGCATCGACCGGCAAGCGGTCCCACGCGCGGATACCCGCGCCGATCATCAACACCGTCAGGACAGCGACGAGGATCCGTTGTTCGAGGCTGAGCGCGACGATCCGGTTGATGAAGGAGGAGCCGGTTTTCGGCTCAGGCCCGCCTTCGGTCATTGGCTCTGCATGAACTGGAGGAAGAGGGCTCCGTTGGAAACGACCCTGTCGCCGCTCGCAAGGCCGCTGGTCACGTCGTAATTCTGGCTGTCGCGATAGCCGACCGTTACGTGCCTGCGAGCGAAGGTGCCGTCCCGCATTGCGACGTAGACGAACGGGAGGTTCTCATCGTCGCGGAGCACCGCCGACACCGGCACGAGCAAGCCGGTGTTGACTCGGCCGGACTCGATCGAGACCCCGACGTACATCTGCTTCTTCAGGAGGTCGCCGGGGTTGGGAGCGACGATCCGCGCCACAACCGCGCGGGTGTTCGGATCGACCGTCGCACCGATATTCTCGACGGTGCCGCGAAACGGACCCGTTCCGTTGCCGGGATCGATCACCGCCGCGTCATGGACGCCGACCTGCGACAGGTCGCCGGGAGCGACCTGCGCGAGGACCCAGACCTGGGAGAGATTGGCGACGGTGAAGGCTGCCGACGAGCCGGCCTGCAGCAGCTGGCCGGGCGTGACCTGCTTTTCGACGACGACACCGGAGACGGGTGCGCGAATGACGCCGGCCAGGCCCGCCCGAGGATTTCCGGCCATCGCCCTTGCAACCGTTCCTCGGTCGACGCCCATCGAGATGAGCGCCTGAAGCGCCGCATCGCGGTCGGCATCGGCGCTTGCCGCATCGGTTTGAGCCTGGGCGGCTTCGCGCTCGGAAATGCCGTTATGCGCGGCAAGATCGCGGTCTGCGATCGCAAGCTTCCGCGCATTGGCCGCCGTGACGACCGCCTTTCGATAGGCGCCGATCGCGGTCGCATAGTCGGCGGATTGGACCAGCGCGAGCGGCTGACCCTTCGCGACATGCTGGCCGAGCGCCACGAAGATTTGCGTGACGGGGCCCGTGAAGGGAGACACGACCGCCGTCGCCTGGTCGTTGTCGAAATCGACCGTACCCGGCGCCTCGATCTTCTGCCGGTAACCGATGGGCACGACCGTGTAGAGCTGGATATGCTTCAGCTGATCCCTGGTCAGCCGAACATTGGCGAGAGCCGGGGTCGCGCTGTTGCTGTCCTCCGGCGACGAAGAGCAGCCCGCAAGCAGGGCCAGCGCAAAACCCGCAGCGAAGACGCGCCTAATGCGCATTGGCCGCGCTCATCAGTTCGGGCCGATGCCACCAGCCGCCGCCGAGCGCCTGGAACAGAGCGGCCGTGTCGGTGAAGCGATCGGCCTCGGCCTGGACCAGGCTGAGCCGCGCTTGCTGGTACGCCTGATCGGCGTTGAGGACCGCGAGATAGGCCGCATAGCCATCCTTATATTGAAGGCGGGAGAGGTCGAGGCTGGTCTTGGCCGCATCGGCCGCCGCCGAAGTGGACCGCAGGGTCTCCGCATCATGTTCGAGTGCGGCAAGCGTGTCGGCGACATTCTGGAAAGCAGTGAGGACCGTCCCGCGATATTGCTCGGCGGTCTGTTGGTAGGCCGCGCGCGCTCCGCGCTCCTGATGAAGCAAGGTCCCGCCGTCGAAGATCGGCGCGAGCAGGGAGCCGCCGATATTCCAGAAACCCGTCCCCGGGCCGAACAGCCTGCCGATGGCAAGCGCCGTGCTTCCTGCATTCCCGCCCAAGGTAATGTTGGGCAAGCGGTTGGCGATCGCGATTCCGACTTGCGCATTCGCTGCGTGAAGATTGGCCTGCGCCTGCAGGATGTCGGGACGTTGCTCGACGAGCACCGACGGCAGAGTGAGCGGAAGGTCAGACGGCAAGGTCAGGCTCGCCAGCGTGAACTTCGCCGCCGGCGCCTGCCCGGGGTACCGGCCAGTCAGGACCGCAAGCAGATTATCCTGCTGGTCGCGCTGCTTAAGCAAAGGCGGAAGCGAAGCTTCGAGCTGCGCGAGTTGCGCTTGCTGCGCCGCAAGATCGGTACCGCCGATATACCCCCTGGATTTCTGATATTGCAGCAGGCTGAGAATCTGCCGGTTGATGCCGATCAGGTCCTTGGTCGTCGCGATCTGGTCCTCGAGCGAGGCCTCCTGGATCGCGGCCAGGACGACATTCGCCGTCAGCGTGATGTCGACTGCGATCATCTGGTAGCGGGTCGCCTGCTCCTCCGCTGCGGCCGCTTCCGCGGTTCGCTTGTTCTTGCCGAAGACATCGGGGACGTAGGAGACACTCAGCTGCGGCGTCGCGAGCGTGTAGAGAAAGGCGTTGTTGCTCGGCACCGGCGCGAGGGCCGCGGACGGATCCTTCTGGCGCGTGAGGTCGAAACCGGCATTGACCTGCGGAAAGATCGCTCCGTGCTGGGCGCGGGTGTTTTCATGCGCGACGAGCAGCGCCGCCTGAGCGGCCTTGAGATCGGCGTTGTTGGCGAGCGCCTGAACGACAAGATCATTGAGCGGCTTCGAATGAAACAGGGTCCACCAGTCGGCGGGGATATCGGCGGCGCTGGTGAAATGCTGCGCGACGCCGCCAGGCACCGCGGCGGTCGCTTCGGTCGTTTCAGGCGAAGTCGCAGTATAGGCGGAAACCGGGGGCGGCGCGGGAGGCTTGAAGTTCGGGCCGACGACGCAAGCCGACGTCGACAAGGACGCGAGAACGGCAGCCACTTGTCGGCGAATGAGCACCGCCATCAATCTCCAATTTCCCGAAAAGGAATGCGAACCTGCGGCCGGTGGCGCGAGATAATATTATGTCACAGCGCTCCGCAAGGGGGCTAGCCGGAAGCCGGGCGGCGAGGCAAATTACATTGCTGCAATAATCGGGACGATTTCGACGAACATCTTTTTGCCGCCGACGAATGAAAAGAGGCGATCCGGGAAGGGGCCCGGACCGCCTCCTGGTGCCGCGTAGCGGGGAGTCAGCGCGGCGGGGGTGCCTAGAGATCGATACCGGCGGCGATTGCTTCGAGCTTGCGGACGCGCTCGCGAAGGTCCGCCATCTCAATCCGGCCGGTAGCAGGGGGCAAGCTGCGGTCGGCCGCGTCGTGAGTCAGCTCGAACCTTTTCAGCTCCAGCCAACCATTCCAGGCCTTGAGGCCTGCGATGCTCGCCGCCGCCAATCCGGTGAGGATGCTTGCCGAGAGAACGCCAATCGTCAGCGGGTCCATCACTTTTCCTCCTGGGGCTCGCGGAGCTTTTCGATCTCGCGCGCCAGTTCGTCATTCTGGCTGTGGATGTGATGATCGATCGCCATCAGGCGCCGATCGGTCGGGTCGAGTTCGGTGCGCATCGCGTGAACCGTCGGCTTGCGCTTGGCGACCTGCTCCATCCGGTCAAAGTCGCTCAAGTGCCGATCGCCGGTCATTGCGCGGCGCTTCTGCACGGCGAGAATGATCCCGACGACCGCATAAGCGATGAGCGCGGTGGTGAAGTCCACGGGCGTCAACAGCGGAATGGCGACCCAGGCGATCCGCAGGAAGGTCGGGTCGATCCCCCACTTCGCGCCGAGCGTCGAGCAGACGCCGGCAATCTTCGCGTCGTGTCGATCGAGCGAATAGGGGTAATATTTGCGGGCCATTTCCATCGCTTCCTTCCTCAATTCACCCGCGCTTTGAGCGCGGCCTTCATCGCTTCGAGCTCGCGGTCGACCGCTTCGGCGGCGCGCAGCTCATGAATTTCGTCTTCGAGGCTGCCGATTCCCAGCGCTTCGGCGCGGCCTTCGGCCAGGTCAGCGCGGCGCTCCAGCAGCTCGAACTTCGAGAATGCGGCCTGCGTGCGGCTGCCGTGCATGATCTCGCGCGCCTTTGCCCTGGTGATCGCACTGTCGAACCGCGACTGGATCGCATTCTGCCGGGCCCGGGCCTCGCGAAGCTTCGCCTGAAGCTTGGCGATGTCGGCCTCGTAAGCCTTCAGCGTCTCGTCGAGAGCCTTGATCTCGTCCTTCAGGCCTTCGGCCATTTCGACGGCGTCCTGTCTCTCGGCGAGGGCGGCTTTGGCGAGGTCCTCGCGGTCCTTCGAGAGCGCAAGCTCGGCCTTCTCCGTCCAGCTCAGCTGGAGCTGGTCCAGCCGATCGGCCATCCGGCGCATTTCCTTGCTGTCGGCGATGCAGCGCGCCGCGGAAGCCCGGATCTCCACCAACGTCTCTTCCATCTCGAGGATGATCATCCGGATCATCCGCGACGGGTCTTCCGACCGGTCGAGAAGCTCGGTCATGTTCGCCGCAAAGATGTCACGGGCGCGGCTGAACACTGGTCCGCTGAACCAGCTTGCGACGGGCGCCAGGCGCGTCGTTTGCTGCTCCGGCTCAACCTCGATCAGACGAGGGGTGCGGACCGGGACCTTGGCTTCGAGGACTTCAAGTTCAGGCATAGGTCTGGACCGACAGAGGATTGACGCCGCCAGCCTGTGCTGGGGCAACGGCGGCTCCGACCGCGATCGTGCTCATGACGAGCGCTGCGGCGATCGCGACGAGGGTGCGGGTGAACTGCGATTGCGACGACATTTGAAATCTCCCATTTTTTCGCCCGACGGAACATTGCGGGTCGATGAACATAGCTAATCAAGACCCGTGCCAATCCAGCAAAACTGCGAAAAATATCGGCAGGATGGCCAAAATGGGAGATTTCGCCAACCAAGAGTTGGTGGGATTCACCAAACCTTCCGTGGGAACATTCGCCGTGTCCGGCGCGTCGAAACCCAATCCCGTTGGAAGGAGCTCAATGGATGATCGGCAAGTTGTTCGGCGCGTGGCTCGGCGAGAAGGTCGCCGGGCGAAATGAAGGGGCGAAGGGCGCGATCCTGGGTTACGGGGCGGCCGCGCTCGCGAAGCGCAGCGTCCCCGCGTTGGCCGGCCTTGCCCTTGCTGGGTGGGGCATCAAGAAGTGGCGCGACCGGCGGAATCGCCGCTCGCCATCCTATCCTTCGGATGCGACGCCAGACCGGCCGTCTTAGACTTCGCTCAGCCCCCTACTCAGGATGATCGGAGCTCGATGCCTCGGATTCAGGCGGGTTCTCGAAATAGGGTTCGACCTTGCCCTTGAGCTTGATCGTCATCGGCTGACCGTAGCGGTCGCGGCTCTTGCCCGCGGCGATGCGGATCCATCCCTCGGAGATGCAATATTCGATGACGCTGGTTTTCTCGTTCCCGTTGAACTTGATGCCGACTCCACGACCAAGCAGGGCCTCATCGAAATATTCGCTGCGCGGATCGAGCGAAAGGCGGTCGGGCGGGGTGTCGGAAGGGTCGGCCATGATGGCGCCCTACCCTCGCGCACCTTCGCCGGTCAACGCCAAGTGCCGCGCCGCGAAGAGCAATGTAAAGGAAACTTTACTCGCATGGTTGCCGCACGACCGAGACAGGATTAAGCGCTCGTCGCGACATGAGCGACAAGGACCCCTCGATCTCCCGGCGGAACAGGCCGAAGCTCGCACTGCACGTGCCCGAGCCTCCGTTCCGTCCCGGCGACACACCCGACTTTTCCAAGCTGAAGATTCCGGCGGCGGGCAAAGCGCCGCGTCCCGACACCAATGCTCCCGCGGCGGAAACCCACCCGCTGACAACGGACCTCGTTCGGGTGCTTGGCGATGACGACAAGGCCGTCGGGCCCTGGAACCCGAAGCTGGACCCCGACACCCTTCGAAAGATCCTGAACGACATGGTGACCGTCCGGATCTTCGACGACCGGATGTACCGGTCGCAGCGTCAGGGCAAAACGAGCTTCTACATGAAATGCACGGGCGAGGAGGCGATCGCGACCGCAGCGGCTGCAGCGCTGGACCGCGAGGACGTGCATTTCCCGACCTACCGGCAGCAGGGCCTGCTCGTCGCGCGCGGCTATCCGCTCGTCGACATGATGAACCAGATCTATTCGAACAAAGGCGACAAGCTGAAAGGCCGGCAGCTGCCGATCATGTATTCGGACAAAGCGTACGGATTCTTCTCCATCTCGGGGAATCTCGGAACCCAATTCCCGCAGGCCGTCGGCTGGGCGATGGCTGCGGCGATCAAGGGCGACAGCCGGATCGCGATGGGCTGGATCGGCGACGGAGCGACGGCGGAAGGCGACTTCCACAGCGCGATGACCTTTGCGGCCGTCTACAATGCGCCGGTCATCCTCGCGACGGTGAACAATCAATGGGCGATCTCGAGCTTCTCGGGCATCGCCGGCGCCGAGCGCGCGACCTTCGCGCAGCGGGCGGTCGGATATGGAATTGCCGGCCTGCGCGTCGACGGCAATGACGCGCTAGCGGTCTACGCAGCCGTCAACTGGGCGGCCGAACGGGCGCGCTCGAACCTCGGTCCAACGCTGATCGAGTTCTTCACCTATCGCGCGGAAGGCCATTCCACGTCGGACGATCCGTCCGGCTACCGGCCGACGAACGAAGCCAAGGCCTGGCCGCTCGGCGACCCGATCGAGCGGTTGAAGGCGCACCTGATCGCACTTGGCGAATGGGACGATGAGCGGCACGCGGAGATGGCGGCGGAAGCCGACGCGGCGGTTCGCGCTGCCCAGAAGGAGTCCGAGAAGCTCGGGATCCTGCCCGAACAGGGCAAGGATGACATCGGAAGCATGTTCGAGGACGTCTACGCCGACGTTCCGTGGAACCTTGCCGAGCAGCGCGAGCAGGCGCTGAGCGAAGGTCGCGACTGATGGCGACCATGAACATGATCCAGGCGCTGAACGACGCCCACAAGGTGATGATGCGCGCCGACGAGGATATCGTCGTCTTCGGTGAGGACATCGGATATTTCGGCGGCGTCTTCCGCGTGACCGAGGGGCTGCAGAAGGAATTCGGCAAGACGCGCGTGTTCGACACTCCGATCAGCGAAGGCGGGATCGTCGCGGCCGCGGTCGGAATGGCCGCTTACGGGATCAAGCCGGTCATCGAGATCCAGTTCGCCGACTATATCTACCCCGGCTACGACCAGATCGTCAGCGAAGTCGCCAAGATGCGCTATCGCACCGGCGGCGAATGGACGATGCCGATGGTCATCCGATCGCCCTATGGCGGCGGCATTTTCGGCGGACAGACGCACAGCCAGTCGCCGGAATCCCTGTTCACCCATATCGCGGGCCTGAAAGTCGTGATTCCCTCGACGCCCTACGACGCCAAGGGCCTGTTGATCTCGGCGATCCAGGACCCCGATCCCGTAATCTTCTTCGAACCCAAGCGCATCTACAACGGCCCGTTCGACGGCCACCATGACCGTCCCGTGAAGCCCTGGTCGAAGCATCCCGCGAGCGAAGTTCCCGAGGGCCAATACATCGTGCCGATCGGCAAGGCCGCGGTCGTCCGCGAAGGCGACGAGCTCACCATCCTTGCCTATGGCACGATGGTTCACGTCGCGCTCGCCGCGGTCGAGGAGCGGGGGCTCGACGCCGAGGTCATCGATTTGCGGACTCTCGTCCCGCTCGACATCGAGACGATCGAGCAATCGGTCGCAAAGACCGGCCGCTGCCTCATCCTCCAGGAGGCGCCGCGCACGTCCGGCTACGCAGCCGAGTTGAGCGCGCTGGTGCAGGAGCGCTGCTTCTATCACCTCGAGGCCCCCGTCGAACGCGTCACCGGTTGGGACACGCCCTACCCTCACGCCTATGAATGGGCCTATTTCCCGGGCCCGAGGCGAATGAAGAAAGCGCTAGAAAAGGTCATGAGCGAATAATGGCCCGATACGAATTCAAGCTCCCCGACATCGGCGAAGGCATTGCCGAGGCCGAGATCGTCGCCTGGCACGTCAAGGTCGGCGACACGATCTCCGAGGATCAGCAGATCGCCGACATGATGACCGACAAGGCGACGGTCGAGATGGAGTCGCCGGTCGCAGGCAAGGTCGTCGAACTTGCAGGTGAGGTCGGCGACCAGATCCCGATCGGGTCGGTGCTGGCGGTGATCGAAACCGAAGGCGCGGCATCCGCGCCGGAAGCCGGCGCTCCCGTTCCCGACAGCGTCGACGAACGTCCGCTGGCGGACGGCGCTGAGCGGCCGACCCCCGAGCAGGAACAGGCGCTCCCGGTCACCGCGCTTCCGCAAGACGTCGAAACAGCTGCGCCTGCCGCTCCCGCTCCGGCTCCGAAGCCGCGCGTCGAAGCGGAGGTCGCGGAGCGTGAAGCCAGCCATGTGCATGTGCTCGCTTCTCCAGCCGTCCGTGCCCGGGCGCGTGATCTGGGCATCGATCTCGGACAGGTGAAAACGGCGGGCGACCGCATCCGCCACTCCGATCTCGACGCTTATCTGCTCTACAATGGCGCGACGGTCTCGGACCGCGGTACCGGCGCGCCGCGCAAGGACGAGACGATCAAGGTCGTCGGCCTTCGCCGCAAGATCGCCGAGAACATGGCTGAGGCGAAACGCCGGATCCCGCATTTCACCCTGGTCGAGGAATTCGACGTCACCGCGCTCGAGGACACGCGGGCGATGATGAACAAGGATCGCGGCTCCAACCCGAAGCTGACGCTCCTTCCTTTCCTGATCACGGCCATGGCGCGCGCGCTGCCGGAATGGCCCATGCTCAACGCGACTTATGACGACGATGCGAACGTCATCACGCGCCACGGCGCGCTGAACCTCGGGATGGCGACGCAGACCCCGAACGGGCTGATGGTCCCGGTCATTCGCGATGCGCAGATCAAAAGCGTCTGGCAGCTGGCGACGGAAATCGTGCGGCTCGCCGAAGCGGCGCGTACGGGCAAGGCCGCGCGTGAGGAATTGATGGGATCGTCGATCACCTTGTCGAGCCTCGGCCCGATGGGCGGCGTAACCTCGACGCCCGTCATCAACCGGCCCGAAGTCGCGATCATCGCGGTCAACAAGGTCGAGGAGAAAGTGGTCGTCGTCGACGGGGAGATCGAGGTCCGCAAGCGGATGAACCTGTCATTGTCGTGCGATCACCGCGTGGTCGACGGCTGGGATGCGGCGAGTTTCATGCAGGCGCTCAAGGGCTATATCGAGAACCCGCTTCGGTTGCTCAGCGCCTGAATATGACCTTCGGAGGCTCAATAGGGGCCCGCCGCCTGTTCATCGCGCTTGTGGTGACATTCGCGAGCGATTCAGCGCTCGCCCGACCGTCAATCGTCGGAAGCGTCGGAGACTCCCAGTGCCGTGTTGCATTGGACATGGCAAATGCCGCGTTCGACGGCCGCAGCTTCTCTCTCGATTGGCCCATCCCCGCACCTCCACCACCAGCAAGGATCATTCTTCGCCAGCGCGAAGCGGATATCAGCCTGGGCGAAGGGATCGAGGCCGAGTCCTCGGAGTTCCTGACCCTGCACCAGCCGTCGGCCAAGGCGATTACCATCTTTTGGAGCCGGAAGGCTTTCGCAGGAAAGCGGCTCGCGATCGTGGATACGCCGTTCAACTGGCGCGGAGACTGGTACGCGACTTACCTGGTCGATTCCGGTGATACGCCAGAACGGTTCATCAAGCAGCTCGCCGCCTCGGAAGAGAACCGGCCCGCGGCGCTGAAGCCGCTACTCGGCGACAATCGATGGAATCCACCGACCGTGCTCACGAGCGGCACGAGCGGGCCCTACTGGATCATCGACCGTGGCGAACCCTATGATACGATGCCGGATTGGCGCGTGTTCGTACCGACTGGGCCGGCAGTGCATTCACCCTGCCGGATTTCCTTTGGCACCGATCGCAGGCCCGGTCTCGCGCGCATGCCCGCAGCCGTTCGCAAGCTCGCAGCGGAGCTCGATGAGGCGCTCGGGCCCGGAACTGGCGAAGGTACGCTCCAGCAGACCGCGGCGATTCGCGTCGCCGTGGCTCAGGCATGGGCAAATGCGGCCGTTCGGCCGTGGGCGCTCACTGCGAAACCTTATAATTCGCGGACCGAAGTCGAGTGGGGCCTCGCGCAATGGGCAAAAGCGAGCCGCGTCAGGACCAGACTGCTAAGTCGTATCAAGCACGATTATCCGGCCGCGCAGCGTGCATTGGCAACCTTCTACGCAGCGCAGACTCCGCATTCGCCGGCGGAGAAAACTGCCGCGCGCGTGCTCGATTACATGTTCCGAACGTATTTCGTCTTTTCGAAAGCAGGTGCGGCCTAAGGCACCGAAGCCCTTAGTCGTCACCAGGTAAGGAATGCGGACGCCACCAACGCGTGACGGCCGCCGCCGTCGGCATTGCTGCCGACATAGGCGAGGCCAAGCCTGGCCGGCTTGAGCGATGCCTGGGCGCCGAGCTTCCAGTCCCACTTCCCGCCATGTTCGACTTCGTCGAAACCGCCGCGCTCATAACCGAGCGATGCCGTCAGGCTGACCGGAGTCCGGGGGATCTCGTACGACCCTTCCGTGAACGCATAGACGTTGGATGTCGTGAGATGCTGCGGCGGAACGAAGCTGATCCCGAACTTCGCCGACGCGGCCCCGTGACTAACCGTAGTCGCAGCAGTCCCTTCGACATAGTTCGTGTCGCTGCCTGATGGGTAGGCGTACCAGGTCCCCGACAAGTCTATGTTTAGATGTTCCGACAGATCGGCTTGATAGCCGCCGGTGAGGTCGACTTCGGTGTCCGTTCCATGCCCAAGGGTCGAGCCCCAAAGCTGGGCGTACAGGCCCGACGGGTGATCGAGAGAGATGGACCCTTGGAGAGCGGGCCGTTCGTGCGAAAGTGAGACTCCGCGGTAGCGATAGTCACTGACTGGCCCGAGCTCCCCCGAGACGTCCGCCGCCGCGGCCGGTGCGAAGGAGACGCACGCGAGGAGGGCGCCGAGGAGAAGGCGGGCGCCACCCATCGTCACGCGGCCGCGGACGTTGAATGACCGTTCGCGAGCAGCGTTCTGATCGATTCGACCGGCAGAGCGGGCGCGAAGAAATGGCCCTGCATCTCGTTGCAGCCGGCGAGTTTGAGGAACGTGCGCTGCTCGGCGGTCTCGACCCCCTCGGCCGCGACGGTCAACCGCATGGCCTGGCCGAGTGCCAGCACCGCTGCCACGATGGCCCGAGTGTCCGCCGAGTCTTCGAGATGAGTGACAAAGCTCCGGTCGATCTTGATCTTGTCGACCTCGAACTTGCGCAAATAGCTGAGTGACGAATAGCCAGTTCCGAAATCGTCGAGCACGATCTTGAAACCGATGGCCCGAAGCTCGGCGAGGATCGTCTGAATGGACTCGTCGTCGTCGAGCAGAACACGTTCGGTGACTTCGAGTTGAATCTTGTGCGGCTCCGCGCCCGTTTCGGCGACGATGCGCTTCACCCGATTGAGGAAATCCGCGGAACGGAACTGGATGGGCGACAGGTTCACGGCCATGAACAAGTCCCGCCATTGACGAGACGCGGCAAAGGCGTTGCGCAGCACCCATTCGCCAAGCGGCACGATCAGGCCGGTTTCCTCGGCCACCGGGATGAAATCCTGCGGAGCGACGAAACCGCGGCTCGCATGTTCCCAGCGAAGCAGCGCTTCCACGCCGAGCACGCTGCCGTCGAATGCGACTTGCGGCTGATAATGAAGGCAGAGCCCCTCCCCGCTCGTCACTGCGTGGCGCAACTCCTCTTCGATCGTTCCCCTCAGCTTGACGCTGTGGTCCATCTCCGGGCTGAAGAGCCGATAGGCGTTTCGTCCGCCGTCCTTCGCGCTGTACAGGGCGATGTCCGCTTTGCGTACCAGCTCCTGCGGGTCGTTTCCGCAATCCGTCGAGATCGCAATTCCGACGCTGACCCCGACATGGGCCTGAGCACCGGCGACGACGAATGGGCGGCGGATGTCCTCCACGATGCGTTTCGCCAGGCGCCGGATAATGGAACGCTTCGCATCTTCGATCAGGATCGCGAATTCGTCGCCGCCGAGGCGCGCGATCGTGTCGCACTCTCGCGTGAGCGATGTCAGCCGCTTGCCAAATTCACGGATCAAGGTGTCCCCGGCCTGATGCCCAAGCGTGTCGTTGACGTGCTTGAAACGGTCGAGGTCCAGAAGCAGCACAGCCGCATTGCCGGTTCGGCGGCTAAGCGCATGCTTCAACCGGTCATCGAACAGGGCGCGGTTCGGCAGACCCGTCAGGCTGTCGTGAAATGCAAGACGTTCAGCGTGCGCCCGGCTCACTTCTAGCTCATTGCGACTTCGCCGAATTCGCAAAAGGAGCAAACTCATCAAGACGCCGGTGACGAACAGAGCGAGCAACAGCACCGGCACCATGTGTTCGGCCACTTCCTTGCCTGGCTGGAACGGGGTCCAGGCAATGTAACCCACGACACGGCCGTCGGAGCGTTGCAGCGCGATGGAGGGCGTTATCGGCTTCGCCCATGTGAAGCGCGGCCCATCGAGGCCGTAGACACGCGCCGTCCGCTGCAGAAAAGTCCCATCGAGATAGCGGACCGCGACGTGCAAATATTCAGATCCCGCACGCTGCGCGATGTTACCCGTTTCAGAGACGATCGGCTTGACGCTGACCACGGCAGGACGGCCGGCCACGACCGCGATTTCCAACTCGCCGACGGTTCTTCCCGCCGATCCCGCGGGCGCCAGATAGGATTCGGCCATCCTGCGCCGCAACCGCGAGGCAAGCCCGAGCGCGGCATCCTGAACTCGGTTGAAGGATGTGGGAACCGTCCTGTGGCCGTTCTGCATTGCGTAGATCGGCGAATCATGCGGATCGAGCAGATAGGCTTCGTCGAAATGGTAGTAAGTGTTGAACCAGACGCCGAGATTATTATCGATCCACTCGAGATCGAGCGGCCGTTGTCGGGTCCGTATAACGGCGTCGTCCCAATAAGTTGATGCTTCCTGATCCGTCGCGATCGCGAGCATGCTCTGCTCCATCGCGACGTTGACCCGTTGATACTGACGAGCGAGAGCGAGCTGATCCGACCGGCTTGTCGAAAATTGCAGGATCTCGGCGACGACCGCCGCAAGCAGGACGAGGATCAGCGCAGTCGGCAGCGCGACCGCGCGAACCAAAGCATTGCTCCCTTCCGACCTGCCCAAAACGCGCCCTTTCGATTGGGCGCGGGTCTATGGCCGATCGGTTATCGCCGACTTAACCAGCGGACCGGAATTTGGTCCATTTTGAAAGCTTTATCGTCACTCTGACTATTTCTTGCCGAGCTCGCGCCAGCTCTTTTCGTGAACCTCGACGCCATGTTTGTCGGCCGCCTTCTTGATGCGTCGCCAGGCCGCGTCGCGCTCATCATCGCTGACGCCCTCGACCTGGTCGAAACGGGCAATCGCATTGCGCACATGCGCTGCGTCGTGGATCGGCTCCTTGCGCTCCTTGGGAAAGGCAAATTTATCGCTGTCGATATGGTCGCGCTGCTTTTCGCTAAGTTCGGACATGAAATGCCTCCTTCCGAACCGATCAACGAACGGCGAGCGCGACCTATCCTCGGTCAGGCGGCCAACCGCACCGTTTCCCCGAGAGCCGCCTTGATCGACGTATCCCGCTGCTCCGCGCTGACGGCCAGCCCGTCGGCCGCCACAAACTCGGGCTCGATGCCGATGAAGTTGAACACGCCCCGCAAATAGCTTTCGAGATGCTCCAGAGCGGAGGCGGGCGACCCATTGTCATAGAAACCGCCGCGCGCAAGCGCGACGATAACCCGTTTGCCACCGGCGAGGCCCTCGGGTCCGTTCTCGGTGTAGCGGAAGGTCCTTCCGGCAACGAGAATGCGATCGAGCCAGGCCTTCAACTGCGTCGGAAGAGTGAAGTTGTACATCGGAGCGCCAATGACGATCGTGTCCGCGTCGAGAAACTCGTCGAGTATCGAGCTGTCCGCAAACGCTTCGAGAGTCAGGTGGGACAGCGGCTCGGACACGAGATCGCGGACGATTACATCGGAATTGGGTGAGCGCAGCTGATCGACGATCGAGCGCGAAATCGCCCGGCTAGCGCTGTTCTCGCCATTGATGCTGCTGTCGATATGCAGGATGGTCACTATTGCCTCCTTAGTATTGATTCGTTACTGAGGCACCCCAGATAACCACCAGCAAAACCCCCGCAAGAACGCACTTTTTTGTGGTTCGCGAACAAATTTGTGGGACAGGAACATGAAGGTGACCGAGCAATGAAGGATCCCACCAACCCCGTCTGCCGGACGATCAGCACCCTGCTCTCGCGCATCGGCGACAAATGGACCGTGCTGGTCGTTCAGACGCTCGGCAGCGGCTCGAAGCGGTTCAACGAGCTTCGCCGCGAAATCCCGAGCGTGTCGCAGCGCATGCTGACGCTGACTTTGCGCAATCTCGAGCGCGACGGGCTCGTTAGCCGGACCGTCACTCCGACGATTCCGCCTCGCGTCGATTATGAGCTGACCGAACTGGGCCAATCCCTTCAGAAGCCGATCTGCGGACTCGCAACCTGGGCGATGGAGAATGTGCAATCCATTCACGACGCGCAGGCGCGCTTCGACGCCGAGCATGACAAGGCAGAAGCGGCCTAAGAACTGGCCGGCTGGGCGCTGTCCTCGAGCCATTGCTGACGCCCGTCCTTCTGGTACGTTGCCGTAACCGTCAGGGGGCGGTCGAATGCGCGTTCAACTGCCGCAACCTTTGCATGGATGGCGCGCCTTCTTCGGCGAAGTTGGAGTCATCGTTCTTGGCGTGCTCATCGCGCTTTGCGCACAACAGCTGGTCGAGAGCCTGGACTGGCGGCAAAAGGTCGATGCGGCCGTCGCCGACATGAACAATGAGCTCGGCTCAGGGGACGGACCGGAAGCCTATGAGCGCCTGGCCATACATGATTGTGTTGCGACGCATCTCAACACCCTGCGCGCACTTGTAGAACAGGGCGATCGCTCGGAGAGTCGAAAGCTCATTGATCAGTTCTGGCTCCCAAATCGCACCTGGGATTCACTTGCTCGCGATGCCGCAAACGCGTCGGACGTGGCCGCGCACATGCCGCACCAGCGGATGCTCCAGTATCGCATTGCCTATGAAATGATTCCCGACATGCAGCGCCTTGCCGAAAAAGAGCTCGGCGATCTTGGTCGCTTCCGTGCGCTCCCGGCGAGCGGCGGTGAGATCAGCGCCGATGAAAAGCTTTCGGAACTCGGCGCGATTGAGGCGCTGAAACTCGACAATGACACGTTCGCGAGAGAATCCAGATTTGTCCTCTTGCGAATGAAGATGATGGACCTAAGGCTGTCCAGGCGTTTCGTTGAACGGCGCGTACGCGCTGCGCGTGCGCATTATGGCGATTGCGTCACCTCTCCTCGCCTCGGGTCGAACTCCTCAGGCCAAACGATCCTCGATTAGAAAAGCCGAAGCCGAATAAGAGAAGGCCGGCGGCCGTCGCGCGACCGCCGGCCGGACTCCTTATCTGCTTTTCGTTGGATCGGCGACGACCACATATGTGACCGAGCCGCCCTGATAGCGCTGCTGATACCAGGTGCCGCCGCAGGCGTAATAGCCATAGCCGTTCAGCACGTAGGACGAGCAGCCGGTGGGAAGCGTTGAATAATATGAACCCGCTGCGGCGGCCGTTGCGGTAGTCGCAGTTCCGACGGCAACGCCGGTCGCATAAGCTGCGCCGGACCCGGCCGGATAGCCATAGTAGCCGCCGGCCCAGCCGGTGTTGCCCACATTGACGTCGACGTCATTCCCGACAGCGACATTGCCGTTGTTGACGTTTCCGCTTCCGACGACGCCGGTATTGCCGTTTCCGCTGCCAATCGCACCGCTGTTGCTGTTGCCATTGCCGTTCCCGGCGACGCCGGTGTTGCCCGTGCGATTGCCGGCGATTCCGGTATTCCCGTTCGCCGAACGGTTGCCGGCGACGCCCATGTTGCCGTTCGCGGAGCGGTTGCCCTGGAAGTTGCCGGATCTTGCGGCTTGGCCATTCGGCCGCTGACCCGCCGCAGCGCCGGGTCGTTGGAAACCGCCGCTGGGACGCTGGAAGCCGCTAAAGCCGCTGGGGCGCTGAAGCCCTGAGAACCCAGCGCCGCCGCGGAAGCCTCCGCCTCCGGGTCTCGCGTGAACCTCATGCGCCATGAATGCAGCCAATCCGGCGAATGCACCCGCAAGCAGTAAAGCGCGCATCGCCAGGCTCGCGCTCGCCAGTTTTGAATTCCCTGTTACGATCATTTTTCCCTCTTTTTTGTTCTGTTTTGGGTTCACGCATGCACGGGGCCGCGGCCGAGCGCACAAAGGTGTGCGATCGTTGCGGCCAGCTCGGGAAAGCCCCGATCTGTCATGGAATCGCGAGCCGCGGCATGACCCGCTCCCCTCGCGCGACTCTATAAACTGTACGGTACGGTTTATATAAGGTGAGCGACCTTGTCAACGCTCCGATTTGCGTCGGCGCCTCCAGACGCTAGTGCCGCCTCAATGCTGAAGAAGACTCGAACTGACATTGAGGCGCTGAAGATCCTCGACGATCGCCTGCGCTGGCTATCGTCCTGGACGATCCACCACGCCAATCACATTCGCGAGAGTGCGGACGGGCTGAAGGTGGGCGGCCATCAGGCGAGCTGCGCGTCCATGACCGCGATCATGACCGCGCTTTATTTTCATGCGCTCGGTGAAAACGATCGGGTCGCAGTGAAGCCGCACGCCGGCCCGGTGCTGCACGCGATCCATTACCTGCTCGGGTCGCAATCGCGCGAAGCGCTCGAAAATTTCCGCGGGCTTGGCGGCGCGCAATCCTATCCGAGCCGCACGAAGGACAGGATCCCGGTCGATTTCTCCACCGGCTCGGTCGGCCTGGGGGTCGCGATCACGTTGTTCGCCAGCCTCGTGCAGGACTATCTGACGGCACACGGCTGGATGGACGAGAAGGACCGCGGCCGCTTCGTCGCGCTGATCGGCGATGCCGAACTCGACGAGGGAAACATCTATGAGGCGCTGATCGAAGGCTACAAGCACGACGTCCGCAACCTCTGGTGGATCATCGATTACAATCGCCAGAGTCTCGACGCGACGAGCGCCGACCGGATGTTCGAGCGTTTCGACGAGATTTTCAAAAGCTGCGGCTGGCGAGTGGTCGAGTTGCGCTACGGCAAGAAACTGCGGGCCGCGCTCGACGCGAATTCGAAGCTGAAAACCTGGTTCGAAGCTTTGCCCAATGCCGAGCTTTCGGCCCTGCATTACCAGGGCGGCGCGGCCTGGCGTGCGCGGATCGATTCTGATCTGGGCAAGCAGGCCGCGAAGTTCCTGAGTGAACATGACGATGCCGGGTTGGCGAAGCTGTTCAGCGATCTCGGCGGCCATTGCATGGAGACCCTGGTCGAGGCGTTCGACGCCGCCCAGGACGACGCGCCCACTTTGTTCATCGCCTGGACGATAAAGGGCTACGGACTGCCTTTCGCGGGCCACAAGGACAATCACGCGGGACTGATGAACCCGACACAGCTCGCGGCTCTCCGCGAGTCGATGGGCGTGCGCGAGGGACAGGAGTGGGAGCCGCTCGAGGGTGTCGGCGATAATGCGCGAGGTGCCGTGGACGCGTTGCTCGATCGCTCGCGCGTCGCGCGGGAGAAAAGGTCACGCAGTTTCGACAAGGTCAGCGTGCCGGCAATTCCGGCGCCCGCAGGCGACGAGCAATCGACGCAGGCCGCGTTCGGACGGATTTTGCTCGACCTGTCGAAGGCCGGCGGCGACCTGGCCGAACGCATCCTGACGACATCCCCCGACGTGACGGTCTCGACCAACCTCGGAGCCTGGGTGAACCAGCGCGGACTGTTCAGGCGGAGCGAAATTGCCGATGTATTCGCCAAGGAAAAAATTGCATCAGCGCAAAAATGGTCGGCGACAAATAAGGGACAACATATCGAGCTAGGGATCGCGGAATCCAACCTTTTCCTCATGTTAGCGGCCGCGGGGCTTTCCGGAGATCTCTTCGGCGAGCGACTTTTCCCGATCGGAACGCTGTATGACCCCTTCATTGCTCGCGGCCTCGATAGCCTGAATTATGCCTGCTACCAGGATGCCCGTTTCCTGCTCGTCGCGACCCCGAGCGGCATTACTTTGGGCCCGGAGGGCGGCGCGCATCAGTCGATCAACCCGCCACTGATTGCACTCGGCCAGCCGGGCATCCGCCATTACGAACCCGCCTATGCCGACGAGCTGGCGGCAATGATGGAGGAAGCGTTCCGGTTGATCGACGATCCAGCCGGTGAGAGCAGCTATCTTCGCCTCTCGACCCGATCGATCGACCAGGTCGAACGCTCCGGCGACAGCTGGCGCGACGGTGCGATCAAGGGCGCCTATTGGCTGCGTGAGGCTGCGCCGGACGCCGAAGCCGCGATCGTCGCGATGGGAGCGGTGATGCCGGAAGCGCTCGCAGCGTGGGAAGAGCTCAGAGACGACATCCCCGGCCTCGGCCTGCTCTCGATTACTTCGCCTGACCTGCTCCACCGTGGGTGGACTGCTGCTCAGGCGGGCCGCTGGCAGGGCGAACGCAATCCAAGTCACATCGAGCAACTGCTGTCTCGGCTTTCTCCGCGCGCGGGGCTCGTCACGATTGCCGACGCGGCGCCCGCATCGCTTTCCTGGCTTGGCGGAGTGCTTGGGCAGCGCGTCGCGCCATTGGGCGTCGAGAAATTCGGCCAGACCGGAAGCCTCGCCGAACTTTACGCAACGTACCGGCTCGACGGAGACGCAATCACCGAGGCCGTTGCCGAGCTGTTGCTGCCTGCTTAGGAGACTGGGATGCCCGGGCGTTATTTCGACGAATGGCAGGTTGGCGATCGCGTCGCGCACGCGGTCACGCGAACGGTCACCGAAACCGACAACGTCCTCATCTCCACGCTCACCCATAACCCCCAGCCGATGCATCTCGACCATGAGGCCGCGGCGAAATCCGAGTTCGGCAAGCCGCTCGTCAATTCGGTCTTCACCTTCGGCCTGATGATCGGCGTCAGCGTCGAAGATACGACGTTGGGAACGCTTGTCGCGAACCTCGGCTATAATGATCTTAAATTTCCCAATCCGGTTTTCGTAGGCGACACTTTGCATAGCGAAACCGAGTGCATTTCCCTTCGGGAAAGCAAGTCTCGGCCAAATGCCGGAATCGTCACCTGGGCGCACAAGAGTTTTAACCAAAAAGGTGAGCTTGTTTGCGAGTGCACGCGTACCGCGCTGATACTGAAAAAGCCGCAATGAGCGCGGAGCCGCGCAGCTGGCTGTTCGTCCCAGCCGACAGTGAGAAGAAGATCGCCAAGGCCCTGGACAGCCAGGCGGATGCGGTAATTTTCGACCTCGAGGACAGCGTCGCGCCCGGCCAGAAGCCCGCGGCTCGCGACATCCTCAAGAACCTTCCGAAACGGTCGAACGGCCCGCAATGGTGGGTTCGGGTGAACCCGCTGGGAAGCGAGTATCACAAGGACGATTTGAGCCTGATCGGAAGCGCCTATGTCCATGGCATCGTGCTTCCCAAGTCGGAAAGCGGTGCCGACGTGACTCAACTCGCCCACCGCACCGGAAACATACCCATCCACGCGATCGTGACCGAGACGCCCGCAAGCCTTTTCAACCTCCTTTCCTACGCCAAGCCCGGATCGCCCCTCGCCGCCATGTGCTGGGGTGCCGAGGATCTTTCCGCCGCGCTCGGCGCATCGTCCAAATATGACGCAAGCGGCGAGCTCAGCTTTACCTACAAGCTCGCACGTTCGTTGTGCCTCGCCGGAGCCGTCGCAGCCGGCGTGCAGCCGGTCGACGGCGTGTTCGCGGACTTTCGCGACGATGAAGGCTTGCGCGCGGAGTCCGAAGCTGCGCGCCGCGAGGGCTTCACCGGCAAGCTCGCCATCCACCCGGCGCAGGTGCCGATCATCAATGCTGCTTTCACCCCGTCGGACGAGGAGGTTCGCCACGCGGCGGAAATCGTTGCCGCGTTCGAGGCTCAGCCGAACGCCGGAGTCCTCTCGGTGGGCGGCAAAATGGTCGATCGCCCGCATCTCGTTCAGGCGCGGCGCGTTCTGGAGCGAGCGGCAAGGGAGTAAATATGGCTGAAGCGGTGCATCCGGTCCCCGGGGGATTTCAGGCCCGCATCGGTCCCGAACAGCTCGCCGAGCTCCACGCCACGGCGGATTCTGATCCGGATGCCTTCTGGCTTGAACAGGCGAAGCGGCTGACCTGGAACAAATTTCCGACGGAAGCCGGCGACTGGTCCTTTGACGAGGAGCATTTCGGGATCCGCTGGTATGCGGACGGGCAGCTTAATCTCTCGGTCAACTGCCTCGATCGCCACCTCGCGCAACATGGCGACCGCATCGCACTGATCTTCGAAGCCGACGAGCCGGGGACTGGCCGAACCGTCACCTATCGCGAGCTGTACGAAGAGACGTGCCGCCTCGCCAACCTGCTTAAATCACGCGGGGTCGGACGCAGGGACCGGGTGATGATCTACCTGCCGATGATCCCGGAGGCCGCCGCAGCGATGCTCGCCTGCGCGCGGATCGGTGCGATCCATTCGGTGGTGTTTGGAGGCTTTTCGCCCGAAAGCCTTCAGGGGCGCATTGCGGACTGCGACGCTTGCGCGATCATCACCGCCGACGAGGGCCTGCGTGGCGGCAAGCGCATTCCCTTGAAGCGCAATGTCGATGAAGCACTCGAGCCGCGCGATGTGCCCACCGTCATCGTCGTGACCCGAACCGGCGCGGATGTTCCAATGAAGGATGGCCGCGACATCTCCTATTCGGACGTTCGCGGCAGTCTCGACACCGACTGCGAGCCGGCGATCATGAACGCCGAGGATCCGCTCTTCGTCCTTTACACCTCGGGTTCCACCGGGAAGCCGAAAGGCGTGGTCCACACGACGGGCGGCTATGCCGTCTGGGCGGCGACCACCTTCGATTGGGTGTTCGATTATCGCGAGGACGACATTTTCTGGTGCACCGCCGACGTCGGCTGGATCACCGGTCACAGCTATGTCGTCTACGGGCCCCTCGCGACGTGCGCGACGAGCGTGATGTTCGACGGCGTCCCGAACTATCCCGACTTCGGCCGCTTCTGGGAGACGATCGACCGGCTTGGAGTGACGATCTTCTATACGGCGCCGACCGCCATTCGGGCGCTGGAACGCGAAGGCGATGATTGGGTGCGGCGCTACTCCCGCAAGTCGCTCCGCCTTCTCGGAACGGTCGGTGAGCCGATCAATCCCGACGCCTGGGAATGGTATTGGCGCGTCGTCGGGGATGGCCGTTGCCCGATCGTCGATACCTGGTGGCAGACCGAAACGGGCGGAATCCTCATTTCGCCCTTCCCCGGCGCGACGCCGATGAAACCAGGATCGGCGACGAAGCCACTACCAGGTGTGAAACCCGTACTGGTCGATGCCGCGCACAACGTCCTTGAGGGCGCCACAAGCGGCAATCTCTGCATCTCGGCATCGTGGCCGGGGCAGATGCGCACCGTCTGGGGCGATCAGGCCCGCTTCTTCGAGACCTATTTCAAAGCCTATCCTGGCCTCTATTTCACCGGCGACGGCTGCCGCCGCGACGAGGACGGCTATTACTGGATCACCGGCCGCGTCGACGATGTGATCAACGTGTCGGGCCATCGTATCGGATCGGCGGAGGTCGAAAGCTCGCTGGTCTCGCATGCCAAGGTCGCCGAGGCGGCGGTCGTCGGCTATCCGCACGACATCAAGGGGCAGGCCATCTACGCTTATGTGACACTCAACGCCGGCGAAGAAGGCACCGACGAGCTTCGCAAGGAGCTGATCCAGGAAGTGCGGCACGACATCGGCGCCTTTTCGGCGCCGGAAAAGATCCATTTCACTCCCGCCCTTCCGAAAACCCGTTCGGGCAAGATCATGCGCCGAATCCTGAGGAAGATCGCGGAAGGGGAAACGTCGGGCTTCGGCGATACCTCGACGCTTGCCGACCCGACGGTCGTCGACGCCTTGCTTGCTGGCCGACAGTGAAGTTGGTCGCAGCCGCAATCCTGGCGCTCGCCGGCTCAGTGGCCGCGCCGGCACCCAAGCTCGACATGGTCGATTTCTTCACCGGCAAATCGCACGCCGACAATGTAATGAAGATCGTCTTCAAGAAGCCGGTGAAGCTCGTCGTGGACAGCTTCGGCGGCAAAGGCGACCGCGGCGATTTCGTGCTGATCGACACGGTGCACGAAGAAGGGCAGCCAGTGAGGACCCGCAAGTGGGTCATGCGCCCCGTCCGTTCCGGGCAATATACCGGCGCGCTGAGCGACGCGGTTGGCCCGGTCGACGTCTTCGCCACCGGCGACCAGGCGACAATCCTCTACACGATGAAGGGCGGCCTCAAGGTTACCCAGCTGCTCAAGGTGCAGGGCGACGGCCGGAGCCTGTCCAATCATGTCGTCGTGAAGAAGTTCGGCCTGAAATTCGCGAGCGTCGACGGGACAATCCGCAAGCTGGACTGACCGCGCCACGCTGCTATCCCTTTGCGCGAGGGAGGGAGCGCATGGCGACACTGGCCGAGCATCAACAAAAGCCCTGGAACATGGCGCGAGTCATCGTCGCCTCCTCCGCCGGCACCGCATTCGAATGGTACGACTTCTTCATTTTCGGCAGCCTTGCGCCAGTTATCTCCAAGGTCTTCTTTGCGGGCCTCGACCCGACGTCGGGGCTGCTTGCGGCGCTGGCGTTGTTTGGCGCGGGCTTTGTCTTTCGGCCGCTAGGCGCCTTGATCTTCGGAGTCATCGGCGACCGTCTCGGCCGCAAGGGCGCCTTCCTCATCACAGTGAGCCTGATGGGCGCGGCGACCTTCCTGATCGGATTCCTTCCGACCTACGCGACGGCGGGCAGCACGGCCGCCGTCCTGCTTGTCCTGCTTCGCATATGCCAGGGCATCGCACTCGGCGGCGAATATGGCGGCGCAGCGATCTACGTCGCCGAGCACGCGCCCAATGCCAAGCGCGGGGCAGCGACCGGCTGGATTCAGTCGTCGGCCTCCTTCGGCCTGCTCGCCGCCTTGCTCGTGATCCTCGCCACTCGAACCGCGCTCGGCGAGGATGAGTTCGCGCAATGGGGTTGGCGCATCCCGTTCCTGGTTTCGGTGGTCTTGCTTGCGATCTCCGTCTGGATGCGCGCCAGGCTCGCGGAGAGCCCGCATTTCGCGAAATTGCAGGAGGATGGGGAGGTCGCGAAGGCACCCTTGCGTGAAGCCTTCGGCCGGTGGCGGAATGTACGGCGCGTCCTCATCGCCTTTTTCGGGATCATGTGCGCCCAGGGCGCGGTCTGGTACTTCACCTTCTTCTATCTGCAGGTGTTCCTCGAGAAATCATTGGGCCTTCCCGGAGCGACCAAGGACCTTCTGCTGATCGTGATGACCGTCGTAAGTGCGCCGCTCTATGTCTATTTCGGCTGGCTCTCGGACAGGATCGGCCGGAAGCCCGTGATGATCGGCGGGATGCTGCTCGCGCTCGTGCTTTATTTTCCGGCGTCACATTGGATAGCGGCTGCGGCGAACCCCGAACTCGTTGCGGCTCAGGAGAGCACGCCGGTGATCGTCGAGACCGATCCGGCGACTTGCTCCGTCCAATTCGATCCACTCGGGACGGCGAAGTTCGTCAGCCCCTGCGACATCGCGAAAAGCGCCCTCGTGACGAAGGGCGTTTCGTTCACGACACGGCCGGTCACCAATGGCCACACTCGGGTGGTAATCGGCACTGAATCGGTGCCCATCGCGGGAGGCGAAGGCCTCGCCGGCCCCGACCTGAAGGCGCTGAAAACCAAAACGGGCGATGCGATCGGCAATGAGCTTCTGGAAGCCGGCTATCCCAAGTCGGCCGATCCCGCGCGATCCAACATGACCTTGCTGATCATCATCCTGCTCGCCTTCGTCGTGGCGGCGACCGCCCTGTACGGCCCGCAGGCTTCGGCGCTCGTTGAGATGTTCCCGACGAGAATCCGCTATACGGCGATGTCGCTTCCATACCATTTCGGGACGGGCTGGGTCGGCGGGCTGCTGCCCTTCACGAGCTTCGCGCTCGTCGCGATCACCGGCAATATCTACACCGGGCTTTGGTATTCGGTCTTCTTCACCGGAATCTCGGTGATCGTCTCATTCCTGTTCCTGAAAGAGACGGCGGGACGGCGGCTGGAAGAGGTCTAGTTCACGGACACCAGTGAATGTCGATCGGCTGCTCGGCCTCGGCGAGCACCCGGCCGATCGGAAGCTTCGAGCTGTGCCCGTCGGCGATCGCCTGTTCCAGCACCTCGCGCTTCTTCTGGCCCGTGACGGTCATCAGGATCGTCCGCGCCGACAGGATCGACGCGCGCGTCAGGGTCACGCGCGGCACAGGCGCCTCGGCAGGCATCGGATCGGGCATCACTCCGACGGCGCGCCGCGCCTTTGGTGCGTCGAGCGCGCTCTGCATGTCGGGGCCGGCAAAGATCGACGCAGTATGTCCGTCTTCGCCCATGCCGAGCCACACGAGGTCGGGGGGCCAGGGAAGGTCCTGAAGCCGAGCGTCGGCGGCATTGCCGGCAAGGCGATAATCCTCGGCTGCATTGCTGACGATCGGGAAAACCCGGGCGCCCGTTGGAAGGAACGCGCGCGCAATCTCCCGGATGTTTGACTGGTCGCTGTCGACCGGGACGACCCGCTCGTCCGTCGGAATGATCGTCACCCGCTTCCATTTGAGTTGCTGGGCCACGAGCTTGGGGAAGATCGCCGGGCCGGTCTTGCCTCCGGGGACAGCGATCAGCGAGGCGTCGCGCGCATCCACGGCGCTTTCGATGATGAAACCGATGTCGCCGGCAATCGCATCGGCGAGTTCGTCCAGGGAGTCATACTCCCACCATTCGGCTTCGATCATTTTGAGTACCTGTCCTGTTACCGGGGTGGCGTTTGCCGATATCCCGCCCAACCTGCAACCGGCTGTCCCGATCGGCTCAGCGCGGGCCGGTACCGGAACCTCTCGTGGATCAAGGCACAAACCGTGGAATCGATCGTCGCGACGCCCGTGCCGCGGTCCACGATGCACTCACTGACATAACCCCGCGCATCGATTCGAAGGCGAAGGAAAATCTGCGCACCACGCGGCCAGCCATCGAGCACGTCGCCGGGAAAATCGCGCCCCCGAAGCGTCGGAGTGAGCAATTGTGGCGGATAGGCCGCGCCTTCACCTCCACCGCCGGCTCCGCTTCCTCCAGCGCCGCTTCCGGTGCCCGTACCAACGCCGCCCGCACCGGTGCCGGGTCCACGCACGTTCGACGCGCCTTGCGTCGGAGCCGTGCCCTGCTTCGGCGTCTCGCTCGCGACGATCGGTTGCACCGGCGGAGTTTCGATCCTCGGCTTGGGCGCGACGACCGGGGTTGCCTCGCTTTTGATATTCTTCGGGCTCGATCCGCCCTCCTTCTCCTTTGGCTTCGCCTTTTGCTGCTGCGGGGGCGGAGGAGGAGGAGGCTTTTCTGGACTGATGTCGAAGACGCTCAGCACGCTCTGGGGGCCTGCGACGTCCATCTTGCCCGACAGATTGAGGAAGGCGAACAGCAGCGCAGCGTGGATCGCGATCACTGCCGCGATCGCGCCGCCTTTGTCTTTCGCACCGAGGTCCGACCGATACATGTCGCAAGCGTAACGCTGTTGCGATCTACGCGGTTGCGGACATGCAAAAGCGCCGGACTCTCGCCCGGCGCCCCGCTTACGCTCTACTTGTTACTAGCGGGACGAGCGCGGCCTACGTCCGCCGCCATGGCTCGCCTTGCCACCCTTGCTCGCAATCTCCCGCTGTTTTTCCGGGCTCATGGCAGCGAAGCCGCGCTTCGAACGCCCCGTCCGGCTCGTGCTGGTCATGTCTGGCATGTTCCTCTCCATGGTTTGAGACCCCGAAACAGCAGTGCAACGCTTGTTCCGCGAGACGGTTCACAATTTTGATCGAGGTTAGGAACGGCTGTTTTCTGTCACTAATTCGTCTTCTTCGGTGGAACCGTCCACGGCGAAACGAATTCAGCCACTGCCGGCCATCTCTTTCTAACAGGGGCGTGATGCGGCGAGTAGGGAGCGCAGTTTTCTTCGGCTTGGCGGCGCTGGGAGTCCTGGCGTCGTGCGAAAAGCGCAGTCCGACAGGGCAGTCGAAGATTCCATCGCTTGCCGCGCATGCTCTTCCACCTGCAGGCGCTTCTCCCGCCGACGACGGCAACTGGGTCATGCCGGGCAAGGATTATGCGTCGACCCGGTTCTCGGCGCTAAACCAGATCACGCCCGCGAACATCGGCAAGCTCGGCCTCGTCTTCACATTCTCGACCGCTACGACCCATGGCTATGAGGCGCCGCCGCTCGTCGTGAACGGCACGATGTACCTGATCACGCCCTTCCCGAACGTTCTTTACGCGCTCGATCTCACCAAACCTGGCGCACCTGCGAAATGGGCGTTCAAGCCGGAGCCCGCGGCCGCGTCTCAGGGGGTCGCCTGCTGCGGCACCGTCAACCGCGGGGCCGTCTATTCGAATGGCAAGATCATCTTCAACACGCTGGACGGCCAAACCATCGCCGTGGACGCCAACAGCGGCCAGCAGGTGTGGCGCACGCAACTCGGCAATATCCAAAAGGGCGAGACGATCACGATGGCCCCTCTGGTGGCCGACGGCAAAGTCCTCGTCGGCAACTCCGGCGGTGAAATGGGCGTTCGCGGTTGGCTCGCGGCCCTCGACGAAGGCAGCGGCAAGCTCGTCTGGAAAGCCTATCACACCGGTCCCGACAAGGATGTCCTGATCGGGCCCAGGTTCAAGCCCTTCTACGCGATGGACCAGGGCAAAGACCTCGGCGTGAAGACTTGGCCGCCCGAAATCTGGAAGCTCGGTGGCGGTCCGACTTGGGGCTGGATCAGCTATGACCCGGCCACGAGGGCGATCTATTACGGGACCGGCAATCCGGGCCCGTGGAACGCCGACCAGCGGCCCGGCGACAATAAGTGGACCACCGGCGTCTTCGCCCGCGATGTCGGCACTGGCGAGGCACTGTGGTTCTACCAGACTACGCCGCACGACGTTTACGACCATGACGATATCAACGAGTCGATCCTGGCCGACATCCCATGGGGAAACGGCCGCCGGCCCGTGCTCCTGCGACCCGCTCGTGACGGCTTTTTCTATGTGATCGACCGGCGCAACGGCCAGGTCCTGTCGGCGACGCCCTATGGTTACATGAACGGTTATCGCGGCGTGGATCTCAAGACCGGGCGGATCATCGTCAATCCAGAGAAGGTCCCGAAACAGGGACGCGTCACTCGCGACATTTGCCCGGCGGCTCCTGGACAAAAGGACTGGAACCCGTCCGCCTTCAGCCCGGTCACCGGCCTTGTCTACATCCCGCACATCAATCTCTGCATGGACATGTCGGTCAGCCAGGCGAACTACATATCGGGCACGCCCTTCGTCGGCGCGGACGTAAAGATGTACGGCGGTCCAGGCGGCTATCGCGGCGTCGTGACGGCCTGGGATCCCATTGCGCGCAAGGCCGTCTGGGAAGCGAAGGAAACCCTTCCCCTCTGGAGTCCCGCGCTCGCGACCGGCGGCGGCCTCGTCTTCTATGGGACACTGGACGGTTGGTTCAAAGCGCTCGATGCGCGAACGGGCAAGCTCGTCTGGCAGTTCAAGGCGGGCAGCGGCATCATCGGCCAGCCGATCAGCTATCGAGGGCCTGACGAGCGCCAATATATCGCTGTCGTCGCCGGGGTCGGCGGATGGGCCGGCGGAATCGTCGATGGCGAGCTCGACCCGCGCGATCCGACGGCAGCATTGGGCTTCGCCAATGCCGTCAAGGACCTGCCCGGCAAAACGACACCGGGAGGCATGCTCTATGTCTTTGCGCTCCCGAAAAGCTGAAATCCTCCTCATCGCGACGGCGATTTTCACGCTCGCCGCCTGCGACCGCGAAGAGCGGCACAGTCGCTCGAAGCCGCTTGGCGAAACCGTGCCTTCCGGAGAGAGTCCGGATACGATCATTCCCGGCGGCGGACCGTCGAACCCGCTCGATCCGCGAGCGGCCGAGTATGACAATAATTCGCCGGCTCTCGCCGAGGGCCAGTTCCTCTACACGAAGATGAATTGCGTCGGCTGCCACGCGCATGGCGGCGGCGGCATGGGCCCGGCTCTCATGGACGACAAGTGGCGCTACGGCGGGCGCATCGACCAAATCGCCGCGACCATCGCGGAAGGGCGCCCGAACGGCATGCCGTCTTGGCGCGGCAAACTGACTGACGACCAGATCTGGAAGCTTGCTGCCTATGTCCGATCGCTTTCCGGGCAGCCGAGCAAGGACGTCGTTTCCAGCCGCGCCGATGCGATGAGTACCGGCTCACCGCAAACGCTTACGCCACATCAAGCCGCGAAAAGTGCGGACACCGCCCAACAATGATCGGCTCGCTGCAAACCTATCAAAGCATTTTCAGCAGCGCCGCCGATGAAGTTCGGCAGTTCAATACCCTGCTCGTCATCTTCCTCGTCGTCTGCGCGATCATGTACACGCTCGTCATCGCGTTCCTGATCGCCGGAATTCTCCGTCGCCGACGTGCCGATGCGCACGTCGTCGAAAACGGGATGCATCATCGACAGAATCCCCTGATGCGGACGGGCCTGATTGCCTGGGGTTCGCTCGTGGGCGTGGGCCTCATTGCTCTCGCCATCGCGAGCTTTGTCGCCGACCGCTCGCTGGCGAGCACGTCGGCGCACGAGCGCCTCTCGATCACCGTCACCGCGAACCAATGGTGGTGGGACATTCAATATAATTCCGCCGACGTCTCGAAGACGCTTCATACGGCGAACGAGCTTCATTTGCCCGTCGGCGTACCCGTCAGGATCACACTTCATTCCAACGACGTGATCCACAGCTTCTGGGTACCCAGCCTCGCCGGCAAGCAAGACCTCATCCCCGGCCGCGAAAACGACATCACGCTCGTTCCTCGAAAGGTCGGCATTTACCGCGGGCAGTGCGCCGAGTTTTGCGGCACGCAACATGCCCACATGGCGCTGGTAGTGAACGTTGAGCCCTACGCCGACTTCATTCGGTGGTGGCAGCATCAGCTCCAGCCCGCGGTTGCGCCTCAGACCCCGCTCGCGCTTGCCGGATACATTGTCGTTACGACGGGTCAGTGTGCCATGTGCCATTCGATTGCAGGAACGCCGGCGAGCGCCACGGTGGGGCCGGACCTCACGCATCTCGCGAGCCGCCGAAGCCTTGCCGCGGGGACGCTGCCGATGGGTAAGGGTCAGCTCTACGGCTGGGTCGCGGACCCACAGTCGGTCAAGCCCGGAAGCAAGATGCCGACAATCCCGCTCGAACCGAACCAGCTGCACGCGGTCGTTGCCTATCTCGAGACTCTCAAATGAAACCGGCGGAGCGTGACAAGGAGGAACGCCGGCTTGCGGAAGAGCGCAAGAGGATCGTTCGAGACGGGCCGAAACTCAAAGGCGCAAAGCTGGAAGCGAGGCTCGAACGAACCTGGCGTCGCCCGCCGGGTTTCCTCGGCTGGCTCGCGACCGTCGACCACAAGGAGATCGGCCGCCGCTATATCGTCACCGCGTTGATTTTCCTCGCGCTCGGCGGAGCGCTTGCGCTTCTGATGCGCCTGCAACTCGCACACCCGGATAATGCCCTGATCGGCGCGTCGCGCTTCAACGAGCTGTTCACGATGCACGGCTCGACGATGATGTTCCTATTCGCGGTACCGGTGATGGAAGGCGTCGCCGTTTATATCATTCCACTGATGCTCGGCACGCGATCGACCGGCTTTCCGCGGCTCAATGCATTCAGCTATTACATGTACCTGTTTGGCGGGCTGATGCTGTGGGGCGCCTTCGCCCTCAATATCGCCCCTGACATCGGTTGGTTCGCTTACACTCCGCTTTCAGGACCTCAGTTCTCGCCCGGGAAACGCGCCGACATCTGGGCACAAATGATCACCTTCACCGAAGTGTCGGCACTCGCGGCCGCGGTCGTCCTCGTCGCCACGATCCTGAAGACTCGAGCCCCCGGAATGACGCTTTCCCGAATGCCGCTATTCGCCTGGGCGATGCTGGTCGTCGCGGCGATGATCATTTTCGCCATGCCGTCAGTCGCATTGGCTTCCAGCATGCTCATTTCCGACCGCCTGGTCGGTACGCAATTCTATAACCAGTTCGAACATGGCGATGCCCTTCTCTGGCAGCACCTTTTCTGGTTCTTTGGACATCCCGAGGTCTACATCATCTTCTTGCCGGCGACCGGCTTCGTCAGCGTCATCGTCGAGACGTTCTGTCGTCGTCCAGTGTTCGCCTATCCGGTCGTGGTCCTTGCGCTGATCTCGACAGGAATCCTCGCCTTCGGCCTTTGGGTCCACCATATGTTCGCGACGGGCCTTCCGCGCGTCGGCTACAGTTTCTACACGGCGGCGAGCATGACAGTGGCCGTCCCGACGGCGCTTCAAATCTTCTGCTGGCTCGCGACCATGTGGGATGGCCGGCCGCGCTTCGAGGTGCCGATGCTCTACGTCGTCGGCTTCATCGTCACTTTTGTCATCGGCGGACTTTCGGGCGTCATCATCGCCAGCGTTCCTCTCGATCTCGAGCTTCACGACACTTACTTCATCGTCGCCCATTTCCATTATGTCCTGATTGGCGGGGCGGTCTTTCCGCTACTCGGCATCCTCACTTATTGGTTCCCGAAAATCACCGGCCGGATGATGAACGAGACCCTGGGAAAGATCGGCTTCTGGACGATTTTCCTAGGGTTCCAGCTGGCCTTCTTCCCGATGCATTTCGCTGGCCTGCTCGGTATGCCGCGGCGAGTCTACACTTACCCGGCTGGCCTGGGCCTCGAGCTTCCGAACCTGCTTTCGACGATCGGCGCCTTCGTCGTCGCTGCCTCGGTCCTGCTGTTCGTCGTCAACGGCCTCTGGTCGCTTTATCGCGGCGCGATCGCGCCCCCCAATCCCTGGGATGCAGCCAGTCTGGAATGGGCGACCACTTCGCCGCCGCCGGTCTACAATTTCGAGCACATTCCCGTAGTCCAGAGCCGGACGCCCCTTTGGGACGAAAAAGGCGAACTACCAGTCGTCACCGGCCTCCGCGTTGACGAGAAGGAAACGCTTCTGACGACAGTGGTGGCGGCGACCCCCGACCTCCGCGAACCGGTCCCGCAGGCAAGCCTTTGGCCGTTCATCGCCGCCGTTGCCACCGGCATCCTCTTTATCGCATCGATCTTCTCGCCCTGGGCGATCCTGTTCGGTGCAATCCCCGCTGCGATCGCGCTCACGGCCTGGTTCTGGCCCAAAGATATGAAGCGCCAACCGGAGCCGGTGATCACATGATCCGCCAGGTGCGCTTCACCGACGATGTGGCGGACCTCCCGACCCACAAGTTCGGGCCCTCCAGCCTGACCTGGTGGGGGATCATCGGTTACATGGTCGTCGAAGGCGGCTTCTTCGCGCTCGCCTTCGCCGCATACTTCTTCCTGATGGGGCATGAGCAGGGCTGGCCGCCCGAAGGTCGAGTGCCGCCCAATCCCCTCGCTGGCACATTGTTCACGATCGTCATTCTGCTCAGCGAAATTCCCAATACGATGATCAAGAAGGCGGCGAATGCGCACGACACCGAAAGAGTGCGCGCCTTGATGCCGATCATCGTCGCCATCGGCGCGGTTCTGCTCATCATCCGCGGCTTTGAGTTCAACAGCCTCAATGTACTGTGGTTCGACAACGCCTATGGCTCGATCATCTGGGCGCTGTTGCTCCTCCACACGATTCACATCCTGACCGACTGGGGCGATACGATCGTTCTTTGGGCGCTGATGATGACGCCGCTCGGCTTCGAGGGTCGCCGGTTGGTCGATACGGACGAGAATGCGCTCTACTGGCGCTACGTCTGGCTGCTGTGGATCCCGATCTATCTCATGATCTACTGGGTACCACGGCTGTGAAGACCAGGCCCCTCCGCGACGGCTTCATGCCTTGGGCCGGTCTTGCTCTTGGGACGACGGGCTTCTTCGTCGCGCACCAGCTCGGCTCCGACGCGACCTTCCAGGATTGCACGGTCGGGAGTCCTCTCGTCGTGATTATCGGGACAATCGTCGGCCTGTTGTTGATCGCAGCAGGCGCATTGGGCTCGTGGACTGTCTATTCCACCGATGGCGAAGGGCCGGCGCGCCGCACAATTGCAGCGGTTTCACTGATGGCTTGCGGCCTCTTCGCGATCGGCGTGATCCTGCCGCTGATCGCGGCTTTGCTTATCCCGAGGTGCTGGGCGTGAGCATCCCCCATCATCACCACGACGGAATCGGCTGGAATCTCGATCCCGTGCTCGTCTTGCCGCTCGGCGTAGCTCTGCTCGTCTATCTCGTCGGGTGGCGGCGGCTGTCAAACCGTAGCTCCGCGGCGCAGCGCCCTGCGCTGTTCTTGAGCGGTTGGCTGGTGCTGACTCTCGCGGTCGTCTCGCCATTGCATGAAGCAGGCGAGCGAAGCTTTGCCATGCACATGATCGAGCATGAGTTCATCATGCTGCCGGCGACGCTTCTTCTCGCCGCTTCCGCCGCCGGCGGAATTCTCGTCTGGGGTCTGCCGCGCATGCTTCGGAGAGTCATTGGCGGAAGGTGGAAATCGCCTCTCCAAACCGCTTGGCGATTCTTGACCGAACCGATCACGGCGACCGCAGTCCAGGGAGCCGTGATGTGGGCCTGGCATGCGCCGATCCTGTTCGACCGCGCGCTGGACAGCTCGGGATGGCATATCGCCCAGCATCTCAGTTTCTTTTTGAGCTCCCTGCTTTTCTGGTGGGCGATGTTGCATCCGCGCGGCCGCGGTTCCGCCTATGGCGTGTCCGCCGCCTGCCTTTTCCTGACCTCGCTCATCGGCGGAGCCCTCGGCGCCCTGATGAGCTTCTCGGCGTCGCCCTGGTATTCCGACTATGCCGCGATGGGCATGACGGGGATCGGACTCGACCCTGTCGACGACCAGCGGCTCGCCGGCCTCATCATGTGGATCCCCGGTGGTCTGGTTCACGGCGGGGCAGCGCTTGCCCTGTTCTACAAATGGCTCAAGTCAGCGGAGGGCGCCCATGCGATCTCCCTCAACTAAGGTCACGATCGCCTGGTGTGCGACACTTCTGTTCATAGCGGTCCTCGTCTCGATCGCGTGGGAATTCTCGCATGAACGCGCGCAGATGCGCGTGCACGCCGCCGCGATCACCGGAGGCGACCCGATGCGTGGCGAAGCGATGTTCATCCAGTACGGATGTGGCGGCTGTCACGCGTTGAAGAACGTTCGCACCGCCACCGGACAGGTTGGTCCTCCACTCGACGGAATTGCGATCCGCCGCATCATCGCCGGCCGATTCGCCAATACCCCCGAAAATATGCAGCACTGGATCCGCGACCCGCAGCACGTATCTCCCGGCACGGCCATGCCCAACCTCGGCGTCGGCGAACGCGACGCGCGTGACATCACCGCCTTTCTCTACAGCCGCGCAAAATGATCAGCGTAGCCGCAGGCCGATCCATAAGGTGCGCGGCGTAGCGCGTTCGACCGAACCGTCGCCGTTGATTCCCGCCATGACCAGCGCATTGGTCAGGTTCTCGCCCCGCGCGATGAGCTGGAGCTGGCCGGTCAGCGGCCAAGCGGCGAACGCATCGATCGTCGTAGCGCCTTTCAGGATCCGCGTATTGAGGTCGTCTTCATATTGCGAGCCAACTCGACGCAGCACAATCTGGGCGCCTTTCGTTCCGCTCTCCCAGCTCAGCGCGATTGTCCCTGCAAAGTTCGGGGTTTGCGCCGGCCGCAGCCCGTTGAGCGGCGCGGCCGCGCCGTCCGCATCGACTCGCGCATGACTCCAGCTCGCTCCGGCGCGCAGAGACCAGGGCCCGCGTGACCATTCGGCGGCCGCTTCGATGCCGTGCACATCCACTGCGCCGATGTTCTGGCGCTGCCGAAAGGTGCCACCCGCCGCGACGAAGCCAACCTGGTCGAAGACCCCCGGACCCTGACCCAGTGTTACATTGGCGATGGCATCCTTCAGACGATTGGCAAAGCCCGTCAGCGACACCCGCGCCGGACCCCTTGCAAAGTCGATCCCCGCTTCCACGCCCGCCAGGCGTTCGGGCTCGAGTTCCGCATTGGCCGCCGTCGCATCGAGGCCGGCGCGGAAAGGGCGGAATAATTCATTGAGCGTGGGCATACGCCAACCGAAATAAGCGGCCGAGCGCAAGCTGAACCCACCGCCGATCGGTGCGGTCGCGCCGCCACGGGCGGTCGGAAGCCAGCCATTACGCTTTGGAAATCGCTGGTCGCGCTGAACGAGGCCGCTCGCGATTATGCGTTCGAACAAATGGCCGTCATCGACTTGCCAATGATCGAGGCGCGCGCCGGCGGTGAGCATCACTCGGCCGATGTCGGCCGAAGCTTCGGCAAAGGCCCCGTTTGTCCAGGTCTCTCCTCCGGCCAAGCGCCGCTTCGTCGCTTCGCCGCCGACGTAGGAGAAGAGCTCGCGTGTCTCCCCGTCGGTTCGCCGCGTATCGGCCCCGATCCGCAATTCTATGCCGTTCGGCATCGGTGGGCGTAGCTCGAGGCTGCCGCCCAGGCCATGCGATGGCACCGAATCCTGGAGGGAGACCCGCGACGCCATTGTTCGTCCGGAGGTCACATTGGCGAAACTGCTCATGAAGTTGCGCCACTGCCAGTAAACCAGCGCCGACCATTGCCATTCGCTTCGGCCGACCAGCCGCAGAGAAGCATCCGCGCCGTTGGTTCGGTTCTGGGTGAAATCGGTGCCGCGGGTTCGCCAATCGTGGAATCCGGACAGGCTCGCCTGCAAGTCCGTCGATGCGCCAAGGGGCACGACCCATCGTCCTCGCCCGCTCCATTCCTTGTAGGGCGCCCGCTCGTCGGCTGGCCCGCGCGTATCGGCGGTCACAGGGATGAAGCCGTCGCTGCGCTGACCTCGGCCCGACAGGCTGAGCATGCCTGCGCCCGCTTTGACCCCAATTCGTGCGCCGGCTTCGAACGAGTTCCGGCTGCCGCCATCCAGTTCGCCCGACACCCCCGCATCGGCCCGGGTTTCCATCTCGATCGTTCCGGCTAGGGCGCCAGGGCCGTTGGACACACTTCCGCCGCCGCGCACCACCCGTAACTGGTCAATGTCCGCCGGATCATATGCCGGCCAGTTGAGCCAGCCGCCGAAAGGATCGCTCTGCGGCACGCCATCAAGGACGACCAATGCCCGGCTCGATGCATTTCCTCCAAGTGCCCGCAGAGTAACGCCCTGGCTGGTCGGGTGTCCGCTGCGCGCATCCGATCGGCGGAACAGCTGAAGGCCGGGCACGTCCTTCAAGAGTTGGTCAATTTCGTGACTCGGTGACTGCGCGATCCGCCGCCGGTCGATACGATCGACGACATAGACCCGATCGCTTTTGGTTTCCGACAGGGCTTTGGCGGTGATGACGATCGCCGTCGGCGCCGGTTCTGGTGGAAGCGCGGTCGGCATTCGCGAGCCGCTAAAGGATGTCGTAAAGCGTAGCGGCGATGGTGAGTAGCGACGTCAGGGCGACCGCAAGCAGGGCCCATGGCGCCCACCACGGCCAGGACAGCTTCTTCACCTCATCCTTCTGCGCCATCGCGAAGCGATGAATGCTCCAACGGCATCGTCCGTTCCAGCCACATCGGATCGAAAAAATCCCATGGTTATCCGCCTTTTAACCATCCCCTTTAGGCCGGTCTTTTCCTTGTCCTGCGAAAAATGCGGCCATGGATATCAGGGCCGTCAAGCGCACGCTCGCATTGCTCACCGGAGTCGTCGCCGCGACCTCCTTTTCAGCACCCGCTGCAGCCGCATCGTTCAGCAAGGCCGAGGCGATCCTTGGCGGGCCCAGCGCGCTCGAGGCTTTGATTGCGCAGCAGAACGGTCAGCCTCTGGTCGCTCAACCCGTTGCAAGGCTTCAGCCCGCATCGCTCGCTTATGCCCGGCCGCAGATCCTTCCGGCGATCCTCGATCGCGATGAGGCCAAGCCTGCGGTCAGCCCCGGCGTCTCGAATGGCCGTCCCGACATTTTCGGAACCGTCGCTCTTCGCGTCGGCCACACGTCGCTGGACGGCAAATGGCATCGTGTCGAGCATTCGCCGGTGACCGGGACTGCTGCCCGCTTCGCCGAAACGCAGCGCGGCAAGGACATCAAGGAGCGCCTCGAGGCGGTCAATTGGTACGTCAACCGGCGTGTCCATTTCGTCGACGATTCCATCGCCTGGGGTCGGCCGGATGTCTGGTCCGCCGCCGACGAGACTTTGAACCGCGGCCGCGGCGACTGCGAAGATTATGCGATCGCCAAGCTCGCGATGGCTCGCCGCGCCGGCATTGCCGACCGCGATCTCTATCTCGTGATCCTGCGTGATACCGTGCGCCGCGCCGACCATGCGGTGCTCGTCGTGCGCGCAGCCGGTCACATGTACGTTCTCGACAACGGAACCGACGAGCTCCTGGATAGCGAGAGCGTCGATGACTACCGCCCGATCTTCAGCTTCGCGATGAGCGGCGGCGAGTGGATCCACGGCTACCGCGTGCAGAAGCCGCAGGCGCCCATCAACATCGCCAGCGCGGATATGGGTTCGACGCCGGGAGCCCGACTGGGCCTCCGCTGATCAGCGCTCGTGCAGCGCCTCGCTGCGCGCCTTCAACACCGGTTTCAGCAGATAGGTCAAAACGCTCTTGTAGCCGGTGATGATCTGCGTGTCGGTCATCATGCCCGGTGTGATCGGAAGCCTGTGGCCTGACGCCATCAGGTAGCTCTTGTCGGTCTCGACGATGACCGTGAAATAGGCCTGCTTCTCATTCTCGTCGTAGATGGAGTCCGCCGACACCTGCACTACGCGGCCGTCGAGCCCCCCATAGATCGAAAAGTCGTACGCCGTGACCTTGACCAGTGCCCGGTCACCCACCCGGATGAAAGCGATGTCGTTCGGCTTCACGCGCGTTTCGACGAGCAATTTCTCGCCCAACGGGACCACTTCCATGATCTTTTGACCGGGCTGCACGTAGCCGCCGATCGTCGTGACCTGAACGTCGTTGACCACGCCGTCCACGGGTGAACGGACCTCGGCCCGGCCCGCCTTGCCCTGAGCGCCGAGGAGCGACTGCCGATTGACTGCGATCTTCGCCGCGACCTGGCTTCGCTCGTCGAGTGCCGATTGCTGGAATTCAAAGCTTGCCTGCGATGCCTGGGCTTGCGCCTCGCGAACCGCCGCCATCGCCTTGCCCTGCTGTTCCCGCGCCGAAGCAATGCGTCCCTGGAGGTCGACCACCTCTCGGCGCTTATCGAGCAGATCGGTCTGCGGGACGATGTTCTTGGCGGCGAGCGGCTCGAGCATCGAAACCTGTTTCTGGGCGAGCACGAGGCTGCCCGAAAGACTCTGGATTGTCGCCGCAGCCTCGCCGGCTTCGCGCCGTGCCTGGTCGGCGGACGCCTGGAGCGCCGCGACCTTGCTGCGAATCGCGGATTCGCGAGCGACCTTCAGTTCCTGTTCGCCCTTGCAGTCGGCACCGGTGCAGGCAACATTCTGCCCGGTGCCTTCGGATGTCAGTCGCGAGACTCTCGCCTGCAGCGACTGGTTCTCGGCCTCGAGCTGGCCGACCTGCGACGCATTTTCCGGACTGTCGAGCCGCGCCAGTAGCTGGCCCTTCTTCACCTCCTGGCCGGACTTCACCAGGATCTCGCTGACCGTCGCTGGGTCCGCCGCGGTGATGACCTGCAGCTTGCTCGACGGGATGACCTTGCCGGATCCGCGAGTCACCTCATCGACATGGGCGACGCTCGCCCAGATGAGGAAGAGCACGAACAGTGCCGAGGTGGCGACGATGATCATCCGAGCGCCGGTAAGCGGCTGACGGTGCTTGATCGCTGGTCCGATGAACGGAATGCTGGCCATGACTTACGCTAACTCCAAATTCAGCGGCTGGCGACCTCGGGGGCCGCACCGGCGGACGCGATCTGCGTCGGCGCCTTCTTCTCCTGCGAAGCAATGAGCTTCGCGGCGGCGCCGTCGGTATCACCGGGCCCAGGGATGCTGAGCGTCCAGCCCTTCGACGTGTCGAGCAGGCCGCCAACGTCGTCAGGCGCATGTTTGAGCAAAGTACCGTCCGTGACGGGTCCGTTCACCGCGGCGATCGCATCAAGGGGTTCGGCCGGGTTGATCGACGGTGGCGGCGGGCGCATCGCGAGCGGGTCGCGCGGCTCACCGATATAACGACCGGTGAACGACGCGGGCTGCCCCCAGGCACCCGGCCAGCGATAGAAAATATGCTGTCCAATCTGCGCGACCTTGGCGAGCATCGGGGCCCAGCGCGGCGCGACATAATCGGCGTGATAGTGCGTTGCCTCGCCGACGCGCGTCTCGACATAGCCGGCGAGCGCCGCACGGGCGATCACTTCGGCCTGCAGCCACGCATCGCGAGCCGGAGCACGATAGAGCGCACCGTCGCACACGAAGGTGAACTGGCAGACGCCGCTGCCGGCGCCCTGATAGACGACGCCGCAAATGGACTTCGGAAACGCCGGATGACGCATCCGGTTCAGCACCACTTGCGCGACTGCACGGCGGCCCTCGATCGGTTCGAACCCCGCTTCGTAATAGACCGCCTGGGTGAGGCACAGCAGCGCCCGGCGCTGGTCGAGGTCGCTGCCCGAAATCGCAAAGGCGCTGGCCGCATGAAGCGGGCCGTTGGCGAACGGGAGTGCGGCGTTGATCAGCTTCGCCTGCTCGCCGATCGCCTGCATCTGGTTCTGATTGGTCGCATCGATCAGCTGCGCCGCCTTGGTCGGACTGATCGGCACGGTGACCGTCGCGGCCCCAGCTGCGTTCCGCGCCACGAGAAGGGCACCGAAAGCTGCCGCGGCGATGAGCAGCACGACCGCCAGAGCAATCGCTTCGATGCGTATCCCGGCCGATTTCCAGCCGAGCCAACGAGCGGTCCTGGCGAGCGCGGTCACGCTGTCTTCTCCTTCGCGGCAGCCTGCTCTTGATGAGCCTGTGCCATGGAAGTCAGATGCTTCAGCACCTCGTCGCGCGGACCGTCCGCGATGATCTTTCCGGCGTCGATCACGATCAGTCGGTTGACGATCGACAGCATGTTGTGGCGGTGCGTGGAGACTACGAGCGACTGGTCCGGACCGATCGCAGTCTTCAGATGCTCGATGAAATAAAGCTCCGTCTGCGTGTCCATCGAACCCGTGGGCTCGTCGAGGAACAGCAGCTTCGATGGGCTGACGAGCGCGCGTGCCAGGACCAGCAGCGAACGCTGGCCGCCAGACAGGCGCGAGCCGCGCTCGCCGACGGGAAGGTCGAAGCCGGCTGCGTCGCGCGACAGGAAAATGTCAGCACCCGAGCGGACCACCGCATCGATCAGCTGGGCATCGTCGGCCTTGGCCGCGCCAAGCATCAGGTTATCGCGAACGGTCCCGCTGAACACTTCCGCGTCCTGGGCAACGAAGCGGAAAGCATCGCGCAGCTGGTGCGGGTGGTACTGCCGGCTGTCCAGGCCATCGACGATCATCTCGCCATCGGTGGGGGCATAAAGGCCGCACAACACACGCCCGAGCGTGGACTTGCCCGATGCGACCCGGCCGATGATGCCGATCCGCTCGCCCGGATTGATCTTGAGATTGATCCCGGACAGCGAGTCCCGGCCGCCCGTCGGATAGCGAAACGAGACGTTGCTGAGTTCGACGTGACCGGCGCGGATCTCGGGAACGATGCTGCGCAACGCCACCTGCCGCTCGTCCTGGGACTCCATCATCGTCTGCAGCGAGTCGAGCGTTGCGAACGCCTGCTTTCCGCGCGTCACGAGAAAGGCGAGCTGGCCCACCGGCTGAAGCGAACGGCCCGAGAGCATGATGATCGCGATGATCGCGCCCATCGTCATTTCGCCTTCCTGGAAGCGGTAGAAACCGCCGATGAGGAGGCCGATGCTGATCATTTGTTGCGAGACGCTGGCGAGGTTCACCGCGACCGCGGTGAGGCGGCGCATCTTCTCGCTCGTCGCCGCCGACATCGCCGAATAGCGCCTCCAGCGGCCGAGCATCTGGCCTTCGGCGCGGGCGGCCTTCAGAGTTTCTGCGCCGGCGATCGACTCGACCAGCACCGAATGCTGCAGCCCGGCATCGGCCTGCGCTTCGAGGGCGGCGCGGCCCATCCCCTTCTGCAGGCTGAAGCCCGCAATCAACATCAGGACGATGCCCACGATTGGAACGATCACCAGCCATCCGGCGAGGATCGTGATCAGTCCGAGGAACAGGATCAGGAAGGTCAGGTCGACGACGAGGACGACAGTCGTCGACGCGAAAAAGTCGCGCACCATCTCAAACTCGGAAACGCGCCGGGCGAACGCGCCCGTGCTTCCGAGCCGCTCGCTCATCGGCAGGTTCATCACCTTCTCGAAGAGCTTTTGCGAAAGCTTGGCGTCCAGCCTGCGCCCGACCTCGTCGATCAGCCGCGATCGAGCCACTCGCAAAGTGAAGTCGAAGACCAGCGCAAGGACTACGCCAAGGCCGAGAACCCAAAGGGTCGACACCGCCTTGTTCGGGATCACCCGGTCATACACGTTCATCGTGAAGAGCGGCATCGCGAAGGCGAGCAGGTTGACGATGAGTGCGGCGAGAAGGACCGGCCAGAATTCCCGCCGGACCTTCCACACCTCGGACCAGAACCAGTGGGTACGTTTCGCCTTGTCCCAGGGACGCTCGCTCTCGCGCTCGCGGGTCGGGTCGGTTTCGACGACCATCGCACGGCCAGTGAACGCGGGCTCGAGCTCGGCGAGCTTCACCCACATGGGCTCGGCTACGCCAGGCGCATAAATCAGCCCGTCGGCGTCCCGCACATCGAGCAGGACCGCAGCGCGCTCGTCGGTTAATTCGAGGATGGCCGGGCATTTCGCCGCCGGCCAGCCCTTCAATCGCCGGACCGCGGATTCGGCGCGCATTCCGACCTGCTCGAGCGCGGGCTCGATCTGGTGGAACGGAAGCCTTCCGTCGTCAGCCAGGGCGAGGCCCGCACGGAGGAGAACCGGCGACGATGGCCGATCCGCCTCCCGTGCGAGGTAGGTCAGGCAATCGAGGACGGGATCGATCTCACGCGAATCCGCATCAAGCCAGTGCATGAAACTCACTGCCCGTCCTCTTCCTCATTACCTGCCCTGCGGCGTGTTGGTCGGATTCTCGATCGTCTCGCCAGGAGTGGCGCCGGCCGGAGTCCCACCGACGGGAGCCGGAGGTCCCATCGCCGGAAGCGGATAGCTGTTTTCCTGGAGATCGCCCGGAGTGACCGGCCGCACATTGTACTTGCCACGCTGATCGGCTGTCGCCGCGACCGGGATCGATACCTGCAGGCATTCGATCAGCCGGTTCTCGGCGGCGAGCACGCGATATTGCGCGTAGAGCTTCGCGAGACGCGCGGTCTCGGTCTGCGCCTGCACATTGTAGCGCGTATTCTGGGCGTCGAGGACGTCGAGCAGCGAACGCCGGCCGATGTTGAACTGCTCGCGATAGCTGAGCAGCACGTCGTCGGTGATCTTGCTCTGGGTCTCGAGCTCGCTGACCAGCGCCGTCTGGTTCTGCAGCCGGCTCCAGGCGTTGCGAACATCTTCTTCCGCGGCGCGCTGACGCTCGAAGAGGCGGCTATGCACCTCATCCGCGCGGTTCAGCTGCTCGCGGTAGTTCGCTTCCTTGATACCGCCATTGTACAGGTCCCAGCGGAGCACCGCGAGCGCCTGCAGGTCGGTCGTGCGACCAGCGAAGCCGTCGATGTCATGACCGGCCCGGGCACGCCCCTCGAGATTCAGGCGCGGGCCGATCTTCGCCTTTGCGGCACGAATGTCTTCGCGAGCCGTATTGAGGTCGGCGATCGCCTCATGGACGAGTGGAGCGTTGGTACGAGCCAGTTCCTCGGCTTCCTCAAGCGAGGGCGGCATGCAGCTCGACAGGTCCGGCGGAACCGAAACGCTGTCGACCGGAATGCCGGTCAAGGTGCGGAAGCCAATCGCAGCCGTATCGAGGTCTTCGCGAGCCTCGGTCACCCGAGCCCGCGCAGCCTGTAGCCGCTCCTCGGCCTGCTGCTGGTCGGCAATGCTGATCGAGCCTTTGGAAACACCTTCGCGAAGATCGCCGGCAAGACGCTCGTGGAACGTCACATTGTCCTGCGCGATCGCGACCAGCCGCTGTTGCAGCAGATAGTCGATGTACGTGCGCGAAACGTTGAGCGCGACATATTCCGACCGTTCTTCGACGCGCGCTGCGGCAGCATCGGTACGCGATGCCTGACGACGGATCTCGGCCTCGCGGCCGCCGCTGTCATAGACCAGCTGGTCGACGATCAGGTCGCCTTCGATCGGATACAGCGTCTGGTCGGCAAGGCCGATCGCACGCCGGGTCGGGTTCCTCAGGCTGCGAACACCAGCCGAACCCTCGACCGAGATGCGGGGGTAATACAACCCCGTCGCCTGGACCCGCTCTTCCTGGGTGGCGAGACGGTTGGCCACCGCCTGCCGGATCTGTGGGTTCGTGCTCAACGCCTGTTGAACGGCGTCGCGCAGTTCCACACCGAATGCCGGAGACGCTGACAGCAGCACCGCTCCGGGAACGATCATCGTCCAGTGCTTCTTTTTCATGTTACCCCCTTCTGGTCATTGCGGGGCCCCCACCGTCCACCGGTGAGGACCCCGTACTCTCGCTAGTGATTATGCGTGCGCTGGAGCGTCCTGATTAACGATCATCATGTGCTCCATCGTTAGCATTGAGTGGGCAGCCGTGAAGCCACCAAAAGCGCTCATGTCCCCGTATGGAACGCCGGCGCCCGAATGGCTTGCGACGTCTGCCAGCATCGCATTCCCCGAGTCGCCGCTGTGGCTCGGCAGGGAATTGATCAGCATGTCGAGGTTGCCGTTGGGGATCGCTCCGCCACCGTGCAGGGCGTCGGCGAGAACCTGGCCCACAACCTGGTTATGCTGACCGCTGAGGCCGTCCGGGTTCATCATCCCCATCAGCTGCTGGGCCGAAGGCATGACGACCGCGGTGGCAGTCATCGGGTTCTGCGACAGGACCGCATCGTGCATGGCCGTTCCGCTGAGCAGTGCCGACATCGTCGACATGTCATGCATCGCCGACGTGGTGTCGAGCAGCATGTGCGACGGACCGTCGTAGCTCGAGTGCGGCGCCGAAGCGTTGCTCGTCACCACCCCGTGGAGGTCGGTGAGCTGCGGCAAGAGAGCGCTCGAGTGGATCCCGCTGAACGAGTCCAGCGCGATCGGAGCGAGCGCCTCATTGTGCACCCCAACGATTGCCGACGAGGTGGTTTCGCCGACCGATCCGATGTGGAGCGACGAGGCCGCGAGCGGCTCCGAAGCTGCCAGGCCAGCCGCTGCCAATGCAGCCGCCAGGATGCCGGTCGTGCCGAAGCCGGTGCTCGAACTCGTCTGAGCTTCCTGCGTGGTACGTGCGCCGAGGTGGAACACGGCATCGGCCAGCGCATGGCTCGCGCCATCCGCGGTCGTGTAGCTGCCGGTGCCGACCACATTCACGTCGCCGCTGGCGGCATTGTATTGTACGCCGTCGGAGGTCAGCGAGATGCTGGTGATGCCCATCGCCATCAGCGTATGATATTCACCCGCATCGACGCGGCCATTGCTGTTCGCATCCTGCCACACGCCGAAGCTGCTGAAAGCGGCATCCGCCGACGACAACTTGCCATCGTGGTTGGTGTCGTAAGTGTTCAGGGCCTGAAGATCACTGACGCTTCCGCTTCCGAACACGAACTCCGACGCATTGTCGACCGTGTTGTTGCCGTTCGCATCGTGGATCAGGATCCCGTCCTGCGGGCTTGCCCAGGCGGTCGCAACCGACCCGCTGCCGTAGTCGTAATGGACACCGGCGGCGAGTGACAGGAAGTGAACGCCATCGCCGTTCAGGTCGAGGACCACAGGCGAAGCCGTCGACGGAGTGTTGCCGAGGGCGACGTTCACCGTCCAGCTGCCCGAGACCGGGTCGCCGTCCGCATCCGTCAGAGTGGCGTTGAAGCCGATCGTCTGGTTCAAGCTGGTCGACGTCACCCCGACCGACACGAGGTCGATCTTGCCAGGGCCGAGGTCCTGGACCGTTGTGCCGTCCGGTTCAATGCCCGAGTAGAAGCTGATGTCGGCAATGAATTTCCCTGCGGGCGCACTGAACTGCCACGTCGTTCCGTTGATGTTGACGTCAGGTACCCAGCCGGACACGGACGAACCATCGGTGAAGTGAACGACATAAGCGATGTCGTCTCCGGCATTCCCGGCGCCAGCCTTGTAACCGATGAAATCGAACTTCGCGAAGGTGATGTCGGGCAGAGTTACTGACGGCGGCGTGAAGGCACCGCCTCCATCTGGATCCGACAGCGCCTGGGCGCCGAAGTCGAAGTACATGATTTCCTGGGAGGCCAGTGTGCCGCCGGAGTTGGTTTCGAAGTTGTTGTTGTCGACACCCCAACCGGCAGTCGAGCCGTTGACGCCGGTGCTCGTATCGGTCGAACCGTTAAAAACGGTCCCAGACATCCAGCTCGAGACATTGAAGCTGGAGGTCGGGTGATAACCCGAAACCACGGACAGGGGAGCCGGAGTCGGTGACGCGCCGTCGGTCAGGATCTGACCCAGGGTCGGACCCGCGCCGAAAGATGACGAGCCACCGATGTCAACCTCAGTTACCGTCGGATCGAGCGGCGTCACCAGGTTGAAGTCCCAGGTTCCGCCATTCGGGCCGCCCGTCGGGTTGAGGTGCATCGTGAAGACAACGGTCGTATCGAGAAGTGAATCGTACGTGCTGTTGCCGTTCGAGTCCTGATAGGCCGTCAAAGTACCGGTGGCGCTGTCGAAGTGCGTCACTAGTCCCTTGCCGCCCGACGTGATGCCGGCGAGGCTGGCGGTGCTGATGCTCGTCACCACGCCCGGCGAGTCCGAGCCGGATGCGAAGTGCAGCGAGCCGGTGCTGTCCGGATCGGCAGGGTTGTTGCTGGCCGTGCCGTTCTGGATGGTTCCCAACGTTGGGCCATCGTCTTCGAACCGGACGACGCTGCCGAGATCGACTGACGCCTTGTCGGTGTCGCCATCGAAATCCGTGGCGGTGACCTGCAGGCTCAGCGCGCCGGCCGCAAGCCCTGACGAATCTTCGTCAACGCTCGAGGTGTTGGAATGCTCGATGGCAAGGAACTGAGTCAGCGTAACTGCGCCAGTCGAACTGTTGATGCTGAACTGGAAGGCGGTGTTGCCCGCGTTCACGCCGGCGAGCGTCGCAGATGTCGAACCCGCGATTACTCCTCCACCCATATCGTAGAGGAAAATGCTCGCATTGTTGCTCGAAACGTCGAGACCCGAGTCCACACCCTGGGCGCTGAGAACAAGCGCATAGGTGTTTGTCGTCGGAGCGTCCGCGCTGACGTGCGGGTTCGTCACGTTGACGAGGCTCGCAAGCGTCATTGTCACGGTGCCGAGGTTGCCGCCGACCGGGTCGACTTCGCCGCCGGCCGCGACGACACCATCGGTCTCGTCGATGCGGATCTGCGTGCCCGTGAGGGTCGCTGACACGTCAGGACCATCGTCTGCGAAGTGCAGATTGGCGCCGATGTTGACCGTTTCCTGGTCGCTCACCGTGTCGCCGTCCTTGTCGGTCAGAGTTGCAGAGGCTGTCAGCGTGATCAGGCTGTCGAGCATGCTGATCGTCTGATCGCCGAACGGAGTACCGGTTGGGGTTGGATCCTGCGCGATCGGATGATCGATCTCGCTATATTGATTCAGCGTGACGACACCGGTGCCGCTGACGCTCACGTCAAACACGGTGTTACCCGCTGTCACCCCTCCGAGCGTTGCCGAAGTGGAACCGACGACGACGCCGCCGATCAGGTACAGGTGGATGTCCACACCGCCCTGGTTGAGACCTGAGTCGACACCCGGCGAAGAGACGCCGAGCTGGTAGGCCAGCGTAGCCGGAGTATTCGTACCGTCTGCACCAGCCGACTGTGTCAGCCCGAATACACCGCCAAAGTTGGCGCTCGAAGTCGCAGTATCGGTTGCCGAGGCAATCGTCAGCGCATCGTGCGTCGTCAGGCTGACCGCCGAGTCATCGCCCTTTGTGACGTTGATGGTCGGTGTATCGTCGTCGACGTTGATGTTTATCGTGCCCGGAGGCGATGCCGGATCGCCGTCCTGGTCGGTCACAGTGTAGTGGATCGTGAAGGTCTGGTTGTTCTCGGTATTGTCGTTGCCCGTGCCGTCTTGCGAATCGTGCAGGATCGGCGCGTTCTGGACCACCGTGTAGGTGCCGTTGCTGTTGACCGTAACGGTGATGACCGTGGTCGCGCCCTGCTTGATCAGCAGTTCGCCCGGGGTGCTGGTGTCATAAGTGAATCCGGTTGGCGCAGTGCTCGATCCGAAATCGAACGTAAGCGTACCGTCCCCACCCGAACCCGGCAGCGTACCGCTGGTATTCGACGTATCGGGGTTATCGTCGCCAGGCCCACCCGGGTTGCCGCCAGCAAGCGCGTCGTCGTCCAGGGTGACATTGACCGTCCCGGCAGTCGGAATGGAGTCACTCATGGAGATCGTCAGCGTCGCCGTAACCGAGTCACCGTCGGCGTCGGTCAGCGTATAGGTGAACGTATCCGTCACCGTACCCTGAACGTTGTCCGTCCGGTTGTAGGTATAATTGCCGTTGGCATCCATGCTGAGGGTGCCATGATCGCCGGTGATTGAGAGGAAGCCGCCACTGAATGTGGTGTCCGTTCCGCCCGAACCTTGGATCTGCGTGATCGTGGCCGGAGCATCGGCGCCGCTGTGGTCTGTGCCGGTTCCGCCGGTGCCTTCATTGGTGCCGGTGCCGGTGATGACGTTGCCAGCCGCGCTCGTGCCGCCCGACGCAATGGTGTCCGTGTCGTCGTTTGCGACCGGAGTATCGTCATTGACGGTGATGACCAGGCCGTCAGCATTGGCGGTGACATGGTCGCCGTCTGCGTCCGTTGCCTGGATGACCGACCCGAGCGAGATCAAAAGATTGTTTTCGGTGTTATCGCCCGGAAGGCCGTTGAGCGTCGGATGATCGATCTGGTCGAGCAGCGTGAACGTGTAGCTGCCGTCCGAGCCCACCTGGAAGGTGAACACCTGGCCCAGGGACGAATTCGCGCCCGTGTAGGCAATCAGCGTGTCACCGGAGATCGCATAGTGGATGGTCAGACCGCCGGATGTCAGTGCCGGAAGTCCCGACGTGTCGTTGACCAGGCCAAAGGTAAGTGGCTGATCCGCACCCGAAGTGAACAGTCCAGAGACGTTGCCCGTCGCCGTCGTGTCCTCTCCCGGAATGTCGCTGGGTCCGCCCGCGATACCGCCCGGGACGCCATCTTCGTCCACAATGCCCGTGAGCAGAGCGGCTGTGGTGCCCGGAGCATCATCGTGGAAGTTGAAGTCGAGGCCGATATTGAGCGATTGGCTCGCCGTATCGCCGTCGAAATCATGCGCCGTCGCAGTCAGGACGACGAGGTCGGCAGCCGACATCGTGGTTGACTGATCGGGACCCGAATCCGGGCTGTGAATGATGGCCCGGCTCTCGTCGAGCGTGATGTTGCCACTGGCGTCGACACTGATGGTGAAGACCGTCGGTCCGCCGACGCCGGCCGTGCCGACGACGACACCGTTCACCAAGTTCAGGACAACGGGTTCGCCCGTCAGCGTATCGATAAGACCGCTGTCGGCATTGGGGCCGCTCACGCTGAGTGCATAAGTGACGCTCCCCGGTCCGTCGGCACCGTAATCCACGTTGAAACTACCGGCGTAGCTTTGCGTGTCATTTACAGCGAAGTTGCTCTCGTCGACCGAAAGCGACGGATGACTCACGTCGGCGAGGCCAATCGTGGGCCCGTCGTCGGTGAAGTGCAGGTTCGCTCCGATATTGACTGTCGCAGACCCCGTGACCTGGTCACCGTCGCCGTCGACTGCTGTCACATCGCGGGTCAGCGTGACGAGGCTATCGGTCAGGCTGATGATCTGGTCAGAGAAGGGCGCGCCCGTCGGAGTGGGGTCATCGCCGATCGGATGATCGATCTGCTGGAACTGGGTCAGCGTGACAACGCCAGTGTTGGTCGTCGATACGCTGAAAATCGTGTTGCTGGCGTCGACAGCGCCCGCGGTCGCCGCGGTCGAGCCGACCACAACGCCACCGATCAGGAACAAGTTGATCGCCGCTCCATGGCTCGTCAGCCCGGAAACCGATCCGGTGACATTAAGCGTATAGGTATCGCTCGAGCCAGGTCCCTGGCCATCCGCGCCGTAGGCAATGGTCGAACCCGAAAATACGCCGCTGAAATTAGCCGACGTTGTATCGGTGTCGCTGGCGGCCCCGATCGTCTGCGCGTCGTCGGTCGTCAGGATTACCTCGGAATCGGATCCAGCGATGACGTGCACGACAGGCGTGTCGTCGTCGACGTTGATCGTCAGCGTACCCGGGGCGACGTCGCCGTCGCTGTCGGTAACGGTATAGTTGACGACGAAGATGAGGTTGTTCTCATCGCCGCCGGCCGGGTGATCGATCGCCTGGAGCTGCGTGACCGAATAATCGCCGTCCGTCGGATCGACCGAAACCGTGATGACGTGTTCGGCGCCCTGCATGATCCAGATGTCGCCATTGGCCTGCTCGACATAGGTGAAGCCCGTCGGAATCGTGCCGGCGGCCTGGAGATCCCAGGTCAGGGAGCCATCGCCGCCCGAGCCGGGCAGCGTGCCGCTGAAAGACGAACCGCCTGGATCATCACCGACACCACCGGGATTGCCGTTGGCCTGCTCGTCGTCGTCCAGCTGTCCGCTGGCGGCGCCCGCATCGGGATGCCTGTCGATGAACTGGCCCTCGGGCTGGAACTCAGGCAGCGTGAACACCAGCTCGGTCGGCGGAATGAGGTCGCCAAGGTCATGCCCCGGATCGAGCGGAGGCACGGGATCGGCGAAATCGCCGCCGCTGCTCGGCGTGTTGCCGGCTGCCGGCTTCGGCTCCGTGTCGATGAGGAGTGCCGCGAGGTTGGTCGACGGAAGCTCGACACCGCCAACGACGAGCTGCGGTACGAAGACCGCGCCGTCGACGATGACGATCTGCTGACCGTCGGGCAGGTTCACGACCAGGTTGCGGCCGACCACATGCACGTCTGAAAGGTCCACGCCGGCTGGCAGGGTGACGACGCCGTCGGGTCCGGGGACGATCTGCTGGGCGTTCTCGCCAACCTTGAACTCACCGCCGCGAGTGATCACCAGGTCGGCGACCGACTGGCCCTTCGCGTCCGCGAGCGTGTATTGGAAGAGGTCACGGAAATCCTGCGGTGCGTGACCGTCCGCGACATATTTGTAATTGCCGTGCTCATCGATGACGAGCGTGCCGTAACGGCCGTCAACGTGGAGGTCCTTCCCGTCGGTCGAAGCGTCCGTTCCGTTGGCGCCGCGCACTGCGACGACATGAGCGTCGTGCGGCGTGTCCGCGCCGGCCTTGCCGGTCGTCGTGCCTGCGCCCGTGATGACGTTGCCGCTTGCCGGGCCGTTGCTGCCATTGGGCAACGTATCGGCGTCGTCGCGCGCCTCGGGCTGCGTCGAGCTGTTGAGCGAGCCTGAAGTATCTTCGTACCGCATGTAACCACCCCTGCCTGACCGCTGCGGCCCTTCCGCGCACGGTCGAGTTTTCTGTTCGAGATTTTGCCCCAGGCCCCCGAATCCGTTGAACGAATAACGTTAACGGACGGAGAGTCGGAATCCCGCCATCGCAAACAAAGAACACCGGTGGGCGGTTTTGGCAAGCTTGACGAAAAGTGGAGATGCGCTGCGTGAATCTTTTCAGTTTAGTGACTAAAGTATTCACTGGTTAACGAGCCAAGTATTACTACGACCTCATACGCCACGTTCTCTCGTATCGTCGCATATTTGATATTGTATCCGAGCATTCGTGACCCAGATGTTAATAATTCACCTCCGTTTTTTGTGATATATTTGGTTGAAGCGACCCGTCCGGACATTGGCCCGGAACCAACGAAAACGCTTAACACTTGTTTAATAGCGATGTTTATCGGATTCCCGGGAACGCTTCCAAAGTGTTGGCTGCTCGGCAAAAATCGTCGCCGCCTTCGTCCCGAAACGGGACGCGAAGCGGAGTCGTGGGACGGAATCGCTGCGACTCGGGACATTGATCCAGGTGAGTCGTTCGGGCCGTGGGTTTTTCACGGTAAGCGGCTCGCGACCTGGCCAGACTACCTCGCCCAATCCGCAATGGATCGCCCAAAGCGCCGAAAAGTCCCGCTGAACCGCCAGATCGCTCCCCTACTCTCGGACGAAAGACGAGGATGCGGACGCCCGGTCCGCTGAAATTCGGCGACGTCGGTAAAGGAAGGGCGGGTGATGAAGTGGCGATTTCTAGCGGTTCTGGCCATCGTTGGCTTTTATTTTCCCTGCGAAGCCCGAGCAGCGGTTCGAGCCACCGTTATAACCAGTCGAGCTCTCGGGATTCGAGTAACGAGGCCCGCGGGCTGGCACACGCTGACGGCGAGTGAGCACGAGGAGAACCTGGAGCGGGTGGATATGAACCCCGACGTTCGGTCACGGGCAATCAATGTCAGTGGCACGGCGCTCATCGTCACCAAGTTCAAGGAACCCTACGGCAATCTGAATCCAAGCGTCGAAATCGACGTTCGGGACGCGGGCGATCTCGAGGGCGAATCGGCCTCATATATTCTCAATTCAGCTCTCGATTCATTGCTT